>Ga0272446_1004500_pt1 | contig 16439 bp, 16 predicted proteins | sample YNPCB0061_FD_194587 | JGI IMG/M metagenome (GOLD analysis project Ga0272446, IMG submission 194587) | Hot spring microbial mat communities from Yellowstone National Park, WY, United States - YNP-CB-006-1 | ecosystem: Environmental > Aquatic > Thermal springs > Hot (42-90C) > Sediment | place... | reverse complement strand
AGCGGCCGCCGCCCTTGAGCAGGCGCGGGTCCTCGACGCGGCGGATGGATTGGCTGAGGCCGAATTTCGCCATGCGCGGGAACTCCCCTGGTGTCTCGACCTCCATCATCTGCGATGCGGGGCGGGAATGGGAAGGGGGGGTCAGGTGCGGCGGAAGAGCCGTCCGGCCCGTTCGCGCAGGGTCTGGAACACCACGTAGAGCATCGGAATGACGAAGATGCCCACCAGCGCCGCTGCCAGCATGCCGCCGAAGACCGCCGTGCCGACCGCGCGGCGGGAGAGCATCGCCGCCCCTTCCGCGACCACCAGCGGCACGAGGCCGAGGATGAAGGCGATCGAGGTCATCATCACGGCGCGGAAGCGCAGCCTGGCACCCATGGTCGCGGCCTCGCGGATCGGGAGCCCTTCCTCCCGCTTCTCCTTCGCGAACTCGACGATGAGGATGCCGTTCTTGGCCGCCAGCGCGATCAGCACGACAAGGCCGATCTGCGCGTAGATGTCGAGCGGCATGCGCGCGATGAGGAGCGCGAGGAAGGCCCCGAGGACGCCGACCGCGACCGAGAGCAGCACCGGGATCGGGATGGTCCAGGATTCGTAGAGGGCGACGAGGAAGAGGTAGGCGAACATCACCGCGAGGGCGAGGATGTAGCCGGTCTGGCCCGCGGCCTGCTTCTCCTGGAAGGCGGTGCCGGTCCACTCGAAGCCGTAGCCGGCCGGCAGGATGCGGCGGGAGAGGTCCTCCATCGCCGCGATGCCGTCGCCCGAGGAGACGCCCGGCCGCGGCGCGCCCTGGATGGAGATGGCGCGGAAGTTGTTGTAGCGGAAGATGGTCTGCGGCCCGACGCGCGGCCGCACTTCCGCCACCGCGCGCAGGGGCACCATCTCGCCGCGGGCATTGCGGACATGGATGCGCCAGATGTCGTCGATGTCGTCGCGGTCGGCCGCCTCGGCCTGCAGGTTGACCTGCCAGGTACGCCCGAAGAGGTTGAAGTCGTTGACGTAGAAGCCGCCGAGGGTCGCCTGCAGCGCCTGGAACACGTCGGAGATGCGCAGCCCCAGCGCCTGCGCCTTGTCCCGGTCGAGGTCGAGGAACAGCGTCGGGTTGGTGGCGTTGAAGGTGGAGAAGACGGCGACGAGGCGCGGATCCTGGTTGGCGGCCACGATCAGGCCGAGCATGGTCGCGCCGAGTTCCTCCGGCGGCCGCCCCTCGTAGTCCTGCAGGATGTATTCGAAGCCGCCGCCGGTGCCGAGGCCGATGATGGGCGGCAGGTTGAAGGCGAAGACATTGGCCGTCCGCACCCCCTGCCCCGCGGCGAAGACCCGCCCGATCGCGGCCTGGACGGACATCTCGGGCGTGGTGCGTTCGGCGAAGGGCTTCAGCCGGCCGACCACGAAGGCGGAGTTGGACTGCGCGCCGCCATCGATGAGGGAGAAACCGACGATCGCGAGCGTGCCCTCGACCGAGGGGATCTGGCGCAGGATGTTCTCGACCTGCACCACCGCCTCCCGCGTGCGGGCGACCGAGGCACCCTGCGGGAGCTGCACCTGCACGAAGAAGGCGCCCTGGTCCTCCTGCGGCAGGAAGCCCGAGGGGGTGCGCAGGGAGAGCTGCCAGATCCCTGCGGCGAAGCCCGCGGTGAGCAGGAGGGAGAGCGAGGAGACGCGCACGAGGCGGGAGACGGCGCCCGCATAGCGGTCCCGCGCCCAGTCGATGCCCCTGAGCCAGCGCCCCATGATCCCCCGCCGCGGGCCGTGATGGGGGCGCAGGAACACCGCGCAGAGGGCGGGGGAGAGCGTGAGCGCGTTGACCGCGCTGATCACCATCGCGGCGCTGATGGTGACCGCGAACTGGCGGAACAGCTCCCCCGACAGGCCGGGGATGAAGCCGACCGGGACGAAGACCGACAGCAGCACCAGCGTGATGGCGATGATCGGCGCCGTGATCTGCGCCATCGCCTTCTTCGTGGCCTCGGCGGGCGAGAGGTCGGGCTCCTCCTCCATCACCCTCTCGACGTTCTCCACCACCACGATGGCGTCGTCGACGACGATGCCGATGGCGAGCACCATCGCGAGCAGCGAGATGGTGTTCGCCGAATAGCCGAGCGCGAGCAGGATGACGAAGGTGCCGATGAGGCTGACCGGCACCGCGACGGTCGGGATCACCGTCGCGCGCATGTTGCCCAGGAAGAGGAAGACCACGATCACGACGAGGATGAAGGCCTCGATCAGGGTCTTGATGACCTCGCGGATCGTGTCGCTGACGAAGTCCGAGGTGTCGAAGAAGATGCGGTGGTTCACGCCCGCGGGATAGCGCTGGCGCAGCTCCTCCAGCGTGCGGCGGACGTTGGCGGCGGCCGAGACGGCATTGGCCCCGGGGGCGAGATAGACGCCGAAGGTCACCGAGGGCTGGCCGTTGTAGCGGCTTTCCGTGTCCATGCTGGCGGCGCCGAGTTCGATGCGCGCGACGTCGCGCACCCTGAGGCTCGACCCGTCCGGGTTGGCGCGGATGATGATGTCGCCGAACTGCTCCGGGGTGCTGAGCCGCCCCTGCGTCTCGAGGTTGATCTGGAACTGCTGGTCGTCGGGGATGGGCCGCGCGCCGATGCGCCCGACCGGCGCCTGCACGTTCTGCGCCTGGATCGCCTGCACCACGTCCCCGGGCGTGAGGTTGAGACTGATCAGGCGGTCCACCTCGAACCAGATGCGCATGGAATAGTCCATGGCCCCGAACAGGCTGACCTGCCCGACCCCGGGCACGCGCGCGAGGCGGTCGAGGATGTTGATCGTGACGTAGTTGGACAGGAACAGCGGCGTGTGCTCGCCGCTCTCGGAATAGAGGAAGATGAACTGCAGGATCGCCGAGGACTGCTTGCGCACCGTGACACCCTGGCGCTGCACCTCCTGCGGCAGGCGGGCCAGCGCCGCCTGCACCCGGTTGTTGACGTTGACGGTGGCGATGTCGGGATTGGTGCCGAGGGCGAAGGAGACGTTCAGGCTGTAGGAGCCGTCGTTGCCGCTGTTCGAGCGCATGTAGATCATGCGGTCGACGCCGTTGACCGAGGCCTCGATGACCTGCGCGACGGTCTGCTCGACCACCGCGGCCGAGGCGCCGGGGAAGCGCGTGGTGACGGAGACCTGCGGCGGCACGATGTCCGGAAGCTGCGAGACGGGGATGCGCGTCAGCGCCAGCAGCCCCGCGAGCGCGGTGACGATGGCGATGACGATCGCGAAGCGCGGACGATCGACGAAGACGGCGGAGAACACGCGGGCTCAGCCCCTGCCCGGCGCGGCGGGGCGCGCGGCGGGCGCAGCGCCGGCCGGGGCGGGGTTCACCGGCTGGCCGGGGCGGACGCGCTGCAGCCCCTCGACGATCACGCTCTCGCCGCCTTCGAGGCCCTGTTCGATCACCGCGGTCGCGCCGCTCGAGCGGCCGAGGGTGACGTTGCGCCGCTGCGCCGCGTTTCCCTCCCCCACCACGAAGACGTAGGATCCCTGCTGGTCCTGCAGCACCGCCGCGCGCGGCAGCGTGATGGCGAGGACGGGTTCCGCCCCCTCGACATAGACGGTGACGAACTGGCCATCCACCAGTTCGCGCGGCGTGACCGGCGTGGAGCCGCCGGGCGCGCGGCGCACCGGGTTCGGGATCAGCGCGCGGACGAGGATGGTGTCGGTGTTGCGGTCGATCTGGTTGTCCACGAAGTCCACCCGCCCGACCTCGTCATAGAGGCGGCCATCGGTGGTGCGGATGCGCACGCGCACCGCATCGGCCCCGCCCCGCCCCTCGAAGCGGTTGCGCAGCTCGAGCGCGGTGCGCTGGCTGACCGCGAAGGCGACACGCATCGGATCCTGGCTGACGATGGTGGCGAGGCTGCCGGAATCCGGGCCGACCACGTTGCCGACGGCGAAGTTGGCGCGGCCGATCTGCCCGGCGATGGGGGCGGTGATCTCGGTGTAGCCGAGGTTGATGCGCGCGACCCGCACCGCCGCCTGGGCGGCGAGCACATTCGCCGCCGCCGTGCGCTCCAGCGCCTGGGCGTTGTCGAGCGCGACCTGGGTGCCGGCGCCACTCTGGCGCAGTTCGCGCGCGCGGGCGAGCGCCACGCGCGCGTTCTCGAGCGTGGCGGTGGCCCCGGCGAGGCTCGCCTCGGCCTGTTCGAGCTGCGCCTCGAAGGGCGCGCGTTCGAGGCGGAACAGCACATCGCCGGCGGAAACGTCGCCGCCCTCGCGGAACAGGCGTTCCTGCAGGAAGCCGGTGACGCGGGCGCGGATGTTCACGCGGTCGGTCGCCTCGATGCGTCCGACGAACTCGCTCGTCTCGGTCATCGGCCGGCGCTCGACCCGCATCACGCCGACCGCGGGCGGTCCCTGCGGACCGAACTGCGCGGCGGCGGGCGCGGCGAGGGCGAAGACCGCCGCGATTCCGGCGAGGAGGCGCTTCATGGAGGGATCCATCTTCCTGAGCGCCCCGAATGTCGGCACCTTGTGCACCGCGTCAAGCGCGAAGGGCGCGGTCTTCCATGCGCCCGGCGCAGTGCGGGGAGGGCGGCGGCGAGGCGCGCCTCAATGCGCGACGAAGACCGGGCAGGGCGCGGCGGCGAGCAGCTTGCGCGTCGCCGAGCCGGTGAACAGCGTGCGCAGGCCCGAATGCTCATAGGCGCCCATGACCAGCAGGCGCGCCGGCATGGCCGCCGCCTCGGTCAGCAGCGCGTCCACCGGGTGGCTGCCCTCGATGGCGAGCGCCTCGGCCGCGATGCCGTGGCGGCGCAGATAGGTGGCCGCGGCACCGCTCAGGGCCTCCGCCTCCGCCCGCGTCTCGGCCACCGAGAGCACCCGCGCCGGCGAATCGCTCGCGAGGCCGAGCAGCGCGAAGAGCTGCAGCGCGCGCATGGCCGGGATCGAACCGTCATAGCCGACCAGCACCCCGCCCTGCGCCGGCACGGCGGCGGGCGGCACCACCAGCAGCGGGCGTGCGCCGTCGTGCAGCAGCGCCTCGATCACCGGGGCCAGCCCGTCCGGATTCTCCTCGAGCCCGAGGGTCGAATCGCGGCCGATCACGATCAGGTCATGCGTCGCGCCGGCCTCGAGCAGCGCCGGTTCGGGCGCCTCGGTCAGGCGCAGCCGGGCGAAGGGCGTCTCTCCGGCGGCGGCGGCGCAGGCGGCGAAGGCGGCCTCGGCCTCCTCCTCGAGCCGCCGCACGCGGGCGGCGTCGCGCCGTTCCTTGAAGGCCGCCGCGCCTGGGGGGACGGGCTCGTTCATGTCGCGCACATGCGGCCAGTCAAGGACCGTGGCGGCGCTCAGCGCCGCGCCGGTGTGGCGGGCGAGCGCGATGGCGAGGTCCCGCGCCGCCACGGCGCCGGGGGTGTCGTCGAGCGCGACCAGGATGCTGCGGATCATGCGGTATCTCCCGCGCCTTTCTAGCGGGCTTCGCGCGGGCGCGCCAACGCGCCCCTCAGCGGGGACCGGGCAGCCGCAGGAAAAGCAGCGTACAGGCCACGAGCGCCGCGGCGAAGACGAGCAGCGCCCCGCCCACCCCCCCCGCCGCCGCCGCCACGCCCGAGGCCGCCTGCAGCACCGCCGCGCCGCCGAAGAAGGACATGTTCATGGCCGAGAGGGCGCGGCCGACGCGCTCCGGCGGCACCGCCGCGCGCACCAGGGCGAAGCAGATCACCTGCAGCGAGATCAGCAGGCCGAAGGCCGTGAGCAGCACCGCATCCGCCGCCACCCCGAAGCCCAGCGCGCCGCCGGCGACCATCAGCACGATCGCGCCCGCGGCGCCGAGGTGGCCGAAGGCGAGCAGGGCGTGGCGATGCGCCTGGAAGCGCCGCTCGAGCCCGCCCGCGAGCGCGGGGCCGAGAATCAGCGCGAAGGTGCAGAACAGCAGCACATTCCCGGCCGGCACGCGCGCCAGGCCTTTCATCTCCATCAGCCACGGCCCGCCCCAGAGGCCCCGCACGCCGAGCACAGCGGCGAAGGAGGCGAAGGCGATCACCACCGGCGCGCGGATCTCGCGCGAGAGGGCGAGCGCGACGACCTCCCGCGCATCCTCGGCGAGGCTGCGCCGCGCCTCGCGCGGGGCGGGGCTTTCGCGCACCACGGCCGCGACCGCGACCGCCGCGCCGAACGCGAGCACCGCGCAGGCGAGATAGCCCGCGCGCCAGCCGGCATGGTCCACGAGCAGCGCGAGCGGGCTTGCCGAAAGCAGCATGCCGGTATTGCCGAAGGCCTGGATCACCCCGCCCCACAGGCCGAACTTCTGCGGCGGCAGGGTCTTCGCGGCGTAGGTGACGGGGCACATCAGCATCCCCGAGCAGCCCGCGCCGAGCACCACCTGCGCGGCGAGCATCGTCCACGGCCCGCCCGCGGCCGCGCCGATCAGCGCACCGACGCCCGCGATCCCGAGCAGGGCGAGCGCGGTCGGCTTCACCCCATGACGGTCGAGCGCCACACCGACCGGCAGCATCGCCAGCGCGAAGGCCGCGGGGAAGGCGCCGGTCAGCGCCGCGAGGCCATCCGCCGTCAGGCCGAGGTCGCGCTGCAGCACATCCGCCGCCATGGCGGGGAGGGTGCGCACGGCGTTGGAGAAGACGTGGCCGAGCGCGAGCGCGAGGACCGAGAGGCCGAGCAGGTCCAAGGCCTCAGTTCCGGAACATCTTTCCCGGGTTGAGGATGCCGCGCGGATCGAGGCTCGCCTTGAGGGCGCGCATCACCGCGAGCGCCTCGGGCCCGTGCTCCCGCTCGAGGAACTCGCGCTTGCCCAGGCCCACGCCATGCTCGCCCGAGCAGGTGCCGCCCAGCGCGAGGCCATCGGCGACGATGGCGCGGTCGAGCGCCCAGGCGCGCTCGAGGCCTTCGGGGTCGTTCTCGGGAAAGAGGATCAGGCAGTGGAAGTTGCCGTCCCCGACATGGCCGACGATGCAGGAGGTGAGGCCGCTCGCCCGCGACCTCTCCTTGGCGCCGAGCACCGCTTCGGCAAGGCGGGAGATCGGCACGCAGACATCGGTGGTGATGCCGCGATGGCCGGGCTTGAGCGCGAGCGCCGCCCAGTAGGCGTCATGCCGCGCCTGCCACAGCCGGTTGCGGCTTTCCGCGTCGGTGGCCCAGGCGAAGCCGCGCGCGCCGTGGTCGGCGGCGATCGCCTCGACGGCCTCGGCCTGTTCGCGCACGCCGGCCTCGGTGCCGTGGAACTCGAGGAACAGCGTCGGCAGGGCCGCATAGCCCTCGAGCCGAGAATGGCGGATCGAGGCCTGCATCTGGTCCTCGTCGAGGAGTTCGATGCGCGCGACGGGAATGCCCGACTGCATGACGGCGATGACCGTCCCGACCGCGGCGGCGAGGGTGGGGAACTGGCAGACGGCGGCCGACATCGCCTCCGGCAGCCCGTGCAGGCGCAGCCGCACCTTGGTGATGACGCCGAGCGTCCCTTCCGAGCCGATGAACAGCCGCGTCAGGTCGTAGCCGTTGGACGCCTTGCGCGTGCGCCCGCCGGTCTCGATCACGCGGCCATCGGCCAGCACGACCTCGAGGCCGAGGACGTTCTCCCGCATGGTGCCGTAGCGGACGGCGTTGGTGCCCGAGGCGCGGGTCGCGCACATCCCCCCGATCGTCGCGTGGCTGCCGGGATCGACCGGGAAGAAGAGCCCCGTCTCGCGCAGGAGGGCGTTGAGTTCCTGCCGCGTCACGCCCGGCTCGACGAGGCAGTCCATGTCCGCCGCGTTCACCTCGAGCACCGCCTTCATGCGGGAGAGGTCGAGCGAGATCCCGGCCCGCACCGGGTTCACGTGGCCCTCGAGGGAGGTGCCCGCGCCGAAGGGCGTCACCGCCACGCCATGGTGGTGGCAGAGGGCGAGCAGGCGGCTCACCTCCTCGGTGGTCTGCACGAAGGCGACCGCGTCGGGCAGCGTCGGCGGGGTGGTGTCCTCGCCGCGGCTGTGCTGTTCGCGGAGGGCGCGGTTGGTGCTGATGCGCTCCCCGAGGAAGCCGCGGGCGGCGGCGATGACGGCGTCGGCCCCGGTGGCGATGGCGGTCATGGTCCCTCCTCCCGCCCGGGCGGGCGGCTCCGGCGATCGCGGGGCGGCCGAGAGCCCGGCGCGCCCGCGCCGCGCGAGACGGTGCGCTCATCCATGGCCGCAGCCTGCCCCGCGCATGGCACCCCGTCCAGCCGCGCGTTTGACGCGCCCCGGAACGCGGCCTAGCGTCCCTGCCATAGCAGCCTGGGTGAAGAGAGGAAGCGGCGCGATGGCGAATGCGGTCAAGGAAGCCTGGAAGGCGGGCCGGGCGGTGGTGAATGGCTGGCTCGCCATCCCCAACGCCTTCTCCGCCGAGATGTATTCCCGCTGCGGCTGGGATTCCGTGACCGTGGACATGCAGCACGGCGTGCAGGACTACCTCTCCTGCGTCGCCTGCTTCCAGGGCATCCAGCCTTCCGGGGCGGTGCCGATGGTGCGCGTGCCGTGGAACGAGCCGGGCATCATCGGCAAGGTGCTCGACGCCGGGGCGATGGGCGTGATCTGCCCGATGGTGAACACGCCCGAGGAGGCCCGCGCCCTCGTGCAGTACTGCAAGTACCCGCCCGCCGGCACGCGCTCCAACGGGCCGATCCGCGCCGGCGCCTACGGCTCCTCGGGCGCCTACCAGAAGACGGCGAATGACGAGATCCTCGTCATCCCCATGATCGAGACGAAGACCGCGATCGAGAACATCGGGGCCATCCTCGACGTGCCGGGGATCGATGCCATCTACATCGGGCCCTCCGACCTCTCCTTCTCGCTCGGCAAGGAGCCGAGGCTCGACGTCGAGGATGCCGAGATCCTCGCCATCTACGACATGCTGCTGGCCGAGACGGGCAAGCGCGGCATCGCCGCCGGCCTGCACAACGGCACCCCCGCCTATGCGCGGCGCATGATCGAGAAGGGCTTCAAGCTGGTGACCATCGCCAACGAGGTCGGCCTCATGGTCCAGGCCGCGACCGCGGCGGTGAAGGCGGTCCGGGGCTGAGGCATGGACGGCGCGGCGCCGCGGCTTCCCACCCGCGCCGATTTCCGCTTCTTCCGCCCGCATCAGGTCCGCTACGTCGAACTCGACACCCAGGGCATCGTCTTCAACGCGCACGACCTCACCTGGTACGACGAAGCGGTGTCGGACTATCTCCGCGCCGCCGGCTGGGACTACCAGGCCGAGGTGAAGGCCTCGGGCGCCGATTTCCACGTCGTGCGCGGCCTCGTCGAGTACAAGCTCGCGATCGGCCGCGCCGCGCGGCTCGAGATCGGGGCGCGCTGCATCCGCATCGGCCGCTCCTCCATCGCCTTCCAGCCCGCCGTCTTCGCCGAGGGCAGCGACACGCTGCACGCGACGGGCGAGATCGTCTGGGTGCTGACCGACCAGGCGAGCCGCCGGCCGGTCGCGATCCCGGAGCGGCTGCGCCGCCTTCTCGCCGCCTTCGAGGGGCGCGATCTCGGATAGCGGGCGGCCGCCTATTTGCGCAGGCTGCGCCCCGGCACCACCGCCGCCTCGCCGAAGCGCGCGCGCAGCGCCTCCACCGCGCGCCAGCGCGCCGCCCGCCGCGGCGCCTCGGGGTCCGCGAGGTCGCCGCGATCGGCCTCGCTCGCCGGGGCGAGCGGCTGCGCGCCGATGCCGATGAGGCGGAAGGCGGTGCCGTCCGCCTCCTTCGCCAGCAGCGGCCGCGCCGCCGCGAACAGCACATCGGGCAGGCGCGTCGGCTGGGGCAGGCGCACGGCGCGGGTGCGGGTGGCGAAGGCGGCGGTCTTGAGCTTGAGCGTCACCCCGGCGGCGGCGAGGTCCTTCTCGGCGAGCCGCCGGGCCAGCCTCTCGCACAGCCGCCACAGCGGGGCCTCGAGCGCCTCGGGCGCGCTGATGTCGGCCTCGAAGGTGGTCTCGGCGCTGACCGACTTCGTCTCGCGCTCGGGCCTCACGGGGCGGCTGTCCTCGCCGCGCGCGCGGGCGGCGAGCAGCGGCCCCTCCTCCCCGAAGCGTCGCATCGCCTCCTGCGGCGACAGCGCGGCGAGCTGGCCGAGCGTGCTGAACCCCGCCGCCTGCAGCCGCCGCGCCATGGCCGGCCCGACGCCGGGCAGCACCGAGACGGGCTGCGGCGCGAGCCAGGCCGCGGCCTCGTCCGGGCCGATCACGGCGAAGCCGCGCGGCTTGTCCCGCTCGGCGGCGAGTTTCGCCATCAGACGGTTGGCCGAGAGGCCGATCGAGACGGTCACGCCGACCTCGCGCTCCACGGCGAGCGCGAAGCGCGCCAGCACCACCGCCGGGGCCGCGCCGTGCAGCGCCTCGGTGCCCGCGAGGTCGAGCACCGCCTCGTCGATGGAGAGCGGCTCGACGAGCGGCGTCAGCGCCTCCATCAGGGCGCGGATGCGCCGCCCCTCGGCGGCGTATTTCGCCATGTCGGGCCGGATCACCACGGCATCTGGGCAGGCCGCGAGCGCCTTGAACATCGGCATCGCGCTGCGCACGCCGCGCGTGCGCGCGAGATAGCAGCAGGCCGCGACCACGCCGCGCCGCCCGCCGCCCACGATCACCGGCCGCGTGAGCAACTCCGGGCGGTCGCGCTTCTCGATGCTGGCATAGAAGGCGTCGCAGTCCACATGCGCGACGCCGAGGCGCAGGAGGTCGGGGTGCGCGACGATGCGGCGCGACCCGCAGGCCGGGCAGCGGGCGAAGGGCGCGGCCCCGTGGTGCAGGCAATCGCGGCAGAGCGCGGGCATCGCCTCACCGCCGCAGGAGGGGCATGAGCGCGAGCGCCGCGAGCAGCGCGAGCCCGATGAGGCCGGCCGGCGTCGCGAAGCCCGCGACCCAGGCGCCGAACCGGCCGAGGGCGAGGGAGAGCGCGACCTCCGACACGACGACGAGGCCGAGCGCCATGAGCCCCATGGCAAGCCGCCCCGCCGCGCCGCCGCCGAGCCCGTGCGCCCGCGCGATGCGGGGCGCGAGCAGCGCGAGGGCGGAAAGCATCGGCACCGCCTCGATCGCCACCGCCCCGAGCGGGCCGAAGCGGGGTTCGAGCACCAGCACCCGCACCGGGCCGAGCACGAAGCCGCAGGCGAAGGCCGCCGCGCCGTAGACGAGCCCGGCGCGCAAGGCCCCCGGCATCAGGAGTCCCACAGCCGGGCGGCGCCGAACACGCCCGAGGAATCGCCATGCCGGGCCCGCACCAGCGGGGTGCGGGAGACGTCGCCGAAGACGTGGCGCGCCATCAGCGGCGGCACCTCGGCATAGAGATGGCCCATGTTCGACAGCCCGCCGCCGAGCACGATCACATCCGGGTCGAGGATGTTGACGATCATGCCGAGGGCGCGGGCGAGCCTGTCCGTGTGCCGGGCGAGGGCGGCGGCGGCCTTCGCCTCCCCCGCCGCGGCGCGGGCGGGAATGGCGCTGGCGTCGCGCGCCCCGGGCCCGTCGCAGTCGGCGGCCAGCGCGGGGCCGGAGAGGAAGGTCTCGAGGCAGCCGCGCCGCCCGCACCAGCAGCGCGGGCCGGGATACTCCGCGGGCTCCATCCACGGCAGTGGCGTGTGGCCCCATTCGCCGGCGGTCCGGTTCGGCCCGTCGAGGATCCGCCCGCCGCTGACGATGCCCCCGCCGCAGCCGGTGCCGAGGATGACGGCGAAGACCGTGCGGCAGCCCGCCCCGGCGCCGTCGGCCGCCTCGCTCATGGCGAGGCAGTTGGCGTCATTCGTCACCCGCACCTCCCGCCCCAGCGCGGCGGCGAGGTCGGCATCGAGCGGATGGCCGTTCAGCGCCCGGGTATTGGCGTTGCGCACGAGTCCGGTGGCGGGGCTGAGGCTGCCGGGGATGCCGACGCCGACGGTGCCGCGCGCGCCCGTCTCGCGCTCCGCCTCGTGCACGAGGGCGGCGATCGCCTCGATGATGGCGGGATAGTCGGCAGGCGTCGGCCGCCGCCGGCGCAGCAGCACCGTTCCGTCGCGGGCGAGGGCGGCGATCTCGATCTTGGTGCCGCCGAGGTCGATTCCCAGTCGCATGGCCCGAGCGTGGCGAGCCGCGCCGCGCCCCGCAACCCCGCCCTGGACGCCGCCCCGCCGCGGTGCTGGACTTGCGGCCATGAGCGAGACGCTTCTCGACGTGAAGGGGCTGACCTGCCCGCTGCCCGTGCTCAAGGCGAACAAGGCGCTGCGCGGCCTGCCGCCCGGGGCGCGGCTGACGGTGCTCGCCACCGACCCGGCCTCGGTCGCCGATTTCCGCGCCTTCTGCAGGGAGACCGGCCATGCCCTGGTGGCCTTCGGGGAGGAGGCGGGGACCTACCGCTTCGTCATCCGCAAGCGGGAGGAGGGGGCGGCGTGAGCGTGCTGCTGCTCACGCATCGCGCCTGCCTGCACCACGATCCCGGACCCTACCACCCGGAATGCCCGGACCGGCTGCGCGCCGTGCTGCGGGCGCTCGACGCCGCGGAGTTCTCGGACCTCGTCCGCGACCAGGCGCCGCTCGCCACGGTCGAGCAGCTCACGCGCGTCCATCCCGAGAACTACGTCTCCGCCATCCTCGCCATCCGCCCGGAGCCGGATGAGCGGGTCCCGCTCGACGGCGACACCGTCATGTCCTGGGGCAGCGCCGAGGCGGCGCTGCGCGCGGCCGGCGCGGCGGTGGCCGCAGTGGATGCGGTGATGTCGGGCGAGTTCCGCCGCGCCTTCTGCGCCACCCGCCCGCCGGGCCACCACTGCGAGCCGGCGCGGCCGATGGGCTTCTGCCTCTTCGCCAATGCCGCCATCGCCGCGCGCCACGCCCAGGCCGCGCATGGCGCGGGCCGCGTCGCGGTGGTGGATTTCGACGTCCACCACGGCAACGGCACCCAGGCCTGCTTCGAGGCCGACCCCTCGCTGTTCTACGCCAGCAGCCACCAATGGCCGCTCTACCCCGGCACGGGGGAGGAGGCCGAGAGGGGGGTGGGCAACATCCTCAACGTCACGCTGCCGCCGGGGGCGGACGGCGCGGCCTTCCGCGCCGCCTGGGCGGAACGGATCCTCCCCGCGCTGGAGGATTTCTCCCCGGATCTGCTGGTGATCTCGGCCGGCTTCGACGCGCATGCCGCCGACCCGCTGGCGCAGCTGCGCGTGCGGGAGGCGGATTTCGCGCAGGTGACCGAGGCGCTCTGCGGCGTGGCCGAGCGCCATTGCGGCGGCAGGGTGGTCAGCCTGCTCGAAGGCGGCTACGACCTCGAGGCGCTGGGGCGCTCGGTCGCGGCGCATGTGCGCGCGCTGATGCGGGCGTGAGGCGCCCGCGGGGCGCGCCCGCGCGCCGCGGCCGCGGTCCTCGTCGCCGCCGGCGCAGGGGCAGGGAGGGCGGACGGAGATGACCACCGAGGCACGCGCGGCGCGGCTTGCCGTCCTGATCGACGCGGACAACGCCAACCCCAAGGTCCTGCCCGGCCTGCTCGCCGAGGTCGCGAAATACGGCGTCGCCACCGTCAAGCGCGCCTATGGGGACTGGACCACGCCGCAGCTCGGCGGCTGGAAGGCCATGCTGGTCGAGCACGCCATCCAGCCCATGCAGCAATTCGCCAACACCCGCGGCAAGAACGCGACCGACAGCGCGCTCATCATCGACGCGATGGACCTGTTGCACACGCGCGGCCTCGACGGCTTCTGCATCGTCTCGAGCGACAGCGACTTCACCGGCCTCGCCCGCCGCATCCGCGAGGACGGGCGGCTGGTGATCGGCTTCGGGGAGAGGAAGACGCCCAAGGCCTTCGTCGCCGCCTGCGACCGCTTCGTGCACACGGAACTGCTCGACGCCGGGGCCGCGAAGCCGCCGGGCAAGGCCGCCCCCGCGCCCAAGGACGACCGCCGCCTGGTGGCGCTGATCCGCCGCGCGGTCGAGGACGCCTCGGACGACACCGGCTGGGCGCCGCTCGGCGCCGTGGGCAGCCGGATCGCGCAGCAGCAGCCGGATTTCGACAGCCGCAGCTGGGGCTTCGCGAAGCTCAGCGGCCTCGTGCGCGCCCTGCCGATGTTCGAGGTCGAGGAACGGCCGCGCGGCGACGGCGCCTCGAAGGCGCTCTTCATCCGCGACACCCGCTCCGGCGGCTGACCGCCCCCCACCGCTGGACGGCGCCCCGCCCCGGGCCTATCTCGCGCGGGACCGAACGGGAGGACCCGCCATGCACCGCCGCGCCCTGCTCGCCGCCCTGCCGGCCGCCGCCCTGCGGCCCGCCGCCGCCAAGGCCCAGGCCGCCTGGCCGACCGGCCCCATCCGCGCCATCGTGCCCTTCGCCCCCGGCTCCGCCACCGACACGGTCGGCCGCCTGCTGGCCGAAGGCATGCGCGCCACCCTTGGCCAACCCGTCGTGGTCGAGAACCGCGCCGGCGCCAACGGGCTGATCGGGGCCGAGGCGGTGGCCCGCGCCGCGCCGGACGGCAACACCCTGCTCGTCGGCACCAACTCGACCAATGCGGCGGCGCGCGCCCTGTTCCGCAACGTGCCCTTCGACATGGAGAACGGCTTCGCGCCGATCTCGACCATCGCCACCGTGCCGCTGCTGGTGGCGGTCAAGGCCGACAGCCCCTGGCGGACGCTCGCCGAGCTCATCGCCGCCGCGCGCGCGCGGCCCGAGGGCATCACCTACGCCACCGCCTCCTCCTCCCAGCAGGTCGCCGCCGCCTCGCTCGCCGCCCAGGCGGGGGTGCAGATGCTCGCGGTGCCCTACCGCTCCTCCCCGCTCGCGGTGCAGGACATGCTGGCCGGGCGGGTCGATCTCTTCATCGCCGACCAGGCGGTGATCCTGCCGCAGGCCCAGGCCGGCGCGCTGCGCATCCTCGCCGTCACCTCCGGGGAGCGTTCGGCCGCCGTGCCCGAGGTGCCGACGGTGCGGGAGGCGGCGGGCCTGCCCGACTACGAGGTGATCGCCTGGTTCTGCCTCTTCGCCCCCGCCGGCACGCCGGCGGAGCGCATCGCACTGCTCAACCGCGCCGTGCAGGCCGCGCTCGCGACCGAGGAGATGCGTTCGCGCCTGGCCGGCGCCCTCGGGATGACGCTGCGCGGCTCCAGCCCCGAGGAGGCGGCCGCCTTCGTGCGGGCGGAGACCATCAAATGGACCAATGCCATCCGGCAGGCCGGCATCGAGCCGCAATAGCCATCTGACGGTGGAAACTGTTAAGGTGCCCTGACATGGCCAGGACCCGGACCGAGGAGGGCGCGCCGCCCGCCGACATCGAGACCCTGACCTTCGAGCAGGCGCTGGCCGAACTCGAAGGCATCGTGAAGGCGCTCGAGAGCGGCCAGGGCGCGCTCGAGGCCTCGGTCGCCGCCTATCAGCGCGGTGCGGCGCTGCGCGCGCATTGCGAGCGCAAGCTCGCCGAGGCCGAGCAGAAGGTGCAGGCCATCGTCGAGGGGCCGGCCGGCCTCTCGCTCCGGGATGTGGAATAGGATGGACGGCGCCCGCGCACCCGCCCCGGCCGAGGCGCTGCGCGCCGCCCTGGCCGAGGCGGCGGGCGAGATCGACCAGGCGCTCGACGTGCTGATCCCGCCCCCCGAAGGGCCGGAGGGCCGGCTGTTCGAGGCGATGCGCTACGCCGCCATCGGCGGCGGCAAGCGCCTGCGCGGCTTTCTCGTGCTGGAAGGCGCCCGCCAGTTCGGCGTCGCGCGCGAGGCGGCGCTGCGCACCGCCGCGGCGATCGAGATGCTGCACGCCTATTCCCTGGTCCATGACGACCTGCCCTGCATGGACGACGACGACCTGCGCCGCGGCAAGCCCACCCTGCACAAGGCCTTCGACGAGGCGACGGCGGTGCTCGCGGGCGATGCGCTGCAGGCCCATGCCTTCCATGTGCTGGCCGAGCCCGACACCCACCCCGACCCGGCGGTGCGCGCCGAACTCTGCCGCTGCCTCGCCCGCGCCGCCGGGCCGCGCGGCATGTGCGCGGGCCAGATGCTCGACATGCTGGCCGAGGCGGCCGCCGAGCCGCTGGAGGAGGCCGAGATCGGCCGCCTCCAGCTCCTCAAGACCGGCAAGCTGATCGAGTTCGCGGCCGAGGCCGGGGCCATCCTCGGCAAGGCGCCGGGGCCTCTCCGCCTCGCCCTCGCCGCCTATGGCCGGGATCTCGGCGCCGCCTTCCAGATCGCCGACGACCTGCTGGACGCGACCGCCTCCGCCGAGGAGACGGGCAAGCGCACGGGCAAGGATGCCGCGGCCGGCAAGGCGACGCTGGTCGGGCTGCTCGGCATTGCGCGCGCCCGTGCGCATGCGGAACGGCTCGCCGCCCAGGCGGCGGGACATCTGGACGCCCTTGGCGAGCGTGCCGATCTGTTGCGGGCGCTCGCCGCCTATGCGATCGCGCGGAGAAGCTGATGACACGACCCGCCACGCCGCTGCTCGATCGCGTCACGGTCCCGGCCGACCTGCGCAACCTCTCCGCCGACCAGCTCAAGCGGCTGGCCGAGGAGCTGCGCGCCGAGACGATCGACGCCGT
>Ga0272446_1004499_pt1 | contig 16440 bp, 10 predicted proteins | sample YNPCB0061_FD_194587 | JGI IMG/M metagenome (GOLD analysis project Ga0272446, IMG submission 194587) | Hot spring microbial mat communities from Yellowstone National Park, WY, United States - YNP-CB-006-1 | ecosystem: Environmental > Aquatic > Thermal springs > Hot (42-90C) > Sediment | place... | reverse complement strand
GGTCCGTCACCACTCCCGAAAGCCGGGCCGTTGCCTGCGCGAACGCCGCGCTCGCCGCCAACGCGAGCCATGCCAGCGCCCGATGTACGTGTCCACGCCTCATACGCACCTCCTCGCTGCTATATACCAGAAACTCCATTATCCCACCTGTAACGCCCTTGTCAAGCTATTTCCCGCCCACACTTCCATTTGACACTGCGGCCCAGGTGGTTCATAATGTGTAACTGCGATATAGCAGAATCCGATGATGCAACCTCGCCGCACCGCCCGCCCGGATACGCCGAAGTTGGCCGCCGCCGCTATCTCAGCCCTATGAGCTCGCTCCATCCTCATCCCGAACCTGCCGCCCCAGCCTACCGGCGTATCATGCATGATCTGCTCACCCAAGTACGCAGCGGCGCTCTTCGCCCCGGCGACCCGGTCGCATCCGAACGCGAGCTGGCCGCCCACTTCGGCGTCAGCGTCATGACCGCCCGCCATGCCCTCAAGGAACTCGAAATCCAAGGCATCGTCGTCCGCCGCGACCGCGTGGGCACTTTCGTCGCCCCGCCCCGCATCCAGTTCAACCGCCTGCTCGGCTTCTCCGAACAAACCGCCGCCAGAGGCTTTACCTCGCGCTCCCGCCTCCTCAGCCGCCGCTATGTGGATGACGACCCCGAAATCCCCACCCGCCTCGCGCTTCCCAGCCGCACCCGCCTGGTCCGCATCGAACGCCTGCGCCTCGCCAATGAGCAGCCCCTCGCGCTCGAGGTCTGCTACTTGCCCGCCGCTGCCTTTCCTGGTCTCATCGATGCCCCTTTGGACCGCCGCTCTCTCTTCAATATCCTCGAGCATGACTACGGAATGAAACTGGCCTACGCCGATGAGGAAGTCGACGCCACCTCCGCCGACCCTAAAACCGCGCGCTTGCTAAACGTCCCCCGCGGCGCCCCCGTCCTCCGCGTCCGCCAAGTGCTGTTCACCGACTCCGGGCGCCCTATCGCCTACTCCCTCGCCGTCTACCGCAGCGAGCATTACTCGCTCGTCATCCGGCGCTTCCGGTGAACCATCAAACCGTCAACCCCCTTCTGCCACCATCCTCGCGCTACGCTGTGTTACCCATAAGAGGGTGAACCCGCTCTGGCTGGACCGCACCACCCCTCCGCGGCTACTGGAGGAGGAACTCGAGCGCCTGGACCTTTCTACCGCGCCCGACGCCCGAACCCTCATCCAATGGCACGAAACGCTCCTGTTCCTCCGCGCTTACCCCCACAGCCGCCGCGTCGCGCGCCTCGCCGACCGCCTCCTGTTCCGCTTCCATCACTTCCTCGCCGCCTTCGAAAAGCGCCACGGCGATCTGCTCGAATTCGAGGACCCGGAAATCTCCGGCATCGCCGGCTCTTCCTTCACCGCCGTCTTCAGCCATCCCGTAGCGCGCTCTCTCACCTCCCGTCACGGCGACAGCATCACCATCGATTGGGAACGCTTCGACACCATCGGCCAAATGGGACCCGCGGCAGTCCGCATGCTCCCGCTCGCCGGCGAAGAGTGGCCCGTCGAAGCGCACCCCCCGTTTCAAAGATGGTTTCAGCCTGCCGGCGCCGCCTGGCTCGCCGAACAAGCCCCCTCCGAAATTCTCTATGACCACATGCAAGTGCCCCTGAAGTGGAACCTTGGAGCCTCCGGCGCCACCCGCTCTCGCGCGCGGCTCCGCGGCGAGCCGCTCTTCCTCCACGATGCACCCCTCATCCGCCGCAGCCAGGTCTCCATCGAGGCGGAGCTTTCTTCTCCGCCCGTCCCCGTGTCGCCCGTGCATCGCCGCCAAGCCTCAGCCTTGCTCGCCTTCATACTGGATGCCTCCGCCGTTCGCTACCGCGAGCTCTACGGTTTTACTTACCCCGATCCCGGCGCCCTCCGGCGGGCGGATTTGGGCCGCGGCGTCGTGCTCTTCTTCTTCGGCGTGCCCGTCTCGCGGCGCCTCCCTCTGCGCGCCTACCATTGCGGCATGTTCTTCAAAAACGGAGTCCCCGCCGGCTACGTCGAAACCCTCTCTTTGTTTGAACGCGCCGAAGTGGGCTTCAATCTCTACTACACCTTCCGCGAGGGCGAAACCGCCTGGATCTACGCGCGCCTGTTGAAGCTCTTCCACCAGGAGCTCGGCGTGTCTTGTTTCTCAGTCGACCCTTATCAACTCGGCCACGAAAACCAGGAAGCCATCGCTTCCGGCGCATTCTGGTTCTACCGCAAGCTCGGCTTCCGGCCCGCCCAGTCCGCCGTCGAAACCCTCGCCCGGCGGGAGGAAGCGCGCATCGCGGCCAACCCCGGCTACCGCACCCCGCCCGCCACCTTGCGCCGCCTGGCGGCTGCGCCGATGATCTACGCTTCCATCCGCGATTGGGACCAGTTCGAAGTGCGGCGCATCGGAATTCGCGCCGCAGCCGAGCTCTTCAGCCGCTACCAGGGCGACGCATCCGCCATGAAAACGGCCGCGCAACGGCGCCTCCGCCGCCTGCTGGGCTTCGATCCTCCCGCCGATCTGGCCGTGGCGCTCCACCTTATCGCCGGCCTCGAACGCTGGAGCCCTCAGGATCGGGCCGCCCTCGCCGCCATCGTCCGAGCCAAAACCTCCCGGCCCGAAGCGCGATACTTGCGTCTCATGCAGCGCTGCCCCCGCCTGCGCGAAGCCTGGCTACGCCTCGGCAGCCCGTGACAGAATCCACTCGGCGGCTTCCAGAAACGTCGGCGCGATCGCGTCCGGTTCGCCTTTCTTCTCGGCGCCCACCAGCACCGTCGAACATCCGGCTCGGCGCCCTCCCTCGATGTCCTCGGCGCTGTCGCCCACTACATAACAGTTCCGCGGCTCGGCCTGAAATTCCTTCAGCCCGCGTTCAAACAGATAGGGAGAGGGCTTCCGGCAAACGCACTGGTCGGCCATCGAATGCGGGCAGTAATAGATGCGCGACACCCGCACGCCCTGCGGCCCCAGCCGCCCGAGCAGTTCCTGATTCACCGCGATGAATTCCTGCCGGCTCACATAACCCAACCCGATCCCCTGCTGGTTGGTCACCAGCACCAGACGGAATCCCGCCGCTTGCAGCGCCTTGAGTCCTTCCACTACCCCGGGGAGCAACTCCACCTGCCGGGGGTCATTGAGGAACGGAATGTTGCGAATCAGCGTGCCGTCCCGGTCCAAAAACACAATTCTCGCCGGCTGCGCCCGCTCCGGCTCAGGCCCGCTCTCGTGCATTTCGATCAGCCCGATCCGCCTTAGGATCGCCGTGGTCGAAGTGTCCACCGAGACCGGAATCACCGCCACCTCGCCTCCGTACGACCGCACGAACTCCCCCGAGCGCAGCTTCGACGGCTCATAGTCCCCGCCCTTGATGTAAAAATCGGGCCTCAGCAGTTGCAGCAGCCTCAGCGGCCGCGTTTCATTCATCAAAGTCACCGCGTCCACGCACTCCAGGGCGGCAATCACCTGCATGCGTTGCTCCTGCGGATTGATGGGCCGGAAAGGGTTTTTGTACGTGCGCACCGACTCATCGGAGTTCACCGCCACCACCAGCCGGTCGCACAGGCCGCGCGCTTTCGTCAGGTAATCCACGTGCCCGGCGTGCAGAATATCGAACGCCCCGCACGTGAAGCCCACCTTCCTGCCTGAGGCTTGCTCGCGGGCCACCCATTCGGCCAGCTCCGCTTCGCTCAGAATCTTCGCTTTGCTCATGGATCTCGTTGTTTCCTGCCCCCGCCCCGGGGCCACACCCCGTCCAGCGCCGAGCGTAACTCCTGCGGCGACACCGTAGCCGTTCCCAGTTTCCCCACAACGATCCCCGCCGCCACGTTCGCCAGCTCCGCCGCCTCCCGCACGCTCGCACCCGCCGCCAAACTTAAGCCGATCACCGCCGCCACCGTGTCCCCCGCCCCGGTCACGTCATACACCTCGCGCGCTTGCGCCGGCATGTGCACCGGCGCCTCCCCATGCGTGAACAGGCTCATGCCGTGTTCACCCCGAGTGATCAGAATATTCAGCGCGCCGGTCTTTTCAAGCAGCGTCCTCCCCGCCTCCTCAACTCCTTCCTGGCCCCGGATCCGAACCCCGCTGAACTTTTCCGCTTCCCTTTCGTTCGGTGTAATCACCGTTACCGGTCCTACGCCCTCCAAGTCGAACTCCTTGGGATCGAGCGCCACCGGAACGCCGCTTGCCAGCGCCAGCTCTAAAATCTTCTCGAACAGGCTCCGCGTCATCGCGCCCTTGCCGTAGTCGGAAACCACCACGGCGCGCACCTGCCCCATCGCCTTTCCCATCTCCGCCGCCAAGCGCTCCCGCAACTCGGCCGCCAGCGGCGCACGCGATTCCGAATCGATCCGCAGCAACTGCTGATGGTGCGCCATCACCCGCCGCTTCCACGTCGTCGGGCGGCTCTGGTCCACCAATACCGAATCGGGCCGCCACCCCAAGAGCTCGGCCAGCGCGTCCAAAACCCGGCGCCCCGCTTCGTCGTCGCCCACCACGCCGAACGGAACCGGTCTGCCGCCCAGCGCCTTGATGTTGGCCGCCACATTGCCCGCCCCGCCCAGCGTCCACGTTTGGCGCGCGAACTCCACCACCGGCACGGGAGCCTCGGGCGAGATCCGGTTCACGGTTCCCCACAGATATTCATCCAACATCCAGTCGCCCGCCACGGCCACGCCCGCGTCGAATCGTTCCATCAGCGCCTTCAAACGTTTCATTGCACTCCCGCCTTGCTCGCCGCCTTTAAACCCTCTAGTTCGCGTTCCAGCGTTTCCAGGTTTCGCATCCCGTCGAATCGCGCGCGCGCCGCAGCCCGGATCTCTTCAGCCCTCCAGCGCCCACACTCGCGCAGTCCCGCCCAATACCCTTCCACTCCCCGGCAAACCATCACGCCCGGCGGCAATTCGCCAAAAGTCTGCGCCACCTCAGGCGACGCCAGAACGGGCTTCCCCATCATCAGCGCCTCTATGGCCTTCATTTGAACCCCGCGCGCCACCTCGAGCGGCGCCACCGCCGCCAGGCAGTCTTTAAGATACGGCTTTGCATCCGCAACCGCCCCGGTCACCACGATCCCGGGTCTCCGCCCCAGCGCCCGCACTTCCGGCGCCGGATCTCTTCCCACCACCAACAGCTCCAACGACGGATCGCGCCGGCGCAACTCCGGCAACACCTCCCGCGCGAATCTCACCACTCCATCTACGTTGGGAAAATAATTCATCGTTCCGGCGAACGCCAAGTAACGCCTCCCCTTCAGCTCCGGCAGCGACGCCACGCCGTCCGCATCAAACTCCTCGGCGCTCCAGCCGTTCTCGATGAAACCCGTCGAACCATCCCGGCAAAACGACCGGAAAAGCTCCTCTTCCGCCCGTGTGACAAAGTAGGTCTTGTGCGCCCGCCTCACCCAGCGGATTTCCTCCCGCCGGTACCGCGCAGCTTCCATCGCATACAGCAACCCGGGAAAGCGCCGCGCCGCATATTGCCGCCACTTCTCCGAATCCACGTCTTGCATGTCCAAAAGAAACGGCACGCCGGCGGGAACGTACTGCGCCATCGGCACGGTGTAGACCACGGCCGCATCCAATGCCTGCCGCGCGGCTAACTGCTCGACGTGGCGCGCCATCCGCCGGCTTCGGAACAGCAGCACATTCAGGCACCCTCCGGCTAGGAACGGCAAGGCGGAACGCGCCAGCCTCCATCGCCTGTCGAGCAGTTCCGCGTACAGGCTGGCGCATTGCCCCCGCACGGATTCCAGCCCCTCCAGCTCCTCCTTGCGCCGCGCAAAGCAGGCCACGTGCAACTCATGCCGGGCGCTCAACCGCCGCAATAAGTGGCACGCCCGGACCTTCTCTCCTTTATCCGGAGCGTCGGGAGCGCAGTGGGACAACAACAGCAATCGCATCGCCTGCCGCGTGAAACATCCGATTATCCCATACCGCCGCTCTACCCTCCCTCCCAAACCCCGCCGCCGGAATGCGACAATCAGCCAAAGTAGCAGTCATTCGCGGAGAAGATTTCCATCATGCAAGCCATTCGGCTTTCTACCGCCGACTGGGCGGTCCTTATTGCTTACCTGGCAGGCATCAGTCTGGTCGGTCTTCTGGCCGGCCGTAAAGTGCGCAACACCGACCAGTACTTCCTGGGCGAGCGCCGCTTCAACCGCTGGCTCATGATCGCCCAGAGTTTCGCCACCGGAACCCGCGCTGAGATGGTGGTGGCGCAAGCCGGCGCCGTCTACAGCCTGGGCTTTTCGGCCATCTGGTTTCAGTGGAAAAACCTGTTCGCCACGCCCTTCTACTGGATGATGGCGCCCGTGTTCCGCCGCGTCAAACGCACCACCATGGCCGAAATGTTGGAGGACCGCTATGGCCCATGGATGGGAGCCGTCTACACCGTCTTCGCCTTGATCTTCTTCACCGTAAACATGGCCGGAATGCTCAAAGGCGCAGGCAAGGTGATCAGCCAGGCCACCGGCGGCAACGTGCCCGTCAACGAGATCGTGATCGCCATGACCGTCGTCTTCGCCGTCTATAGTTTCGTCGGCGGGCTCTCCTCAGCCGCTTGGGCCGATATGCTCCAAGGCTTTTTGATCCTCGTCTTGTCCTACTTGGTGATCCCCTTGGGATGGAGCGTCGTCGGCGGCATGAGCGGCATGCGCGCCGCCCTCGACCCGCACATGTTCTCACTCGCCACCCCCAAAGGCATCGGTCCTTGGTTCATCTTCATGCTCACCTTAAACGGCCTCATCGGCATCATGGCCATGCCCCACCTCATCGCCGTCGCCGGCACCGGACGCGACGAAAAGGCCTGCCGCACCGGTATGATGTACGGGAACTTCGTTAAGCGCTTCTGCACCATCGGCTGGGCTTTGGTGGGCCTCATCGTGGCCGCCATGTTCGCCCTGGGCGAAGGCGGCGGCGCCGGCCTCGGCGAGCCGGAAGAAGCCTTCGGCTACGCTTGCCGCCGCCTCCTGTTCTCCGGCGGCGTGGGATTGCTCATCGCCTGCGTCCTGGCCGCCAACATGGCCGGCTGCGCCACCTACACCATCAACAGCAGCGCGTTGTTTACCCGCAATTTCTACGGCCGCTACTTCATGCGGAATCAGTCCGACGCCCACTACCTCTGGGTCGGCCGCCTCAGCGGCCTGCTGGTCATCGCCGCCGCCGTCATCTATGCCGTCTTCTTCATCGAGCAGGTCTTGTACTCCTTCCTGCTCACCGAAACCATGGCCACCTACATGGGCATCGCCGTCGTCGGCGGCTTCATTTGGCGGCGCGCCAATCGCTGGGGCGCCATCACCGGCATCGTCACCGCCTTCACCGTCAACTTCGCCATGTACGCCGCCCTGGGCAAACGCTTCGACCACTGGGACCCCAACGTGTTCCTTACGGCTTTGGCCGCCGGCAGCGTCGTTTTCGTGCTGATCAGCTTGCTCACCAAGCCCGAACCTGCGGCGCAAACCGCCGCCTTCTTCCAGCGGCTTGAAGACGGACCGCCCCTGCTTCTGGTGGATCTGTTGCGCCCCAAACAGCGCCCCCTGTTCCAGGCTTACCGCGAGGACTGGAAAGGCTTCGGCGCCGCTTGGCTGGTGGTGGCTGCCCTGCTCTTGCTAGCTTGGGCCGTCGTTACGGTTTGCTGAGCCGGCGGAAATAATCGGCTACTGCCCCCGTGTAGCCCGGCGGTATGGCCTCCCCCGGAGCCGATCGCACCTGACCCGCCTGCTGTTCTTCCACCTTCCGGCGAAGCACAAGCTCCAAATGCCGCAACGCCGGAACGATCTGCGCCGCGATGTTCGCCACCCGGTTCGGGTCCATGGTCTCCAGATTGCGCCAGTTGTCGATCCCGTCGTGGCGCAGCTCCGGATGCCCGGCGATGCGCCGCCGCAGATTGGTGAGTTGCCGCATCACGTCGTCCCGGGACATGCCGTTAGCCCCGAACTCCATCTGCCTTCGCAACTGCTCCACTTGCGCCAGCGTCTGCTCCAGCCCTTCTTGACCACCCTGAGGATTACCTTCCAACGCCTGCCGCGCGCCGCGAATCTGATCCCGCAAACGCTCCAACCCTTGCGCCACCAGTTCTTCGCGTGAACCCAGCATCGGACCGTAACCCCGCCGCACCCACTCCGCGCTGAAACGCATCCGCACCGCCAGCTCGTTTTGCTGCATCTCGCCCAGAGCTTCCCGCAACCGGTTCGACGCCCCCCGCTGCGTGCCGGCAAGATCGCGCGCCGCCGCCTGCATGTCTTTCTCCAGCCGCCGTAGTTCCTCGAGCATCTGCTGCTTTTCCTCCGCCAGACGGTCCAGAGTCTGTTGCGGCGCCTTCGCCGGCTCCTGCGCCTTGCCATAAGTCCGCTTCAACTCTTCCGCGAACTCCCGCTGCCGCGACGCCAGCCGCTCGCTTCGCCCAGCCAGATCATCCAGTTGGGACGCCGCATCCTGGCGCCGCAGCCCGCTCACCAAGTCCCGCGCCTGTTGAAGCCTTTCGGCCGCCCGCCGGGCGTCGGAACTGTCTGGCTGCTGCGAGGCGGCGCGGCGCATATCCTCGGTCGCTCGCCGCAATTCCTCCAACGCCTGCCGCAAGCGCTGCTCGCCCGCCGTATTCCGCCCCGCCAGCGAGCTCAATCGCTGGCTCGTGGCGCTCTGCTGTTGCCGCTGCGGCCCGGGCTGCCCCTGCGCGCTCTGCTGCGAACTCGGTTGGCCTTCGGAACTCTGTTGCTGCGAAGGCTGCCCGGACTGCTGCGCCAGTTGCTGCATCTGCCGCTGCAACTGCTCCGCTTCCCGCCGCAGCATCTCCTGCTGCCAACGCTGCTGGAACCCCTGCCGCTCCCGGCGCTGCTGCTCGGCCAGCTCTTGTTGCCTCCGCGCCAACTGCTCCAGCTTTTGCAGCGCCTCGTCGATCTCGCGCTGCCGCTGGCTGGCCGAAGAAGCCGATTGCTGCCCCGTCTCGTACTGGTTCTTTTCCAGATCCAGTTCCAAGTCGAAGAGGTTCTCCAGATCGCGTCCTCCCGACCCCGATCCTCCGCCGCGCTGGTTCCGGCTCCCCATGGCCACTTGAATTTCCCGGAACACCGATTCGGCCCGCAGCAGGTGCTGGAGCGCCCGCTGCTCGGCCGGCAGCGCCTCGCGCCAGTTCAGCGCCTTCAGCTTGTCCGCAGCCCCGTTCATCGCATCCGCCGCCGATTCCATCTCCTTGGCGAACTTTCGAAACTCCTCGTTCTCGCTGGAAAGCTGCCGGCTCTGCATCCGCCGCGCCAGCGACCGCGCCTGATCCCGCAGCTTCCCCTGCACCTCGCTCAGGAATTTCCCGTTCTCAGCCGCGGCGGCGCGGTCCCGCGACGTGTCTCGAAGTTGGTTCCAAGTGGCGGCAATGATCTCTTTCTGGCGCCGCGAAATCTCATTGCGCCCTCCTTCATCGCCTTCGCCCCCGCCTTCCATGCCGCCCGCCACCTGCGACTGCGAATACTCGCGCTCATACGGCTGCGCCTCCAGGAAATAAATGTCGCTCCGGGCGGTCGACCGCGCGTCGCGTGCCGAAGCATAGAAACTCACAATATCGCCCGGCGACAGCTTATACTCCTCCAACGCGATCACCGTGGACCCGCTCGCTTGCTTCAATCCCTTCCGCTCGAGCAACGATACCGTCCGTTCCGCCCCGCCGTTCACCGAATAGTGCAAGTCCAAAGACTCCAACGCGAAATCGTCCTCCGCTTGCACCTCAATCGTCACCTCTTGAATCGGGCTCACCTTCGCGTCCCGTCCCGGCCGCCGCACCTGCACCACCGGAGGCGTCTCCTTGCGCGCCTCAATGAAGTAATCCTCGCTTAGCCGGATCGTCTTCCCAGCTTCGACCGCCGCTGCGTGATACAGACCATCGGAACGAACCGTCAAATCCGCCCCGTACCAGTTCCCTTGCGTGCCTTTCAGCGGGATCCGCGTCCCATCGTCGAGCTCCAACACGCCGTCGCGCAACGGGCGGTCGAATTCCATCTCCACCCGCGCTTGGGTTCCCTCCACCGCCCGCACGTCGCCGTTGTTCTCCTGCACCGCATCCCGCAACCCCAGCCAGCCGGGGTAACGGTACGTCACCCGAACCCGGCGCACGGATGGCATCTCGACGACGTTAAGACGGTACGTCTGGCTGCGCAAACCGCCGGCTTCCACATAATAATCCACCGCCTCCCCTAGCCCGGCGAAGAGAAACTCATACCCCGAAGCCCCTTCCCTGGGCGCCATGCTCAGCGTCTCCCACTTCGTCGTACCCGCAAAACGCGCCGCCAGCTTCACCGCCGGAGCTTCGAAACCCACCAGGCTCGCCGTCACCAGTTGATCGCCGCCCTTACGTACGCTGGCGTCGCCAGGCTGCACCCGGATCTCGTAAAACGGCTGCGAGCCGGAACGCGGCTTCACGCCCCACAATAGCGCCGCCCCATATCCCAAAAATCCCGGTCCAGCCGCCACCAGCCAAACCAGCGCGCCTGCGCCCGCCGCCGCCGCCGATACCGCGGAAACAATCCGCCCTCTCGACGCCAACCGCTCGGGAGCCTCCGCCGGAGCAACTCGCAGCGCGTCATCCGCCAGCAGTTCCAAAAAAGGATCCTTGCCCGCCCCGCCGCCTCTCTCCGCCAGCGTTAGCAACCGCTCGCCAAACTCGGGAAACCGCCTCTCGGCCAGCCGCGCCGTTTGCGCCCGCGTCAACCGCAAAAGAGGAAGGATGATCCCAAACACCGCCGCCAGCGCCACAACCACGCACAGCGCAAACCGCGCCGCCGTCACGCTGCGCGCCGAAAATGCGAACCAGTTGGCGTACAGGACCAGCAAAACCGTCGCCAGGACGGCGCACAGCGCCAACACCGCGCCCCCCCGCGTCCACAGCGCCAGCCGCAACCTCGCCTCTAGTGCCCCCAGATACTGTTCCAGACGGTCCATCGAACTCATGGCGTCTTCTCCTTGCCGAGATATCTCGCGCCCACTACGGATTCGGCCAGCGATAACAGCGCTACGCCCAGCATGACATACCACCACAGGCTCACGCGCGCGGTCTCTGACTCGCTTCCCCCCTCCGCCGCTCCTTGCCCGGCGCCCTGCCACAGCGAGATCGCGTCAGCCGACAGCACCTCCAGATCCGATTCCCGCCGGTCGGTGTTCACCGCCACCAGCTCCCGCCGCCCGTTGGCCCGCCGAACCTCGTAAAATCCCTGCCGCGCCAGGGCAATGCTCCGCGCTGTGGCCGATTCAGCCAGCGACAACACCCGCTTTCGCCCGGGGTCGAATACCTCCAGCGAACTCGCCGGCTCGGAGGCGGCTCGCAGCTCAAAAAATGAATCCACTACGTAAGCCGGCGGCGAATCCGCCACGCCCGCCAGATAGTGAGCCGCCTGCTCGATAAACGGCACAAAGGAAGCCCGCAGCGGAAAATCGTTCCAGAGGTTGTCCAAGGTCGAAGCAAATAGCAGAATCCGGCCCGCCCCAAGCTTCTGCTCCACCAGCAGCGGGCTTTGATCGCTCAGCCGGGCCAGCACCCGTCCTCCGTCTGTCTCCAGCACCGCCGTCTGGAAAAATTTAACCCCTTCCAGACGGTTCACCCGCGCCAGCACCGGGTGCGCCGCATCCACCGCCCCCGCGCTGAGAAAACGTTCCTCCTCGCGCCCGGCATAGCGCACCGAAAGCACACGTCCCGCGGCCACCGGCAGCAGCCGCCGTGCCGCCGCGCCCGAACCGGCTGCGATCAGCAACCCCCCTCCCGCCCGCACGTATTCCCGTAACTCGCGCACGAAGCTCTCCGGCAGCGTCCCGGCGTCGGACAAAATCACCGCCGCAAAGCGTCCCGGCGAAATGCCCGCGCACTGTTCCGGCGTCGCCACATCCACCCCGTAGGCTGCACCCGCAGCGGCTTCCAGCGCGCTTTTCACGTAAAATGCCGCCCGGCTGCGGCCGGCCTCGTGCACCAACAGAATCCGTTGCGGCTCCAGCCGCTCCAGCGCAAACCGGTAGCGGTCGTCCTCCGGCAAAGCGTCCGCCGGCTCCAACCTCACTTCGGCTTCCGCCCAGCCATGCGGCATTTCCAGTCTCGTAAACTCCACCGCCGCCCGCCCCGACGCCGGCGCCTCCACCTCCCGCGACTCAAGTACGCGCCCGCCCACTACCAGCGAAATGCGCCGTTTCGCCGCCGGTGTCCCATAGCCCGCCACCACCGCCTGCACCCGCACCTTGCTCGGGTCATACACCCGGTGCGGCGCCGTCACGCTCTCCACCGTCCAATTCTCCACCCGGCTCGACGCTGCCGGATGCGCCTTCATCCGCACCCCAGCCGGCAATTCCAGTTCGGCGAACGACGCCGGCAGCGACGAACGCTGCATGTCGCTAAACAGGTGTACCTCCAGCGGCCGCCGCGCCGATGCCGCCAGTCCCCGCAACACCCTGGCCAGTTCCGCATACGAGGATCGCGCGTCCCCAGCTTCAATGGAAGCCACCGCCGCCTGTAACTCCCCCCGGTCCGTCACCGGCTGCGTCAACACCTGGACCGACGAACCAAACGACAGTACCTGCGCCGGCGCCCCCGCGGGCAACGTCGCAATCAACCCTTGCGCCTCGGACTTGGCTTTCTCCAGCCGCCCGCCCGCCCGCATCGAAAACGAGTTGTCCACCGCGATCACCGTCAAACGCGAGCCGGCGCCTGCCACCGCCACCGGCCTGTCCATGTATGGGTTGGCGAAAGCCAGCACCAACAGCGCTACCAGAGCCGCCCGTAAAGCGAACAGCAACAGATGGCGCAGCCGCCTGTGGCGTACCGAACTTTGCAGCCGCCGCTCGAAAAACATCAGCGAACTAAACCGCATCGGTTGCGCACGGTGTTGCCGCAGCAGGTGTATGTAGACGGGTAGCGCCAAGGCTGCCAGGCCGGCCAAAAACCACGGCGCCAGAAACCCCATCACATCCTCCCGGCCCTCAGGCTCAAATATTCTCGCAGCGCCTCATCCAGCGGGCGCGAAGTGTCCAGCAGGAAGTAATCCATGCCCGCCGCTTTCGATCGGTCACGCAAGCCGGCTATGTGCGCGTCAATCTTCGCCCGGTACTCGGAGGCGGCGTACTCCGGCGACACCTCCAGCGAGCCGCCCGTCTCCATATCGATCAGCAGCGCCGGACCATCCAGCCGCGGTTCGATCTCGCCTGGATCCAGCACGTGAAACAGCAATACCTCACTGCCCCGAAAGCGCAGCGGCTCCATCGTTCGGACCACCTTCACCGGATCCTCATAAAAGTCGCTCACCACAACCACGACGCCCCGGCGCCGCAAAAACTGCTGAAAGTGCACGAACGGCCGCGCAAAGTCGGTGCGCGCCCGCGGTTCTGCACCTTCCAACGCGTGCAACAGCCGGTACAGTTGCCCGTGGCGCGTCGACGGCGGCACGAAATTCCGCACCTCGTCATCGAAAACAATGATGCCCGCCCCGTCCCGCTGCTGGTGAATCGCCAAATAGAAGATAGAAGCGCACAGGAACCGCGCATAGTCGATCTTCTTCACTCCATGCGTGCCGAACCCCATCGACGCGCTGGCGTCTAGCAGCACCGTCACCAGCGTGTTCGTCTCGCCCCGGTAGCGCTTCAAGTACGCCCGCTCGGTCCGCGCGAAAACGTTCCAGTCCACGTGCCGCAAATCGTCGCCTTCCGAATAGGCCCGGTACTCGGCGAACTCCTGGCTGAAGCCGAAATCCGGAGAGCGGTGCAGCCCCGCCACGAAGCCCTCCACCACGGTCTTCGCCACCAGTTCCAAACCGGAAATCCCGGCGAGCACCGAAGGCGATAAGAATCTCTGTAACATCGCGTTTAACTTCGCGGGGCGGGTTTCGCTTCAAGCAGCCGCTTCAACAAATCGTCCGGGCGCACCCGGTCGGACTCCGCATGGAAGTTCAGCAACACCCGGTGCCGCAATACCGGAATGGCCAGCGCGCGGATGTCTTCGTAGGAAACGTGATAGCGGTGGTTCATCAGCGCCCGCGCCTTGGCCGCCAGCACCAAAAATTGCGCCGCCCGCACGCTCGCCCCGTAGTTGACATACTGGCGCACGAAGTCCGGCGCTTCCTCCGTTTCGCTGCTCCGCGTCGCCCGCACCAGATCGATCGCGTAGCGCGCCACCGAATCCGCAATCGGCGCCATCCGCACAAGCTGCTGAAACGACAAAATCTCTTCTGCGTTGGTCACCGTCTCCGCCTGCGCCACCTCCGTGGTCGTCGTCAGGCCGATCACCTTCATCTCTTCCTCGGCGCTCAAATACCCCAGCACGGTATTAAACAGGAAACGGTCCAGTTGCGCCTCCGGCAATGGGTACGTTCCCTCCAGCTCAATGGGATTCTGCGTGGCCAAAACGAAAAACGGGTCCGGCAGCTTGTACTGATGTCCCCGCACCGTGCAAGACCGCTCCTGCATCGCCTCGAGCAGCGCCGACTGCGTCTTGGGCGGCGTCCGGTTGATCTCATCCGCCAGCAGGATGTTGCCGAACACCGGCCCCGGCACGAACGTCCAGGTTCGCCTCCCCGTGGCCGGGTCTTCCTCAATGATGTCCGTGCCGGTGATGTCGGACGGCATTAAGTCCGGCGTGAACTGAATCCGCCGGAACTCCAGACCCAGCGTCTGCGCGATGGTCCGCACCAGCAACGTCTTGGCCGTCCCGGGAAGCCCGGTGATCAGACAGTGCCCGCCTACAAACAGCCCGATCAACACCTGCTCGAGCACCTCGTTCTGCCCCACGATCACCCGGCGCACCTGCGTCACAATGTCGCTGTATACCTGTTGGAACCGCTCGATACGGGCTTTTAATTCCACCGCATCTTGAAGCGGCGCCGATGGCGTAGTCATCAGATTCACTTGCTCAGCTCCAGTAATAGTTTTTGCGCCGGCTTATAGCCCGGGGCGGCTTCAAGCGCCATCAGAACTTGCTCCTTGGCGTCCTCGGCTCGCCGGGCAGCCTGAAACGCCAGGGCCAGCCGGAAATGCCCGTCGGCGCGGTCGGCCGGGTTCGAATGCAACAGCGCTTGGAAATCCCGTATGGCTAGCTCCGGCCTGCCTAGCGCCAAATTGAGCTCTCCCAGCCGCCGGTGCAGCTCCTCATCCCCCACCGGCGCGATGTACAGGATCCGTTCCAGCGCCGCGGCGGCTTCCTTGCGCCGCCCGGCTTCTTCATAAAGACTCGCCAGCTTCTTCAGCAGCAGGGGAGACCGCCCCCCGGCGCGCGCCCAAGCCTCCAACTCCTCCGCCGCCTTCTGTTTCTCATCCCTCGCCAGCCAAGCCTCCGCCAGCAGCTCGTACGCGCTCCCGGCCTCCACGTAATCCGGAAACAGCGCTTTCAGCTTCGGACCCAGCAGCAGCACTTCGTCCCAGCGTTTCTGCCGTGCTGCCTCGTTGATTCTTTTCATCCCCCCGCGCCACTCATCGAAACCCTGCACCAACCGCCCATGTTGCCCCTGTAGCCAGGCGAAAAAGAGTTTGTCGAACTCCTCCGGCGTCATCCCCAGTTCCGCCTCCACCACCTCCGGCGTTGTCTTCTTCGCCGCAAACGCCCGGATCATTCCGTTCAACTTCTCAAATCCCCACTTTTCATGGATGAAATCGCAGATCCTTCCGGCTTGAAAATACGACACCACCACTTGACCGGGATACGACGGGCGGACAAAGCCCCGGTCGAGCTGCCGCAACGGCAATAGCTTCTTCTCCCGCATGGCGGCGATCACTTGCGGGTCCAAACGGTCCGCCCACTCCGGCGAGCCCGTTCTTTCTTCGTGCACCGCCAGCCCCTCGGTGAACCACCGCGGCACGCGGTGTTTGGTCGCCGCCAGCACATACACGTGACTCAATTCGTGCCACAAAGTCCCGCCCCAGTGATACGTGCCCGGCTTGCGCCCGGAAGGACTGTCCATCGCCACCACATAGCCGAAAGCCACGCCCAGCGCCCCCAGCCCCGGCATGCCCAGCGTGCGCACCGCAAAGTCCTCATGGTCCGGATACATCTCCACCTGCACCGGACGCTCCAGCCGGATGCCGTATTTCTTTTGGTATACCGCCATCGCGCGGCGGATTTCGGCCTCCACATAAGGCCGCAGCAGCGCCGACTCCTTCTTGTGCAGCTTTAAAATGACATTGCCCGAGCGGATGGTGTCGAACTTCGCAAAGCTGTCCAGCAGCCGCAGCGTGTTCACCGTCGCTGCGTTCCGATAGTCGTTGGCGTAAGCCAGCTCCAGATGCCGCCGCGCTTCCTCGTTTTCCCCCAGCCGCATCAGATTGATCCCTAGCTCCGAGTGGGCGCGCCACAGGCGCGGATTCCGCTCAATCGCCTTGCGGTACAGCGCCACTCCCTCCTCGTAACGCCGGTTCAGGATGAAGTGCCTCCCCGCTTCCGCCCACGCCTCGCCCCCCTGCGGATCGATGGCCGCAATCCTCTCCATCCAGGGCGAAGGACTG
>Ga0272446_1004498_pt1 | contig 16442 bp, 15 predicted proteins | sample YNPCB0061_FD_194587 | JGI IMG/M metagenome (GOLD analysis project Ga0272446, IMG submission 194587) | Hot spring microbial mat communities from Yellowstone National Park, WY, United States - YNP-CB-006-1 | ecosystem: Environmental > Aquatic > Thermal springs > Hot (42-90C) > Sediment | place... | reverse complement strand
CATATGGCCTTCGTCATCGCTGCCTTCAACGTGTTGGTGCAGTGGCATGGCCTCCAACCCGACGACCAGGGCGTTGTCCACCTCGCCATCGCCGAGTTCAGCCTATGATTCACTCGCACCATTGGTTGTGGTAGGGGCTGGTCATGAAGATTCGACAAACGCGGGGCGAGCTGGCTTTCAGCGTCATCAACACAGGGCTGATGCTGGGCCTCATCGCGGTGACGCTGTATCCGCTGCTTTATGTGGCATTTGCCTCTATCAGCGACCCGGCGACGCTGATGACAACGCGCGGGTTGCTGCTGGGGCCGGTTGGTTTCACGCTGGAAGCCTATGCGCGGGTTTTCGACAACCCGATGATCTCGATCGGCTATCGCAACACGCTCTTTTATGTGATTGGCGGCACTGCGTTGAACCTGCTGATGACGATGCTGGGGGCTTATGCGCTCTCGCGGCGCAATCTCCTGTTCCGCCGGCCATTGACGCTTTTGATCGTCTTTACGATGTTCTTCAGCGGCGGCCTGATCCCCACCTTTCTGCTGGTGGGGCGCACGCTGAATCTGATGGACACCCCGTGGGCGTTGATTCTGCCCGGCGCGATCCAGACCATCAATCTGATCATTATGCGCACCGCGTTTGAGGGCATCCCCTATGAGCTGGAGGAAGCGGCGCGTGTGGATGGGGCCAATGATTTCATCATCCTCTTTCGCATCATTGTGCCGCTCTCAACGCCGGTCATTGCGGTGATGATTCTTTTTTACGCCGTCGGCCACTGGAATGCTTTCTTTTCGGCGATGGTCTATCTGCGCACGCGCGACCTGTATCCGCTTCAGTTGATCCTGCGCGAAATCCTGATCAGCAACTCCACAGACGCCATGACCACCGGCGTTTCCAGCGGTGACGTGATGCCGATCGGCGAGACGATCAAGTACGCGACCATCATCGTCGCCACCGTGCCGATTCTGCTGATTTACCCGTTTCTGCAGCGCTACTTCGTCAAAGGGGTGATGATTGGCGCGATCAAGGCATAGCGGCTTGCCCCGCTGTTCCCCCTGACGAACCTTAACAACCTTAAGAACCTGAAAAACGCCTACGCCACGCCCAGGTAAGCGGCCTTCACCTGCGGATTTTCGCGCATTTCCTGGGCGCTGCCCTGCAGGACGATGTTGCCGGTTTCGAGCACGTAAGCGCGGTGCGCCACCGACAGCGCCATCAGCGCGTTCTGCTCGACCAGCAGAATGCTGGTGCCCTGCGCGTTGATCTCTTTGATGATGCGGAAGATTTCCTCGACCAACAGCGGACTGAGTCCCATCGATGGCTCGTCGAGCAGAAGCAGATTGGGCCGGCTCATCAGTCCGCGTCCCATGGCCAGCATCTGCTGCTCGCCGCCGGATAGCGTTCCGCCGAGCTGGTTGATGCGCTCCTTGAGCCGGGGGAAACTGGCAAACACGCGCTGCATGGTCTTGTCGATCTCGGCTTTGTCTGTGCGCGTGTAGGCGCCCAGTTCCAGGTTTTCGCGCACGGTCAGGGGCGCGAAGATGCGCCGGCCCTCCGGCACGTGGCACACGCCGAGACGGACGATATCTTCAGCCGACACCGAAGTGATGTCGCGGTCTTTGTAGCGGATCGATCCCCGGCGCGGCGTCAGCAGGCCGGAGATGGCGCGCAGCGTCGTGGACTTGCCGGCCCCGTTCGCGCCGATGAGGGTGACGATTTCACCCTCGTTCACGTTGAAAGAGACGCCCTGCAGCGCGTGAATCGCGCCGTAGTAGACGTGCAGATCGTTGATTTCAAGCAGCATGTGCCATTCCCTTAGTCCACGCCCTTGCCCAGATAGGCTTCGATGACGCGCTCGTTGTTCTGGATTTCATTGGGCGTGCCGCGCGCGATCACCTCGCCAAAATCCATCACCGTGATCCGTTCACAGATGCCCATCACGACCCGCATCTGATGCTCGATCAGCAGGATGGTCAGATCGAAGCGCTCACGGATGAAACCAATCAACTCCATCAGGTTCAGGATTTCGTTGGGGTTCATGCCGGCGGCCGGCTCGTCGAGCAGGAGCAGGCGCGGGTTGGACGCCAGCGCGCGCGCAATTTCGACCCGACGTTGCTCGCCGTAGGGCAGGTTGACGGCAAGCTCGTCCTGCACCCGCTCCAGCTTGAAGATCGCCAGAAAATCCTGGGCGCGTTCGGTCAGTTCCTTTTCCTGACTGCCAAATTTGCCGTTGCGCAGAATCGCGTCAAACAGGTTGTAGCCGGCGTGGAAATGGTAGGCGATGCGCACGTTGTCCAGGACGGTCAGATTTGGGAACAGGCGGATGTTTTGGAATGTGCGCGCAATGCCGCGCTGGGTGATCTCGAAGGGTTCCAGGCCGGCGATGGACTGGCCGAGAAAGCGGATGTCGCCGCTCGATGGTGTGTACAGGCCGGTGATCAAATTGAACACCGTGGTTTTGCCGGCGCCGTTCGGGCCGATCAGGCCGATCAGTTCGCCCCGATGGATGGTCAGGCTGAAGTCATTGACGGCCCGCAGGCCCCCGAAAAACTTGGTCAGGCCCTGAATGTCGAGAATTGCGGCGCCAGGGGGCGGTGCGCTGCTGTTGCCGATGCTATTCGCCATGTCAATCACACACTATCATTTGGCCGCTGGAGCGGCGGCTGCCGGGGTTGCTCTGGCGTCTGGCGGCGGGCTGGCCGGCGCGCGGGGCTTGACTGCCGGCGCGCGCAGGAATCCCCATTCTGTCTTGCCCAGCAGTCCCTGTGGGCGCAGCAACATCAAAAGCAATAGCGCGATGGGGTAGAGGACAAAACGCCAGGTCGGCGCCTCGGTTCCCATTTGTCCCAGCAGCACGCGCAGCAAGCCCTCCAGGAAGAACATCCAGCCGAATGACGCCGCCAGCGTGCCGGTCATGCTGCCCAGCCCGCCGAAGACAACGACGATGAGCGGGTTGAAGCCGGCCAGAAAACTGAAAGTGCCGGGGCTGAGGAAGCCGATATAGTGCGCGTAGATGCCGCCGCCCAGGCCGGCGAACAGACTGCCGATCACGAAGGTGAGCAGCTTGTTGCTGGCCACATCGATGCCCATTGCCTTCGCGGCTGTTTCGTCTTCTCGAACCGAGAGGATAGCGCGCCCCGCGCTCGAGTGAATCAGGTTGCGCATCACCACGATCACCAGCATCAGGAAAATGAACACCCAGAACCAGGTGGTCAGCTTGGGAATGCCGATCATGCCCCGGCCCCCTTTCATCTCCGGGAAGGGGAGAATGGTGTCCGAGTTGACCATCAGGGTGTTAATGACGATGGAGAACCCCAGCGTGGCGATGCCGAAGTAATCGCTGCCCAGACTGAGCACCGGCAAGCCAAACAGGAAGCTGACCTCTGCCGCAAAGACGCCGGCGCACAGCACGGCCAGCACGAACACGATTTGCAGCGCGAGGTCGCCGCTCAGCAGTCCTGGCGCGTCTTTGGCTCCGAACAGGGGATCAATGACCGAGGCGATTGCGTTGCCGGCGACGACGGCCACAGCCGCAGCGGCCACGCAGCCGAGCAGATACAGCGTGAATGCGGACAGCACCGGCACGTTGTAGTAGCGGCTCAGAAAGCGCCGCAGAACCAGGATGGTTGCGCCGGCCAGGATCACGCCAATCAGCAGCACGAATAAGGCGCTGGAGGTTCGATCGTTAGCCCACTTATAGGTCACGTAGGCCGCTGCGTATGCGCCCAGACCGTAGAAGCCCCACTGGCCCAGGCTGAACTGGCCGTTGAAACCATAGATCAGGTTCAGGCCCAGGGCCACCATGGCCATGGTGCATGCCTGAAACAACAGACCGGCGTCGAAGTCGTTCAAAATGGATTGGTCGCCGATCTTCAACGTAAAGGCGATCTGGATGACGCCAAAAGCTGCAATGATGCCGATGATCTTCACCCAGCGCGAGGCATGGGCCATGACTTGCAGCAGCCCGTACAGCCAGCCGAGCACAGCCACGATCTTGACAACGGAGCCGAGAAGGAATCCAAGTTCCATTTAGGCTTTCTCCCGCTCCGGCTCGCCGAAAATTCCGGTGGGGCGGACGAGCAGCACAATGATCAGAATGGTGAAAGCAACAGCGTCGCGCATGGGCGTGGAGATGTAGCCCGCAGTCAGCGACTCGGCCTGCCCCATGATCAGCGCGCCCACCAGCGCGCCGGGGATGCTGCCAATGCCGCCGAGCACGGCGGCCACAAATGCCTTCAGGCCGGGCAGAATGCCCAACTGGGTGTGGATGGACGGATAGGCGATGGCGAACAAGACGCCGGCCAGGCCGGCGAATGCGGCGCCGATGGCGAAGGTGAACGAGATGATGCGGTCCACATTCACGCCCATCAACCGCGTTGTCGGCTTATCGACCGCAGACGCGCGCATAGCCTTGCCCATTTTGGTGCGGCGCACCAGCCACTGCAACAGCACTTGCATCAGGATCGAGGCGATGACGATGATCACGAAGATGCTCGAGAACGTGATGCTGTCGGGCGGCGCCGGGTTGTCTGGCGCGACCATGCCGATCCCGCCGCCCCCGATGTAGTAGGCGTACACGTCAAACGGCCGCTGGTAGGGGATGAAGCGCGGCGAGAACACGAAGTTCAGCGCCCCGAAAAATTCCAGAAAGAAGGAAACGCCGATCGCCGTAATCAGCGCCGTGATGCGCGGCGCGTTGCGCAGAGGCTTGTAGGCCACCCGCTCGATCACCACGGCCAGAACGGCGCACACGACCATCGACAGCGCGATCACGGACACGGCGCCGATCAATGTGGCCAGATCGGGCGAGAGGCCCGGAAATGCGACTTTTGGCCAGGTGTGCAGCGAGAAGCGCGACACGGCAAAGAAGCTGACAAACGAGCCGACCATGAACACATCGCCGTGCGCAAAGTTGATCAGCCGGACGATGCCGTACACCATCGTGTAGCCGAGCGCGATCAGGGCGTACACGAAACCCAGTTGCAGACCGCTGATGACGATTTGCGCGAACAGGCGGGGGTTATCGAGCAGGTTGCGCGCCAGGATTAACGCGACAACAACGGCGAGAATGAGCAAAAAGCCGCGCCCGATCCAGGCCAGTCCCGCGCCAGACTTGCGCGATGAGGCGGGCAGCGGCTGCCGGGGCTGGACGACGCGAGGCGGTTCGGCGCTTGCAGTTTGCATGGGCGGGGTGCTCCGTCAGACAACGCAAGCGGAGGGGGCTGCGCGCCTCGCCCCTGGCGAGCGCCAGAGGCGCCTGCTGCAAGCGCCCCCTCCACTTGTGGATACCGCTCAGATCAGGTTACGGATTGACCGTTGAGTTGTAGCTGACTTTGCCGTCCTTCACCTGCAACACCACAGCCGACTTGACGGGGTTGTTGTTCGCGTCGAACGTGACATTGCCCGACACGCCTTTGAAGTTGATGGCGCTCATTGCCGCGCGCACCTTGTCGGTGTCGTCTGCCGTGCCGGCGGCCTTGATGCTTTCCAGCAGGATGTTGGCCGCGTCATAGGCCAGCACCGCCAGCGCGTCTGGCACGGCGCCGCCGTACTTCGCGCCGTAGGCCTCGATGAAGGCTTTCACTTCCGGGCGCGTGTCTTCAGACGAGTAGTGGTTGGTGAAGTAGCCGCCCTCGGCCGCCCCCAGGTTCAGGTCCGAAGAATCCCAGCCGTCGCCGCCCATGAACGGCATGGTCAGGCCCTTTTCCTTCGCCTGCTGCGTGACCAGGTTCACGATGTTGTAATAGTCGGGCAGGTAGACCAGGTCCGGCTTCGCCTCTGCCACTTTGGACAAAATGGCCGAGAAGTCCGTATCCTTGTCTGTGTAGGTCTCTTTGCCGACGATCTGCCCGCCGCCATCGGTGAACGACTTCTCGAAGAACTCGGCCAGGCCGCGCACATAGTCATTCGCCTGATCCAGCATGATGAAGGCGGTCTTCGCTTTCAGCGTGTCCAGCGCGAATTTGGCGGCCACCTGACCCTGGAACGGGTCGATGAAGCACGCGCGGAAGATATAGGGCTTCACCGCGCCGTCGCTGCCTACGGTCACAGCCGGGTTGGTCGAAGTGGGGCTGATCTGGATCACTTTCTTGCTGTTGGCGATTTCAGAAACCGGGATCGAAGCCTTCGAGCACACTTCGCCGATGATGTACTTCACGCCGTCCTGATCGATGACTTTGTTGGCGGCATTGACCGCCGGGTCAGCCGTGCACTGGCTGTCCTCGACAATAGGCACGATCTTCATGCCGTTCACGCCGCCTTTGGCGTTCCACTCTTCGATGGCCAGCAGCGCGCCGTCGCGCGTGGACACGCCGAAGGTGGGCACAGGGCCGGACAGCGGCGCCAGGATGGCAACCTTGATCTCTCCGCCGGCTGGGGCGGCTGGTTGTTCTTTCGGCGCTTCAGCCGGCTGGCTGGGCTGGGCCGCCGGACGGGGGGCGGCGCAGGCTGCCAGCGCGAGCGCGGCGGCGCCCAATACACTGAGCACTTTGATTGATCGGCTATTCATCTTCTCCTCCGTTTGATTGGTTCAGTCTGGCGATTGCTTTCGATCTGTTGATGATGTTGATCTGTGCCTGGTTTTGACTGCGAATCGATGGCATGCCCTCTCCACACCATGACGGCGCCGCCCGGCGTCAGATCGTCGCGCGCAGTGCGGTCACACGGAACAAAGGGCGGGAATCACCTCCTTGTCCAGATTCCAACGGTGATGCGGTCACCCTGCCGGGGCAGAAGCAACCATTCTCATGTCTGGACGAACATACATCCTGTTTTGGGCCGGCTCACAGAGGACGACGTCAGGGTCGATGGGGCGCGCATCCGGATGAACGCGCGCGCCGACGCCGGCAAATTGCGGGGCATTATAGTGGGCGGTAAATCCACTGTCAATTACGGAAGTGATTTCTTGCGACCACGATCCCTCGCCCGGGCCGCGCTCAGTGTTGGCGCGATCTATGTTGTCGGCAGCCTGATCGGCTTCGTCCAGCGGGTGGTGGTGACATCACAGTTCGGGGCCGGCGCCGAGTACGATGCTTTCAACACCGCCTTTCGCATCCCTGATTTGCTCTACAGCCTGTTTGCCAGCGGCGCCCTGGCTTCGGCCTTCATCCCGGTTTACATGACGCATCTGGCGCAGGAACGCCGGCGCGCTGCCTGGCGACTGGTGCGCGCCGTTGCTGCGCTGGTGTTTGCCGTCCTGTCCGTGTTTGCAGTGGCAGCCGGCGCGCTTGCGCCTCTCCTCATTCGCGCGGTCATTGCCCCCGGCTTCAGCCCCGCTCAGGTCGAGCTGACCGCTTCGCTGATGCGCATCATGCTTGTGGCCACGGTGATCTTTGGCGTCAGTGGCCTGTTGATGGGTGTGTTGCAATCGAATGGGGCGTTCATCGCTCCGGCGCTGGCGCCCTGGCTGTACAACCTCGGCATCATTTTCGGCGCGCTGGCCTTGCGCGGGTGGGGCGCTTATGGTCTGGCGACTGGCGTCGTCGCGGGCGCGATGTTGCATCTGGCCATTCAACTGCCGGCGCTTGTCAGGGTCTGGCGCGCATCGCAGCCTGCCACAGACACAGAATCCCCAGCCGCCCCTGCCCCTCACCTCTCATCCTCCAATACGCAACACGCAATACGCAACACGCAACACGCAACCTCTGATCTGCGCGCCGACGTTCGGCAAGTTGTCCGTCTGATGTTGCCGCGCATGGTTGGTCTGGGCGCCGTTCAGATCAACTTTATCGTCAACACCAATCTGGCGTCGGGCATGGGCGAGGGGGCCGTGTCTGCCCTGGCGATCGCGTTCGCTGTCATGCTGCTGCCGCAAGTGGCTATCGCGCAGGCGATGGCTACGGTGCTCTTCCCCGCGATTAGCGCGCACGCAGCCAGAGGCGAGCGCGACGAATTTGCCCGCCTGGTCGCGCGGGCAATCGGTATGGTGTTCATGCTCAGCCTGCCCGCGTCGATTGGGTTGATCCTGCTCGGCCAGCCGCTCATTCGCCTGCTGTTCGAACGGGGCGCGTTTGATTGGCAGGACACCCAGGCGGTCAGTTTTGCGCTGATCTGGTATGGCGCCGGGCTGGCCGGCCATTCTGTCCTGGAAGTGGTGACGCGCGGCTACTACGCCTTGAAAGACACGACCCGGCCGGTTGTTCTGGGCGTGGCCGGCATGACGCTCAACGTCATTCTCAGTCTCTGGCTGACCGGCGTCTTTCGCGCTGCCGGGGTTTTTCCCTTCGGAGGGCTGGCGCTGGCAAACACCATTGCCACGGCGATCGAGACAGCCGTCCTGCTTGGCCTGCTGGCTGCGCGCGTGCCGCAGCTATCGGTGAGCAGAATGCTGGCCGCAGCGGGCCGCAGCGCCCTTGCCGCGCTGGGCATGGGGCTGGGGCTGTGGTTGTGGCTGTCCGCGCTCGGCGATGGCCCGCTGGCGACAGTGCTGGCTGTGCCGGCAGCTGCTGCCGCATACTTTGCCCTGGCCTGGCTGGCGCGCAGTGAGGAAGCGCGCGATGTGATTGGCTATGCGCTACGCCTGGCTCGCTCCAGGCGGCTCGGGCCGGCAGAGTCCGCATGATATGGGCCGGCGTTATCGCAAATAACGTTGCGCTGCAGCGGCTCCACAACAGCCCCCTGTGTATAATTCTCAAGTGCACGCGCATTTGGCGGTAGGGCTTCGCGCTGTTTTCATTCTTCTGATACCGGGCTTTGACCGGCCCTGGACTTTCCGCCCCCCGCGAGTAGGGAGCACCGACAATGCTCCCTACTTTTTTGTGCCTGCGCGAGGGTTGACACCCTGTTTGGCGCGGCGCCCGTGCGTCAGCTGAGGATCATCGAGGATCGAGGAAGGAGTGCTACATGCCAAAGTACATTTTCTGCACCGGTGGCGTCGTCAGCTCGGTGGGAAAGGGAGTCACGGCAGCAGCCATTGGCCGCGTGCTCAAGTCTCGCGGCCTGCGCGTGTCCATCCAAAAACTGGATCCGTATCTGAACGTCGATCCCGGCACGATGTCGCCCTATCAGCATGGCGAGGTGTTCGTGACCGAAGATGGCGCAGAGACAGACCTCGATCTTGGCCACTATGAGCGCTTCATCGACGAAAATCTGACCCGCGCCTGCAACGTGACGACCGGCCAGGTTTACAACGAAGTCATCACCCGCGAGCGGCGCGGTGATTTCCTGGGCAAGACGATTCAGGTCGTGCCGCACGTCACCAATGAGATCAAGCGCCGCATCGGTCTGGTGGCGAAAAGCAGCACCGCCGATGTCGTCATTGTCGAGGTGGGCGGCACAGTGGGCGACATCGAAGCCATGCCCTTCCTGGAAGCAATTCGCCAGATGCGCCGCGACGTGGGGCGCGACAGCACGTTCTACGTGCACGTCACCTTTTTGCCCAAAGTCGGCGCGACCGACGAGATCAAGACCAAGCCCACGCAGCACAGCGTCCGCGACCTGCGCGGCGCCGGCATCCAGCCCGATGCCATCATCGCGCGCAGCGACTACCCGGTTGATGACGATACGCGCGACAAAATCGCCCTCTTCTGCGACGTTGACCCGCGCGCCGTGCTGCCAATGATCACCACCAACTACCTGTACGAAGTGCCGCTGCTGCTCGAAGATGCGTCCTTTGGCGACTACCTGTGCGAGCGCCTGCAATTGAACTGTGGAAAGGCCGACCTGTCAGACTGGCGCAGCCTGTGCGCCGAGATCCGCAAACCCCGCCCGCCGCTGCGCGTTGCTATCGTTGGCAAGTACGTCGAACTGCACGACGCCTATATCAGCGTGCGCGAGTCGCTCTATCACGCCGGCGTGGCTGCCGGCCGCGATGTCAAAGTTTCCTGGATCAACAGCGAGGAAGTCGAGCGCGCTGATGATCTGTCCATGCTCGATGACGTGGCCGGCATCGTGGTGCCCGGCGGGTTCGGCTACCGGGGCATCGAGGGCAAGATCCGCGCGGCGCAGTATGCGCGCGAAAACAACGTGCCGTATCTGGGCCTGTGCCTGGGCATGCAGGTCATGTGCATCGAGTTCGCCCGCATGGCGCTGAACAGCCGCGAGCCGAACAGCACCGAGTTCGACCACACCACGCCCTATCCGGTGATTGATCTGATGCCTGACCAGCGCGATATCCAGGACATGGGCGGCACGATGCGGTTGGGCGTCTACCCCTGCCAGTTGATGCCGGGCACGCGCGCGCATGCCGCCTATGCGGCGCAGGTTGTCGGCGGCGCGCAGGGCGCGTTTACGGTTCATGAGCGCCACCGCCACCGCTTCGAGTTCAACAATGAGTTCCGCGAGATGCTGGGCAACGCCGGCCTGGTGTTCAGCGGCCTCTCGCCAGACGGCCGGCTGGTCGAGATCGCCGAATTGCGCGACCATCCGTTCATGCTGGGCAGCCAGTTCCATCCGGAATTCAAGAGCCGTCCAAACCGGCCCCATCCCTTGTTCAGAGCGTTCATCGATGCGGCGGGCAGCTACGCAGACGGCGCGCCGCTGTTCAAGCCGATGGTGCGACACGAGGCCGAGCGCGAGTTGCAGAAGGCCTGAGCAAATCGCCGGCCTGGCGCGCGGGGCAGGCGCACAGACGGTTGCGTTTGTCAGCCCGCGCTGGTTATCGCCAGACTGTTCACGCCGGTCTATGCCTGCGCCATCAACAGGGATGACTGCGCCACCTCTGCGCCCCGCCGGAGCGCCAGCTTGTTGGCTTCGAGCATATCGCGCCGGCGCGCAGGCAGATGGGCTTCCAGTGACTTCTCGACGGTCTCGATCGGCAGCACGCCGGTGATCTGAAGCAGCGCGCCAAGCATCGCCATGTTGAGCAGCCGGGGATTGCCCAGTTCGGCGGCAATATTGCTGGCCGGGACCGGCGCGCAGCGAATATCGGCGCGCGCAGGCGGGCGCAACGCCAAAGACGAATTGTAGAGCAGCAACCCGCCCGGCGCGATCAGAGGCTCATACTTTTGCACTGACGGATAGTTCAGCGCCACTACAGCGCCGGGGTGGCGCACCAGAGGCGCGCCGATCTCCTCGTCGGAGATCACCACGGTGCAGTTGGCGGTCCCGCCGCGCATCTCCGGGCCGTAGGAGGGGATCCACGTCACGTGCAAGCCGGCCTCCATGGCGGCATACGCCAGCAACTGGCTTCCGAACAGCACGCCCTGCCCCCCAAATCCGCTGAACACGAAGTCGTAGTGCATCATGGCACGCCCTCCGGATTTTGGATTTTGGATTTTGGATTTTGGATTTTGGATTGACGATTGACGATTGACAGGCGAGATTCACCTTATCGACCTTACCAACCTTACCAACCTTAACAACCCTCAACCCTCAACCCTCAACCCTCAACCCTTCTCTTGTAATCGCCCAACGGATAGATCGGGACCATATGGGTCTCGATCCATTTTAGCGCATCCACGGGCTTCATGTCCCAGTTGGTCGGGCAACTGGCGAGCAACTCGACCATGGAGAAGCCCCGGCCCTCGATCTGAGTCTTGAATGCTTCGACGATGGCCTTTTTCGCTTTGCGGATTTCGGCCGGGTTGTGCAGGCTGCGCCGGGCGATGAAGGCAGCGCCATCCAGTTGTGACAACAACTCGCACATCTTCATCGGGTGGCCCATCGTGCGTGTGTCGCGTCCAAGCGGCGAAGAAGTCGTTTTCATGCCCGGCAGTGTCGTGGGCGCCATCTGGCCGCCGGTCATGCCGTACACGGCGTTGTTCACAAAGATGACCGTCAGGTTTTCTCCCCGCCCGGCTGCGTGCAGAATCTCGGCGATGCCGATGGAAGCCAGGTCGCCGTCGCCCTGGTAGGTGAAAACGATCTTATCCGGCTGAACCCGCTTGATGCCGGTGGCCATGGCCGGCGCTCGCCCATGCGCCGCCACCACGCTGTCGATTTCAAAGTAGTTGTACGCGAACACAGAGCATCCGACCGGCGCCACCAGGATGGCGCGCTCGCGGATGCCCAGCTCGTCGATCGCCTCGGCTACCAGCCGGTGCGCCACACCGTGCATACAGCCGGGGCAGTATGTGGTGGGTGTGGCGCTCATGGCGCGCGGGCGCTGGAACACAACCTGCTCGGTGAATGGTTCTACTGGAATCATGGTGCACACTCCCATTGGCGGTCATGGCGTGCCAGGCGCTGTCAATTCCGGCTTGGATCCGGCTTGCTGCGCCGGTCTGCTCGCCGGACGCAATGCAACCGGCCCCTCGATCTTGTGGTCGATTGGGCGGCGGGTCATCTCGTCCAGTTTCTCGATCTCCCGGGCAATGTCGTCGGGCATCGGCGCCTGGCCGCCCATACGGCCATGGAACCGCACCGGGGCCTGCCCGCCGACCGACAGTTTCACGTCCTCAAGCATCTGGCCGGCATTCATCTCGACCACCAGAAAGCCGCGCGCGTCATCGGCCAGGCGTGAGAGGCGCTCGTCGGGGAATGGCGACAACGTGATGGGCCGGTGCAGCCCGACACGGATGCCCTTCTGCCGCGCCGCCTTGACCGCGCTGAGCGCCACGCGCCCTGCTGTGCCGAACGCCACCACAAACAAGTCTGTCTTGTCGCCGCCGGCGTCGTCGTCGTCGATGAAATACTCCTTGAAGCGCGCTTCGCGGCGCGCGATAGCCCCAATCTTGCGCTGCAACTCAAGATTGAGCGCCTCCAGGTCGTCGGCCTGCATGCGGAAGGGAATCACTACGTTCTTCGCTCGCCCGGCGGCGCCGGTGATGGCCCATGCCGGCGGGGTTGCAGGCAGCGGGCGCATCGGCGGCAACTCCACCGGCTCCATCATCTGCCCCAGCACGCCGTCGAGCAGCACGATGGCGATGGTGCGATATCGCTCGGCCAGGTCAAATGCCAGCACGGTCAGATCGACGGCCTCCTGGACAGTGGCCGGCGCCAGCACAATCGGTTTGTAATCCCCGTGGCCGGCCATCTTGACCATCTGGAAGTAGTCGCTCTGACTCGGCGCAATGTTGCCCAGCCCCGGCCCGCCGCGCATCACATCCACGATCACCACGGGCACATTCGAAGCGGCGATGTAGCTCAACCCTTCCTGCATCAGGCTGATGCCGGGGCTGGAAGATGAGGTCATCGCACGCCGTCCGGCGCAGGCTGCGCCATACACCATGTTGATGGCCGCCACTTCGCTTTCCGCTTGCAGAAAGACGCGTCCCAGTTCGGGCATGCGCTTCGACATGTATTCCAGCAGTTCGGTTTGCGGGGTGATGGGATAGCCGAAGTACGCTTCGACACCGGCGCGAATCGCCGCCTCGGCAATCGCCTCATTTCCTTTCATGAGTTGTTTAGCCATGAGACCTCGCTATCAGTTGCTCGCGGCGTTGGCAGCCGCCACGCGCGGCACCACTTCCCGATAAACGGCGATGGCGGTGTCGGGACACACCAGCGCGCACAAGGCGCAGCCGGTGCATGCGCCATCCGGGTTGACCCAGACGGCAGGCCGGTACCCTTTGGCGTTGAACCCCTCAGACATGCGGATGCCGCCTTTCGGGCACACGCTGGCGCAGAGTTCGCAGCCTTTGCAGCGTTCCGAGTCGATGACGACATGACCTTTGGCCATATACACGCTCCTGAGGTTCGGTCGGGGGCCACGGCAAACGAGTTGCGAATGGGTCGCGCTGGCCGTGGATGCCCGTGTCGAACCTGCGTTACGGGCCGGCAGACGGGCGCGCTGCCAGCCTCACGTCATACCATGTTAAGCCGTTCGTGACTACAGCATACGACCTTTCCCCGGAATTGGGCAGTGTCGTATGTCATGTGACCCGGCTGTACCGGACGGGCTGTTTTTGTGAGCTTTGTCACCCGGCTAGCGCGGGGCCGCCGCCGACTTCGGCGCAGGCTGCTCCCGGCGCAAGTAAGCGAAAGAGGTCAAAAGCAGATAGGCCACCAGAAAGAACGCTGAGAAGGCGATGGAAAAAGCGAAGGTGCGGTTGTGCGCCAGCGGACTGGCGATTCGATCCCAAATGTCGCCGAGGACACTCACGGGCCGCAGCAGCATATCCCAGCTATTCCAGCGCAGGAAACGGCCCATGTAGATGCCGAAGCCGCTCACCCCGGCCATTACGATCACCAGCGCCCAACCCATCGCTGCGCCCAGAAATCGCACAGGGACGATGCGCTCAATCAGGCGCTGCATGGCGTTCAAGGAGACAAATCCCAAAAAGCATCCTGTCCAGGCGAACGAGAGCAGCATGATCAGGTCGTACCAGAACAGACTGTTGTCGCGCACGCGCAAGTGGAACAGGTCGGTCAGGATGTATGGCGCGTTTGGGAAGAACAATAGCCACACGCCGCCGCACACGAGCAGATTGAGTGCGCGACACCGTCCGCCGGCGTAGGAGGCGCTGGCGACGAACGCGCTGACCAATGGAATCCATGCCAGGAACAAGTTCCACAACAGGAATCGATAGCTGGACGAGCCGGTGTAGAGCCAGCGCGCTGCCAGCATTGCGGCGCTCAGGCCCGATGCGACGATCAATGTTGCCAGGATCAACACATACGGTCTGACGACGTGTGTCCATCGGGATGCGAGTGCTTTGTGTATCGTGTTGCGCATCAATCCTCAATTGGCTGAGTAACCCTCAATTCCAGATCATGCCGGCCTGAGATTGTGTGTTGGACGGTATAGCGTGCCGGCTCGATCCAGGGCTTGACGGGGGCCGCATGTGTGACCTACGCCTGCGCCACGCGAAGCTGGCTACCAGGGCGCGGCCATCCTCAACCGAGCGGCGCAGCCCGCCGGGCAAGTTGAATCGCCAGGCCCCAGGGGTCGCGCAGCATGCACAACTGGTCGCCGGCCGAGGTGATGGCAATCTCGCCCACGGGGACGCAGCCGGCCTCGATCAGCCTTGCGCGCGCGCTTTCCATGTCGCTGGCGCTGAACGCGATGTGCAGCAACAGCGGGTCCATCGAGGCATAGTCGGGCAGGGGGGCGGACATGTTGTGATAGATCTCGATGAGCGTCTGGTTGTTGTCGTCACCCAGAAAGTAGGTGCGCGACGGCCCGCCCAGATGGCGGACGACTTTCATGCCGAGATGCCGGACGTACCACTCGGCCACAGCGTCGGGGTCGTTCACTTGCAGGGCGATGTGCTCGATTCGCATGGTGGGTTTGCGCCTCTCTATTTGATGTGCATCCAGATGCCCATCATACCCACTCCCCGTTTGTGATGCTACACTGCCGCGCCATCCGATGCAGTTGGCAGAAATGGTTGCGGGCTATGCCCTGGCGCTGGCGCAGGCTCTGGTTCCCTGGCGCGTGTTCGTGGCGATTGCGCTCGGCGCGCTGGTCTTCTGGCTGGCGCCGCGCGTGGCGCGCCGGCACGCCCTGCTGCTCGTCAGTCTCGCTGTGATTCTATTCGGCTATGAGCGACCGCCGGCGTTGATCGCCTGTGTCGTTGTCGTCTGCGGCGCTGTCTACGTGATGGCGCGTCGGGGAGTGGCTCACCCGCCGTTGGTGGCCGGCCTGTCCGTTCTGTACGCCGCGCTGCATGGCCTCATCGGCCTGTTGACCTTCACGCCGTGGCTTGACTGGACCGGCCTGACCACTGCCGCTGTGTTGCCCACCATCGGCCTGACCACCGCATTTACCTTTCTCCGCCTGGTTCACTTCGCCGTCGATTTCGCCGGTGGCCGCTGGATGTCGGCCATGTCCGGCGCCCGCCCGGATGCGCTGACCTACGTGACATGGAGCGTTTTCTTCCCCACGTTTGTGCATCTGCCGCTCATCCGCTACCCGGCCTGGGCCGGCCAGTTCAACCATCTGCCAGCGCGCCTCGACTGGAAGCGCGCGCGCAATGGCCTCTTGCGTATCGCGCAGGCGGTGTTCAAGGGCGCCGTGGCCGGCGTCATTCACGTCCTGCTCAATCCAACTGGCCCGTTGCTACGTTTCCCTGCGGTTGCGCCGGGTGAGTTCGGTTTATCTGCCCTGCTGTCGGCCATCACCTACTACATCGGCTTCTCGGCCTATGTCGATCTGGGCATCGGCGCGGCCCGGCTCTATGGCATCGACCTGCCGGAAAACTTCGCGCCGGTTGCGGCGTTCATTCGCATCAGCCGCATGCGCGACTTCTGGCGCAACTGGAACATGACCATGACGCGCTGGATGAACGACTATGTGTATCAGGCGCTGGGCGGCCATCGGCGGCATCCCATCCGCAATGTGATGCTGACCATGATTGTGTGCGGTCTGTGGCACTCGGTCAGTCTGTTTGGTGTGTTGTGGGGGGCCGGCCTGGGGCTGATGCTCCTGGCAGAACACGGGTGGAATCGCGGACGCATCCGGCGCAACTGGCCCGAGTTGCCGGCGCCCCTGCGCCAGGGGTTGCTGTTGGCCGGCCTGTCGCTGGTCAACCTGTTCCTCACGCCGTATGCCTACGATCCCGACTTTGGGCGCTATCTCTACCCGCTCTTCTGGATCGGCATGGTCCCCGTCGAGTAGATGTTTAGGT
>Ga0272446_1004497_pt1 | contig 16446 bp, 16 predicted proteins | sample YNPCB0061_FD_194587 | JGI IMG/M metagenome (GOLD analysis project Ga0272446, IMG submission 194587) | Hot spring microbial mat communities from Yellowstone National Park, WY, United States - YNP-CB-006-1 | ecosystem: Environmental > Aquatic > Thermal springs > Hot (42-90C) > Sediment | place... | reverse complement strand
CGACTGCTGCAATTGCAGCATCTGCCTCGTCAAGAGCTGCTTCGATAGAATTGACCAGCTTAGAATGGGCGGTTTCCTGAGCTTTCAGCAACGCTTCAAACCGCCGAACCAACTTTTTGAGGGTTGTTACTTGCTTGTTTGCCATGTTAGGTCTTCCTTAAAAAGAAACTTAATGTGGGGAGAACGGGTATGCCTCCCCAGGTAAAAGGGCTGAAGGTTATTCGTCGTCTTCGTCGTCGAAGTCGTCGTCCTCTTCTTCCTCGTCGTCGAAGTCGTCTTCATCTTCAGAATCTTCGTCTTCAGAGTCTTCGTCTTCGTCTTCAGAGTCTTCGTCTTCGTCTTCATCTTCGGAGTCCTCGTCTTCGTCTTCGGAGTCCTCCTCTTCCTCGAAATCCTCTTCCTCTGAGTCTTCGTCTTCAGAGTCTTCGTCTTCGTCCTCAGAGGCTTCGTCTTCGTCTTCGGAGTCCTCCTCTTCCTCGAGGTCCTCTTCCTCTGAGTCTTCGTCTTCATCCTCGAAATCCTTCGAGGCCTTCACTCCTTTACCGCCCTTGGTACCGGCCTGGGTTTCACCTTCAGCGTAAATTTGAATATCCACGCCTTCAGCTGAGAAGTTAGGATTGATATAAACCTCTTCGCCACCCTCAGTGGTGAAGCACAGGAGATCTCCAGAAGCAGCTTCCATTTCTTCCATAACACCCTGAACAGATTCAACAAGAGTCATGCGGCGAACAGTCGCCGTAACTTGCTCACCTTGACCGCCACGCAGGCTGAGGACATCTTTAAGACGGAACGTGCTAACAACGGTCTTGGACCCACGCTCGTTTAGCTTGTGCTGCAAGATCAAGCTGGTCTGATTGAGTTCAATCAAGGTACCCTTGAGCTGTACAACGGCCATAGCGTACACGTCACAGGTCGGCATAGGATTCGCCATTGCGGTACGAGCCTTCCTAGAAGCCCGAGCGGGAGCCTCAGCCTGAGTAGCGCGAGCACGACGACCACGAGCGGGAGCCTCAGCCTGAGTAGCGCGAGCACGACGACCACGAGCGGCGGGAGCCTCAGCCTGAGTAGCGCGAGCGCGACGACCGCGAGCGGGAGCCTCAGCCTGAGCAGCGCGAGCACGGCGGGTCGGCTTGGTTTCCTTTTCTGCCGTGGAACGACGACCACGAACAGCACGGGCAGCGGGTTTGCGGGTAGTACGAGCCATAATTAAAACTCCTATAGTTGAAAAATGCCTTGTGGGCAAAACATGTACTTTTCAGTACATAAACGACATTTACAGTTTAGGCCGAGGATCAGTCCTGCGCGGCCTCAACTTCCTCCTCGACTGCACCAATGTCCTTAACCAAAAGGATATCACCGGAGGGGGTCCTAGGGTTCAGCAAGTCTTCCTGAATACCTTTCTTAGACTTGGGCAAGAAGTCGTACTCGCCGTAAGAGCTAAGCATAGCTCCCTTGGTGAACATTTCAAACCCTTCCGAATCGATAAGTACGCCAAGAAGGTCTCGCATCTCAGCATCCGCCAGATCCTCGGTGCTCAAGTTGAGAGCCAGCAGCACAGAAGTGCTATTCTGTGCAACCTTGTCTAGGGTAATCTTTAGGATAGACTGCACCTGACGGATCATCTTCAGCTTATCCTGAGAATCATAGAGAGCTCCGCTATTAACGTAGAAGTTAATCATGGCCTCGTGATTTTGGATCGGTTCAGTTGCAGCATGCTCTTCACGCCCGTCAAACCAAGACATGGAGAGCCACGACGTAACTCGGATAATGTCCCTGAACATCAAAGTAGCGTCTTCGCCTTCACCCTCACCTTCACCTTCACTGAGGGTACCCAGCACCAGGTCAGGGGAAATATGGAATGACTGAGTACAAGCATCGGCTACCCGTCCTACAGCTGACTGAAGGGCGGGGAAAATCTCTTGAGGCTTGCCCAAGAAGATCAGAGAGCTATTATTGATGACGTTAATGGCTTCAAAGGCCTTGACCAGACCTGAGCGAAAAATTCCGCTAGCATGCACCGTGTCAGAGTCTTTTGCCTTACCGCCCTTGCGGAATGGATTGTAGAGGTTGTACTCTTCTCCACCTTCAACACCGGCCCACCGAGCCAGGGATTTGATCGTTCCATCTGCAAACCTCAGGTCTGCCAAACCCAAAGTAACCATAACGTTGACGTTTAAGGTACTCAAGGTATTGCCAAACAGTTCTCCAACCGAAAGCTTCTTGGTCGTAGCAGTCTCCGTCTCAGTTGGCGTAGACTGGGGCTGCCCGGGCGGTTGAGGGGTCATATTGGAGGAGGGATCTTCCTTGACAGAATCGTGCTGCATGGCCTGAGCCTGCCTCAAGGGCACGACGCCCGTATCGGCGTCATGAGTAGTTGTGGTTTCTTGGACCATTTAGTTAACTCCTAACTTTAACTTAGTTGAACACACATCTCGGCTCGACAAACCTGACTAAGCATGTCGGGCTGATAATACGTATTTACAGTTTATTTTCCAGGCTACTCTCCTTGTTTGTGCCATCGAGATGCATTTTTAGACGCCTTAGTTTCCTATAGACCTTGTCGAAGTGCTCCAAGGGAATGGAAATTCCCTTCGAGGTAGGCTTCCAGTCCCCATCTACCTCGTAAAACTTGCGGATGTCTACATAGGTATGACCTAAATCCAGAATTCCCACGCGAATTTTAGAACGTGATTCAGGCAACCGGACATAGAACTCCGGAATATCTAGCTCAGCGTTCTCGGCTTTTTGTAAGGCCGAGCGTGAGGTCGGCAAATCTTTCTCCATGATCCTATCCTCGAAAAAATTGTCCTAGATGCGGCGAAGCCCAGTTCAGGACCAACCCAACCTTGTCTGCATTTGGAGAATCTTATATCCTAGGTGACTCTGAGGCACCAACTCCGTACATTTCCAGGCAGTCTTGTTGATCTTCCTGTAAACCAAGATAGGCAGGACCTCAGATAAACCATTCTTAGGTCCCTTAACGGCAACCTCTACTCTCACTAATTTAGGCGAATCAGCCCATGCCTCAATGAATCTTTCCGCTTCATCTAAGGCTTCTTCAAGGCTTTTTCGACTGGCAATCTTCTCATCCGGAACAGCTGCCCACACGTCGAAGGTCGTGCCCTCAAAACTCCTCTGGCTCTCGAATTGACATTGATATTCATAGTCAGATACCCGAAGATTCGTAGACATAGGTATTACCCGCTCCCGAAGCGCTATACGGACCTTAGTAGGTGGACCCGATGGCTGATCTCCATCAGGCTGTCCCGTCCACGACATCAAGTGTATAGCGCTTGACTTACCTACCTTCATGGAAAACCAAACCTGATCCTCGTCACCAAGGCGAACCTGGTGGGCGAAACAACACATCAAGGGAAGGTCTTTGAAGACAGCAAGTGTAGAGTGAAAATCAACTAGTTCACTCTCATCTTGAGTAATCTCAAGGTGAGTCGTCACGGGGATGACCAGGGTCGCTTTGCGCTGTAAAGCTGAGAAAAACTCCAACTTTTTCTCGACCTCAAACCTAAAGTTTGACATAACGGTCTTATCATACGGGGGTCTGGGGAGACCCAACCTCGAATCAGGCACGGAACAACAACCCGCAGTAGCCTTAGGCTTTAGGGGCTGCCTAGTCGAAGGCGATGTAATATCTGAAAAATGCGTACCCATTTTACTCTCCTAGGAGTTTGTGAAGCCACACCCCGCCAGGGGGTGTGGCTGGAACAAGGGTGTGACCAGGAGCAGCTTTTACTCGTCTTCGAAGTCGAAGTCGTCATCCAGGTCACGCACTACAGGGCGGCGCTTGGGCCGACGCTTAGGCTCCGTGACTTCTGCTTCTTCCTCTTCAACCCGAGGCCGCCGGGTCCGACGCTTAGGCTCCGTGACTTCTGCTTCAGCCTCTTCAACCCGAGGCCGCCGGGTCCGACGCTTAGGCTCCGTGACTTCTGCTTCAGCCTCTTCTTCGAGCCGACGCTTGGGTGCAGGTACGGTCTTGACCGCGCCTACGGCCAGTTCGTACCCTCGGATACGAATCCTATTTGCCTTGTCCTTGAGGACCTCCTTGATCTAACGCTTCTCGGCCGAGGTCAAAGACTCGTCAGAGTAAACAGTGAAGGTAACGATAAATTTAGTACGCATGACAGTTCTCCTATTGATTAAGGGACGGACGCTTTGATTGCACTGCCTTAGGTCCGGAAGCGTCCCAACTAGACCTAACATACCCGTTTCCGAAGGGGTGTCGATCCCCCTCGATTGTATTATACACGATCCTGCCTCGGTGTCAAGCCTTTATTTCTTACGGGTATGAGCTACTCCCCGGCTCACACTGATTGTAAAGTCAAGCCCTACCTATGGACCGGAGGCATGGCCTAGGTGGTCCTGGGTTGTACGGAGCATCTCGACCAGCCTAAAAGCGTAGTTCTTATCAAAGGTGAGAAGCACGTCGTTATCCAGGTCCCACCAAAAGTCAGCGGCTTTAGGAAGACCTTCAGTTCCTTCCAGGCCGGACAGGTCAGAAAGTTGCAGTTGCCCGGAACGAATCTGCAATAGGTACTTGCAGTACATCTCATACTGCTGATTATCGAAGGGGTGAAAAATGCGAAGCGCGAAAGCTCGACCCTTTTCTTCCACATTAAACCCTTCAAACCTAGACAATTTGTAAGCAAACAGAGTTGCCATGATCCGATACATACTTATTTCAATTCGATCTGGCCTGTATAGATCAGCCTTCATAGACAAGTCAAAGCTCATGAAGTCAAAGCTCAAGCTATCCAAGAACAGCCCCGTGGTAAACTTCCCTAAGGGGCGCTTAATGTTAGCGCGCTGGACTAACTGAGGCTTAACCAGAAGCCGAATCAAATCATCGGTTGTAGGTTGAGTTCCAAAAAAGTCCACTTGGGTTGTCGTCATAACCCGGGTTACACCAGAGGTGTCTCCCTTAAACGTCTGTACTTTCCATCCATTTTCCCGGTATAGGCCGAACTGGTCCTGCGTGATAAAACGTGTCAAAGTGTGGATCATAAGTTAGAGCTCCTCAGAAGTGAGCCGGCTTACGCTTGACTTGGCCGGTAGAAGGCTTTCATCCTCGATTTCTTCTTCAAGAAGGCTGCCTTTAGCAGCACCTAGGGCTCGAAAAGCCTGGTGCACCGCCATATAAATCAACCTGTCCTCAAATTTACGCCGAAATTGCCTACGCAATCCAACCTCTTCAGCGCAGAAATCCGAGCTATGACTGGACTCAAAGATATGCGCTACCTCATGATAGGCTAAGTCCATAAGGTTGGCTATGCTAACTCGACTTTTCCAAGGTAGCTCTTCAGTAAAGACAAAGGGGTTTACAGACAGGGTTATGCTAGAGTCATCTACCACACAACACGCCTCAGTAGAATTGTCAAAGACAAAACCAAAGTAAACTCTCTTACCCATGCACACGAAAGGAGCTTCAGGATCGAAACCCAGACTGTACGCAGCTCCAAACTGAGGATCAAAAGACACGTGAGGTGCAAACCTAGGGAGGGTTAGAAGAGCTTTACACGCTACCACCCAGGCCGTGGCGAGCTTCTTGTTAATAGATTTCCCTAGGACCTTTCGGACGTCTCTAACAGAGATTACCTCTCCGCTAGATGCTCGTTTCAGTCCAATTGAATGGACACGTACCTCGAAGTCTTTTGGGTAGGCTGGGTCAGTCAAACGATTGCGCAGTCGGTGGCGCAAATTTCTCAGCTTGTCAAGCACTACATCTCGATCCTCAGCAAATACCTCGTCAACCTGACTAGGAACGTGCTGAACAATACCGTCCGAGGGATTTAGGGTTACCGTAAACTGCAAGGTGCCACGCTTAAGCGAGCTTAGATCTTCTGAGAGTTTATGAATTAGCTCATTTAGCTCCCGCCTGGGCTCGTCTCTTAGTCCATCACGATTCACGGTCAAAACCTCTAGACCATTTTTAAGCTCCAGGAAAGCCTTAAAGGCTCGGTTCGAGCGACTCCAGATTCGGTATTCAAACATTGGGATACCGTTCACTCGAACCCATAAGGAATGGGTATTCGAGCCCTCAACAGGATCAAAGACCAAGTGGCCCAGTGCCAAGTCTTTTTCATAGGTAGAACGTAAGGGCTCCACCGGGCGTAACTCGCCGTTGAAGTATACCCTGAGATGTCGAGAGCTAAATGCAGCCATAAACCTATCTAGAGCTAACTTCAGCAAGCTTTCGCTAGAGTCTTCCGGATCAAAAGTTACCCTTAATAGTGTACCTTCAAGGTAAGGAACTTGTCCAGAATCAAGCTCATACGAGCCGCCGGCTCCGTGAACCCGAACATTCTTAGAATGCACGGTCCAGCTTTTATGGGCCAGCAAAATTATATTCTTTGCCATGCCGAAACCACCGACGGGGTTATCTTGAAGGGGCTTAACAGAACCGCCGAGAGCCAGTAGCGCACCTTCTATAACTTCCTGGGTCATACCGCAACCATTGTCACGAGCTTCTATAACTAGGTCACCTTCATCGGTTTTGCTCAGTTCAAACCGGATAGAGGTCGATCCGGCGTCGGCTGAATTTTGAATAACCTCTCGGAACCACGCAAACCTCCAGTCTGAATACTCAAGTTTTGCCTTCTTGAAAAACGCGGGAGGAATCTTAACGAACGGCACTCGGTTCTCCTCAATAAGTAGGGATTAATAACTCGACCTTCGGTTGTTCTCAATCGAAGGATGCTAGGGCCTACCCGTTCTTGGGGGGTACGACATTGCCGATTGTATAGTACACGAAAGCCTCGCCCTTGTCAAGAATTTATTTCTTACGGGTATGCAAGGCCAAAAGGTTCTATAATCAGTGAGATAAAAACCCGGGCTACCCGGGTTTTATTTGGTGCACGTTGGATTGTCTACTTTTTCTTTAAATCTGACCTGAAGTCAAATGTCCAGGACAATTTCTTTGAAGTTTGATCTACAGTAGAAGATATATCAATGGTGAAAAGCTCACCAGGCTTTCGGTTCTCCTCCAGTTTTCTACTTATAGCTTTGAACATTTGATTAACAGAGTTCTCAAAGTTCATCCTGGCATCAGGGGTTGACTCAGACATCCCATCCTGAAGAGCGGAAAGAAATGTGCTTAAGGCATGCAAACGTTCATCAGCAATAGGTAAATTAACTGTACTACCGCCGCTTCTTCTTGGGACTAGCTGAATCTGAATCACCGAGGTTGGTTCAGTTTTCATTTACTAGCTCGCTTTACGGTAACGTTAGTTGCAGCCTGGGCTAGAGTAGAGTTACTGGTGAGCTTCGATCTAGCTGAAGCAGCCCTAACCCCTGGCTGCTTCTCCTTTGCCCTAGTCGTTATGGGCTTTAATCCCTTACTCTGAATGTCCTTCATGGACTTGCCGCGAAGGTGACCTCGGTTCTTCATTCCCTCAATCACGGATAGAACGTACTTCATTTCGTAGTCATTCACGTTCCAGCGATTACACAAAGATTTTAGGTTTATTTTCTCGCCACCTTTGATCTTTTCTCGGTAATCCCTAAAGGCATCGCGGTAGGTCCTAGCCACTTCGCTTGTCACAAGATCTCTGACTTTGATTAAATTTTTCTCGGACAAGAATTTTGCTAGCTCATCTTCGAGAGCCGATTGAACCGAAGTGCCAAAAAAGAATTTTGCTAAAGCTTCTTTAACGGGGGTTTGATGAGTTGCCCTAGGCAACGTATAGATAAACGTCATCAAGGGGGTTAGTAGAGAACCATGCTTCACGTTATCCGTAAGAACGGTCAAATACTGGCCGTTATCTCGCCTTACAGGCAAAGCAGGGTCCCTCTTTAGGGCTGCCTTATACTTAACACTGCTAAGAGTGTGGGCCAATCGAAACCCTATCCCCCGGTTAGCTACGTCAGGATCGAGATCAAGATGAGTACAATTCTGAAGTTCATTTATACGAAGCGGAGAGGCAAAGACGAAAACTTGAACATCTCTGTACAAGGGGCCGTTCAACACCTTTAGGTTGCGAAATAGATCGGCTATACAGATGATGAACACTACGTTACGCTTCGGCGCTTTTTCGCCGGAAAGTACTCGACCCACGGGTACAACTGTTACATCCGAAGGTGATTTTATGGTACCCTTGGCTTCAAGAAAAGCTAAAGCCTTTTCGGGTGAACTGTTTGCTACACCAAAACAAAACATGAGGAGTCCTCCAAATTCTACGTATTTGGTCTTTACAGTTACACAGCTATAACCTCAGATACCCCATTTTGCTTTTTCACAAGCCATTCTTTACTACCAGGTAAGAAGTCATCCGCGTGAGGAGTTATTATGAAAGTGTGAGGAACGATCTGCTGTATAGCAGGCAAGAAGCGCTCACGAAAAATCATCCTGGATACCTCGTCAGCGTGGCTAGTAGGCTCGTCCAAGACGAGAAAATTAGTACGCCTATCACTAGGCAGCAGAGGTAGAACTGAGAGAACGAAAAGCATCCTGAAAAAGTTAGATTCTGCCCCGCTCAGAGTCCTAACGTCAGAGATTTTTCCATTGCCACGATCTACTATTATTGACAGACCTAGTTCACTAGCTCGCACACTAAATACGAAGGGTTCGGCGAATACTAAGCCCCTGTAATGATTCAAGTTGGTCTCTATTAAACCGCATATCTCATTAGCAACGATGGTGCGCAAGCCCTTGGCGCCATAGGCTTTAAGAAGAACCTCTATTAAGCGCTTGACTCGTACTGTTGGCCGGAGCTTTGCAACTTCTTTTTGCACGTTCTCGCTCTCTTCGGTATACATCTTGAGTTCACTCGAAATTGTAGAGTAAACTTCAAGATTGCGAGTAACCCAGGACAAAGATTTCCTGATCTTAAGCAGCTTATCCTCTAGCCCTTCTCGCTCTTTGGTTATGCGAGAAATAGCTGACGTTATAGCGGAAGTCTTTTTTAGGTCAGCTAGCTCCGGGTGAGTCTGAGTCAGCTTGGCTTTTGCTTCAAGGTGCTTCAAAATATCGGAACAGAGTTCTATTTCATCGTCTATCTCAGATGAAGATAGGTCTATATCGTCGGGTAGCGCAACCTTCGCTGGTTTTTTCAAAGAGGCCAAACTCTTAGTATAGGTTTTATAGGCGTTCCATACCCCCAAGGACTCTTCAACTTCCTTGAGTTCATCCTCTAGCTTGACGAGCTTGGCCTTTGTGGCCTCAAATTCCTTGGGGTTGAACTCGATCAGACTGAGCTTTTTCTTCAGATCTAAGTATTCTTTGTACAGCGACTGTGCTCTAGAGCGCTGCTCCAGCTTAGGTATCGCTTTCTTGGCGGCACGAATGGCCTCGCGAGTACTCTTAAGGTCGATCTCGCTCAAACACGTCGGGCAGGTCCCGCCTCCATGAGCATGTTGCTCCTGAAGTAGCTTTTCCAAACCAAGGGTAGTGCGACACACCGCTAGTTGGGAGTCAAAGTCTTCATCTAGGTCAACCTCGTGCCCGCGCTTAACATCGATACCCAGCGAAAGTAGCCGGCGGACTACCTCATTGCCCTCGCGTACTACTTCTTTGTACTGGAGAGCAAGTTCTTTTTGGTTATCGAGCCAAACCTTAGTGGACCGAAGTGCCTCGGTAAGGGTTCGCCGCCGGGCCTCGCAAGACTCCTCTGACGCTTCTGGAAGAACAAGAGATTGGATCTCTTTGAGAATAGCAGCCTTAGATTTCTCATACTGTTCCTTTAACGTAAGGTAAGACTCATAAGAACGCACTAACGCGCGCTGCCCTTTTAGACGACGAAGGACCTCCCCAGGAGCATCTTTATAAGAGTACTTAGACCTAAGTTCGTCCAGCTCCCGCTCCACCTCCAGCAATGTCTTTAGAGCACCTAGAACTACATTTAGGTCATGCTTCTGCTTTTCAAGACCTTGTATTTTGGCCTCATAAGCCTCAACCTTGCTTTGTAGGTCTGCCGGATCAATGTTAGATGCTGAAGATCTCGCTGCTTTGATCTTGTCCTCTAGTATAGAAAGGCGCTGTTCCAATACTGACAGCCGGACTTCATTATCTTTTATCTCACGCAACTTTTGCGAGAAGTAATCCCTAATACGATCATACTGATCGAGCCGGAACATATCAATCAAGTGCTCAAGACGAGCACTATCTGAATCTTGTTGAAACGGGAAGGGCCGCTGAGTTGAGACGTAACAAGTGCTGTAGAATAAAACCTCAGACAAAGGGAACAGGTTGCGAATCATTGCCTCAGCGGTAGAAATCTTCTTGACCTCTAGATCTTCCCCGTCTTTTATTATGGAATACTTAGAGGGAGTCTGGACAATTTTGTACCTCGACCCGTCTTCAGCACGAAAGGTCAGCGTTATTGAGCTACCCTTGCCCAAAATATCTTTCCTAGTCCTCTTTTTTATGGCCAAAGGAGTTGAAGAATAAAAGACATTGGGTATGGTAGACATCAAAAGTGTCTTACCAGCCCCATTAGATGAAGGTGAGGCTGGGTCGGAGTCAAGGTTCAAACCACGTAAAAAAGTCAACGGTGACTTTGTTATATGAATTTTAGCGTGATCGAAGTATACGATCTTATTTAGCTCGACGGTCAAAAGCTTTAGCATTACCCAGAAGCTTTCTTGTGAGTGGAAATAAAGTTAGAAACAAGGGAGCTAAAAATTACCGATTCGTCTATAGGCATAGAGTTGAACTTGGCCTCAACTTCTAGGAGAAGGTATTGAATACCAAGGACTAAAGACAAATTGATACGAATTCCCTCGGCCTTGGCCAGCCTAGAGAAAATCTTCGCTGAAACAGGAGTCCATTTGGCTAAACCTACGGAGTTATCCGACAAATAGACCAAGAGCCACCGCAACTTGTGCATAAGGCCACGAGTCCTGTCAGGAGAGGCACCCCCACCTCGTATTTCTTTAAGCGCTCCCTTTAGGTTGCCTTGGATAATGCTTAAAAGTAGCTGGGCAGCCGACTGCTCAAGTTCTGCCTCAGTAGTAGACAGGAAGCGTTTAATGATGCTCTGCGCGTCTACGTCCTTCCCGTTTTGAAGAGCAAATATAACACTCTCCAGCATCTGGATGGAGTCGCGCATCTGGCCGTTAGATATGTCCGTGATAACTTTTAGGATGTCGGCCCAGCCTTGTACTTCCTTAGGGTCTATCCCCTCTAGCTTTGCTATGCGACTCAGCCTACGGTTAAGAGCTTCAGGCTCGATGGGGCGAACCTCAAACTGATGGCACCTACCTCGGATAGTGTCAGGCAGCTTCTCAGGATTCGTAGTGCAGATAATCCACAAAGTGTGAGCCGGAGGCTCTTCCAGGGGCTTTAGGAAAGCCTGCGTAGCCTGAGGTGTTAACTGATGTGCCTCGTCTAGGATATATATTCTATGCTCGCCCATCACGGGCATGTTTTTTGAAGCCGCAATAAGGGAGCGAATGTCATCGATGCCTCGAGTTTCACTAGCGTTTATCTCAACCACATCGGGATGCCCTTCAACGTACTTACAACTGACACACTCCCCGCAAGGGGCATGGGTTTTTGGGTCAGGGTTTTTGCAGTTAAGGTAACGAGCAATCATCCGAGCAGTGGTGGTCTTACCAGTACCTGTCTGCCCGCCAATTAGAAGTGCGTGAGGCATTCGGCCTGCGCGAAGCATACCTCGGATCTGTGAGACCAAGTGCTCTTGCCCCACCAAGTCTTCTAAGAGTTTGGGTCGATACTTTACAGCCAAAGACTGAAGGTCTATCTGCTTAGGCAAAGTCGGTTCCGATTTGGTCGGTTTCATAGTACATTCCTTTGTTTCACGCCTAATTTTTTACAGTAGGGCCTAGGAGAAGTCCAGCACTAGCCCTGCCACAATATCATCTAGTTCTTTGACTACAAAAGCATCTTGGACACGGTATTTGATAAATTGACCTAGGTACATCACACCCGCGCCCAAACCAGTGGGGTAGATCTTCTCAACCCAGGAAACCCCGTAGGGGTGGTCAAGCTTATCCCAAGTTTTAACCGCAGAGGGATCAAACTGACGTTTTGCCACCAAGTCCGATAAATCGAAAGAGAACCTAGCGTAGACCCCTCTGTCCCTTGGATCAAAGGCTATATTGATAATCTCACCCTTCCAAGGAGTAGGACTCCCGAGCCAACAAGACCCGGGCCACTCAAAAACCAAACCTTGAGAGGCCAACTTGAAGTTATCCCCTGTATCCTCGAAAATTCTAACAATAATATCGGTTGCATCTTTGTCTAAGCTAAATGAAAGCGTAGGAATGGAAAGGTCGGACATTTAGTTACCCCCAGGCTTAACTAACGATCTAAGTGTTACCTCCATAAGGGCAGCCAAGTTCTTGGGCAACTTGCGGCCCAGGAAGTGAAATGCAAAGCATTCCGCAAAAAACTCTTCGGGAGATTTCTCAGCATATTCACTGATAACCATATCTTTGTTCGATAAGTCAAGGGCAGTAGGCCAAATTTCTTCAAGCGATTCATCCGAAGCTAACATAAGCTCTAAGTGATGCTTAGACAGGCCCTGCACTTGAGACACGTACTTGAGTATGGCCTTAACGATGGGTTTTACGTCCTCGGTGCAATCTTTTAGATATTCCCCCAGAGACCGAACTGCCTCAATTTCCTCTCGAAGGCTAATAAGTTCAGCATCATCTATGCTAGTAACTGAAACATGGTCATGGTATGATTTGATCCACTTGAGCCAAATATGCTTGGGCATCATTCGGTTATGAATGGCGTGGCCCCACTCGTGAGCAAAGATGTAACTCATACCATCCAAAGACTCATTGGGCCGGACACATAGTATGTCAGTATCGCCCGTCCGATGAAACTTATAGTAGCCTGAGTATTTCCCAGACACTGGCCGAACTTCTAGCTCGACCGAAGGTCCAGCCAAACCTTTGGCCTTGATGGTCTTAATGAAGGAGATCATTTCTTGGCGAAAAGCCTTATATCTCTCCTCACTCATATCCTGATAGATACGAATGGAAGCGAAGAACTTTGAGCTATCAGTTCGATGTAAGGGCTCGATCTTTACCCCGTGCACGGTACCCGCCCGAGGAGACTTACCCAAGTTCGCTAAAACATCCGAGAGCTTAAACTCTACTGGAACTACCTTAGAACTCTCGGCCTCTCGGTCACGTTCGAGAACAGCCTTGAACGGCTTTTCGGCACGAACAACCTTGGCCAACTGAGCTTTAGCTAAATCAAGTACTACGTAATCACCCGTGCTAATCTCCATAGTGTTTCCTGTTAATTTGTTAGAGAGGTTGAACCTCTACAACGGTCAGGCCATCCGTGTTCTTAATGAAGGCCCTTGGTGGGTAAGAGCATGATGTCTCATGCCAGTTTCCAAAAAAAAATGAGTGTGCGCTCACGACTCCAAGCAAGACCGGATAATTACGTCCACCAGAGAGTCTGTTACATGAGCTATGTTAGCTCTAGCATCAACTACTTCAATAGGGTAGGCTGGGGGAAAAGAAGAGTACCTATTCTGATACCCCAAAAGAACTAGACTGAGGTTTTCCTCAAAACGATCCGCACTCGTAGATCGTGTCTTAAGCCTATCCAAAGATGTAGCTATGTCTAAGTGAAGAAAAATCTCTAGGTCAGGCATGGGTAGGCCTGACCTAAATAAAGAGTCCTCAGCATCGTGCAAGATCCTACAGGCGACACCTTCGGGCCGCCCCACCGAGTTACTTTGGTATGCCCACGTAGAGGTAACAAAGCGGTCACAGATAACCCAAGTTCCGCATTCTAGTGCTGGTCTAACTAACTGCATCAGATGGAACATGCGTGCCGTGTACATCAAACACATGTCCATCAAAGGGTTGAAACGGTTAGAGAAGGCAAAAGAGCGAATCTTCTCTCCTATCTCAGTTCCACCCGGCTCCCTAGTGAGTAGGGTCTTTACCCCTAACTGAGACAAGCGGTCTTCGAGTAACCGAGCTTGGGTGGTCTTTCCGGACCCATCTATGCCTTCAAGAACAATAAATTTACCTAGGGCCATTGCTATTCCTCAAGCATGTTCTACTTCACGTTCAAGAATGGTTTGTGAACCACGACGCAGGACAAACCCATCAGGAGAATTATCGACATAAAGGGCAACTTCGGGTAGGAATTCATTTACGCTACGCGCCATGGCCCGCGCGATCTGACGCAGGGTAGGATGAACTGTTGCTGCAGTGCGAAGTTCAGTTACGTAGATAGCTTCAGCTAGTCCATATACCGTAGTAACAGGGACTACCGTACCCAGAGGATAGTAGTACTGAAGCTGAGCATGTACGTCGTACATATCGTAACCTTGAGAAGCACAGTCAAGCGAGAACTCATCTAGAGTACCGTATATGCGGTTCAGCAGGCCCTCTACTTCATCCCTATACTCCCCTAGCTGTTCCAAGTACCAGGGATGGAATAAATTCGACTCCCCATTGATGGAATAGGCGCCTAACATAGGAAGTGGGCATAGACCATTTCGGTGACGCTGAATGTCACGAAAAGAACCGTAGTCGAGGAGAAACTCAAAATGAAACTGACCGTAGAAATTGAAGAAGTTAGGAACTACATCAGTACGCTTACGGTTAACCAAGTAGGGCTTAAAATACTGATTGTCATTCAGCTCTCGGAATTGAACGAAAGAAGTGTGAACCTCTCCAATGCTGATATTTTTATCGGTACCTGGACTATCCAAATCGTAAAATGGATAGACCAAGGGAACTTCGGAAGAAAGGGGCTTGAAAGAATTGGGGTAGCGTTCAACTAGCTGCGCATTAACACTTGAAGCCAGAGCACTCACCTCAGTGCACGGATGGCTAGCTAGAACTCTAAGCCGCTCGCCGATCCGGCGTAAGCTACCTTTCCAACTTAACTGGGTTGTCATACCGGCCGGCAATAGACTCCGAACAATATCGAATGCACGAGCATTGGTAGCGTTTTCCCACCGTTTACGCTGGCTCCCTTCGTCCTCCTGAGGATTGATCTTCAAAGGATTTTCAGTTCGAATCCTATCCAGAACTAGAGGTCGAAGTTTAGAGTATAAAGCAACAAGATCATCTTGTAGCTTAGTAAGCTCCGGACTCTCAGCGTGCAGAGGGGACAAACATGCTCGGTGCTCAAAGTCAAAGTATCGAGTGCTGGTTTCTTGGCCATTATACAGAGGATCGTCCTGAATTGCCTTGGCCGCAACCATGGACACGTTCTCTAAGAATAAGGTAGTGTCACCGCAGTCTCCAATACTTGCGTGTCCGTAACCCAGGTAGTACCTACGCAGGCCATCCTTTATTTTATCAGAAGTATTTCCTAGGTCAGCAATCCTCTCACCAATGGACTTATCCGACCTAGAGTAAAAAGCCTGTAGCATAGCAATCACTTCAGGGTCCATCTGATCCAAGATAAATACTTTCTGACTCACAGCATTCATAGTTTTCTCCTAAACAGGTTTTTGCAGCAGGTCCAGCACACTCGATCGCCACTACGCACATCCTCACCCGAGGCATTTCTCGTACAACGTGTCTTAACTTTACATTTAGTTGATCTGGTACGAGTACGAACGGGTCATAGGATAGACCGTGCTGCATTAAGTCCTACCCGTTGAACCAAAACCACCTTCACCACGATCCGTGTCCGAAAGCTCTTGAACCTCGGAGTAAGATAACTTCATGGTATGAGAAACCGCCACAATCATTTGAGCAATACGCTCACCCTTTTGTATAGTATAAGGTTCTTGGCCTAGATTTATCAGCACTACGCCGATCTCCCCCCGATAATCGCTATCAATGGTACCCGGAGCATTCAAAACCGTGATGCCGTGCTTCGCAGCCAAGCCTGACCGAGGGACAATCTGGACATACATCTCTGGCAACGGGAGCTGAATGGCCCATCCCGTCTTTAAGATAGCGCGCTGCCCAGGTAATAAGGTCTTCTCTTCCACTGAACATAGATCAGCCCCGGCCGAGTGTGCCGTGGCAACCTTAGGTAGTATTGCCTCAGGGTGAAGCCTCTTGAACATTATACTTGAAGTAATATCTTCAACAAAAAATTCCATTTCTACACTCCTAAGAAGGACCTAACCAACAAAGGTGAGGTTGGATGAAAATAGGCTGCATCACAGGCACAGCCACGGTGGTAACTACAAGAAGCCTGGGCAATACTTCACCATAAGATGTGTGCGCGTAGGCTGCGCTTTGACGAGATCAATCCGATCTTTTTTGTTTTTCGTAAATCTAACTGAAAATTGATCGCAAATGGTGCGAGAATTTGATTAAAAATTGTGCAAAAGGGCGGGGCGGCGCGCGAAATGGCACAAAAACCCCAGCGTTGTGCTAGCACAACGCTGTACTTTAGCATTTAGCATTTAGCATTTAGCATTTTCTAGTGTAGCATTTAGCATTTTCTAGTGTAGCCATTTAGCATTTAGCATTTTCTAGTGTAGCATTTAGCATTTTCTAGTGTAGCATTTAGCATTTTCTAGT
>Ga0272446_1004496_pt1 | contig 16448 bp, 17 predicted proteins | sample YNPCB0061_FD_194587 | JGI IMG/M metagenome (GOLD analysis project Ga0272446, IMG submission 194587) | Hot spring microbial mat communities from Yellowstone National Park, WY, United States - YNP-CB-006-1 | ecosystem: Environmental > Aquatic > Thermal springs > Hot (42-90C) > Sediment | place... | reverse complement strand
GATCCGGTAGTCTGGGCCGATCAGCATCTCCACTGGCAGCCCCGCGTTTCCGGGGATAAGGAGATTATTATTCCAGAAGGGGAAATTGAGCATATCATTGCTCCTTATACTCCCTATCAGAGTCTGATGCTCCGATGCACAGCCCAACGTAAAGTCTTCCGGATTGGCAGACGTTGTGGAAAAACCGCCACGCTTTCCATTCGAGCTATCCATCACATGACCACCAATGATTACGCTAAAATCCTGGTGGTAGCTCCCTTTAAATCTCAGATCGACATAGTCTTCAACATGATCCAGGAGCATATCGGCAAGTCCGATATGCTTAAGGCCTCGGTGAAACGCAGTGTCACCACACCGTATCATGAAATCGAATTTTGGAATGGCTCTTATATCAGAGGGTTTACTTCCGGCACTAAGAGTGGGGCGGACGCCGGGGCGGTCCGGGGGCAGGCCGCCGACATCATCATCTTGGACGAGATGGATTATCTGGCCGCCGGCGATATCAACTCCATCATCGCCATCCTGAATGACCATCCGGATACTCAACTTTGGGCCTCCTCCACCCCCACCGGCCGCCGGGACAAGTTCTACGAATGGTGTCACAATCCCCGTTACAAAGAATTTTATTTTCCTTCCTGTGTTCTACCATACTGGAATGAAGATATGGAGGCTGAAGCCCGGGATAACCATACCGAGAGCGCCTACAATCATGAGATTATGGCGCTTTTCGGAGAAGAAGAAGAGGGGGTGTTCCAGAAGATCTACACTGATGCTGCTTTGCAACCTTATCGTTATCAGGAGTGTCAGTATGACAGCACCTGGAAATATGGTCTGGGTATTGACTGGAACTCGGAACTGCATGGTACTGAGATCGTCTGTGTGGGCTGGGGCGGCGAGAAACTCAGAGTAGTGGATCGCCGGAATGTTTCCCGGTCTGGCTGGAATCAGACTGCGGCTATCCAAGCTGTTATCGAAATGAACCGCAAGTGGCAGCCGGAGTTCATTTATGCCGATGAAGGTTATGGCTCGACTAGCATAGAGGTACTTCGCAAATACGGCTGGGAACAGACCGGCAAGAACTTGGTAGACGCCCGTCTCAAAGACATTATCAGGCCCATCAACTTCTCCAGCAAGATCGAGGTCCCCGACCCCATCACCAAGGAAAAAATCAAGAAACTCATGAAGCCTTTCCTGGTGGAGAATGCCGTGCGGTTCTTCGAGCAGGGTATTATCCAGGTCTCTGAAAAAGACCTGGAATTAATCGATCAATTGGAAAACTATATCATCAAGCGCCGCACTAATCTGGGGGCACCAGTCTACTGTATCCGTCAGGCCCACATCGGTGACCACGCATTAGATGGCCTAATGCTGGCACTGTTGGGTTTTACTAGCAAGTTTTCTGATCTCATGCGGGTGAGTCACAGCAACATCATTCGCTTTGCGGCCCGGGTCGGAGCCGGCAATAGCAAGCAGATGCAACTGGAAGAATTACAGCCAGCCATCGTGATAGAAGAATCCCGAGCCCTAACAAATCAGCGCCGGCCGGAGGAGAAGCGGCCCACCGACCGCATGCGGGTTAGTCCTCAATCAGTTTCTACTCAAGTGACCATGGGTAATCCCTGGGGAGCAACCCCTCTCTGGCGCTGGCCGGGTTTCCTGAGAGACCAGCCGCCGCCGCAACGGCGTTCCAAATCTCACAGCCGCCCCTCCCGGAAGAATATCTAACCTTCCCGATAAATTGGAACCAACGCACTATATAAGAGGTCATATGGCCTCAAGGATAGGTTATGCTACAAATCCTGCCCAATTACGACACACAACCGCTGTCCAGTGGTGATCAAAGTAATCCAGAAGTGTTGGTGGCTGACGGCAACAACGAGGAAGCCATTGTAAAGCGCCTGTTTCTCCATAATACCGAGGCTGAGAAATTTTACACCAGGCTTACCCTGCAGGCGGCCAATCTGCCAGTGGGCTTTACCATAAAACTGCTGGCTCAGAAGAACAAACCTACTGAAGCAGAATGGGCCGCGGTCAATTCTGGCAATATCGCGACCTTGCAAGACCTGGGGTCTGCTGCCAAGCCTGACCTGGATTACCATCCTTTTTGGGTCTATTACAAAGTGTCTAAGGGTACACCGGTACAGACCCAGTTGGGAGCCTACCTGCAGGTCACCTATATCGAACATCTTCGATCATAAGGATTTTTCCTATGGCAAACTCGTTTTATTCCAAAGGTAAAGAGAATCTCCTCGGCGGCAATATTGATTGGGACGGCGCCAATGTCGCGTTAATTTTTATCGATGAAAATGATGATGTCCCTGATCTAGCTAATGACCGTGCTTTGGCAGATATTCTGGTGGCGGCCCGGATAGCTATTTCTCCCAACTTCGGCAGCAAGACCATCACCAACGGCGTGGCTGATGCTGCCGATGTTACCGTGACCGGGGTTACAGGTGATGTCTTCGAGTCCCTCAGTATTTTCATGAACTCCGGGACAGAGGCCACTGCCTGGCTTATTTGCAACATCGACACGGCGACGGGCCTGCCTTGTACTCCCAATGGCGGTGATATCACTGTGGTTTGGGACAATGGAGCCAATCGTATTTTTAGTTTGTAGTCAATGACAACTCCGGCTTTAGCCGGATACCCGGTAATGTCAGGGACAAGCTACCAGCTTTCAGCCGGTAGTAGTTGACCAAAAACGCCTTCAATGGCGATTTATCCTTTTGCAGAGTCTGAATACCCTCGCCTTTAGGCGAAGCGGCATTCATGCATTTTTTGACTCCGCCTTTTAATTAAGCTTAGGTTAACTAAATGTTTAAAACATTCAAATACCGGATTTTCCCTACCAAAAAACAGGCTGTCTCTCTTGAGACCGTTCTGGAGGAATGCCGGTATCTTTACAACCGTTTGCTGGAGCAGCGCAAATACGCTTGGGATATTCAGGGAGTTTCATTGGGATATTACCAGCAAGCCCGTATGCTACCTGGTATCAAAACAGCCCGGAATCTCCATCTGGCTCACTCTCAGGTCTTGCAAAACGTGGCAGTGCGGGTTGACCTAGCCTTCAAGGCTTTCTTCCGCCGTGTCAAAGCTGGAGAGAAACCCGGCTTTCCCCGGTTCAAGGGCAAAGGCTGGTATGATTCCATCACCTTTCCGCAGGTGCCCTCCGGTTGCTGCATCAAAGACAATAGACTGTCGGTATCCAAGGTCGGCCACATCAAGATCGTCATGCACCGGGAGATGTACGGTAAGCCAAAGACGGCCACCATTAAGCGTTCTTCCACTGGTAAATGGTATGTGACCTTTGCTTGCGAAATTGAAACTCAGCACCTCCCAACTACCGATTCCTCTGTAGGAATTGATGTGGGTCTGCACACCTTTGCTATGCTTTCCAATGGCATGGCCATTGAAAATCCTCGGTTCTTCCGGGGAGAAGAAAAGGCCCTGGCCAAAGCCCAACGAAAACTGAGCAAAGCAGCTAAGGGAACGCCAGAGAGAGCTAAACAGCGCAAGGTCGTGGCTCGGGTGCATGAGCGGATAATTTGCCGCCGGAATAACTTTGCTCATCAGGAATCTCGTAAGATCGTCAATAACTACGGAACCATTTGCGTTGAAGATTTGACCGTCAACCGTATGGTTCATAACTATTGTCTCGCTAAAAGCATTGCGGACGCAGCTTGGTCCGGGTTCTTCTCCATGCTCTCCTATAAGGCTGAAAGCGCCGGTAGGAAGCTGGTCAAAGTCAACCCGGCCTACACGACGCAGGACTGCCACAAGTGCGGTCACCGGCAAAAACTCAATCTTGCCGACCATATCTACGTCTGTCCGTGTTGTGGCTTGCATATTGACCGTGACCTCAATGCGGCTAAAAATATCTTGGCCCTGGGAATGCAGGGCTTGAAACCGGATTCATCCGGTTCTCTAGAAGCCCTCTGCTTCAGCTGAGGGAGCATTCACTCATGCGTCATCGTTTCGATATCCGTCATGAAGGTACTACGGTTATTTTGATCTATAACGGCGTCACTGTCTGTCAACTACCCTGGCAAGCCGGTCTTGACTTAGCCAAGGCCCTTCAGGCTCAAAGTAAGAAGGCTGAGGAAATCGCCAAAGCCGAGCAACTCATCTTTGACCAGGCCCTATTAATGAGAAGTGGAGCACCATTTGGTCTCACTAATCATCCCCAGATTCAGGCCGAAGCCAGCAAGGAAGCCCAGTGGAATTCCGAGTTGCGCCGCCGGCTGCCGGGTGGAGTCAAGGCCAAAGGTGTAGTCGGTTCCCCTGCTCTTATCCGTCATATCCCCAAGAATCCTCCCTTGATTGAGGTTTAAACCATGCGTACCCAAAAAGAATTACAGGCCATGACTATCGAAGAATTGGAAGCCGAAATCCAGGATATTGGTCTTAAAATCGATCAACTCAAAACCGACAGAAAGATGGTGGCCCGCGCCCTGGAAGAGAAGCTGAATGACCAGGAACTACGGAAAAAGTTGGAGACCCTGACCCCGGCCGACAAACTTAAGATGGCTCAACTGCTTAGTGCTGAGGGAATTGAGACTGTTTCTAAAGTCGGTATTCCGGGAAATTAACTCGAGTTCATGGCCAACCAAACTATTACTCCAGCTAGCCTGATAAGTGCAGCTGAGTTTGGTGCTCCTGCTATAACTTATGTTGGAGATGGCTGGCTGAGCTCTACGGGAGACGGTTGGTTTTCAGATGGTTGGTTTGCTCCCCGGCAAACTATTACTTCAACTGGCTTAACCACTACCGCAGAACTTGGTAACCTTATTGTCCGGGCGGCTCCAAGACTCAGTCCCATCAGTCTCGTTGGCCAAGCAGTTCTCGGGCAATCTTGCCTGAATTTAGTTGTGAGGGTCACCAGTTTAACCACTACCTCCAGTTGGGGTACTACTCGACTTAACTGCTATTTGTCTCCTATTGGTTTAAGTAATACCGCCATCTTCGGCGGCTCCGCTTTCATCCCTGGAAAGGTCAAGTTAAATCTGGTTGGGCTCTTAAATAGTAGTGTTTTAGGTAATAACATTCTTCAGTCAGGCCCGGTTTCGCTTACTCCTACTGCAGTAACCACCACAACAGCTTTCGGCACCCATATTCTTCAGTCAGGCCCGGTTTCGCTTACTCCTACTGCAGTAACCACCACAACAGCTTTCGGCACCCATATTCTTCAGATTCTTCAGGGGGAAAATCTTTACGTACTGCCGGTGTCCCTGGATTCTACTGCGACCTTGGGACAAAACAGTCTCCTTCCCGGTGAGGTAAACATCAATCCTGCCAGCCTGCTGTTTACCAGTCATATCGGTGATTCTAGACTGGGGATGCATCTTCATCCAGCAAGTTTCTTAGCCGGGCCTTCATCCACACCGAATGAAGGCATAGTATTGGGTACTCCCCAACTGAACAGGATTATCCGTTCTGGCAGCTTAACGGAGCATGCCCAACTCGGCCATTTCAGAGTTAGTTATCCTCAGTGGTTAATGCCGGTGGGTTGGATTTCTATTCCTGCTCTCGGTTCCTGTATGCTTTTCATGGAAGTTCTTCTGCGCGGCGACCTGCAACTGGAAGTCGCCGGCCGGGCCCTGTATGAACCAGTTAACCGTAAAGATCTACTCCAGGTTACGTCTCCCATCATCCTGCTCCGCCGCCCGGAGAACTAAGTCATGGCTATTAATATTTCTAACATCATCAATATTTCTTCCAGAAAATCTTTCAAGAAGATCTGGCAGCTGCTGAATCTTCGTTACCTTTATCATCTTCTTTATCCTTTCATCGCCGAAGACTTTCGGCATCAGTTGGATTGCAGTGCCTGTGTGCAGCAAATCAAGGTTCACACTCATATAGCCAACTGTCCACAGTGCGGCGCCATCTATACTCTACCGCCTCAGAATCCTCCAGTGGTCTCTAATCTACTAGGAATAGCCCAGATCAGTATTGACCCTCTCTCGAAACTGCCGGCCTTACGCGGCACCCTGCCCACCATACAACCTTTCGATGCCACCAGCAATCTCAACGCCATAAAACCAAACATTGGGATAGAACTGCAGATCATGCCGGAGCTGGATGAAGTCATGGACGACGCCAGTAAGATCAAACAGGCCAGTAAATTCTTTTCCCTGAAGTAAAAGGAATATATCTTGGCAACCTTGAATTGCGATCTTCATCTGGAAGTAGCCTCCCGGGAGGATCATGAAGCCTTATCACTCGAGGAGCTTGCCCGGTTAGGCAGTTTTGAAATCCGGCCGCCCGTGACGGCTATCCTTCCTCTGCCTCTCCCTCAGTTGCCCCCGCCAGCAGAACCGGTTGTTGACCAGGTGGAACGCCTAGGCGGCGACGCGGCCTTATTAATGCAGCACACCCAGTTACTTCTAGATCAGATTAGCCAACGTTGTACTGCCCTCTCTTTTGCCGTGCCTGTCGAAGATAGCGCCACCCGCAGTGCCTTGCTGGCCCTACATCTTAATCAGGACCAGATGACTTATCAGAATTATCAGGACCTGCTCCAGCTGCAGATAAATCTGGCTCAGCACATGGCCCAGGGCACCCACATCAATGAAGCCCTGCTGGGGGCCAATAGTCAAGCGGCTGTAGCGGTGACCTTTTATGAGGGCCAGCTGCAGAACACCATCTCCGAGGCCAGTGCCTGGGCCCTGCAAGCCAAGCCCCTCATCAAGACTCAGTCCAGCGCCAAGGACATCAACAACTTTCTCACCGGCTACAATGATTATCCCACCAATACTGCGGTGATCGATGCCATGGGCGGCAGTAGCCAGGCAACCCTGGCCAAGATTTTAGAAGAGTGCGTGCCATGTCTGGAACGGACCCTCAGTCTAGAAGGTTTTCAACCCCTTGAGGCACTGCTGAATTTACTGCAGAGTGAACTGAACCGGCGCTTCAATTACATCCAAAGTTTGTGGAATTGCCTGAACTCCAATGAGATCAATCTGTGCGATCTCATGAATTATCTGAATACCTTATGTATCCCTGACCTGTTCGCCATTCTGGCGGCCCTGTCTCACTACTGGCTACAGCTCACCGGCCTGCATAACATCAAAGTCTCCAGCCTCCTCTGGTCCCTGATCCAGCCTCTGTTGCAGGGCATGCTCATGCAGTTTTCCGGCCTGATTGAACGTTTCCTGCGCTTGATCATGGCTCCGGTGCAATGCGTCATTACCAGCATCGACCATGAGTACGCCAAACTCTACAATCTGGGACATGCCTCCTGGGATGCCAAAAAGGGTCTGGTGGCTACGCCGCCCTATAATCAAAACTTTTCTAAGTGGACCCGGGACCAGATAGCCAACAAAGTTCTTACCGGCAAAGGTCCCTTCGGTACCGGCCTCTTGGAGTTGAAGAAGGCCCTGACTAACTGCAGTGGCTGGCTGGACGGCCAGATCAAGCGCCTACGCAATGCCATTGCCGAATCTCTAGGAGTGGACGCTGGAGCCCTGGATGATTCCCAGGGGCTTTTCCTGGTGCTGCGCTGGCTATCCCTAATTATCGGCCTGATTAAAGCCATCATCCGCTTCAAGCAGGACGGCTATCAGTGTTCCCCGGCAGGCCTGGATACTTCCCAATATCAAACCCTGGTGGATTATCTCAGTGACACCACCGGAGTGCCCTTCACCATTGACCCCACCATTGACCCCCTGTTACCCATTACTCCTTCCCAAACTCCCGAGACCACCGACCTGATTAATCAGTTGCTGGATAACCGGACCATTTCCAATCCCTCTACTACCCAGTCATCCAGTCAGACCACCACGGATATCAATACTTACATACTGCCGGACTGCGTAGCTCAACGAGCCGAATTGGAGCGGGCCAAGGTGGCCAACTGGATAACTGATCTCGATGCCCTGGAAGGGTAAAAGAGGAGAACTCCTTTGTCTTTACCCCTCGAAAGTTACACCGACGTCGCCAAGACAGTCAAAAACGTCACCAAGGTGGGTACCATCAAAATGTTGCCCGCCAATGTCCTGGCCTGGAAGATGGTTTACAGCCGGGAGTTCTTCCAGCCTCCGGAGTACAACCTTAGTGAGATAGGCCGGGTAGAGGATGTCGAGTCCTTCGTGCGCCAGGCCATCCGCAAAAAGACTGGTCTGATGTTCAAGGCTGGCTTCTCCATCACTGGTCCTAATATCCAGACCATCCAATATATCGAGCGGCGCTTTGCCCAGATTGAGCAGGCCCAGGGCAAGGCCATGGAGATCCTGCTGCGCGAGATCGGCACCGATCTGTTGAAGTACCACAACGCCTATTTGGTTAAGGTGCGCAATCAAGCTGCCTCCGGCGGCTTAAAACGCCGGGACTTCCGCTGGGGTAAAACCCTCCAGCCGGTGGCCGCCTATTTTCGCATGACCCCGGAAACGGTGAACATCAAGAGGGACATCTTCGGCAACGTCCTGCAGTACCGCCAACAGACCTTCGGCGGCTTCAAACGCCTCTTCTTTGAGCCGGAGGATGTGATCCACTTTTATGTAGACCGCAAAGGCGGCTTCTCGGTGGGCACTCCGGCCCTGGTGCCGGTAATGGATGATATCCGGGCCTTAAGACGCCTGGAAGAGAATGTGGAATTGCTGATTTATCAGCACCTTTTCCCTCTGCTGCATTACCAAGTGGGCACTTTGGACCAGCCCGCCGAGACCTATCCGGACGGCCGCAGTGAGATCGATATTGTCCGCGAGCAGATCGAGATGATGCCGGCTGAAGGTTCTATTGTCACGCCGGAACGGCATAAGATTTCCATTATCGGGGCGGAAGGCCGGGCCTTGAGAGCCGACTGGTATCTCAATCACTTCAAGCAACGGGTCTTCGCCGGCCTGGGCATGAGCGCCATGGATTTTGGTGAGGGTGGCACAGCCAATAGATCCACGGCGGAACGTCTGTCCCGTAGTCTGGTGGATGATGTCAAAGATTATCAGGGTATCCTCTCCACCTTTATTAATAACGAAATCATCCGGGAACTGCTCTTGGAATCTACCTGGGGACTGGAGTCCATCGAGCCGGAAAACCTGGTCAAGTTCGTTTTTTCAGAAATCGATGAAGATTCCAAGGCTAAGAAAGGCGCCCATCTCACCAACCTTTATCAAGGACATCTCATTACCGAGACTGAAGCCCGCCGGGAAATGGGTTATCAGCCTTTCACTGAGGAAGATCGTAAAGACACCTACTTCGAGTTGATAGAGAAGCCCAAGGCCATCATTCAAGCCAAGCTTGATGCCTGGAGGTCTGGCGCCGCCCCGGAAGCCCTGTCCAAGGCCGATCCTTCCACCGCAGTTATCAGCCCTAAGGCTGCTGCAAAGCCCTCCACCCCGGCCGGCCGGAAGGCCGCCAATATTACTCAGCCCACCAACCAGCATGGCAAGAAAACCGGTCCCGAAAGACGCCTGTCGAAAGAGGGACGAGACGCTGATCTTCAAGCTAATGGGGTGAAAACTGCAGTAAATCTCTATACTATGTATCTGACTAACGCCACCGATACCGTTATCCGAGAAAACAAAATTAATCAGGATTGGTTGAGACAGTTGGCCTATCTCACCGCTAACCGCCTTAACCGCTCCTACTTCGCCATCCTGCAGAACTCCTTCTATCAGGGCCTGAACAAGGCCTCCCTCCAAAGCGACCCGCAAATCCTGGTAGCTTTTAACGACCTGCAGCGCAATTGCGAACAGCATGTTGACCACATGTTACGGAACGCCGAGCGGACCATCGTGGCAATCTTCAATCGTCATGACGATGTCACCGAACGTCAGATTCAGCTCCGGCGCCTCACTTCCTCCCTGGAACACCGGGCCCGCTTTTTCCATGACCTGGTAGCCCGCCGGGCCTATCTGTGGGGCAAAGCCCACGCCCTAAAGATGGCCGGACACCGCACTCTGGAAGTCTTTCCCGGGGAAGATAAAGCAGGTTGTCAGGCATGCGCCAGCCGGGCCGCCCAGTTGGTAGACACCCAACACATGACCCTCTTCGATATCCCTCCCTATCATAGTTCTTGCCTCTGCGATCTGCAGCCACATCAGGAATAACCTGCATGAAAAATTATCTGAAACTTTACGATGCTGCCCTGCTGCGGCCCGTGCAGTTTACCGACCAAAATCGCCTCTATTTCAAAGACAACGCTGAGACTGCGGAGGTGAAATCATCTCTCGTTGTCAGGGTGGCCGCCTCTCACGCCGGCCGCCTCACTGCCAATAATGCCTTTTACCATCCCAAAAAGATGTTGAACGACATGGCCTCTTTTACCACCCCGTATCACAAGCCTTTCCTACTCAATCATGACCTCGAAGGTGATCCTCTAGGCCGGGTCTTCTCCACCCGCTATGTGGATCTGTCTGCTCCTTACGTTAGTCAATTAAAACTCCAGGACTACCTGCGGCAAGATGCCAAGAAGAAGATCGCCCGGCTGCCTGATGGCCTGATGCAGGAGTTGCTCAACCCCAAATTTGAGGGTCTAGGCTACCTCGAGGTCACCGCCAATATTACTGATGAGAAGGCCATTGAAAAGATCGCGGACGGCCGCTATAAAACCGTCTCTGTTGCCTTCATCACCGATGCCGCGGTTTGTTCCATCTGTCATCAGGATTGGATTGCCGACGGCAAGTGTGATCATACCCCCGGGGAGATGGTGGATGGCAAGCCCGTTTTCATTATCGTGGGTAACATCCGCTATGACGAGATTTCCTTCGTCAACCGCCCGGCCGATAATTTGGCCGGGGTCATGGAATTTGTCCGAGGGGGGATTAGTGACAAGGTCAACGTGCCGCTCCGCCATTTGCACGAAGTGGTCTATGACGCCTATGTGTCGGCTCCCCAAACCTTAATCAATGTCACTGATCCGAAGGGGATCAATCTGGCCCAATACCAAGATCAGTTTCAGGAGGTACTAACCCTCATGACCATAAACAAATCAGCCCCTGTGGCTGATAAAGATGTGCAAGCCATTCTCGATAAGCTCCTGGCCGATGCTTCCCTGGAAGTCACCTCCCTGGCCGATATGAATATGATTGTGCGCCTGCATAATTTCCTCCATGAGCAGTATGACTGGTATGTGAACAGCGATGGCAAAACCGACCGGGTTCCCAAAGACCAGATCGCTCTGCACGCCAAATTACATATTGCCGCCATGGAAGGTAAATTTGTCGACTCCTTTATCCTGGGCGACCTGGACAAAACCCTGGAAGATGAAGGGGTGACCATGCCGGCCAGCCAGGATGATCAGGAAGACGGCAAACAAGCCGGCGCAGTCAAGGACGAAGAGAAAGACAAGGTTGCGTCCGAGGACGAAGAGGACCTGCCGGACATTGAGGAGCTTTTCGACGAAGAGAAGTGCTATGAACTCATGGCCGCCGAGTTGGATGCCATGGCCGTCGAAGCTGATGATGTCAAAGACAGTAAAGGGGCGCAGTCCTGCCGGGATGCCAAACTGTCCGCCGAACAGCGCAAGAACCTCAAGCCCTCCACCTTCTGCGGCCCTAACAAGAGCTTCCCGGTGCCTGACTGTCCTCACGTCACCGCGGCCCGCCGGCTCATCAGCAGGTATCAAGGCCCTGGTAAGAAAGACGCTATCCTGGCCTGTGTAAACCGTAAGGCCAAGGCCCTGGGCTGTGACGGCAAAAAGGCGGACGAAGGGGATGCCTGTGGCGGCAAAAAGACCAAGGACGAGCTTTTGGAACAACGCCAGGCCTTGCTCGACCAGTTGCAAGCCGTGGACGCTGAACTGCAGAGCCGCTTTGACTTTTCCCCCGACCCCTGTCCTGATTGCGTCAGTAAAGCCGCCGAGATTGTGAGTCTCAAGGCCGCCTCTTTCATTGATATGGATCAACTGGATGCCCTGGAACTGGACCTGCAGGCCTCCCAGCAGGAAGTGGCCGATCTCACCGAACAGTTGGTGGCCGCCCGGGCCCAAATGATCCTGGACCGGCGCCAGTTGTCCAACCGTAAACCTCTCAACGATGAAGAGCTTAAGGCTGAGATGGATATCCTGAAAGTCCGCAGTCTCGAGTCCCTTCAGAACACTCTGCAGGACCTGGATAAACAGGCCCCCATGACTGAGCTCTTGAAACCGCTCACCGACGGCATGGGCCACACCCCCACCGAAGGTGCCGTGGCGGACCCCACCGCGGCCGCTGAGATCACCAAGGACCTGAAGGCCGACGACGCTGCTCTGAAACGGCAGATCATGCAAAAGTTCAACCAGGTGAGCCGGATGCACGGTTCCAAAACTGCTGAAAGCTACCTGAAAGATATGCACAAATTATATCCGCAACTCCATCTGGCAGATCTCTCCCAGTTATAACCACACCCCTCTAATGCCTTAACTCTAAGGAGGCAACACCCAATCATGTCTTACACCGCTAAACACAAACTGTGGGACCACACCTCTCCGGTGCAGCCCAATGTCGAAATTTCTGAAGGTACTCGTCCCGCCGAGGCCTTTAAGCCTGCTGCGTATCTTGCAGTGGAACGCTTTGATAAATGGTACGAGAACTGGTTCGTCATGCAGGCCGGCAAAGTGGCCGCCCTGGATAGTGCTGGCCGGGTCGTGCACGCGGGTCTTGCTGCTCAGGCGGCGGCCTATCAGACCGCTTTTCAGAACAACGCCAATACTCCAGAAACCATCGCCGGTTGCAAAGCCGTGGCTCGGGCTGTCAGCGGCCTGACCCTTTATACCGCCAACGACGTGGCTCAAGGCGTCAAAAACTTCGCCGGGGCAGCTGCTGCGGCTGGCGAGCCGGTGGTGGAAAGCTTCTTCACCTTCGGTGGTAACTCTCTGAGCGGTATGAACGGCGCCACTGCCTTTGGAGACAATGACGTTCTCGTTCAGGCCAACGTTATTTCCAAGCCCATCGGCATCTTGGCCTCCAATGTCTGGGTCTGGGCCGGCGGCGACGGCTTCAATCCCACCCAGTACAATTACCACAACTACAATCTGCAGCATCAGATCGCCGTGTTGTGTGATTACTACATCGAACTGCCGGTGGTGCTGGACACCAACTACGCCAACGCCGTACTGCCCGGCATGGCCGCCGCGGTCTATTCTGCCGGTTCTCCCTTCACTCCCGGTTGCTTCGTTAAGGTCGGTATGGACAGCAATATGGTCCCGGCCACTACCAGTGACGCCTGGTATGACATCGTCGGCCAGGTTCTGGCGGTGGATACCAACTGGCCCAAGGATTACATGGATCGGGTGCGTACCGCTTGGCCTAACTTGGGCACGATTCCCAAACTCAATCAGAGCCCGGGTTCCGCGACCAATGGTATGCCGGATACTATCAATCTCTCTGCCGGCACCCAAGCTGAAGGCACCGTCCGTATCAACCTGATCTTCCGTTAGATCTTTTCTTCCCCCCCAGCGCCTGTCTTCGGCAGGCGCCCATCCTACCTTCCCTACCGAGTAATCCCCAAGGAGGATTTTCCTCATCATGTCCCGTGATATCAATGCCATCTTTAAAGACAACAACTACGACGCCTACGAAATGTGCTGGCGGCGTAACGGTTATGTGGTTGGTCAGTCTGAGCCCATTTCCATGAAGGACGCCCTGTCCGTCCCCGACTCCCCCATGTGGATGCCGAGAGTCATTCAGAATGTGGTCCGGGAAGCGGTAGAGCCCCTTCTGGTGGGCGCCAACCTGCTGCACCGCATCAACTATTCCTACGGTCAGACTATCACCTTCGGCGCGGTGGGCGCCATGTACGCCGATGATATCGCTGAAGGGCAGGAATATCCGGAACGCAAGCTGAACATCGCCGGCGGGTCGGTCACCTGCACCGTCGGGAAAAGCGGTCTCGCGGTGAAAGTCACCAACGAGATGATCCGCTATAGCCAGTACGATGTAGTGGGCATGCATCTCCGGGCGGCCGGCCGGGCCCTGGCCCGTCACAAAGAGACTAAGATCTTCAATATGATCAAAAATCTCGGCGTGGTGACCCACGACAACGCTTCCCCTGGTGCTTCCATTTATGGGGTCACCCATGGCCGTGACATCACCGGCGCCGCCAATGGCAGTATTATTCTGGATGACTTGTTCGACGCCTTCGCTCAGGTTATCGCCCAGGGTTTTATGCCCAACACCCTGCTCATGCATCCGCTGACCTGGGTCATGTTCATGAAGGACGCGCATCTTCGGGCCCTGGCCCTGGCCTCCGGCCGCAATACCTTCTTCGGCACCTACCAGGGCAACCCGGTAGGCAGAGCCCCCTGGGACAACAATGGCGGTCTTGGACCCTCCGTGGGTCAGAGCATCGACCCGAATTCCCCCATCACCGCCTATCCCCAGACCATAGACTCCAAGCCCAACTTTCCGGACCTGGGTTTCCCCTTCCCCTTCCAGGTGGTGGTCTCTCCCTTTGTCAATTTTAACCCGGTCACCAAACTCACTGACATCATGGTCTTCGACAGCAACGAGCTGGGGGTCCTGGTGGTGGACGAAGACATCACCACCGAGGACTTCGATGATCCCTCCGTGGACATCCGCAAGATCAAGATCCGGGAGCGTTATGGTGTCGCCATCCTCAATGAGGGTCATGCCGTGGCCGTCATGAAGAATATCTCCATCAAGCCGAACGCCATCGTGATGCCGGCCCGGGCCCACATTGATGTGGCGGGGTCCATCGCCGAGATCAACCCGCTTGTTCCGGTGGTCTAAACCAAGGCGCCTACTACCCTAAATACGGGGGGAGGGCCAGTTTACCTCCCTCCCCCTTTCTATATTTCAGGGTGATGGTGACTCTCGATTTCACAAGGAACTACGTTTCATGACACAGAAAAACTGTTCAAAGCAGTCCATCTTAGCTCGCGAGGACGCATTGGAAAGCATGAGCGCCTTGCAGCAGAAGGCCATGAGCGGCGACCTGCAATGGGTTTTATCCCCGGCGACTGTGGGAAGAGCTGCTACTGGTGCCGCCTGGCAACGCACCGTCGACATCGCTCTCAAAACCGGGGATGGTCAGGTCCATACCTGGTTCAACGGCACTCTGAAAGGAATTTTATCGGTGTCGGACACCAGCACAGCTGGGACTGCCAGCATCAGCAGTATTGACCTTACCTTGGTGAACGGCCAGGCTTCGGTAGTAGTCTCTGGCGACGCTCGGACCTGGGCAGCTGCAGAAACAGACACTTTGAGGGTGGGTGAAGCTGCTATCCTGGGCTATCCCGTTGCACCCCAGATCAGTGTCCAGACTTTCGTCTAATGGGAGAAATAAGAGATGCCAGCTTTAAACGCTGATAGAAACACCCCTGTAGATCTGAGTTTGCATATCGACATCCCGGTGGCAGCCAACACCAAAATTTTTGCCGGCAGCCTCGTATGTACGAACGCCAGCGGCTTTGCAGTGCCGGCGGCGGATAGCGCCGGTTATAGATTCATGGGAGTGGCCCTGGAACAGATGGACAATTCGACCGGCGCCAACGGGGCCAAGGTGGTGCGCTTGAGGAGAGCCGGGATTTTCCTCTTCGATGCCGCTTCCATCACCCAGGCGATGGTGGGTACCCCCATGTATGTGGTGGACGACCATACCTTTGACGATGCCAGCGGTCCCCTGAACGACATCAGGATCGGCCTCCTGATGAAGTATGTGTCCAATACCATGGGCTGGATCCAAATTGACGCATAACGGTTATGAGTGCGACTACCCCCCTCCAAATCTACGTGTCATCAGAAGTCGAGATCGACTCGACCATCGAAGCAGAGACCCGCACCATTCTCAGTATAGTCCGTAACCTGCGGGACCGGATGTCGGTTTTGGAAGAAGATCTGCTGCGCTATCAACACATTGAAGCACCGATGGCCTAAAGGAGTTTCTATTGCCCGTTTGCCATGTCACCATCGAAGTCAAACAGTTTAACAGTTTCGAAGCTGCCGTCCGCCGTTTCCGTAAACGGGTAGAACGCACCGGCCTGATCCAGGAAATTCTGGCTTGCCAACACTTTGAAAAACCCTCTGACCGGCGCCGCCGCAAGTCTAAGGAGCGCCGCCGGCAGCAGCAATTACAAGAACTCAAAGCCACAGGAGGCGTACGTGCTTATTAAGCTAAATCCAGGACAACCTTTTTGGATGCTGTTTGACGAAATGGGGATTGATCCTATTATCCGGCTGACTTTTGACGAACCCGGCCCTCTTGAACTTGATGTCACTCAGCTTTCTCCAGCCAACCAGGAACGTCTGGCCCTCGGCTTCTTTTACCGCATCATTGCCGAAGTGGATCCCGGCACCGTTGAAGCGACCCCAACTGCCCCCATCCAAATCGACCATCTGATCGACAGCAACCCCATCATTCAGGCCAAGAAGATCCTGCAAGGCAACGTGCACAAAGTCTCTGCAGCTTTAGAACCCCTGATTAAAGCCCACAATCTTGAGATGCTGGAAACCCTGCGGGCTTTAGAGTTCCAGGGGGAAAACCAAAACGGTGCGCCCAGGACTACGGTACTGTCT
>Ga0272446_1004495_pt1 | contig 16451 bp, 11 predicted proteins | sample YNPCB0061_FD_194587 | JGI IMG/M metagenome (GOLD analysis project Ga0272446, IMG submission 194587) | Hot spring microbial mat communities from Yellowstone National Park, WY, United States - YNP-CB-006-1 | ecosystem: Environmental > Aquatic > Thermal springs > Hot (42-90C) > Sediment | place... | reverse complement strand
GCCGATGAAGCCGACGTTGAGCTTGCCGTTGGCCGAGGCCCGCCCGCGCAGCAGGCCTGGCGCCGCGGCCAGCCCACAGGACCAAATCAGCGAACGGCGAAGAAAAAGGCGACGATTCAAGGCGACGTGCATGGCCCCCACTCAACGGTCGGCCGCTGGAACTGTCCAGACCAAAGCCCGTCCGGGCACGGCGGGGTGTTGCAGAGGACCAGGGGCGAGGGGGCAGGAGTCAGGAGGCAGAAGTCAGGAGGCAGGAGGCAGGAGGCAGGAGGCAGGAGGCAGAAGTCAGAACGACGGCGCGCGGGCCGGGTAGAGTCCACGTTCCACGTCGGCAGCCTTCTGCCTTTCCCGAGTTCCAAATTTGATGACCCGAGGTCGGGAGGCAGGTTGCTGCTTGCCTGCTGGCAGAGAGGCCGACCACGTCAGGTTGGCCGTGTCACCCGGAACCCACCGAATTGTTCCGGCTCAAACGGTCATGATCTCCTTTTCCTTGTGGGCGAGCTGCTGGTCAATTTTGGCGATGTACTCGTCGGTGAGCCTTTGCAGCTCCTTTTCGGCGTGTTTTTCGTCGTCCTCGCCCACGTGGCCGGCCTTGACCTCTTTTTTGAGCGCCTCCATCGCGTCACGGCGGACGTGGCGGATGGCCACGCGGCCGTCCTCGGCCATTTTGCGGACCAGCTTGACGAATTCCTGGCGGCGCTCGCCGCTCAGTTCGGGGAAGACCAGGCGGATGACCTTTTTGTCAATGGCCGGGTTGAGGCCCAGGTTCGCCTTTTGGATGGCCTTTTCGATCGGGTGCAAGTTGGCGGCGTCCCAAGGGGTGATGACCAGCATCCGCGGCTCGGGGCAGGTGATGCCGGCCAGTTCGCGCAGGCGCATGTGCGAACCGTAGGCCTCGACGAGGATGTTCTCGACCAGCGCCGGGGAGGCCTTGCCGGTGCGCACGCCGGCCAGTTCGTGCACCACGACCTGCTCGGTCTTGGACATTTTGTCCTCGGCTTCCAGAAGAATGTCGTCCAGGGACATGGGTAAAAATCAGGTTGGTGTTGTATAGGGCGGGAAGCGGGGCGGCGTCAACCACCGGCGACGAGGGTGCCGATGGGTTCGCCGGTGACCACGCGCTTGATGTTGCCGCTGCGGAAAAGGTCGAACACCACCACGGGCATGGCGTTGTCGCGGCACAGGGCGAAGGCCGTGGCGTCCATGACTTCCAGGCGCTGGTCCAGCGCCTGTTGGTAAGTGATGCGGTCGAAGCGGCGGGCGGCGGGGTTCTTCTTGGGGTCTTCGCTGTAGATGCCGTCCACCTTGGTGGCCTTGAGGATGATTTCGACGCCGATTTCGTTGGCGCGCAGGGCCGCGGCGGTGTCGGTGGAGAAGTACGGGTTGCCGGTGCCGCCGGCGAAGATGACCACGCGGCCTTTTTCCAAGTGCCGCACGGCGCGGCGGCGGATGAACGGCTCGGCCACTTGGGCCATGGTGATGGCGCTCTGGACGCGGGTGGGCACGCCCTGTTTTTCGAGCGCGTCCTGCAGGGCCAGGGCGTTGATAACCGTGGCCAGCATGCCCATGTAATCGCCCGTGGCGCGGTCAATGCCCTTGTCGCGGCCGCTGATGCCGCGGTAGATGTTCCCGCCGCCCACCACCACCACCACCTGCACGCCCAGCTCGCGCACTTCGCGGATTTCCCGCGCGATATCGTGGATGCGCTCGGGGCAGATGCCCGCGCCGGTGCCGGCCTCGCCGAGGGCTTCCCCGGTGATTTTGAGCAGGATGCGGCGGTATTTGAGGGTGGGCGGTTCGCTCATGGGCGTTGGGACCCGGCGGCGAAAATGCGGCGGCGCGCGCCGCGAGCGCAGGCGCGCCAGGCAGGCGCAAGGTCCCCGGCCGGCAGGGTCACGGCCGCGTTGTAACAGCCCCCGCCCGGTCCGTCAAACGCCCGGCGGGCCGGAGGCTTGTTCGCCGCCGGAAGGGGTAGCTTCCTGTCCGGGACGGGGGGAACTGGGCAGGTTGCCGGTTTGGGACCGGTCGGCTGTCTTGTCCGAGGTCGGACGCGCGAAAACCGAGCGCAACCCGTCAATGTGCTCATGAAGGTCCTCGCGAATCGTTGCCCACATGGGGTCGAGGACGAAATCAATGCCTTCGCGGCGCGCCAGCTTGGCGGCGGGGACGAAATCGCTGTCTCCCGCTACCAGAATGATTTGGTCCACTTGCCGCTTGAACGCCATTGCCGCGATGTCCAGTCCAATGCGCATGTCCACACCTTTTTGAACGACCTCGTAAACCAAATCAGCTTCCGCAAGTTGCGACAGGGTGATTTTACCTGCCAGCAATGCCTTGAGTTTGGCGGGGCGCACTTTCCATTGGCCGGTTCTATCGTTCAGGTATCCCAGGCGAAGGGCCACCTTTCGCAAGCTGCGTAACTGCTGATGCAACGCGGTTCTCCAGGCCGCTGTGGGGGTGCGGGAAAAGTCCACCGCCTTGCCGGTGAACGGGTGGTGGACCTTTTTGCCCAGCGGCGGGCAGTCGTAGAAGAAAATGCGGTACAATTCTCGCTTGCCATCGGACTGCTCCAAATGCTTCAGGCACATTCGGTGCAGCTCCTTGGCCACCTCTTGAGCGGGTTGGGGGCCGCGCAAGGAGCGGTAACGCCGGATAAAAAAGTCGCCGTCAATGAGGATGGCCGTTGGCACACGTACAAAAAGGAGCCCCCCGGGTTCGGCGGCCCCACCATCACGGGGGTGCTTACTGCCGGGGGACTGTTAAGGTGGTTGGAGCTCAGGGCTCCCAAAACCAAAAAAATTTCTAGCCCAAATCCTGCGGTTGGCAACGTCATTTTTACCCGGCCAAACTTTCCCTCGCCCGGTCCGTCAAACGCCCGGCCGCAGTGCCGGCTTTCCTTTCCCGCCCCGGCCGGGCACAGTCCGCCCATGCGCGAAGCTTCCCTCGAATTCCTCCGCACGCTCGTCAACACCCCCAGCCCCTCGGGCCACGAAGTCCGCGGCCAGCGCGTCTGGCTGAACTACGTGAAGGCGTACGCCGACGAAACCTTTTCCGACGCCTACGGCAATTGCGTGGCCGTGTTCAACAAGGGCGGTGCCCCGCGCCTGATGCTGGCCGCCCACGCCGACGAAATCGCGCTCACGGTCAACTACATTGACAAGGAAGGCTTTCTCTACGTGCGCAAGTTGGGCGGGGTGGACCCGGTGGTGGCGCGCGCCCAGCGGGTGGTTATCCACACCGCCCACGGCCCGGTCAAGGGCGTCATCGGCAACGTCGCCCCGCACCTCACCAAGCAGGAGAAGGACCGCCGGCTGCCCGAGATCAGCGACCTGTTCATTGACATCGGTGTGGACAGCCGCCGCGCGGCCGAGAAGCTGGTCCGCATCGGCGACCCGGTCACCTTGACCCCTGAATTCGAGGTCTTGCGCGGGGACATCGCCGTGGCCCGGGCCTTCGACAACCGCGTGGGCACCTTCGCCGTGGCCGAGGCGTTGCGCCTGCTGGCCGGCGCCAAGAAACGCCCCGCCGCCGAGGTCTGCGCCGTGTCGAACGTCCAGGAGGAGGTGGGCCTGCTGGGCGCGCGCCAGATTGCCTACTCGCTCAAGCCCGACGTGGCGTTGGTGGTGGACGTGACCCACGCCACGGACTACCCCACCGTAAGCCGCGTCCTGCATGGCGATGTGCGCCTGGGCAAAGGGCCCACCCTGACCCACGGCGGCTGCAACCACCCCGCGGTCGTGGCCCGCCTCGAGGCCGTGGCCCGCAAGGCCAAAATCCCGCTCCAACACGAGGCCATGTCCGCCACCAGCGGCACGGACACGGACGTGATCTTCTGGACCCGCGGCGGCATTCCCAGCGCGCTGGTCAGCCTGCCCAACCGCTACATGCATTCGCCGGTCGAGCTGGTGAATCTGCGGGACCTGGCGCAAATCCCCGAGCTGCTCGCGGCCTTTGCCCTGTCCATCCAACCCGGCGAACAATTCCGGGTGGCGATTTGAGCGGCGCGCCCCACCGCGAGGCCATGCTTTTGCGGGTCCCGAGGGCCGGAAAAAAGTGGCATCAGGTCAGGGAGCCACGCCGTCGCTCGGGATGAAGGGCGGCTGACGCGGCGAAAGTTAAGGCGTTTCGGCCCGGAGGGTGCGGACGCCGAACAACCCGCCGGCCCACTTGCCCGGGTGGGCCTGGAGGCGCACGGTCACCCGCGTCTTGCCGCGGGTCAGTTCGGCGGGGATCGGGTAGGCCACGTCGAAGAACTTGCCGGGGGCGTTTTGTTCGAGCTTCTGGGTGGCGACGCGCGTGCCGTCCACCAACACGTCGAACTCGCGGTACCCGCCGCCGTCGCCGCCCCAGTAGGTGCAGAGCAACTCCACGGGTCGGTCGGGGTCCACACGCAGAGTGAAGGCGAACCAGCCGCCGTCGGTGGCGTGGCGCCATTTGCGGCCGTAGGCCTCGCCGGCGCTGGTGTGCTCGCCCTGGAGGTCGTGGTCGCGCTCGGGTTGCATTTCGCCGATGCGCAACACGTCCAGCGTGCGGGCGGCCAGCCGGGCTTCGCGCTCGCGGGCGGCGCGCACCTCGGCCTCGCGCCGCGCCCAGGCCGCCTCGGTGAAGCGGTCGAGGTACACGGTGTAGCGGCGGTCGTGGAGGCTGAAGAACGGCACGAGCGTGACGTCCCGGGGCCGGCCCACGCCCTCGGTCTTGAAGGTCAGCGCGGCCAGCGAAACCGGTTTGACCCATTCGGTCGGCGGGCGGTTGGCCGCGACCAGCACCGGCACGAAGTCCGGCCGGTCGGCGTCGGGCTGGTCCACGGGGCCGAGATCGGCGGCCAGCAGAGTGGGCCCGTAAAAGAGCGCCAAGCGGTCGGGATTGTCGGGCATGGCCTCGGTGCGCAGCGACATCGGGAAGTGGATTTCCACGCGGTCGCCGTCGCGCCAGAGGCGCCGGATTTCGAGGTAGCCGGGCGCTTCGTCGGGTCCGCGGCGAAAGGTCACAGCCGTGGTGGATTGGGCGGTCGTGTTCCCCGCCTCGTCTTGCCGCTGGCTGCCGTAACGCACCGTGGCGGCCATACCCTGTCGGGCCCAGTGGGGGTGGCGCAGGCGCAGGGTGAATTCCTGCGGGGCCGGTCCGTGGACGGTGAGCGTGGCGGTGTCGGTGTAGGGCCAGCCGGTTTCGAGCCGCACCTTGAGGTCGCGGGCGCGCCAGTTCAATTCGGAGGGCAGGTACAGGTTCACCCACAGGCCGGCGGCGTCGTGGAAGTAGATGCCTTCGCCGTAGCGGACGTGATTTTCCATGCCCGTGCCCATGCAGCAGGTCCAGGCGTCGCGCAGCGGCTGGTACTCCTTGTGGTGGCCGGGCTGGAGCGAGAGATTGTAAATGACGCGGCCGTCGGGGTGTTGCGTGGCGCGGATGTGGTTGAGCAGGGCGCGCTCGAAGAAGTCCGCCACGCGGGCGTCGGGGTTCCAGCCGAAGACGTGCCGGGTGAGCTTGAGCATGTTGTACACGTTGCAGGTCTCGGTGGTAGCCGGGCTGAGGCGGTTGTTGAGGCGGTCGGGCGGGCCGAAGTACTCGTGGTCGCAATGCCCGCCGGTGACGTAGGAGTGGTGGTCCACCACGCGCTCCCAGAAGAACGCGGCGGCGGCGCGGTCGGTCGGGTCGCCGGCCAGCTCATAACGGGTGGCCAGGCCGATGAGTTTGGGGATTTGGGTGTTGGCGTGTTTGCCGGGCAGGATGTCCTCGCCGCGGGCCAGGGGTTCGAGGATGGCGCGATGGTGAATGCGGCGCGACAGCGCGAGGTAACGGGGGTCGCCGGTGTCGGCGTAAAGGTCGGCAAAGGTCTCGTTCAGACCGCCGTGCTCGCAGGCGAGTACCTTTTGCATCTGCTCGTCCGTGAGGTGGGCGTGGGTGCGCTCGAACCAGTCGGCCAGGCCGCGGGCCACGGCCAGCGCCTGTGTGTTGCCGGCCAGCCGGTAGGCATCGCGCAGGCCGGCGAAGAGTTTGTGCAGGGTGTAGTTCGGTACCCAGATGCCGTTGAGGTCGAAGCCGGCCGAACGGATGTTGCCGGCGGCGACTTCGGCATAGGCCCGCCGCCCGCCGGGGATGGCGGCCACGTAGCCGTCGCCGTGGGCGGCCTGGCATTCGGCCAGCTCGGCCACCAGGTAGTTCACGCGGCGAAGAAATTCCTCGTTGCCCGTGGCGGCCCAGGCCAGGGCGCAGGCGCTCAAGTAATGGCCGGCCGAGTGCCCGGAAACGCCCATCCGCTCCCAGCCGCCGTAATGCTCGGCCTTGGGCGGCAGCCCCGCTTCCTGACGAAAGCGGGCCAGAAACCGGTCCGGCTCCAGGCTCAGCAGATACGCCACGGCGATGTCCTGGCCGGCCTTGAACGGACCGCCGGTTAGGCGCACATCGTGCAAGCTGAACGGCCGGGCCCGGGGCGGGGCGGCGGGTTGGACCTTGGCCGGGGCGCGGCTGGTGTCGAGCGATTCAGCCCGGCCACCCGCGGCCGCTAAGAGAAGTCCGGCGAGGGGCAAACCCAGCAACCAGGCTCGGCGGTGGGCGCGGTCTCGGCAGCGCAACCCTTGGAGGACTCGGGTGAACATGCCGCGAGTCTAGTTGCCGGTGAACTCCGGCACAAGGCGCAGCCCGGGCGCGGTCGGCCCGTGGCGGAAGGTGCGGGGGGAGCACGGCGCCCGGAGGAGGGCGGCGCCGGCTGGGGCGGGTGTCCGATTCGGGGATGGCCCGACCGGGTTTTTCGGGCGCTCGGAAAAAGGCCGGGCAAAAATCTGACTGGCTTTAAGTAGCCGGGTTGACACCCCCCGCCGATTTTGGGACCGTGCGCCCTGCACGTGATGAATCGCAATCCGCATGTCGCCGTGGTAGGCGCGACCGGCGCGGTCGGCCTCGAGATGATCCGGACCCTGGAACGCCGCCAGTTTCCGGTGAGCCAACTCACCTTGCTGGCCTCGGCCCGTTCGGCGGGCAAAAAGCTGACGTTTCGGGGGACCGAAGTGCCGGTCCGGGAGCTGACCCGCGACGCGTTCAAGGGCGTGGACCTGGCGCTGTTCAGCGCGGGCGGGAGCATCTCGAAGGAATTTGCGCCGCTGGCCGCCCGGGAGGGTTGCGTGGTGGTGGACAATTCCAGCGCCTTCCGCATGGACCCGGCGGTGCCGCTGGTGGTGCCGGAAATCAACGGGGCGGACATTCGGCAGCATCAGGGGATCATCGCCAACCCCAACTGCACCACGGCCATCACCCTGATGGCCCTGTACCCGTTGCACGCGGCCTTCGGGTGCCGCCGCATTTTCGCGTCCAGCTACCAGGCGGTCTCGGGCACGGGCGCGCGGGCCATCGCCGAGTTGGAGCGGCAGGTCCGTCAGATCGTGACCGGCGAACCGGTCACCCGCGAAGTGTACCCGCACCAAATTGCCTTCAACGTCCTGCCGCACGTGGACACCTTCCTGCCCAGCGGCTACACCCGCGAGGAGATGAAGATGGAAAACGAGGGCCGCAAGATCATGCACCACCCGACCTTCCGGGCCAGCGTGACCTGCGTGCGCGTGCCGGTGTACCGGGCCCACTCGGTGGCGGTGAGCGCGGAGTTCGAGCGCCCGGTCACCGTGGAAGCCGCGCGCGAGGTGCTTCGCCGGGCGCCCGGGCTGGACGTGGTGGACGATCCGGCCCGTTGCGAGTATCCCCTGCCGCTGTACCAGGCCGGCAAGGACAACTGCGCCGTGGGTCGGTTGCGCAAGGACTGTGCGTTGGACAACGGTCTGTGCTTCTGGGTTTCGGGGGATCAACTCCTCAAGGGCGCCGCGCTCAACGCTGTCCAGATCGCCGAAGAGCTGCTTCGGCTCTAAGCCGGAACGATTCGGCTGATTCCGGGGTGGCACGGCCAACCTGGCCGTGGTCGGCGGCAACCTGCTGCCGACTCTGCGTCTTCGAACCACTCACCCAAAAACATGCGCTCGAATCGGCTCCTCTGCGGCGGGCTGGTAGCCCGCCGCGACGGGCCACTGACCCGTTCCACCTCCCGGCTGGTCTGCGGCGTTGCAGCGAAGTCGCCGCGAGACTTCATCGCTTCCGGCAGGACGTGAGCGGGTGGTGGGACACGGCCGGGACTGTTCCACGGGCGGCGCCTTTTCTCTCCCAGCAGTTTGGTCGCCCAAAACAGCGGCGGGCTTCGCCGGCATGTTCCCGCGGCCGGAAGCACGCCGTCCGTTCAGCTTCTCGCGACTCCGGCCTCTCCCGGTTCAAGAAACCGACGGCGGGGCGGGGGGCGGCGGGGGTGGCGGCACGGGAGGAGAGCCGGCGGCGGGCGGCGGTGTTGGCGGAGGGGGCGGGGCGGGCGGGTTCTGGATGATGGCCAGTGCCTGCTGGACGATGTGCTTGCCCATCTCGCCACCGTGGTGGTTGAACGAGGACAGCACGTGCAAGGTGGCAGCCGCCGGGCCGGAAAACTCCCAGCGGCAGTCGTCAAAGCGGCAGCCTTCGAATTGGATGGGCGAGTACCCGCAATACACCAGCCGGCAGCGGCGGAAGGTGCAGCCCTGGAAAAAGTGAAAATCCATGAGCACCGGTTCGTTCTCGAAGGTGTAGTCTTTGATGCGCATAAAAAGCGGCCAGAGGCTACCGCCCGGGCCGCCGCGCCGGCAAGCGGCGTCGCCGCTGCTGCCTCAACTCGTTGAAAATGTCCCTTTGGGGCTGTGGCCGGGCGCCCTGGTGACTCATTGTGCGGGGGGCGGCGGGGCCGAAGCGACGGGGTCGTTTGGAGACAGCGCGATGGTGTACGCAAAGAATTGTTCGCCCGGGGCTTCGACCCGAAGCTTCCAGCGACCGTCCGGGCCCACCACGCCGGAAGCGCAGTTCGAGGCGCGCCGCCCGTCGGGGTCGGCGGCATCCGCCACCACAATCCACACGCCGGCGCCCCGGGCCCGCAGACGCAGGTTTGCTTCGTGAAACCCGCGGTTGAGCTCCAGTTCGTCACCTTCGGCCAGTCCGGTGTTTGCCGACAAAAAAAATGATCCGCGCTCCCCGGCTCGCCAACTGCCGGGCCAGAAACGGGTCAGCCCCGGGGGTCCACTCCGGGTTGGCCCAGAGGTCGTTGCAGATCAAACCGCCCACCACCACCCCGTTGAGCCGGAAGGTCCGCAACGGTGCGGAGCGGAAGAAATCAGCCTCCCCCCGCGTGCCGGGGTCGGCCATCCGCCGGCACAACAGCACCTTGGCGTGGAAGCCAAGGTCGTTGCCCTCCTGGTCGTAGAAGCGCTGGGCGTCATAGCGGGCGCCGGTTTCGTCGGCAAAACAAGTCCCCAGCACCAGGGCGATGCCGGCGGCGCGCGCCCGGTGCCGCACCTGGTCGAGGGCCTGCGCCGTGGCCGCCGCGTCAAACTGCGGCGTGTACCCCGAGAGCGAGCCTTCGGGCGTGACCAGCACCTGCGCCCGCTCGCGCGCGGCGTATTCGATGGCCCGGAGGATGGTGAGCAAGTTTTGCCCCACGTCGCGACCCACCGGGAGTTGTGCGCCAGCCACCCGCAGGCGCAGGGGCGGCGGTGTGCCGGTTGCCTCGCCCGGAGACACCGCCTCTCCCGCGGCAGCCGGGCCTACCGCGCCCCACGTGAGCAGGACCAATAGCCACCAGGGCGGGGCGTTGGTGCGCATCAAGCCGGGAAGCATGGCGGCCAACCTGCGCCATGTCCGCCGGCCCGTCAACGCTCGCGGCAGGACTTCCCGCCCTCTTCAACCCCGGGGGTCACGGCGCGCTCACGCGGTAGAAACGCGCGGCAGTGCCGGGCGGCGGCGTGTCGGTGTACTCGCCGGCGGTCAGCCCGGCGGCCAGCGGGGTCCACGGCCCGGTGACCGCCGGCGCGGCCAGCACGGTGTAGGTCTGGCCGGCGCGCGCGGTCCAAGTGAGGCGCACGGCGCCCTGGGCGGTGCGCGCCGCGGCGAGCGCGCCCACTTCGGTGGGCGGCAGGGTGGGCGGTTCGCTCCACAACTTGCCGTCGTACTGCCGGCCGGGCGTCACCGCGAGCGTCGCGACACTGATCTGCGGCACGAAACCGTGGTCGAGCGTGGGGTAACGGGTCATCGAGCCGCCGCTGCTGACGCCGGCGGCGGTGTACACCACGCGCTCGATCACGCCGCCGAGCTGGTTGCGGACCGTGAGGGTGTCGCCGTCGTTGTTCAGGGCCAGGCCGGCGCTGCCTTCGCTGGCCGGGAGGAACGGCACGTCCAGCACCGGCGGCAGGCCGTTGAGCGGGCCGCCATAGACGATGGCGGCGTTTTTCGCGCCGAGCACAAACGACTCGTAGAACCGGTGCCGCACCTGCACGGCGTCGGCGATGGACCAACCCCGCAGGTCGAGGTCCGTGTCGCTGAGGTTGACCAGTTCGAGGTACTCGTCGTGCTGGCTGGGATTGTCGGTGGGCGGATCGCGGCGCAGCGGGTTGTAGTGGGCGGCGTTGGTGTTGCCGGTGGGGTTGGCCAGGTACTCGGCGATGGCCACGCGCTCCTCGGCGGCGGTGGGCACGTAGATTTGCCAGACCGCCGTGTGGGTGGCGGAGGCGTTGCTGGCTTCGAGCTTAACCTCGAAGAGCCGCCCGCGGTCAGCCGGCCGGGCAGTCATGGTGAAAGTGCCCTGGACCAGCGGGCCGGTGAGCGTGGCGAAATCCCACACCGCCTCGGAGGGCAGGCCGGTGGAATCGGGCCGCACGGTGACGTTGCCGCCGAAGGGGTCGGTGACCGTGACCCGGAGGGTGAGCCGCTCGCCGACGCGCAGCCCCAGCTCGGTGTAAGCGTTGGTGGGCGGGCAGCCGGGGCGGACCAGGTTGGCCAGCTCGTTGGTGAAGCGCACGGTGGGCGGCTTGATCGGGGTGATGATGTCCGCGTAGCGCGAGGGCAGGATTTGGTAGCCGGAATCGCGCGGGTTGCTGGTGTCGAACTGGGAGAGCACGCCGATGATGGCAAAGGGGATTTTCGGCACGGCCTGGCCGCCGAGGTCCGTGCGCGCGTCAATGCGCAGGGTGAAGGGATAGCCGAAGTCGTCGCTGATGATCACGTTGCTGCCGCTGGCGAAGACGGCCAGCTCTGGCGGGGCGGTGACGTTGGTAAAGGTGATCAGCCGGCCCTCCCACTCGGCTTCAATATCCGCGGCGCTCAAGCCAGCCAGTTCGGTGGGGCTGGTGAGCCGCGGCGCGGGCAGGGGGTGGCCGGTGCTGAGCGTGGCCACGGCGTGGTCGGGGTTCCCGGCCACGGGGGCCAGTTCGAGCAGGCCGTTGAAGTGGCTCAGCGGCGCGGTCACCCGCACGCGCGCGCCGGCGGGCGGCACCTGACCAGCGGCGCCGCTGTGAAAGACCGCGATCCCGCCGGTGGCGTCTTGGAGATAAAACAAACCGTGGGCGGAGGTGGTGAGGTTCACCCACGTGGTGACGATGCCTTCGACCGTGAACAGCGTGTTGGTGTCGGCGGGCGTCAGGTTCACCGGGTCCAGCAGCGTGTGCAGGTAGGCGATGTTGGTGACGACGGACGCGGGACCGGCGTTGGTGACGGTGAGCAGGGCCTCGTCGCTGGTGGCCACGCCGAAGGCGTTGCTCACGATGACGCGGTAAGCGCCGGCGTCGGCGGCCGTGACGGGGCTGAGGGTGAGCGCGGAGTTGACGGCTCCGGGCAGGTTGGTTTGAGCACGCTGCCACTGGTAGTAGAGCGGCGGCGTACCGCTGACGACCACGCTGAAGGTGACCGTGCCGCCCGCGGCCACGCTCTGGCTCTCGAGCGGGGTGAGAATCTGCGGGGGCGCGTCCGGGACGCTGCCGAACAACTCGGCGAAACTTGTGGCCACGCGCAGGTCGTCCAGCACCAGTGTGCCCATGCCGTTGCCGGCGCTGAGCGACTGCCGCAACGCGAAGGCCACGACGCTCACGGGCGTGGCGTTATCATCGGTGGCGCTCACCGCCGGGTCGCTCTCGGCCGCCGGGTCTACCCACAAGGTCGAGGCGGTTGTGGCGGTGTCGTAACGCACGACCACGACGTACGGCGTGTCCAAGGACAGGTCCCGTTCGAAGAAGGCATTGGGGCTGTTGGTCGCTCTGGAAATGCCCAGGCGGAATTTCCCCGCGGCAGCGCCGCTGACGCTGGCGAAGACCTTGGCACGAAAACCGGTGGAACCATCCTTGAAGTGGGCGAAGTAGGTGCCGGCGCCGTCGGGCAACGCGGTGAAGCGCACAGTGAACTTCGCGTACAACACCGCGCCGCTGTCGGCGGCGTAAGGCCCGCCGCCCAGCAGGGCGTTCACGTCTTCGGTTTCCGCCTGGGTGAGGCGGACCGCTCCGGCGGCTACATCCACCTGGCCGGCGGTGCCACTGTGCGAACTCCAGCGCCCGCCGGAGACCGTGATCAACGAGCCGTCGGGGTAATCGAAAGGCTCGTCCAGTACCACTGCGGCCCGCAGGGGCCAAACCGCCAGGACGGCGGGCAGGGCGATGGCGAGGAAACGCGCGACAGGGTGGAGGTGGGGCGACGAGGTGTTCATAGCGGTTCGCGGTTGGGGTTCCAGATGACGTCCGGGTTGAATTTTTCGAGGGCGGCGCCGGTGCCGTTGGTGATGTAGGCGCGGCGGAAAAAGGCGGCGTGGCCGTCCACAAAGACCAGGTTGCCGCCCTGGTCGTTGTGGCGTTTGGTGAACCGCTCGCTGCGGGCGGCGGGGAAGATGCCGTTGCGGTCCGGGTCGGTATCGCCGGAGGTGTAGCGCTCGAGGGTGGGGCTGAAGACCGCGTCCACCAACAGCACCACGGCCGTCGGCCGGGGCAGGCTGCCCAGCCGGGGCATTTGCGGGTAGGGCAGGCGATCGGAGATGTTTGGTCCGGTGCGCTTGAGGTCGAGGTTCATCACGTAGCTCCAGAAGCCGAAGGAGCCGCCGCGCAGGAAATTGTCGCCACTGGCCGCCTTGGCTGCCGGGCAGTGCCAGAACTTGCCCACGCCGCCCGGGAAGGGCAGCTCCTGGCGGTAACGGCCCGTGGCGGCGTTCCAGTAGTCGGCGAAGCGTTTCTCGCCCATGCCGGGCGGCAGCGTGTTGAACCAGGCGTAGGGGTCGTTCGGGCTGCCGGGGCCGGTCGTGGCGCCGGTGTCCACGCCGTAGCGGCCGCCGTCGTCGGTGCCGTCGCGGGGGATGAGATCGAAGTTGTCGTTGGCGTACACGTGCAAGCCCAGCCCCCACTGGCGCAGGTTCGAGAGGCATTGGACCGTCTTGGCCTTGCCCTTGGCCCGGGAAAGCGCCGGCAGGAGCATCCCGGCCAGGATGGCAATGATGGCGATGACGACCAACAGTTCGATCAACGTAAAGGCCATCCGCCCGGGCGGCGTGCGCCGGACCGCGCCGCGCCGCAAGCTCGTTCCCGCAAGGTGTTTGGATCGCGTAAAACCCATCCGGATTAGATTGTAGGGCCGGCGTGAGGCGGGAACAAGCCTGTGGACGTGACGTTTTACTGACGCGACAGGCCCGAGCGTACGTCATCGCGGAGCGAGAACCCGTCCCCGAAGCAGCCAAGCGCGGCGCGACGTTACATCGCCGGACGAGGCGCTCGGCGCTACGGCGGGCGGGGTCGCGCGCCAGCGTGTGGAGTGCGGCAGCTTGCTGCCGCTTTTCTGCCCGGGTGGAACGGCCCATCTGGCCGTCCCCGGCGGCAACCGGCCGCCGACCCCGCTTCGGGGAGCGCACGCGCCCCGCGTGCTGCCGACGGTGCCCCCGCCATCGGCCGACAGCGCCGGCAAGCCGGCGCACTCCATACGCTTCGCGACTGGCCGGGCGCCCGTGCCGCGCGCTGGCGCGCGACGCTTTTACATGCGGCGCCGGCCGGACTAGGCTGCGGCGGGCATGAAACGCCACGACCTGGACGGCTGGACGCTCGCATTCCTGGGCCTGTTGCTGGCCTTTTTCGCCGCGTTTCTGTTCTACCCCGTGGCGTTCATGCTGCGCCGGGCCTTCGGCGCGGGGGGCGAATGGACCCTGGCTTACTTCGGGTATCTGGCCGCCAGCCCGCTCTTGCGCGAGGCGGTGTGGAACAGTCTGGCCATCGCGCTGCTGACCACCGCGGGCACCACCGCGCTGGCCCTGCCCCTGGCGCACTGGATGAGCCGGTACGACTTCCGCGGCAAGACGCTGCTGGGCGGGTTGATCCTGGTGCCGATGATCATGCCGCCGTTTGTCGGCGCCATCGGGTTGAAGCAACTCCTGGCCAAGTTTGGCACGCTGAACCTCGCCCTGATGCATCTGGGGCTGTTGCCGCCGGACCGGCCGGTGGACTGGCTGGGCGCGGGCGGTTTCTGGGGCATTGTGATCCTGCAGGTGCTCAGCCTCTACCCGATCATGTTTCTGAACCTGGCCGCGGCGCTGGCCAACGTGGACCCGGCGCTGCGCGAGGCGGCGCAAAACCTGGGCGCGGGAGGCTGGCGGCTGTTTCGGACGGTGACCGCGCCGCTGATCCTGCCCGGGTGGTTTGCGGGGGCGATCATCGTGTTCATCTGGGCGTTCACGGACCTGGGCACGCCGTTGATCTTCGGCTACGCGCGGGTGGTGCCGGTGCAAATCTTCGACGCGATCACCGAGTTGAACACCAACCCGGCCGGCTACGCGCTGGTGGTGCTGGTGCTGGGGCTGGGGCTGGCGTTGTTCCTGGCGTCCAAGCGGCTGGTGGCCGCGCGCCGCTGCGAAATGCTCGCCCGCGGCCAGACGGCCGGGGTGGAGGTGCGGGCCACGCCGCGGCAAACCGCGCTGATCTGGCTGGCCTTTGGCGGGGTGCTGGCGCTGGCGTTGTTGCCGCATCTGGCGGTGGTGGCCCAGAGCCTGGCCGAGCGGTGGTTCTTCGCCGTGCTGCCGGACCGCTGGACGCTGGCCAATTACGGCGAACTCTTCGGCCACGGCCTGACCGCCCGGAGCATCCGCAACAGCCTCTTTTACGCCAGCCTCAGCGCCGGCTTGGACCTGGTGCTGGGGGTGTTGATCGCCTGGCTCTTGACGCGGCGGCGGATTCCCTTCGCCAACGTCCTGGACGCGCTGGCCATGCTGCCGCTGGCCCTGCCGGGGCTGGTGCTGGCCTTCGGGTACGTGGCCGGGTTTGACTTCCCCGTGCCCTGGCTGAACCCGCGCGAGAACCCGACGCTGCTGCTGATCGTGAGCTACAGCGTGCGGCGGTTGCCGTACATCGTGCGCTCGGCCTACGCCGGGTTCCAGCAGACCAGCGTCACGCTCGAGGAGGCCAGCGCCAATCTCGGCGCCTCGCCCTGGCGCACCCTGCGGCGCATCACCCTGCCGCTGGTGATGGCGAACTTGGTGGCCGGGACCATCCTCACCTTCGCCTTCGCCATGCTCGAGGTCAGCGACAGCCTCATCCTGGCCATGCGCGAGCAGTACTTCCCGATCACGAAGATGATCTACGCCCTGCTGGGCCGCATCGAGCCCAACGCCCCGGCCGTGGCCTGCGCGCTGGGCGTGGTGGGCATGGGCCTGCTGGCGGCCAGCCTGCTGGTGGCCGGGCGCCTGCTCGGCCGGCGCCTGGGGCAACTGTTCCGCGCCTGAGCCCGGCGCCGCCGGACCGCGCCGGCGGCCGCCCGCGCCAGAACAACCTCGACAGGTTTTTGCCCCGCTCGCGATAGTCGGCCCGCGCCTTTCGCCGCATGATGCGCCGCATGAAGACCAAAGCCTACGCCGCCGCCGGAGTGGACATCGCCCTGGGCAACCGCCTCAAGGCCACCCTGCCCGAACTGCTCGCCGCCACGCACCGCCGCGAGGTGCTGGGCCGGGTGGGCGGCTTCGGCGGCCTCTTCGCCCTGGACACCCGCAAGTACCGCCGCCCCGTGCTGGTCTCGAGCGTGGACGGCGTGGGCACCAAGCTCAAAATCGCCTTCGCGATGGACCGGCACGACACGATCGGCCAGGACCTGGTGAACCATTGCGTGAACGACATCGCCGTGCTCGGGGCCGAGCCGCTGTTCTTCCTGGACTACCTGGGCACCGGAAAACTCGAACCGCGGGTGTTCACCGAGATTCTTCGCGGCTTCGCGCGCGCCTGCGCCGAGAACGGCTGCGCCCTGATCGGCGGCGAGACCGCCCAGATGCCCGGCTTTTACCGGCCCGGCGAGTATGACGTCAGCGGCACCATCGTGGGCGTGGTCGAGCGCGCGCGCCTGCTCGACGGCCCCGCGCGGGTGCGCGTCGGCGACGCCCTGCTGGGCGTGGCCTCCAGCGGCCTGCACACCAACGGCTACTCGCTGGCCCGGAAAATCCTCTTCGAGCAGATGAAGCTCAAGCCCACCAGCCGCGTGCCCGAGCTGGGCGGCCGCGTGGGCGATGAATTGCTCAAGGTGCACCTGAGCTACGGCCCGCTCATCCACCAGTTGCTCCGGCGCTTCAACCCCGCCCCGCATCCGCGCGCCGGCGCCCTCCGGGCTTTCGCCCACATCACCGGCGG
>Ga0272446_1004494_pt1 | contig 16452 bp, 15 predicted proteins | sample YNPCB0061_FD_194587 | JGI IMG/M metagenome (GOLD analysis project Ga0272446, IMG submission 194587) | Hot spring microbial mat communities from Yellowstone National Park, WY, United States - YNP-CB-006-1 | ecosystem: Environmental > Aquatic > Thermal springs > Hot (42-90C) > Sediment | place... | reverse complement strand
GCCGCAGTCCGCGAATTTGATGGCGACGCCGGCGCCGTCCCTCACCGACCCGGATCGCTTCGCCCCCATATCACCCGCAATCAACTCGGCTGATAACAGTACGAGACGATCCAGAAGTTCGAGCTGCGCACGGACCTTCACACGAAGGTCATCGCGGAGGTGTCCGCGCGGACGAGCGGCGCGCGCCGCACGTACCGCGTGGCGACGTACCGCGAGTACGTCGGCCCGTCGGGCGAGCTGAAGCGCTCGCACTGGCTCGGGACGCGCGAGCTGATGCTCAAGCCCGGCCTGGAGAAGAGCGCGCTCGAGTTCATCCAGAAGGATGAGGCCAAGCGCCAGGGTGCCGAGGCGCAGCTGCAATAACGACGACGCGCGCAGGCGGCGAGGGGCTGGACTCCTCGCCGCCTGCCGCGACCACTCCGCGACGACGACTGGAGTTATCGATGGGAGCGCTGGTCAAGAACACCAGAGGTCAGGGGGCGCTCACGTTCCATGACTTCGACGAGCTCGGCGCGGCGCTGATGGAGATCGACGACGAGCGCAGGGCGGACGAAGCGGCGGCGCTGTTGCCGTTCTCCGATGAGCAGACGCCGTACTGCGGTCGGCGCACGACGTACTTCGTCGGCTCGCCGGGGATGAACGTCGCCTGTCCCGCGTGCCGCTGGGACGGCGGTCGCGTCGACGATCGCGGCGCGTTTACCTGCCTCAACTGCGGCTTCTACAACACCGAGGAGCGACCGCTCCCGCGCGGGCGGCGGAGGAAGAAGTCGTGAGCGAATCGCGCGCCAAGGCGAACGAGGAGCGCCTCATCCAGGCGCTCACGTACCTTCACGAGATCGTCGGCGAAGAGGGACGCATCCGCCTCGTGCTCACCGCGGATGCGCGTGACCTCGACGGGCTCACGATCGGTCCGGCGGTCGCGCGGGCAACGGCCGTGAACGACAGCGGCTGCATGACCGAGCTCGAATTCCGGCAGCTCGCGCTGGACGAGCGTGTCCAAGTGGTTGTCGTAAGCCGTAAAGAGTCGATTCTCGGAACGCCGAACTGAGGGCCTGTCCGATGGAAATCCTGCCTGCTGGAAATCAAGATATTGTACGGCGGTATTACTCGGTGAAAGAGGCGGCGGCGATATTCGGGGTGAGTATCAAGACGGTCTATAAGGCGATCCAGCGACGCGAGCTGCCAGCGAAGAAGCTCGCGGGAACGCTGCGAATACCCCATTTGGCCGTCGATCCGGCGCGTGGTAGTCTCGGGGGCAATGGCAAGGGCGTCTCGTCGCTGGAGGGATAAATGCCAGCGTATCGAGACACGCGTTCAAGGAAGTGGAGATGGCGTCGGCAGCTTGAGCTGCCAAACGGTCGGGTGAAGCGCTTGAGTGGAACGCCCCTCATCAACACGAAGGAGGCCGCCGAACAGGCGGAGCGTCTCACCATCGAGCGAGAGCTGGCGTTGCTCGACCCGAAGCAGCCGCAGCGAAAGGAGGTGCCGCGATTTTCCGAGTGGTTCAACGGCCCGTTCTGGACGGACTACGTCCTCGTCGTCAACAAGCCGAGCGAGCAAGAGTCGAAGCGGAGCATCTACCAGCACCACCTGGATGCGACGCTCGGGCGATTGCCGCTTGACGAGATCTCGCCACAGCGGGTGGCGTCCTTTCGCGCGGAGCTGATGCGGAAGGGGCTCTCGAAGAAGCGGGTGAACAACATCCTCTGCGTCCTCAGCAAGGTGCTTCGGTATGCGGTCGAGATGGAGGTCCTCGAGCGCGTGCCGAAGCTGGGCCTCTTGAAGCACGAGCGGCCCGACGTGGAGTGGTGGGAGTTCGACGAGTACGCGCGCTTGCTGGATGCGGCACGGGAGGCCGGCGCGTTGTGGTACGCGGCGGTCGCCCTCGCGGGCGAGGCCGGGCTGCGCGTCGGTGAGGTGAAGGCGCTCCGATGGGAAGATGTCGATCTCGTCGCGGGCACGCTCACCGTCGAGCGGCAAATCCGGAAGGGCATCGTGGGCACGCCGAAGGGTGGTCGTCGTCGGAAGGTTCCGATGACGGCGACGCTCGTGGCGGCGCTGAAGCGGCTCGACGTCGTACGGACCGGGTACGTCATCCGGAACGTCGACGGGACGTCGATCCGCGACGGGCAGGCGGCGAACGCGCTCCGGCGCATCTGCCGTCGAGCTGGGCTTCCGCCACGCGAGTGGCACACGCTCCGCCACACGTACGGGACGCACCTCGCGCTCCTCGGGGTGAACCCGTTCAAGCTGCAGGCGTGGATGGGGCACGCGCAGATGACGGAGACGCTGCGTTACGTCCACGTCGCCAGCGCCCACGGAAGGCCACTGCCGCCAGCGGTGGTCGAAGCAGGAGTAGGGGAGGGCGACCCCGATCGCCGCGTGCTCCGGATGTTGTCGGCACGAACGACGACGCCATCGTCGCCCGCATCAAGCGGGCGCGAGTTCGTGCTGCGTGACTTCCGGGATCGCCGTGGCAACGTGGTGCCAACAGCCAGGGGGGGAGGTGAAAAAGTGGCGTGATGCCGAGAGGTTACCTGGGGTGAGTGACGGGGTTTGAACCCGCGGCCCGTGGATCCACAATCCACTGCTCTACCAGCTGAGCTACACCCACCAGACTGCTGTGTTGCGAGGCAGGAGTGTGACTACTCCAAGGGCGCCCCGCAAGTCAACGGTCGCGAGAAGCGTGCTCGCTCCGCTTCCGCGCCTCGGCCTCGATCCGCCGGAAGAGCTTGGGGATGTCCTTGCCCGCTCGCCCGCGCCCCATCCAGCCGGGCACCGACCCAGCGAGGTCGAGGTGGAAGCGGTAGACGGCGCGCGTGCGGCGTCCGCCGTCGACGGGGACCAGCCACCAGCTCCCCTCGTGCGTGCCGACCCGGACGACGCCGTCGCGGGGCGCCGGACTGCGCTCGTTCGCCGTCGCGAACTGCCAGAGCGCCTCGCCCTCCTGCCCCCAGGTCACGTGCAGCGTGAAGTCCCGGTCGGCCAGCACCGGCAGATCGAGCCGCTGATAGACGTCGAGCGCGGTCGGCCCGCTCGCCAGCACGCGGCTCTCGCGCAGGCTCTCGACCCAGCGCGGGCTGTTCTGATAGTCGCGCAGCACCGCCAGCACCGCCGCCGGCGGCGCGTCCATCACCCCCTCGGCGCCGAGCTCGATGCCCCGCGCCGGGTCACGCCGGTACACCTTCACCCCGTCGCGTTCCTCGATCGGAGAAAACCCGCTCCCCGCGAGCGAGGTGACGACAGCGACGGCGACGGCGAACGGGAGGGTCATGCGGCCAGTCGGAGCAAGAGCGTGACCACCTCGTGCGGCGCCATCGTGACGCGCGCGACGCGCTGCCCTTCGCGCGTCGGCGCCGGCCCCGCCAGCGGCCGCTCGACGGGATCGATGAAGGCCGCCGCCGCGATCGGCAGCGCCGTCTCGAGCCGCACCTCGACGGGCGCCGCCCCCAGGTGGACCAGCCTGACGACGAGCGCGCCGGGCGCCGTCTCCGACGGATAGACCGCCGCGAGCTGCACCGCGCCGCCCGCCGGCGCGACGGCGACCAGCGGCCGCCCCGCCGGGATCGGGTGGCTCCCCGACGGCACCACCGCGCGCGGCGGGGCCGCGGAGCGACGCGCCTCGACGTGGATCGCCCCCTCCTGCCAGGTGCCGCGGTGGAGCATCAGCGCCCACGCCACGCGGTGCGTCCCGAGCTCCTCGGCGCCGGGTGTCTCGATCATCGGCCCGACGGCGTGATCGATCACCGACAGATCGCCGCGCGACAGCCAGCCCACGCCCCGCAAGAGCGTCAGCGCCAGCGTCGTCGCCCCCGCGTCGCGGTCGCGCAGGACCTCGTGCTCGAGGAGGCCCGGCGAGACGATCGCCGCGCCGCGCTCTCCATCGGAGACGTCGACGAAGCCGTGGTGCTGCCCGGTCGGCGCCGCGCGCTCGATGCCGTGGCCGAGGTGGGCGGCCGGATCGAGCGGCCGCGCCACGACGGCGAGGCCGTGCTCGGCGTCGAGACGCTCGGCGTAGAGCGGCAGGCGCACCAGCGCTCGCAGCCGGTGGTCGCGCGCCACGTTCTCGACGGTGGTGACGAGCTCGACGCGCGCCGCGCCGACTTGCAGCGTGACCTCCGTGACCGCCGGGAGCCGCACCGTCTCGGCGGCGCGCGCGCGCCGATCGGGGCTCAGCCCGACGGGGACGACCAGCGCATGCTCGATGCGCAGCCGCCCGCGCAGCGGCCCCGCCTCGACGACGCGCACCGCCGCCGCCCCGGCGCGGATGGGCGCGCCCACGGCGTCGAAGTGATAGAGGTCGCCGCGATCGCCCTCGTCGACGAGCGGATCGACGCGCACCGGCCCCATCCCCAGCGCGGCGTCGGCGACGAGCAGCGCGCCGTCGTCGGCGACGGTCACCGCCAGGTCGCCGAGGCGCAGCCCGCGATCGCCCAGCGCCTCGACGAGCGCGCGCGGCGTCGTCGCCGGCGCCTCGGCGCGCGCGGTCAGCGTCACCGGCGCGAACGCCGTCGCCGCCACCGGCCCGGCAGCGACGAGGACGCGCTGCGTGTGCGCGCCGGAGTGGAGCACCACGCGGAAGCGCTCCGCCTCGTCGAGGAGCGGCTGCACGCGCGCCTGCTCGGCGGCGAGCGCGGCCGCCGCCACCGGCGCGTCCCCGAGCCCGACGTCGAGGCGCACTCGCCCCGGCCCGTCGGGCGTCGCGGTGATCCCCGTCAGGAAGCGCCCGAAGAGCGGCGTCGCCGGGTCGAGGCCGCCGAGGTACTGCATCAGCTCGGAGGCCGCCAGCTCGCCCTCGAACACCGGCGGCGGCGCGGCCCCCTCGAGCGCCTGCACCGGCCGCGCGACGCCGTCGGCACCGACGGTGACCAGCGTCTCCGGCGCGCCCAGCGCGCGCGGCACCTCGGCCTCGACGAGCGCCACCGCCTCGTCGGCCGCGGCGAAGGCGACCACCCGCGACTCGGGCGCCGCCGCCCCGTCTCCGACGCGCACCATCGACAGCGCCTGCCGCTCGACGGCGTCGGCGAGCTGCTGCGCCCAGCGCGCCCGCCCGCGCACATCCTCGTGCGCCGCGTCGCTGCCGCAGCCCGCCGCCGAGTCGTGCGCGTGGTTCAAGATGACCTCGCGCCACGCCCGCGCGAGCAGCCGCTCGAGCCGCGACGTCGCCGTCTTGCGATTCGCCGCCGCCACCGCCACCCACGCCGCCAGCGGCTCGGCGGTCCTCAAGAGCTGCGCCGTCGCTGCGGCCGTCGCGCGCTTCTCCGCCGCCCGCGCGCTGGCGACGCCCGCCAGCACCGGCGCGAACGCCGGCGACCGCAGCTCGCCCCGCACGACGTGCGCAGGGCGCCCCACCGCCGGCAGGTGATCGTGGTACCCCCCGACGGCGACGCGCAGATCGGGCCGCCGCGCCGCGAGCGCCGCCGCCGCCTCGGGGAGCCACGCCGGCAGGCGCACGTGGTCGTCGCCGATCGGCACCAGGATCGGCAGCTCCCCCGCCCAATCGGCGAGCCGCGCCAGCGCGCGCTCGACGGCGTCGGCGAACCCCGCCGGATCCGACGGCAGCCGCCGCCCCGACGCGTAGCCGTCCTGCAGCCACAGCGCCGTCACCTCGCTCCCGTCGGGCGCCGCCCAGCGGAAGGCGTGCGGCGGCCGGTCCGGGCCCACGCCGCGCCACAGCACCGCCCCGTCGATGCCGCAGCGACGGAAGAGCTGCGGCAGCTGCGCCGCGTGTCCGAAGGGATCGGGCAGGTAGCCGACGCGCAGCGCGCCGCCGAGCGCGTCGCCGCGACGCAGGCCCAGGGCGAGGTTGCGCAGGAGCGCCTCGCCGTCGACGAGGAGCGAGTCGGGCTGGGTGTAGAACGGCCCGATGTGCAGGCGCCCCGCGCCGACGAGCGCCTTCAGGCGCGGCTCGGCCTCGGGGCGGATCGCCAGGTAGTCGTCGACGAGCGCGACCTGCCCGTCGAGGGTGAAGACGAGCCGCGGGTCGCGCTCGAGTAGATCGATCGCCTCGTCGAGCACCTCGACGAGCTGGGCGCGGAAGGTCTCGAAGGGCTCGTACCACTCGCGGTCCCAGTGCGTGTGCGCGACGAGCGTGATGCGAGAGAGCGGCATGTTGCTCGGAGTCTGTGAAGGTTCCGCCGTACGACAAGCAGTTTCTCGTCGGTGACGGCCGCCACGCGCGACGCGGCGGGCGATCGGGCGCGCGCGTTGCATCTGCATCCGCCCATGGGTTTGTCGTCGGCGATCGTCGCTGTGGGCGCGCTCATCCTCGTCGAGATTGGGCTGTCGCACCGGCGCCTCATGCACACGCTCCGCGCGCGTCGGATCGAGCCGACATCGCCGCCACCCCGGTGGCCGTCGATCACCGTCGTCCGTCCGATCCGCGGCCGCGACGTCGAGGCGGAGGCGAACCTGCGCGCCGTCCTCGACACCGGCTATCCCGGCGACGTCGAGACGCTGTTCGTGCTCGACGACGCCGACGATCCCGCCTATCCGCTCGTCGAGGAGGCGGTGCGCGAGCATCGCGAGGCGGGGCGCCCCGGGACGGTGTCGCTGGTGATCGCGGGGGCGCCGCCGCCGGGCCTCACCGGCAAGCTCCACGCGATGATGGTCGGCGAGCGCATGGCGAGCGGCGAGCTCGTCGCGTTCGGCGACTCCGACACGCGCCCCGATCGCCAGGTGCTGCGCGTCCTCGTCGAGCAGCTGCTCGCGAAGCCGAGCGCCGGCTGCGCCTTCGCCCCCGTCGTCGTCAACGGCGCGCCGCGCGCCTCGGGCGATGTCGGCTACGCGATGTTGATCAACGGCTGGTACGGCCCGTCGGTGGCGCTCTCGGCGGGGGCCACCGGCGGCGAGGTCCCCTTCATCATGGGGCAGCTGATGGTGTTCCGCCGCCAGACGCTCGCCGACATCGGCGGGGTGGGCTGCGCCGCCGGGCAGCTCGTCGACGACATGGCCATCGGCGCCTGCGTCCACCGCGCCGGCTGGCGCAACATCCTCGTCGAGCACCCGCTCTACATCGCCACCGGCGGCATGACGATGGCCGGGTTCGTGAAGCTGTTCCGTCGCTGGCTGCTCTTCTCGCGCAACGGCCTGCCGACGAGCTTCACCTGGCCGATGTGGCTGCGCGGCCTCGAGTTCTGGGGCGCCTCGCTGGCCTTCTTCGCCGGGCTGCTGGGGGGCGCGCCGGGCGCCGCGCTGCTCCCGGCGATCGCGCTGGTGGCGTTCGTGGCGAGCCAGCTCCGCATCCAGCAGACCTTTGGCGGGGCGCACGTCCCGCTGCGCTGGGCGTGGGTGCCCTTCGCCATCCCGCTCGTCGCGCCGGCCATCGTCGTCGACACGACGCTGCGGGCGCAGGTCGGCTGGCGCGGGCGCGAGTACGCGCTGCACGCGACGACGGCGCGGCTCGCGGTCGAGAGCTGACCGACCGCGGGGCGAGCTAGAATATACTGGCGGCATGAGCCGCCTCGCCGTCGTTGTCGCCGCCGCTCTTTTCTGTCTACTCGGAACCGCCGGCTCGGCGCGCGCCCAGTGCACCGCCGGGCAGCTCCCCTGCGGCGCGACCTACTGCGCCCCCGAGAACCGCGTCTGCTGCGCGGGCGCCGGCCACCCCGAGCTCTCCTGCGAGGCGGGCACCGAGTGCAAGCCGGACGGGACCTGCGTGAAGCCGGGGCCGCAGTGCACCGGCGGCGGCATGGCCACGCTGGCGACCTGCGGGAACGACACCTGCGGCTGCTCGGCGCCGTGCTCGAAGCACGCCGACTGCAGCTCGGGCTGCTGCACCACCGCCGGCTTCTGCGCGCCGAAGTGCGTGTGCGACGGGACGGGGCAGCTCTACCTGAACTGCGAGATGAAGGGGCTCGGCTTCAGCGGGATGCCGCGGAGCGGCTGCTCGATCACCGGCGCCGGCGCGCCGGGGGGCTCGTCGTCGCGGGCGGCGCTCGCGCTCGTCGGCGTCGCGCTCGCCGCGCTTCTCGCTAGACGGAAATCACGTCCCGCCGTCGCGTCGCGCCCCGCCCGCCGCGGGTGATTGCGCGGCGAGGATCTTCCCGAGCTGGTTCCAGGTCCGCCACCGCCCCTCGCGAAAGAAGAAGCCGTCGTAGCGCAGCCCGCGGTCGTCGGCCCTCTTCTTGACCCGCACCGCGTAGAGCTGCACCGGCTCCTTCAGCGCGTCGAGGAGCGCACGATCCTCGGCGCCCGCCGTCGCCGGATCGATCGCCACCACCTGCACGTCGTCGAGCTTGCGGTCGTAGACCTGCGCCACCAGCTCCACCGCGCCGCGGTTCACCAGCGTCTCGGTCATCGCCCGGTAGCGCGGCCAGAGCTGCCGCCCCGGCTCGTCGCCGAGGAGCGCGCGCACCTCGGCCTCGGTCAGCGGGAGCGGCGCGAGGAGGTCGTGCACCTTGCCGCGATCGTCCTTCTGCGCGGCGGCGAGGACGTCCTCCCACAATGCTTTGAGCTCCTCGGGATTCGCGCCGTAGACGCGCTGCCCCTTCTTGCGGCGCCGCGGCGTCCCCGGCGCGCCCGGCGTCCCCGGCGCGCCACCGCCCCCCGTCGAGCCGGGCTCAGTCACCGCCGGGCCCTCGTCGTCGTCGTCGTCGGCCGACTGGCGCTTGCGGCAGCCGGCGTCGGCCACCGCGATCGTGACGAGGGACGCGAGCGCGATCATTCGGAGGGCAGAGATGCGCATGGAGATTGGGACGCCAGACCGCGGCGCGAGTTCCCACATGCTACCATCGCGGTGCGCATGGCCGACTTCGGACCGTTCCGACCCCTACGGCCCTACACCGAAGCGGATCGCGGCCTGTTCTTCGGGCGTGACCGGGAGTTGGGGGAGCTGGTGGAGCTGCTCGCGGGCGAGCGCCCGAGCGCGCTGCTCCTCGGCGAGGCTGGCGTCGGCAAGACGTCGCTCCTGCGCGCCGGGCTGATCCCGGCGCTGAAGTCGCGCGGGGTACAGGCCACCTACGTCGACGCGGGGGCCATCGATGACCGCATGACCCCGACGAGCGGGGTGCTCATCGTCGACGACGCCGGGGCGGCGCTGGTCGAGGGGCCGGGGCTGGAGAAGCTGTTCGCGCTGCTCGGCCGGGCCGGGCAGGCGCGGGCGCTCCGGGTGCTGTTTTCGCTAGACGACAATGATCTCCACCGGCTGGAGCTCCTCGAGCGGCGCGTGGGGGCCGTGGGGCCGCGCGGGTCGCGGCTGCGCCTCGAGCGCTTCGACGAGGCGGTGGCCGGCGACGTCATCGAGCGGACGGTGCTCGGCGGCGGGGCCTACTTCGAGGCGGGGCTCTCGCGCGAGATCGCCGTCGAGCTGGCGGCGCGCGGGCCGGTGTCACCGTCGGAGCTGCAGCTCCTGTCGGCGGCGGCGGTGTCGCTGCGGCTGACGTCGCTGCAGGCGTGGCGGCGGGCGGGCGGCGCGGACGCGATCGGCTGGCGCTTCCTGGCGGCGACCTGCGGGCGGGCCGGCGGGCGGGTGGCGCACGCGCTCCTCGCCGAGCTGGCGGCGGCGGACGTGCGCGGGGTGGTGGCCGTCGACGATCTGGCGCGCTCGGCGGGCGTGACCGAGCGCGAGGCCGACGCGGTGGCGGCGGCGCTCGTCGAGGAGGCGCTGGCGGTGCGCGCGCCCGAGGGCGGGTACGCGCTGGGGTCGGAGTGGCTGCGGCCGATGGCGCGCGCCTTCACCGGCGAGCACCGCGGGCGGCAGGTGCGTGCGCGGCTCGTCTTGCGCCAGAAGATCGAGACCGGCGGCCTCCTCAAGCCGGCGCAGATGCGCGAGGTGCGGCGCATCTCGGGGACGCTCGCGCCCGACGAGGAGAGGGTCGTCCGTCGCTCGCGCGCGGTGTGGGCGGGGGCGGCCATCGCGGCGGCGGCGCTGCCGATCGTCGGCATCGGGGCCGCCTACGTGAGCGCGGGGCGGACGGCGCACTTCGACGCGGGGGCGGCGCCGGGCTCGTCGATCGTCGTCAAGCTGGGGCGGACCGGCGGGGCGATGTCGTCGCTGCCGCACGCGCCCGCCTTTGGCAGCGTGCTGGTCGACTCGGGGATCACGCGGGCGGCGCTCGCGGGGCCGCTGCAGTCGGGCGGCTTCGGCTGGAGCGGGCCCGGCGACGACGCGTGGCTGCGCAAGCTCGTCGAGGGGATGCGACCGCTCGGGCGCGCGGCGCTGTCGCTGGTGCTCGACGGCGACGTGAAGCCGCTGGCGGCGGCCTACGAAGACGCGCCGCTGCGCGCGGCGGTGGTGGCGACGCTGGGCGCCGTCGGGCGCGGGACGCCGGAGGAGACGGCGCTGTTGCAGAAGGCGCTCGGCGACGGCAGCGAGGACGTGCGGCGACGGGCGGTGCGCGCCGCGGCGGCGCTCGAGCGGCGGCCGGGGACGACGCCGGGCGCGGGCGCGGCGCTCCTCCAGATCGCGCTGCGCGACGCGGCGCCGGGCGTGCGCGCGCTGGCGCTCGAGGAGGCGAAGGCGCTCCCCGACGAGCGCGCGGCGCCGCTCCTGGCGGCGGTGGTTTCGCAGGGCTTCGACGGGGGAGGCGCCCCCGGAGCCCCCCGCGCCTCGCTGCGCGAGTCTTCGGACCCCGTGGCGCGGCGGGCGGCGCTCGACGCGCTGGCGACGGCGGCGGCGCGGGCTCCGCAGGCGGCGGCGGCGCTGGCGCGCGCGGTCGTCGGCGCGAAGGGCGGTGGTGACGCGGCGGCGCTCGTCGGGCGGCTCCTCGACGCGGGCGGACCGCCGTCGGACGCGGCGGCCGACGCGCTGGCCGGAATCGCGCTAGACGGAAAAGCGGCGGAGGAGGCGCGCGTCGAGGCGCTGCGCCTGTTGCGCCGTCGTGCGGCGCCGCCGGCGGGGCTCGACGCGCTGGGCGCGGCCGGCGTGTCGCCGAAGCTGCAGGCGGCGGCGATGCCGCTCCTCCTCAAGGCGAAGCCCGACGAGGCGCCGGCCAAGATCGCCGAGGCGATGCGCGGTCCGGTGGCGCTGCGCGCGGCGGCGGCGGCGGCGATCGCGCTCCAGCCGAAGGGACCGGACACGCCGAAGCAGCTCAAGATCCTCGAGAACGACTCGAGCGCCGAGGTGCGCGCCGAGGCGGTGCGGGCGATGCCGGTGCTCGGGCGCGAGGCGCTGCCGCTCCTCATGAAGACGGTGAAGGGCGCGGGCGCCGAGATGGAGCGCGCCGCCGTCGAGGCGATGGCCACGCACGCGCAGAAGCTGGGGCCGGGCGCGGCGATTCAGGCGCTGGAGGGGGCGGTGAAGGCGCCGCGCCCGTCGACGCGCAAGGCGGCGATCGAGGCGCTCGGGCGCATGGCGGCCGAGGGGCGCGCGCCGGCGGCGGCGGCCGTGGCGCGGCTGTCGCGCGACAAGGTGGTCGAGGTGCGGTCCGACTGCGCGCAGGCGCTCGGGGACGCGCTGGCCGGCGACAAGGCGCCGCCTCCGTCGGTGAAGGAGGCGGGGATGGCGCTGCGCGCGCTGGCCCGCGACCTCGACGCGGGGGTGCGGCGGCGCGCGGCGGCGGCGCTCGGGCGGGCGCGGGGCGCGGCGGCGGTGCCGTCGGCGAAGGCGCTGGCGGCGTTCGTCGGGGACGCCGACGCGGGCGTGCGCGCCGAGACGGCGGCGGCGCTGGGCGCGCTGCGCGAGGCGGCGAAGGACGCGCCGTGGGCGCAGCTCGTCGGGGACAAGGACGCGGGCGTGCGGGCGGCGGCGCGGCGGGCGGCGCGCGAGGCGGGCGCGGTCGGCGGGGCCGAGCTCGACAAGGTGCTCTTGCAGTCGTTCGCGGGCGCGGCGGCGGGCGATCGCGCCGACATCGCGGCGACGGCGGGCGTGGTGGGCGCGGCGGCGACGGTGCGCGCGGCGCTGGCGGACTCCGACGCGTCGGTGCGGCGCGCGGCGGCCGACGGCGCGGGCGGGCTCGGCGCGGCGGGCGCGGCGCTGCTCGTGCCGGCGCTCGGCGACGCCGACCCGGCGGTGCGCGTGGCGGCGGTGCGTGGGCTCGTCGGGGCGAAGGCGGCGGCGCCGCTCGTCGAGGCGGCGCGCGGGCCCGATCTCGACGTGCGCGTGGCGGCGCTTGAGGCGCTGGGGCGCGTCGGCGAGGCGGGCGGCGCGGCGGCGCGGGCGGCGCTCGAGCGGGCAGCCTCCGACGCGAGCGAGCGCGCGCGGGCGGCGGCGGCGCGCGGGCTCGGCGGGCTCGGCGCGAGCGCCGGTGAGCTCCTCGAGAAGCTGCTCGACGACCCGGCGGCCGACGTGCGCGAGGCGGCCGTGGCCGGCCTCGGCGCGGCCTGGAGCGCGCTGCCGGCGGCGGAGCTGAAGCTGCGGCTCTCCGACGAGAAATCGGCCGACCGGCGCGCGGCGGCGGCGCTGGCCCTGGCGCGGCAGGCGGCGACGCCGACGGGCGCCGAGTCGCAGAAGGCGCTCGACGAGGTGGCCAAGGCGGGGACGCCGGCGGTGCGGCTGACGGCGCAGGTGGGGCGCGCCTTCGTCGGCCGCCCCGACGAGCTGGCCGCCTTCCTGCGCATCGTCCGCACCGGCGGCTGACGGTTCAGACGGTGGCGGCAGCGCGGCGGCGGCGGCTCACGTACCGCCGCCTTTTACACGGAGATCGGGAGGACGGAGCTCAGATGGAGTTTCCTGTCGATCAGAAATCTCCGTCCGAGCTCCGCACTCTGTTCTCCGTGTAAAAGGAAGCGCCTCGCCGGACGCGCGCGCTCCCGTCGCTGTCACACCCTCGTGGTACGAAGGGGAATGTCGACGTCGACGGAAATCGAGCCTCCGAAGTATGGCTTCGAGCGCCCCTCCGACGCGCCCCGCGTCGGGCGCCACCGCGATCGCGAGCAGGCCGACCGCGAGCGCGAGGTCCTCCTCGATCGGCTGGAGGTCGATCGCGCCCGGCATGCCGAGGTGCTGGCCGACGTCGAGCTGGCGCGCCTCTTGGCGCGCTTCTGCCTCGACGTGCCGATGGTCATCCAGTGGTACGCGCGCCGGATGCGGCGCGGCCTCGTCGCGCACTACGCGGCGCTCGGCTTCTGCGTCGTCGCCGCGGTGCTGCTGCTCGGCGTCGTCACCGTCGCCCCGCTGTCGTCGCGCGCGGCCGTCGCGTGGCAGAGCGAGGTCTTCGCGCGGCTCACCATCATGACCGTCGGTGGCTTCGCGCTCCTGCGCCTCCTCGCGCGGCTCGGCGATCGGCGCGCGCGCCTGATGGCCTTCTGGAAGGCGTCGTCGGATCTGAAGGACCTCCTCTATTCGCTCGAGGAGGACTGGCGCCACCGGCTGTTCGACGAGCACGGGCACGTCCACGCCGACTTCGCCGCGGCGGTCCATCGTACGCTCGCGCGAGCGCGTCTCGTCGTCGCCGCCGAGAAGGAGAGCTTCTTCCGCCTCATCGCCGGCGCGGACGAGCTCGTCGAGCAGGCGTCGACCGCCGTCGAGGCGCTGCAGCCGAAGGCGGTCGCCCTCTTCGCGACGCGCGCGTCGGCGCTCCTGCCGGAGGTCAGAGCCGCAGGAACAGACGGTCGCGCGTGAAGCTCGCCGCGCCGGCGTAGACCAGCACCAGATCGATCGCGTAGACAACCGCGCCAGCGACGGCCAGCGCGAACGGCCCGAGGAACAGCGTGCCGGTCATCTGCGTCGCCAGCAGGCCGAGCACCGGAAGCACGACCAGCCCGCCGAGCTGGGTCGCCTCCTGGAAGCCGCGTACTCGCGACGAGACGAACACCATCAGCGTCAGCGACAGCCCGGCGGCGGCGGGGCCGAGCCACAGCATGATGAGGAGCGCGCCCGCGTCGGGCAGGTAGAGCCCGACCTGCGCGTGGCCGACGACGTTCACGGTGGTGATGAGCGCGAGCGAGCCGCCGAGATCGGTGAGCGTCGCCGGCAGCCACGACGCCAGCACCTTCCCGGCGAAGATCTCGACGTCGGTGGCGGGGGTGTGCAACAGCGCCTCCAGCGTCTTGCGCTCGCGCTCGCCGGCGAAGGCGTCGGCCGCGGTCACCGTCGCCACCAGCACCGGGACCAACAGCGCGAGCGGCGCCATCAGCTGGCGCAGCGCCACGCGGATGACGAACCCCGGCGCGTGGCGATCGCCGGCGCCGTCGAGCATCCCCGCCGGCAGCTGCCCGAGGAGCTTGGCGAGGTCGCGCTCGGGGAGGTGGCTGTAGACGTAGGTGAGGAGCGCCGGGACCGCGATGAAGAACATCAGCGGCAGGATCAGCATCGGCAGCCACAGCGCGCGGCTGCGGCGGATCGCGGCGAGGTCCTTGCGCGCGATGACCGCGACGATGCGCAGCCTCACGCGGCCTCCTCGTGCGCGGCGGCGCGGCGCGTGAGCGCGAGGTAGGCGTCCTCGAGCGATGCCGCCGGGAGGCGCGCGCCGTAGAGCCGCACGCCGGCGGCGGCGAGCCGCGCGACGATCGCCGGGACCTCCTCGCGCGCCACGCCGTCGACGAGGAGCAGCTCGCCGCGCCGAGTGAGCGTGTGGCCGGCGAGCTCGGTCTCGGCGCGCGCGCGATCGTCGGGGTGGAGGTCGAGCTCGAGGGGCGCCGAGGTGGCCGCGCCGCGCGACAGCTCGTCGGGCGTCCCGAGCGCGACGACGCGGCCGCGGTCGACGATGGCTACGCGGTCGCACAGCTCGGCGGCCTCGGCGAGGCGGTGGGTGGTGAAGAAGAGCGCCACGCCGTCGCGCTTGAGCGCGCGCATCCGATCGTGGAGCTGGCGCGACGCCGCCGGGTCGAGCCCCGAGGTCGGCTCGTCGAGGTAGACGAGCTCGGGGCCGTGGAGGAGGGCGCGCGCGATGGCCAGCTTCTGCTTCATCCCCTTCGAGAAGGTCCCGGCGCGCTGGTCGGCGACGGCGGCGAGGTCGAAGTCGCGGAGGAGCGCGTCGATGCGCGCGCGGGCGGCGGCGCGCGGCACGTCGTAGAGGGCGGCGGAGTAGGCGAGGTTCTCGCGCGCGGTGAAGCGCTCGTCGAGAGACGGCGACTCGGTGAGGACCCCGGTGCGCGCGCGCAGCGCGTCTCCGTCGGTGGAGGGGTCGAGCCCCAGCACCCGCACCGCGCCGGCGTCGCGCGCCAGCACGCCGTTCAGGAGCCGCACCGTCGTCGTCTTGCCGGCGCCGTTGTGGCCGAGGAAGCCAAAGATCTCGCCGCGCGCCACCGTGAAGGCGACGCCGTCGACGGCGCGCGTCTTCCCAAAGCTGCGCACCAGCCCCTCGACCCTGATCGCGGCGTCGGCCATCGCGCGTCGATCATAACGCGGGGAGGCCGCGCGCGCCGAGACGGTACTACGAACGAGAGGTGTGCCCATGCGCCGCGCGCCCGTCGTCGTCCCCGTCCTCCTCTTCGCGATCGTGACCCCCACCGCCGCCCGCGCCGTCGAGCCCGCCGTCGTCGACGCGCGCTGCGCGGGCCGCGCTGCGCCGCCGGCCGCCAGCGACGACGACCGCGCGGTCGCGCGCCGCGCCCGCACCGAGGCGCCGGGGCGGAGCTGCACCGACTGGCTCTTCGGGCTCGACGGTCGCGCCGACGCGAAGGTGGCGCGCGCGCTGGCGCTCGCCGAGGGAGGCTGCGACGCCGAGCTGGCGATGATCCACGGCAACGGCTGGGGTGTCCCGCGCGACGTCGACGTCGCCACCGCGTTCGCCTGCCGCGCCGACGGGATGTCCTACCCCGAGATCGCCGGCCTCGTCGGGCAGCTCGCGTCGCTGCGCGCCGATCAGAGCGCGGCGCCGCTCGACGTCTGCGCCTTCGCCGAGAGCACCTTCGCGATGAGCCGCTGCGCCTGGATCGAGGCGGCTCAGGCGCGCGACGGCTTCGACGCCGAGGTGGCCACGCGCCGCGCGCGCTGGGACGCCGACACGCGCGACGCCTTCCGCGACGTCGCCCGCGCCGCCGCGCGCTGGGCCTCCGCCGACGCTGCGCTGCGCGCCGACGAGTTCCGTGGCGGCACGCTGCAGAAGGTGAGCCTCCCCGGCCACCTCGCCGACGCGCGCCGCCGCCTGCGCGAGCAGCTCATCGCGCTCGACGAGCGCGCCCCCGCGACGCCCGGGCCGGGCGAGCTCCACCTCGCCGCGCGCCGCGCCGAGCGCCTGGCCAGCTCGCGCCGCCGCGCCGGCGACACCACCTGGCGCGCGCTCTTCGACGACGAGGCCGCCGCCGCCGCTGCGCTCACTGACGCTTGGCTCGAGTTCGTCGCCGCCCGCCACGGCCGCGCGCACCTCACCGGCGCGCGCCTTGCGCTCACCGAAGCGCGCCAGCTCCGCCTCGCGACCCTCGCACCCACCCCGAACCTCTGACCGTGCTCGCTCCGCGCCCCGGCGACGACGCGCACGCTTCCTGATTTTCACAGGAGGACGGAGGACGGAGGTCGGATTTCTGTCTGTCAGAAACTCCGTGCTCCTTCCTTGTATAGACATCGGCAGGGTCGTGCACGGTTAGACTCCCGGCGTGGCGGTAGACCGATCCTTCCTGGGTCCAACGAGA
>Ga0272446_1004493_pt1 | contig 16455 bp, 11 predicted proteins | sample YNPCB0061_FD_194587 | JGI IMG/M metagenome (GOLD analysis project Ga0272446, IMG submission 194587) | Hot spring microbial mat communities from Yellowstone National Park, WY, United States - YNP-CB-006-1 | ecosystem: Environmental > Aquatic > Thermal springs > Hot (42-90C) > Sediment | place... | reverse complement strand
CGGCATTCCTATCCACCGGGGCTGCCGGGCTCGTCTTCGAAAGTCTCCATTGGCTGACAGACCTGGTTGCCCTAGACGATCTGCAACGCGATCTGCTCTCCAAACTGCGGCTGGATTCCACCGATCTGGTCGGTCTGGACCTGCAGGTCCCTTGTCGTCTTTTCAACAAGGGAAATTCCCTCGCATTTAAGCAGATCAGGGCTGTTGAGGGCTCACTGGGCGGAGGCGAGAGCACGGAGGAAAGCCGTCGATCATTCGTAAGCCAGGTGCATGCCAGGGCCGTCCACCCGCTGGAGAGTCATTTCTCTCCGAGTGAGGTCATCCCTCTAGGTGTGGAGGCCGCTTTTGCCGCGTCGTTCGTCGAGCGTTTTGGAGCGGGCACAGAGGAGGCGGTGAAGTCCTTTATGGACGAAACTCGCAGGATGTGCCAGTTGGCTGAGGTGAAAAAGGATTGCTTTTTGAACAGTCCGGTAGCGACAGAGATGGGAAGCATCTACCCCTTCATCCAGGGCGCCATGACCTCTATCACGGACGTGCCGGAGTTTGCCGCAGCGGTTGCCGATGCAGGTGGATTGCCCACCATCGCCCTTGGTCTGATGGACGCGGAGGCCCTTGACCGGAGGTTGGGACGGCTTCCGGAGATCATGGGCGGGCGGCCTTATGCAGTGAATGTGGTCGCTTTGGCCGAGAACCCTCGCCGGGATGCTCATCTGGCCTGGATCAAGCAACACAAACCTCGTTTTGTAGTGGTCGCCGGAGGCGCTCTATCCTCCTTACGAGAACTGCTGGAGTCCGGCCTCGAGGTCATCTATCTCGCCCCTGATGAGGCACTGTTGACGCTCGCCCTGGAAGCCGGCGTCCGCTACGTGGTCTGCGAGGGGTATGAGGCTGGGGGCCACGTGGGGCTTCACAGCACACTCACCCTTGCGCAAACGGTGTTGGATCTGAAACGACGCAGGCCGTCCCTGTTCCAAAACTGTCGCGTCATCCTTGCCGGGGGAATCTTCAACCGGGAGACCGCATTCATGGCCGCAATGCTCGGCGCAGACGCCATCCAGATGGGCACCGCCTATCTGGCCAGCCGCGAGATCGTTGCGGCGAGTGCCCTGACGGAACTCTATCAACGGCTGATCCTGGAATCGCCTCCGGGCGGGACCGTCGTTTCGGGCCGGGACACTGGACTGCGGGTGCGATCCTTGAGAACTCCGCGAGCGGCCGCAATTTCATGCCTCGAAAGGGAGTTTGCGGCAGGCCGCAAAGACGAGCACTTGGTCCGCACGCGAGTGGAAGAGATGACCGCTGGGAGCCTGTTCGTTGCCGCTCGCGGCATGGACAGGTTTGGCGGAGTGCCGTTGGATGAGCAGGCCTGCCTGCAACGTGGGCAGTTCATGAGTGGGGCCTGCGCCGGCCTCATCAATGAGGTCCGCGAGCTGTCATCCTTTCATCGCGAGCTTGCCGAAGGCCCTCTTTTGCTGCATCAGCCTTTTGCCGAATCGTCCTCAGCTTTTGCTGTCGGCGTTGGACTGAAGCGAGCGGACCCCGGTGGAAACGGTCAGGACAGGGTTGCCATCACCGGGATGAGCATTCTCAATGCGCTGGGGAGGAGCCCGGAGGAAGTGTGGGCTGCCAGCCTGGCGATGAAGAGCGGGATCACATTGGTTCCGCCTTCCCGGTGGGATCACGACCGTTTTTATGATCCCCGACCGTACGCGCCCGACAAGACCTACTGCAAGGTGGGGGCCTTCCTTGACTTTCAGCTCTCCCGCAATGAGCTCGGCATTCCCCCCCATGATTTCCGGACCATGACCGGCTCCACCAGAATCACCATGTGGCTGGCGGACAGGGCCATCCAGGCATCCGGCATTTTAGAGTCGGACCTCCCGCGCGAACGAATCGCCGTCCTCATCTCGCAGAACTCGGGAGAAGCGGCGGCGACCCTCACCGATATCCACATCAGAGAGAACGTTCATCACATGCTCGCCGCCGTCAAAAGGGTCGTTCATCTGACGCCCGAACAGGAAAGCGCCATCGAAGGCGAGATGAAGTCCGGACTGCTGGTTCCAGACGACACCACGCTGCTGGGTAGACTCAACTGCGCAGCCGCGGGCTTCATCTGCAACCGGTATGGGTTCATGGGGCCGAGCTATGCCGTATCGGCCGCTTGCGCCACTTCACTGGTCGCGCTTCACAGCGCCGTGCAGATGATTCGAGGCGGCATCATTGATGCGGCTATTGTCGGAGGAAGTGAGGAGAAACTCAATCCGATACATTTTCTGGAATTCTCCGCTTTGGGGGCACTTTTCGGGTTATCCGGACAGGAAAGACCCGCTCACGAGACCTCCCGCCCCTTCGATGCGCAAAGGGACGGAATGGTTCTCGGCGAAGGCGGGGGACTGATCGTCATCGAACGGGAGAGCCTGGCCCGGAAAAGAGGGGCGGTTGTCCACGCCGTCATCACCGGCATGGGAGCGAGCAACAACCACCTGGGGATGGTTGAATCCTCCAGCGTCACCCAGGAGGTCGCCATGCGCGCGTCTTTCCGGGGGCTGCCTTATGGGCCCGAGGCGGTGGACCTGGTGGAATGCCATGCCACCAGCACTCGGCAGGGCGACGTAGAAGAAGTCCGCGCCCTGAAGGCTCTCTTCAATTCGTCCAAGCGCACCGTGATCACTTCATTCAAATCCCAGATCGGGCACACACTGGGCGCCTCGGGCATCAACAACCTCATTCGAGGAATCATGGCCATGAAGGCGCGGATTTTACCCCCCACGCTCAATTATATGCATTCGGACCCGGAAATCGATTTGGCTGGATCGGGTCTTCTCATCGCCCGGGAACCGCTCGATTGGGAGTGCCGGGCCGGCCGGCCAAGAAGGTTTCAAGTCAACGCCTTCGGGTTTGGAGGTTCCAACTACGTGGTGCAGTTGGAGGAGGCCAGGGATGAAGTGGATACCATCCTGGTTTCATCGGGGGGAGGGCCCGCTTGCGTAGGCGAGGAGAATGACGACCCTCTTTCAGTCCAGGGCGTCTCTTTATTCCGCACCGAGGTGGGCGGTCGTGGTTACCGCATGGCGGTTGTGGCTGAATCCGAAGCAGAGGCGCTCGCTGTCATCGCAAGATCAAGCTCCGCGTCGCGCCCCCCTGGGTCCAGAGTGGACCTTCATCAACTTATGGAGGGCGGGATCGTTGCACCGGGGGCATTGCAGTCCCTGGCACGGCAGGGCGTCTTCATGCACCCCGAGGACCAGCCGGCGCCGCCGCTTGCCTTTGTGTTCCCCGGGCAGGGCTCCCACTACGGGGGAATGGGGCGAGATCTGTACGAATCCTTTCCCGTCATCAAGGATTGGATGGATCGGGCCGCCGCTGCAGCGGACTTCGATCTGCTTCACTTGTTGTTTCATGATCGCGAGGCAGACCTGCACAAGACCAGGTGGCAGCAACCGGCGCTGTTCGCCTTGGAATATGCCATGGCTCGATGCCTCTTCACTTTCGGCATCCGCCCTGTGGCTATGGCCGGCCACAGTTTGGGCGAATTGACCGCCTTGTGTCTGGCCGACGTCTATTCACTGGAGGACGGGTTCCGGATCGTGAACATGAGGGCCCGCTGCATGGACAAGGCCGCAGCCATGAACATCGACCCCGGCGTCATGGTGGCGGTGGACGCACCCCTGGATCTGCTGAAGGAGTTGACCCGGGATAACGATGAGGTGCATGTCAGCAATATCAACTCGCCGAGTCAGGTCGTCTTGAGCGGCGCCACCGAGGCGGTCAAGAATTTTGCCGGCCGACTTAAGGAGAGGGGATACAGGGCCACCCTGTTGCGAGTCAGCATGGCCTTCCACTCTCCGATCATGCGAGTCATTCGTGATGAGCTCGAGGAGTACATTGCACCCATCCCCTTTCATTCTCCACAAATCCCCGTCATCTCCAACACGACCATGGCGCCTTATCCGGCCAAACCCGACGAGATCAAACGAATCCTGATGGCCCATCTGGAATCCCCCGTCCATTGGCTGGATAACGTCAAGACCCTGTGGGACGACTACGGAGTTCGGCGCTTCGTGGAGGTGGGCCCCGGCGAAATATTGAGCAATCTCATCAGCGATACGCTTCCCGATTCGGCATGCATCCAGACCTGTCTCCCTTCCGCAGAGGGCCTCACTTACAGGACCGCCCTTGCGCAGCTCTTCAGCCAGGGGAACTGGAAGGTTCAAAGACAACCGAGGTTTATTTCCCTCCCCGAGCGCGAAAAGGCCCCAGAATCTCACCGCAACGCTCCGGCGCCCACCTTGCAGCCATTGGCGCTTGAGCGCGGCGATGCGCCCGAGTGCCAGGATCATATGGAGCCGCTCATTCAAATCATCATGGATGCCACCGGGTTCCTCAGGGACGAGATTCGGCCCGAAATGGATCTTCGAAGAGACCTTTCCATCCGCTCCAGCCGTCTTCCCATAATCATGGATGCTGCAGAACGCCGGTTCGGGATCACGATCGAATTGGAGGATTTTATCCAGGTTCGCACCGTAAGGGACATCGCTCAGAGGATCGCCGAGATAATCGCCAGACAGGAAGGCGCCTGCCCACGGTCGACCGAGGAGCGGGCAGAGGCAGAACAGGCAAGTTTAAAGCGACTCGTGTACGGCCGCGCCCCGGTCGAGCTCTCGCCTTCCTTACCCATGGAATTCAGCCCTGGCGAGACGGTCCTGCTCCTTTCCCCCGACAGGGATGATGCAATTGCCGAAAAGGCACGGGACATCTTCTCTCTGGATTACGGGCTGAACACCCTGTCAATGCTCTTCATGCACGGTAATTCGGGTCTCGGCGATGAAGGCCACGACATTCGAAGTGATGAAGGGGCGCTCATGGCGGCAAATCGAATAGCCGGCATGGCGTCTCTTGCCGGCATGGTCATCTGTTTACCTGAAGGTATGGCAAAAAAGTTAAACGGCATGGAGGATCTTTCGCGGCTTCTCAGGGGGCTCTTTGTGCTCGTGAAGACATTTCTTGCATCACCAGCCAAGAAATTCGTTGCGCTGATCCATTCCAGGGAAGATGCCGCGCCTCACGGCCGGCTGCCGGCCGAAGGGATGCTCGGATTGATGCTGAGCGCAGCGCAGGAATACCCGTCGGTCCAGTTCCGCACCCTGGAAGTCGACCCTGACACCGATCTTGGCGCCGCCTTGCGCAGTGCTCTAGACAGAGGCTGCACAATGATCGAGCTGATTCATCATAAGGGAAAGGTCTTCACTTCGGAATGGCGCCAGGCCCCTTCTGTTTTCAGCAATCACTCGAGTCCGATTCTGAACCCTGGAGACGTTATCGTCATGTCTGGGGGCGCCGTCGGCATCGGCGCCCACCTGGCCCGCAGCCTGGCGCCATTCATGCCCCGCCTCGTCTTACTGGGGAGGACGTCCATCGATCCGGGCAACAATCCGGCAACGCCGCACCCCGAGCAGTCAGTGCTTCCCTCTACAAAAGGGAGGTCGGGGGGGATTTCTCTAACGGAAACTGCACCAGGACTTAGTTGTCACACAGCCTCCGAGTCGCTCACTCACGAATACCGAGCATTGGAGATCAGACGGACCCTGGCGGACTTGCACTCTTCAGGGATCGAGGCGACTTACCACACCTGCGATGTGACCGATCCCGAGGCGGTCCGAACTGTCATGGGCGAGGTGGCAAGACGGTACGGCAAGATCGACGGGATCATTCACAGCGCCGGAGTCATCAAAGACGGTCCCTTAGGCCAAATGTCTCCGGATGATTTCTCCCTGGTGATGGACGTCAAATTCCTTGGGGCCTGGAATCTATTCTCGGCTGCCCAGGACGCTGGGCTCAGATTTTTCGTGGGCCTTTCCTCGGCGGCTTCCATCCAGGGGAATCCCGGCCAGGCCAACTACGCTGCAGCCAATCGGATGATGTCCGAGCTGCTCAGGACCCTCAGTCGGAAGAACGATGCCGTTCGATTCAAGGCTTTGATGCTTGCTCCGGTGGAGGGGGCCGGCATGGCCGACGATCCTGAGGTCCGGGAGATGCTGAAGCGGAAGGGCGTGGCGTATATCCACGTAAATGAGCTTGCCGGCCTTTTCTGCCGGGAGCTCTCCCTTGCCGCGGCCGACAACGATTGGGTGATGTTCATGCGAACGCTGCCACCCGTGAGGACGGTGATTCTCCATGATCTCCTCCCGCCTTCCCTCAATGGGGAACTGGAAGGAGGCACCGTCGCCTTCAGCCCCGAGGATTTTCCCATGATCGACGGGGTCCTCTCCTTGGACATCCGTCGGGAAATACTGGAAGCGTCCCGGTCCTTTGGCACGCGAAAGGACCTTTGGATTGCGGACCACCAGCCCTTCAAGTTCGTCAAGCATCCTTTGGTCTCAGCGAACATGTTGCTGGAAACATTCATGGAAGCCGCCCGGATTCTGTATCCCCACTTGCAGGTGCGAGGCGCTCGCCAGGTGCGATTCATGGACATGATCCAATGTCCTGCCGGGGTCCCGCGCTCTGCTAAGATTTCCTGTCGCCGCGTCGGCGCCGGCCTTGCGGAGATATTGTGCGAGGTCTCTGTCGAAGCGCAGGAGCTTTCCCCTGCCGGAAGTTTGACAGACCGCTTCAATGTGCATTGCAAGGGCCAGGTGATCCTCGATGGTGGCGGAGGATATCCAGGCAATGGCTTCGCGGATTTTCCCGTTCGGCTGGATGAACTGCGGACAAGGCCCCTGGAGCAAAAGAAGGTGCTCAAATGGTACAAAAAACGCAGCGGCCTCAAGGGCCGGTATCGCGTGATAGAAATCGTTGACGGTGCGGGTGCGGGGGTGGTTCGGGGCCGAACCATCCACCGGGAGACAAGTGATTTTGCAAATCTGCCAAACGCTCGGTATCAATACTCTCCCTACCTTTTCGAGGCCCTTTTGCAGTTGATCAATTTCTACATCGTTCTAACGGAGCCATCGGAGCGACGTTTGATGATTCCCATGGAAATAGGGGAAATGAGGTTTTTACGAAAATGCCTGGCGGAGGAACCGATAACCCTGGAGGCCCGCATGCGCTCCAGGGACGAGGAAGGCTTCGCCTGGGATGCCAGAGGACTTGACGATCAAGGCCGCACCATCATGCAGGTCAGCGGCATAAGGATGGGTTGGATCGCAAACTGAGCTGGCGTGGTCACTCATGCAAAGGGGGTGCAATTAAAAGTGAGAGTAAACTCTGTGCATGATGCCCAAGAAGCCCGGCTGGCAACAGATAACGTCATTCCGGCAGGCTTTAAGCCGGAATCCAGTGCTGCATGGCGGAGTGATATGTGTCTGGATTCCGGCTAAAAACCCGCCGGAATGACGGAAAGCATATCTGGGCGGCAATTATCTAAATCTGTATTGACTTTCACTTTTGATTACACCCAATGCAAGGCAGCAAAGGCATGATGAGAGTGGGTCTAGGGAAGCATCGCCAGGGCATAAGCGTATCTGCCATGAACTTCGATCATCGGGGCGGGCCGGCATTCTATGCATCCTTGCCAGCTGATGGTGAAACCCTCAGAGAATATAGGAACAAACGGGCAGGAGACGAGAACCACCTGGTCTCCATCCTGTTGGATCACGTGGCGGCGCTGGAAAGCCCACTGTGGAAACGCCGACATGTGCTCGATAGAGAGGCTTTCCCCCTTAACGTGGTCCGCGACCGGCTTGGCAGGCCCCATCTCTTGTTGGGAGAATATCGCGGCCCCTCCATCTCTTTCAGCGAGGGTGGAGGAAGAGTCTGGGCCGCTGTTTGTGGGGATGAGTCCGATATCGGCATCGATGCCGCAGCAACCGATGAATTTCAGGGAAACTACCCCTTACAACGGGTTTTTCATGACCAGGAACTGCAACATGCATTGAAATTGACGGAGGGAGATTTGGAAAAGGCATCCGCGCTGCTCTGGTCCATCAAGGAAGCGGCTGTCAAGGCCCTGGGATGCGCGTTTCACATGGTGGCCCCGCGGCAAGTTCATGTCCATCCATCGATAGCGGGGGACGGAGAGCACACTTTTCCAGTACGCTTATCGAGCAAGGCGATGGTGCGGCTTTCTCCAGGGGACGGCCGGTCTATCTGGGTGCGTTCGTTGCCCCGGGCGGAGATGTGGCTTTCCATCGCCCTCTTGAGTTGGGAGCCGCGATGAGGCGATGGTGGAGGTTTTCACAGCAGCGCTCTAAGGAGGCAGTGGGTCGATTGATGACGCAAGAGGCAGAATACGCCATCGAAGTCGAGAAACTGACCAGGCGCTACGGGAATTTACTGGCAGTCAACGACATATCGTTCAAGGTCAGGAGAGGTGAGGTTTTCGCCCTGCTGGGACCGAACGGCGCCGGCAAGACCACCACGGTGGAGATCATCGACACCATCCGCAAACCCACCTCTGGGAAAGTAACCCTTCTTGGCATGGACGTCATCAAGAAGAAACACGACGTTGTCCCCCGCATTGGTGTCCTCCCGCAGGGATTCAGCTCGTTTGACAGGATAACGGTCAAAGAGACCTTGCAGTATTACTCACGGCTTTTTTGCTGCATCAAGCCCGATATCGACGGGCTGATAGAGCTTGTGAACCTCAAGGACAAGGCCAAAGAGCAGTACCAAAACCTCTCCGGCGGCTTGCAGCAACGCCTTGGAATTGCGATTTCACTGGTGAACGACCCCGAGGTCGTGTTCCTCGACGAGCCGACCACCGGGCTCGATCCGCGCTCCAGGCGCGAAGTGTGGGACGTCCTGCTGGGCTTGAAGAAGAAGGGAAAGACGGTGTTTCTGACCACGCACTACATGGAGGAAGCGGAACTTCTAGCAGACACGGTCGCCATAGTTTCGAAGGGGAAGGTAATCGCGACGGGCTCTCCGCTGGAGCTCATCGAAAGCAACGCGAATTATTTGCTGCTCACGTTGCAGTCCGCCGATGAGAAAGCGTTTGACGTCATCCACGGGATGGGCTTCGAACCGGTCCTTGACAACCACAAAAACATCAAGGTGAGGGTGGAGCACACCGACGCCGTGCGCAAGATACTGGACACCATCAAGGACGCCGGGGCGTCGCACCTCGGTCTGGACGTTCGCAAACCCAACCTCGAAGAGGTCTTCCTCAAGCTTACCGGCGAGGCGCTCCGTGAAGGGTCCGCTGGGGAAAGGGTCGGGGAATGAACCTGCGCGTCGTCGGCGCCAATCTCGCCGTGAGCCTCAAGGGCTTCTACCGCGAGAAGACCGCCATGTTCTTCACCATTGCCTTTCCCATACTCCTGATACTGGTGTTCGGCGCCATTTTCATGGACCAGGAGCACATAAGCTTCAACCTTTACGTGCAGGACCTCGACCAGACCCAAACCTCGGCGGAGATCGCCAAGACCCTCGGTCTGACCGGGAAGTTCAAGATCATCCAAGTCGCTCCCTCCATCGATGCCACCCTCTATGCCAGGAACAACAAGCTGAACCTTGTGCTGATTATTCCTCAAGGCTATGAAAAGGCTTACATACAATATCTGCAGTACGATGACCCCAATGCAGTCGCAACCATCACCTATGTATACGACCCCAGCTCTGCTTCCGTGATCACCAAAATGGAAATCCTCAACGCGGTGTTTGCCAGATTGAACCAGGGGCTGACCGGGAAGCCGCCGTTCATCAGGACGACCGAAACCTCGATTCTCACCAGGAAATACCGGTTCATCGAGTTCTTCATCCCGGGCATCATCGCTATGGCGGTGATGACTGCGAGTCTGGCCGGAACGGTGAACGTGAATACCGAACTGCAGCAAAAAGGTATCATCAGGAAGCTGTTCACCACGCCCATCACCCGCACCGACTGGATTTTATCGAACATCATCTATCAGTTCATCCTGGCGGTGATATCCACGGTTGCAATGCTGCTGGTGAGCTACGCCGTCTTTAGAGTCAACCTGGAGATAAACGCCTGGCTCCTTTTGTTCATTGTGCTTGACGTCTTCGCCTTCGTCGGCCTCGGGATGATCCTGTTCCGCTTCGTGAAGGGCGCACAGAGCGCCGCTGCCGCGACAAACGCACTCATGTTCCCGATGATGTTCCTCTCCGGCAGTTTTTTCCCCATCGAGATGATGCCGAGCTTCTTACAGACATTCGCCAGGATATTGCCCCTGTATTACGTGAACGAGGGGCTGCGGGCATCCATGGTGGCTGCCGACAACATGGCAGCGCTGGAAAACGCTGGGGTGATAGGCGTTTTTGCGGCTGTGGTCTTCATTTTGGGCATCATGGCCACAAAATGGGAAGAGGACTAGCGGCTGAATTTTATGAAAAGCCACATTGCAGAGGGCAAGATATGAAAATAAAGCTCATTGCACCCCATGAACAGCGTGAAGACACTCTATCCAGCCCATTTAAGTTTGAGCGGGTGAACCTTCCTCTACTGGCGGCGCTTACTCCGCCAGGCCACACGGTGACCATTGTCGAGGAAGTTTTTGCTGCCGATGACATGAATCAAGATGTGGATTTGGTGGGCATCACCGTTTTGACTGAACTGGCGCTGAGAGCTTATCACATCGCTGACGCCTATCGCCGCAAGGGCGTGAAGGTGGTGATGGGGGGAATACATCCCACGGTGTTGCCTGAGGAAGCTTTGCAGCATGCAGACGCGGTCGTGGTGGGGGAGGCGGAGGGGACCTGGCCGCAACTTGTTTCCGACGCCGCTGCGGGGCGGATGCAAAAAATATATCGCGCCGACAAAAAGACGGATCTCAAAGGCCTGCCGAAACCACGGCGAGATCTCTTATCCAAATCCAAATATCAGGGTGGTACTCGCATCCCCGTCGGTGTCGAGACATCCCGAGGATGTCCGTACGATTGCGAATTCTGTTGCATTGGTCAGACCTTGGGGCATCAATATCGCGTCAGGCCGGTTCAAGAGGTGATTGCCGAGATAGAAGCTATTGACTCCCCTCACCTTTTCTTCTGCGATGACGCCCTCGGACTGAACCGTAAAGTTGCAAAGGAGCTCTTCACCGCAATGATACCTCTTCGGCGGCGATGGCTGGCGCAAGGGACCGTATCGTTAGCTGAGGACCCGGAGCTGCTGAGATTGATGCAGCGCTCTGGGTGTCTGGGACTTCTGATCGGATTCGAATCGGTGCAGAAAAGTACACAGAATGAGGTAAAAAAAATCAAGAACCTGCGCGTCGATTTTCAGGAGGCAATGCATCGATTCCATGGTGAAGGCTTCGGCATACTCGGCTCCTTTGTTTTTGGCTTTGACTACGAAAACAAGGATGTGTTCGATCAGACTCTTGAGTTTATCATGAAATGTCATGTGGATGTTGTGCAGCTCAGGATCCTCACTCCCTATCCGGGAACACGGTTATATAATCGTCTCTTGAGCGAAGACAGGCTGCTTGCGCGCGACTGGTGGCTCCATGGATATCCTCCAGATACACTCTTTTTTCAGCCAAAGGGCATGTCCGCCGATCAGCTCGTTAGCGGCTACGCCCACTTCAACAGACAAGTTTATTCTCCCGGTGCCATGATCAAGCGATTCCTTGGCATGAGTCCATGGAAGCGAACTCTGCTCGGTTGCCAGGCATACGTTGGGGCCAATCTCGCAACCCGTAAACGTTATTTCAAGGGCCTGGAGAACCCGCAACCCTTTGCGGGGCCTGCAACACCATAGGAAAGAAAACCGTAAACGATCGAAGAAGAGGTTGTCCGTGGATATCTTTGAAAAGTGCATTAAGGCCATAGAATATGAAGCCGGATTGAGAGAAAACGGCTGCTATTTCTTCTTCCGCAGACTCGAATCCCCGCAGGGTCCTGAAGTGGTGGTCAACGGGAAGCGAGTCATCATGATCGGTTCCAACGATTATCTCGGACTCGCCAACCACCCCCGGGTGAAAGAAGCAGCGATCAAAGCCGTTGAAAAATACGGCAGCGGCTGTTCAGGATCACGGTTTCTAAATGGGAACCTGGAGATCCACGACGAGCTGGAAAAGAAGTTGGCCGGGTTCTTTCGGAAGGAAGCTGCGCTGGTATTTGCAACCGGCTACCAAACCAACCTGGGAACAATCTCTTCTCTAGTGGACCGGAACGATGTCGTCATTATCGACAGGTACGACCATGCAAGCATCATTGACGGCTGCCGCCTTTCCTTCGGCAAGGTCCAGAAGTTCCGCCATAACGACATGGACGACCTCCAAAGGGCCCTCGATGGAACCAGGGGAAAAGGTCAATTGATCATCGCCGATGGTATCTTCAGCATGGAAGGCGATATTGCTGATCTCCCCGCGATTGTGAGACTGGCGAAGGCCCACGGAGCGAGGATCATGGTGGACGACGCCCACGCCATTGGCGTTCTTGGACAGGGCGGACGGGGAACGGCCGAGCATTTTGGACTGGAAGATGAAGTAGATCTTATCATGGGGACCTTTAGTAAGTCGCTTGCCGCAGTCGGCGGCTTTATCGCGGGTTCGTCGGAAGTGATCAGTTGGGTCAAGCACCTTGGCCGCTCGCTGATGTTCAGCGCCAGCTTGCCGCCCGCGCAGGTGGCGGCGGTGAGCACCTCTTTGGACATCATCGAAGAACAGCCCGAATTAAGAACCATGCTTTGGAGAAATGCGCACAAGATGCTGAAAGGTTTCAAATCGCTCGGCTATGATACAGGAACGAGCGAAACCCCGATCATTCCCATCATTATTAAAGACACCATCAAAACTTACCAGATGTGCAAGCTGCTCTTCGAAAATGGGGTCTTTGTCAATCCGGTCGCCAGCCCTGGAGTGCCTCCCGGACGAGAACTGCTCAGGACCAGTTATATGGCCACCCATACCGAGGACCAGCTGGATCAGGTCCTGGCTGCTTTCAAAAAGGTGGGAAAAGAGCTGGGGGTGATCTGACGTGGCCCTCCCGCTTTGCTTTCGTTTCCTCAAGTTTACGGTCAGGCATACATGAAGCCAGTAAAAGCTATTGGATTTTCTTGAAAGACAAGGTTTTGGGACCCGGCAGCGCGATGCGAATGGTGTTATTTTCAATGGCGCCCACAATGACTCCCCCTCCCTTGGTGTTGACTCTAAGCTCAGCGCCTTTGATGTACCACGAGAACGGGACTTCTTCATCGCCCACTTTCCAGATGCCGCCTCCATCGGCCTTCAGCTCCAAGACAGTTGCAGCCTGCATTGGCGGGTCTTTCGCCTCTGCCTGGTAGGCGCCGATAAACTGGTCTTTTGATCGACATGACATCATGAGGATCAAAAGCAGACACAATGGAAGCAGCCGCACACGATTAACCGGTCTTAATTTCATTGGCATGGCATAACCTATTAACGAGCAGCAGGAGGAGCAACCCTGATTCTTGCGGGATCTGCCAGTCCTCCCCTGCGGAGAATGAAAAGTCGATCATAGTAATAGATTTGGATGGTGAAGATCAGCAGAAGGGTATTTTCGGTGATTTTTCTCCAGCCAATCGGTTCACCCACCGTATCGTAGCAGCCACAAGTTATGGGCGCACCCCAGTACATGTTGATCAGGATCATGCTATTGAACATGATGATCATCAAGCCAATAAGGATTGCGGAAGCCCTCGACAAAAACCCGATGATGAGGAACAGCCCGCAGACAAATTCGATCCAAGGCAAGATGACTGCCCCCAGATTGAGCAACCAGTAGGGCACCAGTCGGTAGTTCGCCATTGCCTCGGCGAACTGAGCCGGGTATGGAATCTTGCTCATGCTGGCGTAGAGGAAAATACAACCCACGCATATCCTGAACACCAAAGCCGTATACTGGCTCTTAATGATTCGACTGAGACAGGACCAAATCATTACTTTGCCCCCTCCTCCACTGGATATCCCCTGCCCTCCCAAGCCTTCAACCCCCCCTCCAGGATCCTCACATTTTTGTAGCCACGAAGAACCAGTTTACCGGCAACCTCGACATCATAGGCTTTGCTGATCGTTCCGCCATAGACGAGGACCTTCTTTTCCTTGTCCTCTTCGGCGAAGGTCATCAAGTAAACAATGTCGAAAAGCCCCAGGGGGATGTTGACCGCTCCCGGGATATGGCGTTGTTGATAGAAGTTGGTCGGCATGGCGTCTAAAATGAGGGTTTCACCTTGCCCAATCTCTTCCATGGCAGCGGCTGGACTGACCATGGGAATGGAGCTTTGGTCAGGAAATTCAGGGAAAAGAGGTATCCCGTTGGGATTGGTGGTGTTGAAAATCACCGCAAGGACAATACTGATGACGATGATCAGAAAAAAATCAACCCACGACATCCGGGAGGCTTTGTAGACTTTGCGGGCTTCCACCTCAAGCCGCTCGTCATCCCTGAGGAGCCAGCGCCTCATCTCCTTCACGAATACTTTAGAGATGTCAGGAAAGTCTCTCAGTATAGAATCAAACCGATCTTTTGAGAGGACCATCAAGCGCGTCTCTTCCAAGACCTCTACGTCGGCGGACATCGGTTCGCCCGTGAGCAGCGCCATTCCGCCGAAAGTATCGCCGGGCCCCTGGATGGAAAGGCCGATCTCCACTCCTTGCTCATTTCTTCCAAAGATCCTCACTCTGCCTGAACGGATGATGTAGAGGCTGACTCCCGGATCACCCCCTCTACAGATGACAGTATGCCGTGGCACGACCACATCTTGAACCGCCCGGGTGATGGCATTCAGTGCGTCCTTCGGCAAATCCCGAAAGATTGCGCTTTTCATCAGGACGTTCAGGTTGTTATCGTTCTCGGTCATTGGCCTTTACTGCTTCTTGTGGTTTTCTCGCAAATCTTTCAGCACCCCATCGAAATCCTGGATCTCCCCGCTGAGGCTCCAAAGCACCTTGCCACTGCGCGTTACCAGGACCATGGTCGGTGTTTTCTTCAATTGCACGGCCTGAGCGATGACCAAATTCTCGTCAGGGAATACTGGAAACGGCACCTTGAGTATCTTTTTGAAAGCACTTGTTTCCGTCCTGTCGTTGCCGACGCATATCCCGATGATCTTGATGTCCCCGGCCAAAGCAGGGTCTTTCTCGATCACCTGGTAGAGCCTGTTGACTTTAGGTGCATTCGCATGGCAGTGAGGACATAAGGCGTTGACGAACTCGATAAGGACAAGTTTTGCATCTATCTGGTCGATGGTGCAGGGGACCATGGTTTTCAGGCCAAGATAACTCAATGTTTGCTGTGAGTCGGGCGCCGGCAGGGTGAACGGGGAAAGCTGTGATCCCGCAAGATACGGCGGCTCTTGAGAACCGAAAGCGGTATCGCACTGCAAAGCGCACAAAAGACAAATCAGGAGTTTAAGGCTGATGATAAAACGTTTCTCCATCTCACATTACTCCTCGGAATCAAGTGAGTCCGACCATTAAAACTGTTGCTGTTGTTGGTGGAATCGGACTGGCGCGTTGAAGGGATTGGGATGCCAGACCGTTGCACGCTCCACCTCATTTGATGTTCCACCGAATTTTCCCTGTGCTCTGTTATGGACAATCCTCTTTGGCCTTTCCCTGACTCTTGCCTTTCTCCATCCTCATTCCTTTGCTTGAGCAGAATTCATCCTTTGTCAGGTAACCATGTTTTTTGACGTCCATCGCCTGGAACTTCTGTTCGGTGTTGTTCCATTCAGGTGGAGCCGCCAGGAATTCAGCTTTGCTGACCTTTCCGTTTTGGTTTGCGTCCATGGCAGCAAACAGTTGCGGGCATCCCATTTCGGGCACATCACATTCACCGCCGCCCTGCGCGAATGCAACAGCTGTAATGAAAAATGCCGTCACCAGTCCGGTCAGCACAACCAGCTTACGATGCTTCATCTTTCCTCCTTCTCGATACTCTGGCTTCGACCAGTCGATGCCGGAACACCTTTCTACTTTGGCTAAGACGTTTCTTCTCAACTTGATAACGGAACATATGTGAGCATGTTTTGTGCCATGCTGGCTGAGAACCCTCTCCACTTAATTTTCATAAATATATATGAATACTTATGGCTTAATGTGTGGTGTCGAAGCTGATCGACTGGGATCGCAGTGCAGTTGCGTGCAACAGAGGTGTTGCACGCAACAGTTTTTCAACTCGAGTTATATCGTCAGTGTCGCTCACAAAGTTTCGTAACTGTCTGGGGATATTATCAAACATTGATTGCAGCCACCTTCTAGATGGCAGGCATAAAACTTGCTCTACTTGGCATGATGCACCCGAAAATCGATCTGCAGTGTATCTCGTTCGAACAAAACAATGGAACGGATACCAGAAAGGAGGTGGATAGAAGTCGGATGGTTCAGGTGCGGGAATTCTGTCATTTCACAGTCATCAACAATCAGCAGAAAGGGGATCAGTATGAAGAAAGTTGTGCTTACATGCCTTGTGTTGCTTATTGGTTTGTTCCTGACAACTGGCGCTATGGCCGAGGTCGACAAAGCGGCCATCCAAAAGCAAGTGGATGAGATTGTCACGGCCATTGATGGCGGCAAGACTGCCGCCGACTTCAAG
>Ga0272446_1004492_pt1 | contig 16460 bp, 14 predicted proteins | sample YNPCB0061_FD_194587 | JGI IMG/M metagenome (GOLD analysis project Ga0272446, IMG submission 194587) | Hot spring microbial mat communities from Yellowstone National Park, WY, United States - YNP-CB-006-1 | ecosystem: Environmental > Aquatic > Thermal springs > Hot (42-90C) > Sediment | place... | reverse complement strand
CTGACGATTGGGTGTGGTAACCATATCGTAGCAGAAGCATGCCGCACCTTCAAAAACCCTTGACACCATGCCACCGACTGCTGAAAAACTCTACCCTTGAGAGGACCCCCGACCCCCGATCCCCGATCCCTGGTTGTGCTGTCGCAGGCTGACACCGATCTGCTCGCGCTGCAACATGCCCGCGCCCTGTTGCACACCGACTTCGCACCGCTCCACCTGGTCCATGTTGGACGGATCGAAGAAGAAGCAGCGGTGGATCTGCTGCTCGATGAAGTGTTGCCGCACGCCGCGGTGGTGCTCTGCCGCATCCACAGCGCCCGCTCCTTCGCCCATGGCCTGGAGCGGCTGCGGGCCTGGGCCGAGACGACTGGCGGTTTCCTGCTCTGCATTCCCGCCGTCGAGGCGCTTGATCCCGACCTGATGGCCCGCTCAACGGTCGGCGTGCCCCTGGCCCACCTGGTGAATGCCTACTTCCAGTGCGGCGGGGCGGCCAACCTGGCCAACGGTCTGTGCTGCCTCAGCGACCACCTGCTGCTCACCGGCTGGGGCTACGAGCCACCGGTAGAGTTGCCGCTGCATGGCGCGTACGCGCCAGGAGACAGGGGACAGGGGCCAGTGGTCGGCATTCTGTTCTACCGCGCCCATCTGCTGAGCGGCAACACCGCCTTTGTTGATGCCATGATCGCTGAGGTGGAGCGGCAGGGGATGCAGGCGCGGGCAGTCTACACGCAGTCGCTCAGAGAGGCGCCGCCGGGCGAGGTGCCGACGGCGCTCGGGTTGCTCGCTGCTGAAGGCCCGGTCGATGTGATCCTTAACACGCTCAGCTTTGCCATCGGCGACAGCGACCCGCATCCCTTCGCGGCCCTGGGTGCCCCGATGCTCCAGGCGATTACCAGCAGCAGCAGCCGCGACGAGTGGGCGCGCAACGGGCGCGGCCTCGGCCCCCTCGACACCGCGATGAACGTCGCCATCCCCGAGTTCGACGGGCGGATCATCGGAGTGCCGGTCTCGTTCAAGGAGACCCATCCTGAGCTTGCCGAAGGGCACGGGCAGGACGGCCCGGCGCACTATGCTCCCGATGCTGAGCGAATCGTGCGCCTGGTCGGCCTGGCGCGCCGCCTGGTCACGCTGCGCCACAAGCCCAACGCCGAGAAACGGATCGCCTTCGTCTTCACCAACAGCAGCGCCAAGGCCCAGCGCGTCGGCAACGCTGTCGGCCTCGACGCGCCGGCCTCGCTGCTGCGCCTGCTGCACACACTGGCTGATGCAGGCTATACGGTCGGGGAGGTGCCGGAGCAGAGCGACCAGTTCATTGCCGATCTGATCGCCCGCTGTTCGTACGATGAGACCTGGCTCACGACCGAGCAGTTGGTCCAGGCGTACCGGGTGCCGGGCGAACAATACGCACGCTGGTTTGGGGAACTGCCCAGTGCACTGCAGCAGGCGATGACCCGCCAGTGGGGGCCACCGCCCGGCGGCGCCTACGTCCACCAGGGCGACCTGGCGCTGGCCGGGCTGGAGCTCGGCAATATCTTCGTGGCCCTCCAGCCGCCGCGTGGCTATGACATGGATCCCAACGCGATCTACCACCTGCCCGATCTGCCGCCGCCACATAACTACTACGCACTGTACCGCTGGCTGCGCGACGAGTGGCAGGCCGATGCGATCGTCCACGTCGGCAAGCACGGCACGCTGGAGTGGCTGCCGGGCAAGGGCGTGGGTCTCGGCGCAAGTTGTTTTCCTGACCAATTCCTCGGTGATCTGCCACTGATCTATCCCTTCATCATCAACGACCCCGGCGAGGGCACGCAGGCCAAGCGCCGCGCCCATGCCGTGATCATCGACCACATGACCCCGCCGATGACCAGTGCCGGTGCCTACGGCGATCTGGCCGAGCTGGCGCAGCTGGTGGATGAGTATTACCGCACCGAACAACTTGATCCGAGCAAGCTGCCCCTGTTGCAACGCCAGATCTGGGATGTCATCCAGCGCAGCAATCTCGACGACGATCTGCAGCACATCCTCAAGGAAGAGCATGGCGATCATAGCCACGAGTGGGACGGCAGCTTTCTCGACGACGGCACGCCTACCGCCTTCGCCGAACTTGAGGGCCGTGAAGTGGCCCACCTGCTGGAGGATATCGAGGGCTACCTCTGCGAACTGACCGGTGCGCAGATCCGCGACGGACTGCACATCCTTGGCACGGTGCCGAAGGGCGAGCAACTGGTAGAGCTGCTCTACCACTTGCTGCGCCTGCCCAACCTCGCCGTGCCGAGCCTGCCTGCCGCCGTCGCCGCGACTTTGGGCGAGGACTGGGCGACGCTGCTGGCCCACCCCGGCCGACGCCGACCTATCCCGCGAGTCGTCAACCCGCGTGCCAGCGCGGACCACGGCCACGTCCACCCCCACCTGTCCAGCGGCAGCGGCCACGGTGGGTCGCTCATCCGCCTGGAAGCTGCGCCCTCACCCGCCGAACTGCGTACCAACGCCGACGCGATCGCCCAGATCGAGGCGCTCAGCAAGCAGTTGCTGCACGAACTGGATGCACAGGGCTGGGATGCAGCCCAGGTAGAGGACGTGATCATTCAGGTGCTCGGAAATCACGCTGCCTCCCGACCCCTGCCCCCCGACCCCCGACCCCCGCTTGTCTTCGCCTGCGCCGAACTTGTGCCAAAGCTGCGCCGGGGCGCCGACGACGAGATCGCGCACATGCTGGCCGCGCTGGAAGGGCGTTACATCCCGCCCGGGCCGAGCGGCGCGCCGACGCGGGGGATGGCCCATGTCCTGCCGACCGGGCGGAATTTCTACGGCGTCGATCCGCGCGCCCTGCCCAGCCTCGCCGCATGGCAGACCGGCCAGGGCCTTGCATCCGACCTGATCGCCCGCTACCGCCGCGAGCACGGCAGCGACCCGGAGAGCGTCGGGATCAGCATCTGGGGCACCAGCGCCATCCGCACCGCCGGCGACGACGTGGCTCAGGTGCTGGCCCTGCTCGGTGTGCGCCCGCGCTGGCAGACCGAGAACCGCCGTGTGCTCGGCGTCGAGGTGATTCCCCTGGCCGAGTTAGGCCGTCCGCGAATCGACGTAGTCTGCCGAATCTCGGGCTTCTTCCGCGACGCCTTCCCGCACCTGATCAGCCTGATCGATCAGGCGGTTCAGACGGTGATCGCGCTTGATGAACCGCCGGAGCAGAACTTCCCGCGCAAACACGCCCTGGCTGCCGCCGCAGCGTTGCAAGCGAGCGGAAAGCGTACCGACGAAGCGCAGCGCGAGGCGGCCTACCGGATCTTCGGCAGCAAGCCGGGCAGCTATGGCGCGGGCATCCTGCCGCTGATCGACGCCCAGAACTGGGAGCGCGACGCCGATTTCGCCCGCGCCTACCTGACCTGGGGCGGCTACGCCTACACCAGCGACGAGCAGGGCACGCCCGCCGAGGACGCCTTCGCCGCCGCGCTGAGCGGCGTGCAAGTGGCGACCAAGAACCAGGACACCCGCGAGCACGACATCTTCGACAGCGACGACTATCTCCAGTTCCACGGCGGCATGATCGCCACCATCCGCGCCCTGACCGGCAAAAACCCGGCGCGCTACTTCGGCGACAGCAGCGACCCGGCCCGCCCGAAGACCCGCGATCTGCGCGAGGAAGCCCGCCGCGTCTTCCGATCGCGGGTGACGAACCCGAAGTGGATCGCCAGCATGCAGCGCCATGGATACAAGGGCGGCCTCGAGCTGGCGGCAACCGTCGATTACCTGTTCGGCTACGACGCCACCGCCGAGACGCTGGAGGACTGGATGTACGAGCAGGTCACCGAGCGTTACCTGCGCGACCCGGAGGTGCAGCAGTGGCTGGAGCAGGCCAATCCCTGGGCCTTGCAGGCCATGGCCGAGCGACTGAACGAGGCGTACCAGCGCAGCCTGTGGGCGAACCCATCGCCGGAGGCGCTAGCGACCCTGGCCTCGCTCCTGGATCGCGGCGAGGAGTGGCGCGAGGGGTTTAGCCGGCCGGGCGAGCGGCAGGCGGAGGGTGCATGACCAACACCGACTGGTACCGCTACTACGCCCCGCGCCGCCTCGCTGACCTCACATCGGAGCGGATCGCCGCCGACTGCGCCGCCGCCGAAGCGGATATTGATGCACTGCTGGCGCGGATCGCACTCGCACCGGACGATCGCATCCTCGAAGTCGGCTGCGGCTGGGGCCGCCACAGCCTGGCCCTGGCCCGGCGCGGCTTCAGCCGGGTATGCAGCATCGACATCGCGCCCGAGCCGCTGACGATCGCCCGCGCCCTGGCCGACGAGCGCGGGCTGCGCTGCGACCTCCGCCAGCAGGACTTTCTGGAGGTGCACGACGGCCCTTACGCCGCGATCCTCTCGCTTTACGACCGCAGCGTATGCGGCTTTCCCAGCGAGGAAGCGGACGCGGCAAGCCTGCGGCAGCTTGCATCGCTGCTCGATCCGGGCGGCCGGCTGGTCTTCGGCATCAACGACTGGCCGTTGCATCTACCCGAGCCGCGCCGCGACTGGCGCGAGACGCCGGACGGCGTCGAACTACTGGAGGTGCTGGTTGATCGGGTCGCGATGACCTGCACTGATCATACGACGCTCATCCGCCCCGATGGCCGGCGTCAGGAATACACCCTTACCCGCCGCCACTACTTCCTGCCGGAGTTGCGCCGTCTGCTGGCCGACGCCGGCTTCGCGCTTGAGACCGCCTCGCATCGCCTTGCCGGCCGGCCGTATGGAACCGGCGAGAATGGTTTGTTTCTGTTTGCACGAAAGGAATGCTGATGACCCGGACGAAACGTTGGTCGCTGGTCGCCGCAGGAGCCCTGACCTTGATCGTCGTTGAGGCGCGCCCTGCGTATGCCATGCACATCATGGAGGGCTTTCTACCGCCGCTGTGGGCTGCCATCTGGTTTGCGGTCGCCATCCCGTTCTGGGTGGTCGGCCTGCGCCGAATCAACCGCCTGATCGCCGAGAAGCCCGAGACGCGGCTGCTGCTCGGGTTGGCCGGTGCCTTCGCCTTTGTGCTCAGCGCCCTGAAGATCCCCTCCGTGACCGGATCGAGCAGCCATCCGACCGGCACCGGCCTTGGGGCCATCCTCTTCGGCCCGGCGGTGATGAGTGTGCTTGGCACGATCGTGTTGCTCTTCCAGGCCCTGCTGCTGGCGCATGGCGGCCTGACCACCCTGGGCGCGAACGCCGTCAGTATGGCCATCGCCGGACCGCTGGTGGCCTGGGGCATCTGGCAGGGGCTGAAAGGCCGTGCGCCGGTCTGGCTGGCGGTCTTCCTCGCCGCCGCCCTGGCCGATCTCGCAACCTATGTCGTTACCTCGGCCCAGTTGGCCCTGGCCTACCCCGATGCGGTGGGCGGATTCAGCGCCTCGTTCGCCAAGTTCGGCACGATCTTCGCCATCACCCAGATCCCGCTGGCGATCTCCGAAGGCATCCTGACCGTGCTGATTTTCAATGCGTTGCAAACAAACGCCGAACCCGAGCTGTCAAGTCTCGGTGTGCTGAAGGGAGCCTGACCATGAACAGCAAACCATTCGGCTGGGGCATCTCGCTGCTGCTGTTGGCCGCCGTGGTCGTCCTGGCGATCATCCCGCTGCTGCTGGTGCGCGACTCGGAGTTCGGCGGTGCCGACGGCCAGGCAGAAGAGGCCATTACCGAGATTGCACCCGACTACGAGCCCTGGTTCGCACCTTTAATCGAGCCGCCCGGCGGCGAGACCGAGGGCCTGCTCTTTGCCCTGCAGGCTGCCCTCGGTGCCGGATTGATCGGCTATTTCTTCGGCCTGAAGCGCGGGCAGCGCGAGGGGCGGCAGGCGTCGCCTGATGAGCGGGCGACCCGCGGCACGCGCGACAGCTTGGCCCGGTAACGCCATGCACCTGATCGACCGCCACGCCTACAGCAACCGCCTGCGCCGAGTCGACCCGGCCCAGAAGGGTGGTTTGGCCGTACTCACGATTCTGCTCTGCCTGTTGCTGGATCGCCCGACGGTCGGGTTGCTGGCGGTGGCCTGGATGCTCGCGCTCACGACGTTGTGGGCGCAGGTGCCGCCCCTGGCCTTCGGACGGGCGCTGCTGGCTGAGGGATTGTTCCTGCTGCTCTCAGTGGTGGGCGTAGCGCTGAGCGTCAGTCTGGGTCAGCCGGCAGCCACTGCGGCGGCGTGGCGAATCGGGCCGCTCTGGTTCAGTACCAGTTCCGAGGCGCTGGCTCTGGCGTTGCGCCTGCTCAGCCGCGCCCTGGGCTGCGCCGCCGCGCTGAACTTTCTCATTCTCACCACGCCGCTGACCGACCTGATCGAACTACTACGCCGCCTGCGTGTGCCCGAAACCCTGATCGAGCTGATGACGATCATCTATCGGGCGATTTTCGTGCTGCTGGAGAGCCTGGATCGCATGCGCACCGCCCAGGATGCGCGCCTGGGCTATCGCGACGCGCGCCGGGCGATGCGCAGCGCGGCGCTGCTCGGCAGCCAGCTCTTCCTCGACGCCTACCGGCGCAGTAAGCGCCTCCAGGTCGCCCTGGAGAGCCGCGGGCTCGATGGGCCGCTGCGGGTCATCGCGCTTGACTACACTTCTGACCGGCGTGTGTGGTGGATCGGCGCAGCGCTGGTGGCAAGCCTGATGCTGGCGGGGGTGGCATTGTAGGGGTCGGGGCTTGGGGGTTGGGTATCAGAGGGCTGCCTGCCTGATCCCTGATTCCTGATCCCTGACCCCTGGGCAAGGGAGCAGATGAACGCAGTGTTGGAGTGGGATAACCTGTATTTCACCTTCCCGGGCGCAGCCGCACCGGCGCTGCGCGGGGCGACGTTGCGTCTGGAACGCGGTCAGCGCGTGGCTCTGCTGGGGCGCAACGGCGCGGGCAAGAGCACGCTGCTACTCCAGGCCAACGGCATCCTGCGGCCATCGTCGGGCGAGGTGCGCGTGGGCGGCACGCCGCTGGGCTTCAGCCGGCGCGGGCTGATCGCCGCACGGCGCCAGGTCGGTCTGGTCTTCCAGAACCCCGACGACCAGCTTTTCAGCGCCAGCGTGGCCCAGGACATCAGCTTCGGGCCGCTCAACCTGGGGCTGAGCGTCGGTGAGACACGCCAGCGCGTCGCAACGGCGGCGGCCCTCTGCGAGATCGCTGACCTGCTCGACCGCCCGACTCACGCCCTGAGCGGCGGGCAGAAGACCCGCGTAGCCCTCGCAGGTGTGCTGGCGATGGAGCCGCAGGTGATCCTGGCTGACGAGGCAACCGCCGGACTCGACCCGTGGATGCGCCAGCAGGTCTTTGCGATTTTCAACCGGCTGGTCGCGCAGGGCACAACGGTGTTACTGGCGACGCACGACCTGGATGTGGCGCATCACTGGGCCGACCTGGTGGCGGTGATGGACGCCGGGCGGGTGATCGTCGCCGCGCCGCCCAAACAAGTCTTCGGCGACCCGACCCTGCGCGATCTGCTCGGGCCGTCGTCGCCGTGGGCGGCAGGCGAGGTGGACACGTATGCACCACGCTGATCGATTGACCATCACGGCGCGGTGCCGTGCGCTGCTGATCGCGATGGTGACCGACGTGCTGCTCGGCGACCCGCCGAATCACTGGCACCCGGTCGTCGCGCTGGGCGGTTGGATGCGCCTGGGCGAACGGCTGGCGCCCCAGGATACGCGAGCGCGCTTTGGCTGGGGCGCGGCCTGGCTGGCCGGCGGGATCGCGCTCACGGGTGCAACGACGGTGCTGCTCCCGCGGCATGGGCTGCTTCAAGGGCTGGCCGCCTCGACGCTCCTGGCCTATCGCGGGCTGGATCGCGCAGTCGGTGAGGTGCAGGCAGCGCTGGACACGGACAACCTGGACGAGGCGCGGCGGCTGCTGAGCTGGCATCTGGTGAGCCGGCCCACCGCCGACCTGTCGCCGGAGGAGGTCGCCGCGGCCGCGATCGAGTCGCTCGCTGAGAACCTCTCCGACAGCCTGGTGGCGCCGGCCCTGGCCTATCTCGCGGGCGGGCTGCCTGGGATGGCGATCTACCGGCTGGTGAATACCGCCGACGCGATGTGGGGCTACCGCACCGAGCGCTACGAGCAACTGGGCAAGGCGGCAGCCCGCCTGGACGATGTGCTCAACCTCCTGCCAGCCCGCCTGACGGCGCTGCTGATCACCACGGCCGCCCAGTTTGTAAATGGGCGCGGCGTGGAGGCCTGGCGCGTCGGGCAGCGTGACGCGGGCCGCACCGCCTCGCCCAACGCCGGCTGGCCGATGGCTGCGATGGCCGGCGCCCTCGACACGACCCTGAGCAAGCGCGGCCACTACACGCTTGGCGACGGAGCCTGTGCGCCCGATGCGGCGCTGATCGCCGAGGCGCGAACGATCGCACGGGTGGTATGGCTAGTGATCGGTGTGACGCTCATTGCGGGCGCTTGTCGGGAGGATGCCTGATGCCTACACTCCCACGCCTGCTCCTGGCCGCGCCGATGAGCGGCAGCGGCAAAACCACGCTCACTGCCGGCCTGATCGCCGCGCTCACCGCTCGGGGGTTAACCGTCGCGCCCTTCAAGTGCGGGCCGGACTACATCGATCCGAGCTACCTCGCGCTCGCCGCCGGCCGCCCCTGCCACAATCTTGATTCCTGGCTCGTGCCGCCGGAGCAGATCGCCGGCATCCTGGCGCGGCGCAGCGCGAGCGCCGACCTGGCGGTCGTCGAAGGAGTCATGGGGCTGTTCGACGGCTATGCCGGCGAAGACGATGCTGGGAGCAGCGCCCAGATCGCCCGCCTCACGGGGACTCCCGTCGTGCTGGTGCTCGATGTACGTGCGATGGCCCGCACCGCCGCCGCCCTCGTCGCCGGCCTGCGCGACTTCGATCCACGCATCAGAGTCATCGGGGTGATCCTCAACCGGGTGGGCAGCCTGCGTCACGCACAGATGGTGTCCCGGGCGATTGAGGAATACACTGGGCTGCCGGTGCTTGGATCGCTCCAGCGCGACGAGACAATCACGTTGCCGGAACGCCACCTCGGCCTGATCCCAACAGCCGAGCCGGGGCGCTGGCAGGCATGGCTCACCGAGGTGCGCGCCCGTGTCGAGGCCGGGGTCGATCTGGATTTGCTGCTTGAGCTGGCACGCACAACGCCGCCCTTGAGCAAAGGGCAGGATGTTGCCTTCTCTCTCCCAAGCCCTGACTTCCGACTCCCGGCCCCGGTGATTGCCGTTGCCCGCGATGCAGCCTTCAGTTTCCTGTATGAAGAAAACCTGGATCTGTTGCGCGCCGCAGGGGCGGAGATCGCCTTCTTCAGCCCGCTCGCCGATAGTGCGTTGCCGGCGGAGGCAGCTGCGATCTACCTGGGCGGCGGCTTCCCCGAGCTTTATGCGCTGCAACTGGCGAACAACCATGTGGTGTGTACGGCAATCCGTACTGCGGCCGAGCGTGGTATGCCAATCTATGCCGAGTGCGGCGGATTGATGTACCTGACTGAGTGCGTTGTTACTGCCGCAGGCGACTCCCTCCCGATGCTTGGATTGCTCCCAGGGCGATCCGTGATGACCCCTCAGCTCACCCTGGGCTACCGCACCGTGCGTGCCCAGACCGACACCTGGCTCTGGCAAACCGGCGAGACGGTGCGTGGGCATGAGTTCCACTACTCGGTCTGGGAAGGGCGCCCCACCGATCTGCCGCCGCTCTACACCTGCCTGCCCGACGCGTTTCGCACCGACGAGCGCCCCGAGGGTGCCCACTGGAAGCAGATCCTCGCATCATACGTTCATATCCACTGGCTTGCCTATCCGGCCCTTGCTGCACGCTTCGTCGCAGCGGCGAAGGCGTTTCGGCAGCGTCCATTCCCAGACTGGAAGGAAGCATGAGCCTGCTAAACGAGACAATCAACCGCATCCGCCCGCTCGATCCGCACGCTATGGCCGCTGCGCGCACCCGTCAGGATCAGTTGACGAAACCGCAGGGCGCGCTCGGTCGCCTGGAGGCGCTCTCTATCCAGATCGCCGGGATCACCGGCGATCCCCGCCCATGCCTGCGCGCTCCCGCTGTCGTGGTGATGGCCGCCGATCACGGGATTGCGCGGCAGGAGGTCAGTGCGTATCCGCGTGACGTCACGCGCCAGATGGTGCTGAACTTCATATCGGGCGGCGCGGCAATCAATGTGCTGGCTCATCACGTTGGAGCCAGGGTTGTGGTGGTCGATATGGGCGTCGCAAGTGAACTGCCGGAGACCCCCGGCTTGATCGTGCGGAAGGTGGCACTCGGGACAAACGATCTATCGGTCGAGCCGGCAATGAGCCGCGTCCAGGCTCAGGCGGCGCTGGAGATCGGCATGACGGTGGCCGATGCGTTGATCGACGCCGACGTTGATGTCATCGCCACCGGCGATATGGGGATCGGGAACACCACTGCCGCAAGCGCGATCACGGCTGCGATCACCGGGCGCGCTGTCGCCGAGGTAACCGGGCGCGGCACGGGTGTTGATGATGTTCGCCTGGCGCATAAGATCGCCGTGATCGAACAGGCACTGGCGCGCCATCACCCTGACCCAACCGATGGACTGCAGGTGCTGGCGACGGTTGGCGGTTTCGAGATCGGCGGGCTTGCCGGGGTCATGCTCGGTGCCGCTGCGCGGCAGATTCCGATTGTTATCGATGGCTTCATCTCCGGCGCGGCGGCCTTGGTCGCCTGCACACTGGCGTCTACCGTGCAGCCATATCTTATTGCTGCTCACCGGTCGGTTGAGCAGGGCCATCAGTCGATCCTGGTGCATCTCGATATGCAGCCGCTCCTTGATCTCGGCATGCGTCTCGGTGAAGGGACTGGTGCAGTTCTGGGCGTCTCACTCTGTCAGGCGGCCTGTAAGGTGCTGGATGAAATGGCGACCTTTGCGGAAGCCGGAGTTACGGACCGATCATGAGCAACAGAAGCTGGCAGACCGGCCCGCTTGGGCAACTCGACATCGCCACGCGATTTCTGACGACCTTCCCGCTGCCCTGGCCTGCAGCAACGCAGCGTGATGGAATCGCCAGGGCCCTACCATTCTTCCCGCTCGTGGGGGCCATGATCGGTGTGGTGCTGCTGGGAATTGGCGCGGTTGCCGGCCTGTTCTGGCCGCCACTGGCGCAGGCAGTGCTGATCGTGGTCGCATGGGGCATCCTCACCGGTGGGTTGCATCTCGATGGCGTGAGCGATACGTTCGACGCGGTGATGAGTTGGCGCCCGCGCGAGCGCAAGCTGGAGATCTTGAAAGATAGCCGCATTGGCGCGATGGGGGCGCTGGCGCTGGTTGCCGTGCTGCTCTTGAAAGTGACGCTGCTTGCCGGCGCCGGCGCGATCTGGTGGTGCGCCGTTCTGAGTACGCCCATCCTGGGTCGCTGGGCAATGATCTACGCCATTGCACGTTTTCCGCCGGCCCGTGCGGATGGTCTCGGCAGCAGCGTGCAAGGCCGGTTGCGTACTGTCCATCTGGTTGTCGTCAGTAGTGCAGTGGCCCTGGCTGTTGCCGGAGTAGCCGGCGTGGCCGGGCTCTGTGGGTTCCTGCTCGTTGGTATTGGCGCGCAGATCCTCGGGCACTGGTGGACGCGTGATCTTGGCGGACTCACGGGCGACACCTATGGGGCGATCTGTGAGCTGACGGAAGTCATTGCTCTGGCGACCCTTACCGCAGTTGCGAGGTTCGCGCTATGAGTACCATCATTGTGTTCACCGGTGGGGCGCGCAGCGGCAAGAGCGCCCGCGCCGAGCAGTATGCGGCTCGGCTGAACCGCCCGGTGCTGTACCTGGCGACTGCCGAGGCCCGCGATGACGAGATGCGCGCACGCATCGCCCATCACCAGGCCCGCCGTCCGGCGTCCTGGGCCACTCGCGAGGAGCCGCTCGCAGTCGCCGCGGCCCTGGCCGCCCTCGCGCCCGGCTCAGCCGTGCTCCTCGACTGCCTCTCGCTGCTGGTCAGCAACCTGCTGCTCGCCAACGAGGCCGACCCCGAGCCACCGATCGCGGCGGAGGTGGCAGCGCTGCTGCGCGTGGCCCGTGAGCGCGACCTGGAGCTGATCGTCGTCACAAACGAGGTCGGCATGGGCATTGTGCCGGCCTACCCGCTCGGTCGGGTCTACCGCGACCTCCTCGGCCGGGCCAATCAGCAGGTTGCCGCGGCTGCCGCCGAGGTCTATCTGGTGGTCTGCGGCATCCCGGTGGAGTTGAAGGCGCTGGAGGCGACATGGACGCGAACGAGCGGGTAGCGCATGGCGCGCTCGATCACGCCGAACTGGCAGCGCTCGGGGTTCGAGCCGAGCACCTGCTGGATTTTAGCAGCAATATCAACCCCTTCGGCCCACCGCCGGGCGTCCGCACGGCGCTGGCCGCGCTCGATCCGACGCCGTACCCGGATCGGAGTTGCTTGCAGCTGCGACGCGCACTGGCCGAGCGTCATGGGTGTGGAACGGAAGCCATCCTGCCGGGCAATGGCGCGAACGAACTGATCCACCTGATCGCCCGTGCCCTCTTGCAGCCCGGCGATACCACTCTGGTCATCGAACCTACCTACGGCGAGTATGCTCACGCGAGTCGCTTGATCGGGGCGCAGGTCGTCGAGATTCGAACCCGCCCCGCGACCGACTTTCGCCCCGACCTCCAAGCGCTAGTGGCGCTGGTAGAGCGGCTGCGTCCGCGGCTGACCTGGCTCTGTACGCCGAACAACCCGACTGGAACAGCGGCGTCGCCGCAGTTCATCCAGACGCTTTCGGAAACCTGTCTGGCGTATGGTGGACACCTGGTGCTCGATCGTTCGTACGCCGACCTGCAGCGATCAGGCGCTGTACCCTCACCGATAACAGCGCCGGTGTTGTCCTGCCTGATCAGCCTCCACTCACTCACGAAGAGCTATGCGCTGGCCGGGCTGCGCCTGGGCTACATGCTGGCTACACCGGAACTGATCACGCGCGTTGGTGCCTATCAGCCGGCCTGGAGCGTCAACAGCGCGGCGCAGGTTGTCGGGTTGGCCGCCCTGGACGATCACACCTTTCTTGCCACGACGCTGCCACACCTCTGGGCGGCCAGCGACATGCTCTACACCGGCATCAGTGGTCTCGGTTCCCCAATCTGGCGCGGGGCGTTGCCCTTCCTGCTGGTGCGAACCGGCGACGGCGCGACGACCCGAACGATGCTGTTGAATCGAGGCATTATGGTGCGTGACTGCGCCTCGTTCGGACTGCCCGAGTGGGTGCGGGTCGCGCCGCGCCGACCGGAAGAGAACGAGCGGCTGATTGTGGCCTGGAAGGAGATCCTATGACCGCGCCCGTTGTGATGATCCTGGGCACCGCCTCTTCAGTCGGCAAGAGTACCCTGGTCGCGGCGCTCTGCCGGATTGCAGTTCGGCGCGGCATCCGGGTGGCGCCGTTCAAGGCGCAGAATATGAGTAATAACGCCGCTGTCACCGCCGACGGCGGCGAGATCGGACGGAGTACCGCGGTACAGGCAGCAGCGGCCCGGATCGCGCCCACGACGGCGATGAACCCGATTCTGCTCAAGCCCGAAGGCCAGCGCCGCAGCCAGATCATTATCGAAGGGAAACCCTGGCGTACGCTTGATGCGCTCGACTACTGGCAACGCAAGGACGTGCTCTGGGAAGTTGTCACCCGCAATCTCGACGCGCTGCGAGCGCAGTATGATCTGGTGATCGCCGAAGGCGCCGGCAGTCCGGTGGAGTTGAATCTCAAGCCGCGCGACATCGTCAACACCCGTGTGGCAACCTACGCCCAGGCCCGCACGCTGCTGGTGGGCGACATCGACACCGGCGGCATTTTTGCACAACTCCTCGGTACGCTGATGTTGCTGGAGCCGGAGGAACAGGCGCTGGTGCAAGGCTTGATCGTCAACCGGTTTCGCGGTGATCCAGCGCTATTCACCGATGGGATCACCATCCTGGAGCAGCGCAGCGGTGTACCGGTGCTGGGCGTGGTACCCTGGATCGACGATCTGGGCCTGGCCGAGGAAGACGCAGTAGCGCTCGAACGTAGCCCGACGCCGTATGCCGAGGGCCTGACGATCGCCGTGGTCAAGTTACCGACGATCGCCAACTTCGACGATTTCGACCCATTGGCCGCCGAGCCGGGCATCGTTGTACGCTATATTGAACGACCCGAGCAACTGAGCGGCGTGGCGGCGGTGCTTCTCCCCGGCGTCAAGCACACCCTGGCTGCCCGACGCTGGCTGCGCGAACGCGGCTTTGATGCTGCGTTGCACACCTTCACCGGTCCGATTGTCGGCATCTGCGGTGGCTACCAACTCCTTGGCGAGCGCATCAGTGACCCGCAAGGCGTGGAAGGCGCCGGTGGCGACGAGTTGGGCCTTGGGCTCCTACCAGTGACGACGGTATTCGCCAGCGAGAAACAAACCGTTCAGGTAGCCGGCGAGTCGCTCGCGCCCTGGGCGCCGGGCGCGCTAATCAACGCCTATGAGATTCATATGGGCCGCACACGCGCTGTGAGCGACGGCGCGCACCTGGCGCGCATCACCCGGCGCGGTGCCACGCTGAGCGACGCTCTCGACGGCTGCGTTGTCGACGGCGGGCGTATCTGGGGTTGCTACCTTCACGGCCTCTTCGGCAACCTCGAGTTCCGGCGCGCCTGGCTGCGCACGCTTGGCTGGCAGGCTACCACAACGTCCACTCGCGCCGATTCGTACGATCGGCTGGCGGATGTGGTGCAAATGGCCGTCGATCACCAGCACCTCGATCGAGTCCTTATAGTCTGATTTCATCCATCCTCACCGATGCCCCCGCACCCTCCCTATGCGATGATCGCTGTATCGCCTGTATCCAGCAGCGTTCGTTCGTCAGGGAGGGTTTGTTATGCCTGAGTCCACTACCAATGGGGCCGGCGCCGGGCTCCAACTCCGCGACTGGCTTGCTGAGCCGGAGACGCCGGCGGAGCAACTGCCGGCCGGTGAGCCGAACCGTCCACTGCCTCAGGCGCGACCGAGTACGCCGGCCACGGCCGGCGCTGAGCGCCAGCGCCGCCAGGTCGTCTCGGATGCGGCGCTGGTCGTGCCGGCCATGGTGCGCCTGCAGCTCGACACCGCACTATTTGGGGATCGCTCGCCACACGGCAGCGCCGGGCCGGACGGCGCGCCGCGCAGCAAGAATCTGACCGTGCTGGTCGGCACGGTGCGGGTGCGCACCAATCGGCGCGGCCAGACCCAGCGCGAGATCACCGACCTCGGCGCCGTGCGCTATCGCTATGAGCTGAGCATCAACGAGGTCTTCGCCAGTGAGACTGGCGTCGCCTACGAGAACTATCGCTTCCCGATTACGATGCCCGACGCGGTGCTGGCGTGCTGCGGCGACCTACTGGTGGATGGCCAGCGCGTGGCGGTGCTCGGCCCGATCGCCCTTGATGTGACCTACGACTCGCGTTTTCAGACCGATGCCTACGATGCCGGACTGCGCACCTGGACGGTGCAGATGGATGTGCTCGATGTGCGCGCCGTCGGCGATGATGTGCCGGATATGGCCTGGGTGCAGCTTGAAGGCGAGGTGATCGACCGGCCGCGCATCTTTGCCCACCGCTACGGCGATCGCCGCGAAATGATCGACCGCTATGCCGGCATCAGCCTGCGCTGTCGCGAGCTGCTCGCCGGCCCGCGCGGCGCCGCGGCGCGGGCGGTCACCCGGGTGGTTCCGATCGAGGTGCTGATCGATCCGCACGAGGAGCTGATCGCTGCCAGCGATGCGCTGCTACGCCCCAGCAACCTGGTGCGCATCGAGGGCCGCTTCAGCCCGTCGACCTACCAGATTCGCCCGCCACGCCGCCAGGAGCGGGACGAAATGAAACAGGAGCAGCGCCCCGACGAGATCGCCCAGGCGCTGGAGCGTACACGCACCGCGATCGTGGCGCGCAATGCCGAACTGCGCGATCAGGCCGAGCGTCATCAGCAGGCGGTGCAGACAGTTCAGGAGCGCAACCGCTCGCGGGCGGCCGAGGGCAAGCAGGCGCTGTCGCTGCCGAACGCTCCAGCCCGACCGCTCTCCGACCAGGCGCTAGAGCAGCGCATTCTCCAGGCCCAACGCCGCCTGCTGACTGGCACCCGCATTCGGGTTGAGGTCGGCTATGTGGAACTGCTGCGTGGTACGCCGATCAGCGCCGACTCACGGGCGCAGCTGATCGCCGACCGTGAGGCCGAGGAGCGCACCCGCCAGTCTCGTCGGCAGTCGGCGACTGCCCGGCAGCCCCACACCCAGCCGGATGTCGATGCGCGTGAGGCGGCCCTCGACCAGGCGACCGAGCAGGCGATGCTGCGGGTGGCGGCGGACGAGGCGGTGGACGACATGGATGCGCTGGCGGCCGCGCCTGACACCGAGGCGGCGCCGCCCACGGCGCGATCACCAGGCCGGCCGCGCCGGCGGGTGGCTGATGCTGCGCCGGTCGTTGAGCCGCTGCCCGATGATGATGAGCCGGGCCAGCCATAGTGGCCGACCCAGCGGCGACG
>Ga0272446_1004491_pt1 | contig 16461 bp, 10 predicted proteins | sample YNPCB0061_FD_194587 | JGI IMG/M metagenome (GOLD analysis project Ga0272446, IMG submission 194587) | Hot spring microbial mat communities from Yellowstone National Park, WY, United States - YNP-CB-006-1 | ecosystem: Environmental > Aquatic > Thermal springs > Hot (42-90C) > Sediment | place... | reverse complement strand
TAAATCAACTACGTTCTACATACACCTCCGGATTCAGTTCCATCAGACCGCGCCAAATCACAGGTATTGGAACCAGTCCAGAACGGCTGAGTTGGGGTAGCACTTCAAGGGTGAACAGGTCGTAAATGTCTTTGCGAAACTGACCGTAGGCCAGATTCACCCCGAACCGGTACTCGCCCTCCACCACATTAAAACACGCCACTTTCGCTTGGAGGGTGAGGAGCTGGCCAGCCGTCAGACGGTAGTTGCCCTCCGGCTGTCGTAGGTCGATGATCGCCACCCGAGTGTCGAGGGCCGAGTAAATCAACACGTGTGGATGCTCGATGGCGAGATCAGCGGTTGCACGCACGACCATCGTGAACACGAACCCCTCACACGAGGTAATGACTCCCGGAGTACAATCAAAGCGTAACAACTCCAAATCCGGACCAAGCGTCCGAATCGGCATGGTCCTGGTCTGCGAGAGCGAGTCCGCTTGATAGTGCTGGATTTGAGTGGCCGCGTCGCCGTAGCCGATGAGCCGCCCCGCCTGGAGGCGGATTGCCGAAGTACACAGGGTTTGCACCGCGGCCATGTTGTGGCTCACGAAGAGCACGGTGCGGCCGCCACGGGCGACCTCGCCCATCTTGCCCAAACACTTCTTCTGAAACTGAGCGTCGCCCACCGCCAACACCTCGTCCACCACCAGGATCTCCGGATCGAGATGCGCCGCCACGGCAAAGGCCAGCCGCATGTACATGCCGCTGCTATAGTGCTTCACCGGCGTGTCGATGAACTTCTCCACCTCAGCAAAGGCAACAATCTCGTCGAACTTGCGGATGATCTCCGCTCGCCGCATGCCGAGAATGGCCCCGTTCAGGAAGATGTTCTCCCGCCCCGTCAGTTCGGGATGGAACCCTGTGCCGACTTCCAGCAGGCTTCCCACCCGGCCATAGAGATCTACCAAACCTTCGGTGGGTTCCGTGATTTGCGAGAGAATCTTAAGTAGCGTGCTCTTACCGGCCCCGTTGCGGCCGATGATACCGACGACTTCCCCCCGTTTCACCTCGAACGAGACATCCTTCAACGCCCAGAAGGTCGGCCGCTTTTCCTCGCGCTTACTCCGACGCAGCAGCCGGCGGAGCGAGGTCCACTTTTTGATCTGATCGGCCAGCGTGTAGTACCGCTCGCGCTGTGCACCGAGGCGATACTGCTTGCCCAAACCGTCAACTCGAATGGCAATATCCGACATGCTAATCCGCTCAATCGTGCATCCGCATCAGGCTGAGTACGTTACTGCTGACGGTTCGCCAAGCAAATCCTGAGCCAGAATCTCGACCAGCCGTCGGCTTGCCTGACCATCGCCATAGGGATTCGGCGCGGGTATTGGCCCCGCATAGGTGGGCTCCACCCAGGCCCGTCGGAGTTCCTCCGCCACCCGACTCCGGTTTCGACCGATGAGCCGGTTCTGCCCGGTCTGCACGGCCTCGGGCCGCTCGGTGGTATCCCGCGCGACCAGAACGCGCTTACCCAACGACGGCGCTTCTTCCTGAATTCCGCCCGAATCGGTGAGGATCAGACGGGAACTGGCCAAGAGTTCTGCAAAGACTCGATAGCCCTGAGGGGGAATTCGCTCGACGCGATCGGTCTGGGCAAGCACTTCGTTAATCAGGGGCATCACCGCCGGGTTGGGGTGTACTGGCCAGATTACCCGGGCTTCGGGGGTTGCATGGAGAAAATCGAGAACCCCCAAGAGGATCTCACGAAGCGGCTCCCCAAACGATTCCCGGCGATGCAAGGTCATCAGAACAATCGGCCGCGGCGAGGGACGCGGTTGCAGTTCTCCCAATGACTCGAGCAAGGCATCGATGCCCGTGTTACCGGTCACGTGAATTCGCTGCGCCGGAATCCGCTCGGCTAACAAGTTGTCCCGCGACTGCGGGGTCGGCGCAAAACACCACTGGCAAACTCGAGCCACCATTTGCCGGTTGGCTTCTTCGGGAAAGGGATTGGCCAGGTCGCCGGTTCGCAACCCGGCCTCGACGTGCCCGACCGGAATTCCTGCGTAAAACGCCGCCAACCCCGCGGCAAAGGCCGTCGTGGTGTCCCCCTGCACGAGCACCGCTGCCGGCTGAAGCTCCTCCAAGACCAGGGTGAACCGCTCCAGGATCCGGGCCGCTGTGGTCGCCAGCGATTGGGCCGGGGTCATGACCTTTAGCTCGTAATCGGGCTTGAGCGTAAAAACCTCTAGAGCCGTTCTAAGCAAATCGGTATGCTGACCGGTAGAAACCAACACGGGTGTCAGCTGCGGAACTTTGGCCAAAGCCCGGTATACTGGAGCCAGTTTAATCGCTTCCGGCCTCGTGCCGACCACGACCACAACTCGTGTTTTGCGATTCGACGCGCTCGTTGGAATCTCGAACACGGTGACCGGCTCTACTCGTGCACCACCTGTAACGGTTGCGTGTCAAGCTTTGCGCTGACCGAAACGCAGCCACTCACCGGCTCAAACGACATCGGCAAACGTTTTCTCCATCCGCTTGAAGTAATACATGCCGCCGGCTAAGAGGAGCACGACGACCATCGCCGAAACTGCCATCAGACCCCAGGAGGGTGCGTCGGTCCCCAATAAAGCCCAGCGTGTGCCCTCAATCACCCCGGCCATGGGGTTCAAGCCATACCAGGCCCGATAGGGTTCGGGAATCAAACTTGCTGGATACGCCACCGGACTAGCGAACATCCAGAACTGAGTCAGAAAGGGAATGGTATAGCGCACGTCCCGGTACTGGACGTTCAGGGCCGACAACCACAAACCCACGGCCAATGCCGTTAGAACGGCAAAAAACACAAAGACCGGTAGCGCCAGGATCGCCACGGTTGGAATGACCCCAAAGATCGCCATACCAATCACGACCAACACCAACGCAACAAAGAAATCTACCAGACCCGACAGAACTGAGGCCACGGGAATGATCAGTCGGGGGAAGTAGACCTTGGTGATGAGCCGTTGCTCGGCCACCAGGCTATTGCTGGATTGCGTCAGAGCATACGCGAACAGCTGCCAAGGCAACAGGCTCACGAGGACAAATAATGCATACGGCCGACCATCGGACGGCATCTTGCCAAGCTTGCCGAAAAAAATGGCAAACACGGCCATCGTGGCCAGTGGTTGCAGAACAGCCCACGCGACACCCAAAGCGGTCTGCTTGTAGCGCAGCTTGACGTCCCGAAGTGTCAAAAAGTACAGTAGTTCCCGATACCGCCACAACTCAGTCAGATGAATCGCCCGCCATCCGCCACTCGGTCGGATCCGCACCACAGGCACCGGGTTGGATCCGGACTCAGCAACCGATGAATTCTCAGGAGCTGGGCTCTGATCGCGAACCGGTATCGTGAGCTTTTCTGCAACGGACGATGCCGCACGGGGATCGGTTGTTTCTGGGTTTGGCAAAGTGGGTATTCCAGTCAGTCGCTCGAGATCAACGGTCAAACCGTTCATTCAGAAAAGCAATGGCTTCGCCACCGTGGGTTACATCCGATAAGGATGCCCAACAGGATAACTATGGACTCACTCACAGCATCCATCCGTGTTCTTAGAACACAATCGCGCTTCAAGAGTTCCATACCAGCGGCGAGAAATCACTCCTCGGGTGCCGTCCCATGTGGGGACTACGCATGGGAGCACAGCTCCACCGGCTTAAGCATCCAGCGTTCCACCGGAACGGAAACGCCACAGCCCAACAAACTGATTTCAACACAAACCCGGAGCGTTGCGTCGGTTTCACCGCCAACGACTCGCCCCTCGACCCCCGCATAGGTTCCCGCTGCAATCCGGACCCGAGTACCGTGTCCAAGGCAATCTTCTGGACGGAGCGTTTCGCCACCTCCGAGCAAGTGATGAACCGAAACCAACTCCGCATCGAGTTTTTCTTGATCCTTCACGGGAATTTCGCGCACCGTCAGCCGTGTCGCGAAAGCCGCGGCACGAGCGGGTGGCCCCCCCTGCACAAATAGGTACCCCGGGAACAGGGGAGGGTGGGATTGGAACCGACGGCCGTTTTTCCACCAAATTTGCGTATACAGTGGTAAGAAGTATGCGATCCCCGATTGCATTAACAACCGGGCCATCGCCTTCTCGGCACGCGGCCGGGTCTGAAAAACCCACCACCGTCGCGGCGGCGTTGGACTTGCAAACAAATGGTCCGGATAAACAACAGGTTCGGGTGGCAAAATCGGCATGTGATGTTCACAGGGATCGCGCGTGGCTGCACTTGGCCAGCTGCTGAGAATGTTGGGGTGCGAACGATACGGTCCCTCGCAACTCACATTCTTCCCTGTGTCGGGAAGGTCTTCGACTGCGCCAATACCCTACAGCCAACCCCCAACATTTACACCTTATTTTGCTGGAGAACTCGTGTTGGTCAATGGCACCCCGATAAAATGCCGATGATTGTTGTGCAAGATAAACTGATGGTATCAATCACAACCGGGAGTCACCGAAGTGACGGTCTGATCACCTCATCCGCTGGACCCGACGACAACGCACAGCCGATCTGCGAAGGCCATACCCAATCGCGCGCTACCGGATCACCAAGGGGTGATCCGGTCGGTCTAACAATCGCAACTTGGCCTCAACACTACGTCGTGAGATCGCGAATCAGGGTTAAGGTAGATGCGACCCTTTCTGCGGGTTGTTCCGATCGGGTGGCTTTACCCCTTGGAGATGTCTGACAAAAAAGTCTTGCATCCGGCGAGTCCCATACGCACCGCCATTCGAATGCCCCATCCCGGGGACGACGAGAAGCTCGAAGTCCTTATTCGTCTTGATGAGCGCATCAACCACCCGCATCGTGGATTCCGGCGGTACGTTCGTGTCCAGCTCACCCACGATCAGCAGGAGCTTGCCGGTTAAGTTCCGGGCATGCTCCACGTTGGAACTGGCCGCGTAATGCGGTCCAACCGGGTAGCCCATCCACTGCTCATTCCAGCTCGCCTTGTCCATGCGGTTATCGTGACAGCCGCACGCTGCCACCGCTGCCTTGTAAAAATCACCGTGAAAGAGCAAGGCACCCAACGCATTTTGTCCTCCGGCCGAGGTTCCGTAAATCCCCACCCGGCTGATATCGTAGTACGGATACTTCGCCGCCACCGCCTGATGCCAGAGGATCCGATCTGGGAAACCCGCATCCTTGAGATTTTTCCAGCAGACATCGTGAAACGCCTTCGAGCGATTCGCCGTGCCCATGCCATCGATTTGCACCACAATGAAACCCAGATTAGCAAGCGGGCTATAACGATTGGTTGCACTGAAGGCCTTCGGCACAAACGAACCCTGAGGGCCAGCATAAATGCTCTCGACGACCGGATACTTCTTTTGCGGATCGAAATCCCGCGGCCGGGCAATCACCCCCCAAATATCGGTCCGGCCGTCCCGCCCTTTAGCCACAAACGGCTCCAAGGGTTGCCAGCCACGGTTTTTCAACTCACTGATGTCCGCCTCTTCCAATCGCACAATCAATTTCCCATCCGCGGACCGTCGAAGTTCGGTGACGGGAGGCATGTCCACACGGCTATAGGTATCGATCAGATAAGTTTGGTTGGGTGAGAAGCTCACGGTATGCGTTCCATTACCCTCCGTGAGAGCAACCAAGCCGGTTCCATCGAGCCGACAGCGATAGTAATGGATGAAATACGGATCGTGATCGGGATTCTTGCCACTCGCTCGGAACCAGATCGTTCGGGTCTCCTCATCAATCCGGTCGATACCTCGTACCACGAACTCTCCATGAGTGATGGCATTTTTCACACGCCCCGTGCTGGCATCCACCAAATAGAGGTGACGCCAACCACTTTTTTCCGAGACATGAATGAGTTCTCGGGATTTCTGCAACCAGGTGACTAACGGCATATCAATGGCTTCGGCGTGAGCGGTCCAAATGAACGTCTTCGAGTGTTCGTCAATGAGGTTTCGGGTTTTCCCCGTGTGGGTATCGACCTCGACCAATCGCCAACGTTGATGCCCGCGCTGGGTGCGCGGATAGGTGAATGTAAAACCATCCGGGTTCCAGCGAATCCGAATCCCTTCATAGCCGGTCGCCGGCTCGATCCGACGATCCTCGATCGGCAGATCGGTCTTGGTTGCCACATCGAACACATGCAGTTCATAGGTGGTCAGCCGATCGCCCGGCAAGTCGTAAGGGCGCGAGGTCATGATGGCCCGACCGCCACCGCGGGGGGATGACTCAATCAGATAGACGGGTTTGCGATCGCCCAGCTCGATCCGAAACGCCACCAACGCCTTGGAATCGGGTGCCCAGGCCAGGCGGCCATAGGCCAGGCCTTCCTTGCCATCGGTGGTCAGTTGCGTTACCTGATTCTCCGCATCAAGCAGGTAGACATTAAAATCTCGAATTTCTGCGAGCCATTTCCCATTCGGCGACCGTAGCTGGTTGGGGTCCGTTTTGGGCTGGAGGGTCCGAATGGGAACAAGCCGCTCATCATCGACCCACGGCGACTCCGAATCCACGACATCGTCTGAAGTTGCTGATACTGGGGCATTCACAGGCTCCTTTTTGCCGGCGGGCCCCAGTTCCTGGCACTCATAGGTCGCCAGGTGACAGCTCCAGCGTTTCCCGGCCGCCTCGAATTGGACCGTGGAGCAATCCTCAGAAAAAACGACTTCGAGGAACGGTAACCGCTCAGCTCGATAATTCACCCCTGCCGCCTTCGATAAACCTGCCGCCAGGCGGGTATGGTCAAACGCCACTGAGCGCGTCCCCTTCTCCGCATCTACTAAAATGAATTCGCGCTGACCGTCTTTCAAATCATTGCGATACCAGAACTTGGTCTCTCCCGCAAACCAGTGCGGCACCACCTTGTCGCGGTAGACACCGCTGGCCCCTTTGGGTTGAGTTCCCTTTTGCAGTGGCGCATCGTCCGCACGACTGGAACCGGGCTCGACTAGTGGTAAGGCCAGGCTCACATCACCGGAATCCAACCATAACCACAGCAACAGGACCCCACCTAGCAACCAGGTCAGCAAATAACGTGGCGGAGCAATCTGGATCACCACGACTCACCTCCCAATCGACAACGCATTATGTACCGATGACCACGCTCGACTCGCGCAATTCCATGACTCCCGGTTGAGCTACACGGAGGTCGTTCAAGGTCTTATGTTCTCGAAGCCGCCTCGCGGGTTGATGCGATCGAACCCTCGCCCGTCGTGGCCATCGGCGGCAAATTCAAGATATCCAGGATGCCCAAGAGTGGGACTGCGATCCAATCGGGCCGATGCCCAAGCTCATTCTCGAGATCCTGAACAGCCCGTAAGAGCAGAAACGCCTCGAGCAGGATTTTGAACTCGCCATCCGTGTTTGGGAGATAGGCAGCCGGCCCACTTGCCTGACGATAGGACCGCAAAAATGTCGCAGAGACCCACCGATTCCAATAGCGACCCCAGGACTCAAGCCGGTCGAAATCCTCCGGGCGAATGTTGGGTTGGTTGGTTTCCAGTTCCGTGTTCCGACCCAGTAAGGTTGTGTAGAGGGCATAATGGAATGAACGAATCATGCCCGCCACATCCCGGAGTACCGATCGCTTGATTTGCCGATCCGTCAGTGACCGATGCGCCTCGCCCTCGAAGTCAATGAGAACGAAATCCTTGCCAGTAAAGAGCACTTGGCCCAGATGATAATCGCCGTGGATCCGCAGCCGTTGACCGGTCAATGGAGTTTTGACCACAGCCTGGAACCGTAAACTTATCTCATTCTGGACAGCCAGAACCTGGCGAGCCAATTGCCGCGGCACCTCGGGCAAATTCTTGACCCGCTTGTTCAAGGCTTGAAACACCTGATTGGCACTGCTTCGCATCGACTGGTAAATCGACCGTTGATACGAGGCTGTGAAGGGTTGCGGGCTGAAAGCGGGATCAACGGAGTCTGCCGCTAACGCGGCGTGCATCTCCGCCGTCCGACGACCGAGCACCCGAACCGACTCCAAGTAGGGACCAATCAGCTTGACCACCTCAGCCGGAGTTTCCTGCTCGGCCAAGTCCATCAAGGACCCCTTCACCTCAGCGGATACCTCACCACCAGCCTCATAGGTGAGAATCTGCTCCAGGAATTGACTCAGCGTATCCAGGGTGTAGTCCCAGCCAGTGCCCTGATGGGGGACATAGCGGTGGACCACCCCCAGCGTCAGGGGCGGTGTCTTGCGCCGGACGTACTCCAGATGACCGAGGACCTCCGGACAATTAGGAAATTTTTGCCGCATCGACAAAAACCGGCCAAGCTCCAGTTCGGGGTTCACGCCACACTCGACTCGCCGGAACATCTTGAACACATACCGGTCACCGAACACGATGATGGCGTTGCTTTGTTCGGCTTTGCTCACGGTCGGGACCAGGCACGTGTCCCCTACTTCGCGTGTGAGTGTTTCCTCACCGGTGCCGACAATCCGGCCTTCTTGACCCGAGAAGGTCTGTCCACGCGCCATGGTTGAAAGTACCGTTGAACAGAATCCCGGATGCCACAGAGCATCGTACAGCACGGCCATGCCGTCCCCCTTGAGCTTGGCGAGCACGGCATGGGGTAGCTCCTTGAGAACCCGTTCGCCCTCGGCACCCGATGCGGCGGTTAGCGGAAGGACATACCATTCGGGATCCGATTCCAGATACTGGACATCGAGGAGAGTCAGGTAAACCGAGCTGTCGGCCGTCGCACCGGCATCGCTGGCCTGCACCTCGTCCTCGATTCGAATCGGAACAACTTCTTTGATCTCCACCTCGCGAATCGATCGATTTTTCCCACCAAACCATCGGCGATGCGTTAAAAACTCGGGCAGGATGGCTTCCAACGCACTTTTGCCCGTTCCCTTGAGAACCCGACTCCACTGACCGCGAACGGTCAACTCGGGGAACTCGGTGGGCATTCGTGTCAGACCGAGGACGGCGGGGCGTTGGGGTTGGAGCGCGAACCAATTGAAGCCATGTGGCCCAAGCATGATGGGATAGAGACTTTTGCCGATGAGCGGGAACTCGACTCGACCAAACAACTCCAAGGGCACGAGGCCCTGATATTTCTCCAAATTCAATTCGGTGAATTGGGTGAACCGTGACAGATTGGCAACCACCAGAATGGTTTCATCCTCGTAGCGACGGATATACGCCAGGATCTTCGGATTGTCGGGCGTGAGGAATTCGATGCTGCCACGACCGAAGGCCTTATAGCGTTTCCGCAGGTCGATGAGCCGTTTCATCCACCATAACAAGGAGTTCGGGTTATTCTGCTGCGCCTCTACGTTCACGGCCTCGTAGTGGTACTCCGGATCAATAATGACCGGCAAATAGAGCTTCTGCGGATTGGCCCGACTGAACCCGGCATTACGATCGCTACTCCATTGCATCGGAGTGCGCACGGCATTCCGATCACCCAAATAGATGTTGTCCCCCATTCCGATCTCATCGCCGTAGTAAAGCACCGGTGTGCCGGGAAGCGAGAACAGCAAGCCATTCATCAATTCCATGCGGCGACGGTTATTCCCTAGTAGCGGGGCCAACCGACGACGAATGCCCAAGTTGATGCGCGCCTGGGTATCCGCCGCATAGGCTCGATACATGTAGTCGCGCTCTTCATCGGTCACCATCTCAAGGGTCAACTCATCGTGATTCCGCAGGAACAGACACCACTGACACGACTCCGGAATGGCCGGCGTTTGTTCCAAAATGTCCAGAATGGGAAAGCGATCCTCAATACGAATCGCCATGAACATCCGCGGCATGAGGGGAAAGTGAAACGCCGTATGACACTCATCGCCGTGACCAAAGTACGCGACGGCGTCCTCAGGCCATTGGTTGGCCTCGGCCAGGAACATTTTGTCCCGAAATTTTTGGTCCACGTGTTTCCGCAAGGCTTTGAGGAACGCATGTGTCTCGGGCAACCCTTCACAACTGGTCCCCTCGCGTTCGTACAGATAGGGGATGGCATCCAACCGCATGCCATCCACCCCCAGTTCAAACCAGAAATCGACGATCGGGAAAATCGCCTCCCAAACCGCGGGGTTGTCGTAGTTCAGATCGGGTTGGTGACTGTAGAAACGATGCCAGTAATAGGCCTTGGCCACCGGATCGTAGGCCCAGTTCGAAGTCTCGAAGTCCCTGAAAATGATACCGACGTTCTTGAATTTCTCGGGGGTGTCACTCCACACATAAAAATCCCGCTCCCGACTCCCTTTGGGAGCCCGGCGTGCTCGCTGGAACCACGGATGCTGGTCCGAGGTGTGGTTAATAACGAGCTCGGTAATGACCCGAATGCCGCGCTTGTGGGCTTCCTGCAAAAACTCCTTGAAGTCGTCCAGGCTTCCATATTGGGGATGGACCGATGTGTAATCGGCGATGTCGTAGCCATCATCCTTCAAGGGCGAGGGATAAAACGGCAAAATCCAGAGCGCCGTGATTCCAAGATCCTGCAGATAATCGAGCTTGCTGGTCAGCCCGCGAAAGTCCCCACACCCATCGCCCACCGAATCAAAATACGACTTGACCGGAGCCTCATAAATAATGGCGTCCTTGTACCACAACGGGTTGGGGCTACTCAAACCATCACCAAATGGCATGGACGTCCTCCCTGAGCAAGGGGCAATCGCTGGCCGCAACGCATGACCTGGCCCCGTCAATTCCTGTATCTGATATGAGGGATGTGATCGCAGGCGAGAGTTTCACAGCGCGTTTCTAGGCCGATTCGTCAATGATGCGCCTCGCTCTGCCGAACCGGATTGAGGCCCAGCACCACTTGCGTGTGCTTGGCGATCATCAGTTCTTCATGCGTGGGGATCACGTGAACCCGAAATGAGCCGAGCCAGCCAGCGTCACGGACTACCCGGTCGCGAATCACCTCAGCATTCTCACCAATCCCCGCCGTGAAGACCAGAGCATCCAGCCCGCCCAGCGCAGCTGCAAGGGACCCGAGTTCCCGACCGATGCGATAAACAAACAGATCGATCGCCTCCGCGGCTCGCGGGTCGGTGCTGGCGAGGAGTTCGCGCATATCGCTGGAAATCCCCGATACGCCAAGCAAGCCCGATTCGTGGTAGATCAAGTATTCGAGCTGCCGGGCGTCCATCCCATGGTGCGTGAGCAGGTAAAGTACCGCGCCGGGATCGAGTGCCCCACAGCGTGTTCCCATCACGAGGCCGTCCGCGGGTGTGAAGCTCATCGTGGTGGCGACGCTGCGCCCACCCAACAAGGCACACAAGCTGGCTCCGTTACCCAGGTGCGCCACAATGGTACGTCCCTGGGCTGCGACGGGATCCAGGTCGGGCAAGACGGAAGCGATGAATTCATAGGACAGACCATGAAAACCGTACCGTCGAACTCCGGCTGCAGTCCACTGACGCGGCAAACCGAACCGTTGGGCCAGCTCCGGCTGAGTCCGATGAAATGCGGTGTCGAAGCAGGCCACTTGCGGCAACTGCGGCCAACCACGGCAGACAGCACGAATGGCAAGCAGGTTGTGTGGCTGATGCTGCGGTGCCAGCGGCACCAGGGTCTCGAGATCGCGGAGCACCATATCATCAAGCTGCACCGGAGCTGCATACTTCACTCCACCGTGGACGACGCGGTGACCCACCGCAACCACCCGGTGACCCTGCAGTTCCTGCTGGCACCTTTCCAATACGCTGGCCAGCGCTGCATCGTGTGTCGGTTGATTGACACCGCCAGTCTCGACCTGCCCCCGAAGCACAGGCGTCAGGTCTTCGACCGCGAACGCCGAGTACTTCAGGGTCGCCGAACCGGCATTCAGCACAAGGATGGCATCGGACACAGCTTGCCCTCACGGATTCGCCACCCGCCCCCGGTCAGTAGGGCCATTTCCAGTTGGCTACCTCGGGTTTGTCCACACCATGCTCATGAGCGTAGTTCACGCACTGAATCTGTTCGTTGCGGAACCGTTCCTTGGCATGGGCACCAGCGACCTTGAGCTTCGGCACGCGATCAATCACATCGATGGCCAGACTGAAGCGATCGACTTCGTTTTGAATGGCCAACTCCAATGGGGTGTTGATGCTTCCCTTTTCCTTGTACCCACGTACGTGCAAGTTCTTATGATTCGTTCGGCGGTAGGAAAGCCGATGAATCAGCCAGGGATAGCCGTGGAAGGCAAAAATAATGGGCTTATCAACGGTAAAGAGGCTGTCGAAATCCCGATCGGTCAGCCCATGAGGATGTTCGGTACTGCATTGCAACTTAAAGAGGTCAACGACATTCACGAAGCGGATCTTGAGATCGGGGAACTCGTGCCGGAGCAAGTCGGTCGCGGCCAGAGCTTCTTTCGTCGGAATATCCCCCGCGCAGGCCAGCACCACATCCGGTTCCTGGCCCCGATCGGTACTGGCTTTCTCCCAGATACCAATCCCTTTGGTGCAGTGCACAATGGCCGCGTCCATGTCGAGATATTGCAAGTGCAACTGCTTGTCGGAAACAATGACGTTCACATACCCTTCGCTGTGCAAGCAATGGCTGGCCACGGAAAGCAGACAATTGGCATCGGGGGGTAAGTAGATGCGGGTAATCTGCGCGCTTTTGTTGACGACCACATCGAGGAAGCCGGGATCCTGATGCGTGAACCCGTTGTGATCCTGCCGCCAGACCGTGCTGGTGATGAGGATATTGAGCGAGGCAATCTTGGCCCGCCAGGGGAGTTGATGACAGATCGTCAGCCATTTGGCGTGCTGATTAAACATCGAGTCGATGACGTGGGCGAAGGCCTCATAAGTACTTAGGAAGCCGTGTCGACCGGTCAGCAGGTAACCTTCCAGCATGCCCTCCAGGGTATGCTCGCTCAACATTTCGATCACCCGGCCATCCGGGGCAAGTTCGGTGCCCTGGGCATCTTCCGGAAAATACTCGGCCAGCCAGCGTTTCTTGGTTGCCCCATAAATGGCATCGAGCTTGTTGGAAGTGGTCTCGTCGGGTCCAAAGACCAGGAAGTTGTGCGGGTTGGCTTGAACGACATCCCGAAGAAACGCCCCCAGCGGGCGGGTATTCTCCACCTCGCAAATACCCGGCTTCTCGACCGGGACCGCATACTTGCGAAAGTCCGGCAGGCGGAGCGCATGCTTCAGATGCCCCCCGTTGGCATGCGGGTTAGACCCCATCCGCCGAGTCCCCGTCGGGGCGACCACCTTGAACTCGGCTCGGAATCGGCCCTGCTCATCGAACAGCTCCTGTGGCTCGTAGCTGCGCAGCCACGCCTCGAGTTGCTGGAGGCGATCCGGGTTCTTCTTCACATCGGCCATCGGCACTTGATGCGATCGCCAGGAACCCTCCAACATCTTCCCGCCCACTTCCCTCGGGCTGGTCCAACCTTTGGGGGTGCGAAGAATGATTACTGGCCATCGAGACCGAAAGGCCCTTCCTGTGGAGCGGGCCTGTCGTTGGGCGGCCTGGATGTCGGCCACGCATCGGTCGAGGGTGGCTGCCATCGCCTGGTGCATCGATGCCGGCTCCGAGCCTTCGACGAAGTAAGGCGTCCAGCCGCAGCCACGAAAGAACGCTTCGATCTCCTCGTGCGAAACCCGTGCCCAGATGGTCGGGTTGTTGATCTTGTAGCCATTCAAATGCAGGATGGGGAGCACGGCCCCATCCGAGATCGGGTTTAGGAACTTGTTGATGTGCCAACTTGTGGCTAATGGGCCGGTTTCAGCTTCGCCATCGCCAACCACGGCCGCGACGATCAGTTCGGGATTATCAAAAGCGGCTCCGCAGGCATGAGAAAGTACATAGCCAAGCTCGCCACCCTCGTGAATGCTGCCCGGCGTTTCAGGTGTGCAATGGCTGCCGATCCCACCCGGAAACGAAAACTGCTTAAAGAATCGGAGCAGCCCTTCTTCGTCCTCGGAACAGTCCGGGTAGATTTCGCTGTAGGATCCTTCCAGGTAACAGGGGCCCAGCACACCTGGCGCGCCATGCCCCGGCCCGGCCAGGAACAGCACATTGAGATCGTACCGCTTGATGGCCCGGCTCAGGTGCACGTAACAGAAGGCCAAACCGGGGCTAGCTCCCCAGTGCCCCAGCAGACGATCCTTGATGTGGTTGGGCCGAAGCGGCTCCTTCAGGAGGGGGTTATCCTTCAGGTAGGTCATGCCCAGCGCGAGATAATTGCTGGCACGCCAGTAACCATGGATCGCCCGCAGTTCCTCGGCCGAGAGTGGCGCGCCGTCCACCGTGGCACGGGCCGGACCAAATGCACGGATCGCATCCCCGGGCGTATCCCCCATCATGCCCTCCTGTTGAAGACGTCGTTGCGATCACTGCCACTACCGGACTTTGGACAAGGCGAACTGTTCTAACTTCCGGGCATCCGCATAGAATTTGCGGATGCCTTCGCTCAGCTTTTCGACGGCCATGGCATCCTGATTGTGCATCCATCGGAAGGTCTTCTCGTCCAGGTGGAGTTTCTCGGCTGGCGAAGCTTTGGCTGCTTCCACGCTGAGCCGCCGCGTCACCTCACCGGGGGTTTTGCTCAATTCGTCTAACAACTCGGGGCTGATGGTCAGCAGATCGCAGCCGGCCAGTTGGACGATTTGCGGCACCCGCCGGAAGCTCGCCCCCATGACCTGTGTGGGGTAGTCGTATTTCTTGAAATAGTTGTAGATGCGGGTCACCGACTCCACACCGGGGTCGGCATCGACGGGAATCTCGCTGCCCCGTTCCTTCTTGTACCAATCATAGATGCGGCCCACGAACGGCGAGATGAGGGTGACACCGGCCTCGGCACAGGCCACCGCCTGGGCAAAGCTGAACAGTAAGGTTAGGTTGCAGTGGATGCCCTCTCGTTCGAGCTGCTCGGCCGCCCGAATCCCCTCCCAGGTGCTGGCCACCTTGATCAGGATACGGTTGCGATCCACGCCGGCTTGCTCGTAGAGCGCAATCAAGTGACGCGCCTTGGCTATCGTCCCCTCCCGGTCAAAGCTCAGCCCAGCATCAACCTCGGTGGACACCCGCCCCGGGATCAGCTTCAGAATCTCGCGACCGAAGCCTACAAACAAGGCATCGGTAAAGGCCGCGGCACGCCCCGCTTGATCGGCGGCAACCGTGGCCGCCTGCTTCAATGCCGCCTCGACCAGGTGCTGATATTGCGGCTTCTGGGCTGCTTGAAACAGCAGCGAGGGGTTCGTCGTGGCGTCCTGCGGCTTGTGAAGGGCGATGGCCTCAATGTCGCCGGTGTCCGCCACCACCGTAGTATAGCGCTTTAGGGATTCGAGCAGATTCATGGTAAGCATCCCCAGGTCCGTGCAATGGGACAAATCCGTTCCGCATCGCGATCACAGGATTTGATAAACCGGTCTGCGGGGTTGGCTCGTGTCAGCGACACGCGACCGTGCCGTGGCAGAACACCGGCTCGGAGTGCGGCCCCGTTTCCACCATGCGAGCCCGGCCATTAGCGGCCAGATGTTCCAGAATCAAGAATATCGTCTCGGTGGCTTCCGGCGAGCCGATGGCCAGGGCCAGGTCGGCGGCGGTGCGTGGCACCTCCGAGAGCGTAGCCAGGACTTTGGCTTGCAACTCCAGCACGCTTGCGGCAGCCTTTTTCCCGGCCTCAACACCAGGCTGGTGGTAGGCGTTGATCCCGATGAGACTGGCATACAGCCCCACCGTGCGCTCAAAAAGCGCAATCAACGCGCCAATGCTTCGGGCATCGACACGGGGGATCGTGATCGTGATCGATTCCCGGCCATTCTCGTAAAGGGCCGCTCGCGTCCCCAAAAGAAAACCATGCAAGTAGTCGCCGGCGGTGGCACCGGGCGACACTTCCAGACTTGAGCCACCGTCTTCCAGAACCCGAATAAATACGGTAAAGAAGTTCGGCACACCTTCGCGGAGTTGTTGCACATAGGCATGCTGATCGGTCGAGCCTTTGTTGCCATAGACCGTCAGCCCTTGCAGCACCCGGGTGCCGTTGCGATCGAACTCCTTGCCCAACGACTCCATGACCAGTTGTTGCAGGTACCGGCTTAAAAGCAGCAAGCGATCCTTATAGGGCAACACAACCATGTCCTTTTGCCCTTTGCCCCCGGTGGCGTGATACCACATCAACGCCATGAGCGCAGCGGGATTGGTTTTTACATCGTGCTGGCGGGTGGCGACATCACATTCCGCGGCTCCGTCGAGCAAGCCGGTAATATCCAATCCGAGCAAGGTAGCGGGCAACAGCCCCACGGCCGAGAGTACACTGGTGCGCCCCCCGACCCAATCGTACATGGGGAAGCGGGCCAGCCAGCGTTCGCTCACCGCCGATCGATCCAACTCCGAACCCGGCAGGGTGACGGCAACGGCATGTGGAGGAAAGTGCAAGCCGGCGGCCGTGTACGCCTCCCGAACCAGCAACATGCCGTTGCGGGTTTCGGGAGTCCCGCCGCTTTTGGATTCGACAATGCACAGGGTCTCGCCCAGCTTGCCCGAGAGTTGCCGCAGCGTGCGTG
>Ga0272446_1004490_pt1 | contig 16463 bp, 11 predicted proteins | sample YNPCB0061_FD_194587 | JGI IMG/M metagenome (GOLD analysis project Ga0272446, IMG submission 194587) | Hot spring microbial mat communities from Yellowstone National Park, WY, United States - YNP-CB-006-1 | ecosystem: Environmental > Aquatic > Thermal springs > Hot (42-90C) > Sediment | place... | reverse complement strand
CACGGAAGCTCTGCGATGAAACTTGCGCTTTCTCTGGACCCGCCTGAGCTATACGCCGCAAATGGCTATACGGGTAGTAAAGGCATACACGTATTTGTTACTCCTTTGCCAGCTTCAATTAAAATGCTGAGCGAATTAGCGTCTACCTTAGGTAATCCTGACCTTAGTAGGTTCTATGTTACGGTTATGTACAGCAGGGTAGCTCCCAGAAAGGTCCGCACTGATCCTAGAACCCTGTTCACAGCAGTAGTTGACCGGGTGGGGCCTTTCGTAGGGGACGATGGGAGATCATATCTGGCCGCTCAGCTAACTTCACCTAATTTAATGGATCTTCATACTAAGTGGGAGAAGTTAGGCGCTGTTCATTTGTTTGAAGAGTTTATGCCCCGCATTACCTTAGGGTCCGGCGTAGTTACCTCGGAATTAAGTTCTGCCGTATCTATGGTTAATACCTTGCTAAGAAAGAAGCCTCATGTGTGCTTTCTATCTGGTGAAACTGCTGTGGATTTGACCAATGAATACTCAAACAATAACTGAACGACTGCTGCTCTCAGCTAGCTCTTCAAAGAATTCGGTCCGGGTTTTGCTCCTCGCTTTCGGGGTCACCAATCCAACTAGGGTTACCCTACCTGTAGTGTTTAATCCAAAGTACGAAGCTGAGTGGCGTACTTTCGTTGAGCAGTCTGATTTTGCTGCACCAGACCATGAGACTCGTCTACTCTATACCATTTTAGAGTTTATCAGGTACATGAGGTATAACAAGCGAAATCCTTTCCTTCGCGCTGTTATTGACCCTGTAACTCGTGGGGCGCTTAAGCCTGATGTTATTTATAAACGTTTGGTAAAAGAACAGCTAAGTTCTCGCTTAGCTGAAATCGACCGCAGTACTAAGAAGTATGGCCTCTTGAACTTCTTAGACATTAAAGAGTCCTCAGTTTTCGCCTCATTAGACAAAGATGCTTTCCGCATTGTATCTTACTCTGTTCTGAAACCAAGGCGTTCTCGAGATACTCTGGACTCAGTTTTGGCTAAGCTTCGTGGTACTCTATACTCAGATGATATCCCTATTCAGCTTTTGGACCGCTTTAAGGGCAAAGGCTCAAAGAGATCAGCCTTACCTAGGTCGCGCGATCTTCAATCCGCAGACGTTTCAAATCTTGGTTGGTTCCTCCTTGGCAATACTAATGGCACCACTTTAGCTCTCCGCAGGGCCTCAGATAACTCATTGGTATTTAGGTCCATTTCACGGATAAAGGTCTATGTTGAGCTCGGTAACAAAGTCGAGTCTGAGAAATTCGTGGCGAAAACCTGGAAAGCCCTGAAAAAGCAGGACATACTGTAAAGACTCAATGAACTATGAACTCGAGGTAAACGTATATGCTACCAGCACGAATCCGTTCTATCGTACTAGAACTCGCCGATATATCAGGTGAAGCTAGACAATTATCAGCACGTCTTCTGTCTCATTCGAGGTCAGCTGTCTCAGCCGAAGAGATGCCTGCTGAAGATCTAGAGTCGCTAAGATCTAAAGTAGCTGAGTTATCTGAACAAGTTCGTAACTTAAAGTTAGCTCTGAATGAGATTCCGGACGCAAAGTTCACCGATGAAGAGTTAAGCATGTTTAAGGCCTCATTTGAACAAAGTCTTAAAGAACAATCATTACCTACGCTTTCTCAAGTTTATTCCTCGGAGTACTTTCGAGATAAACCTAAGAATGTTAGGGTTGTAGTGGCCACTAGTCTGGTCAATGAATTTAACCGTCGTGGTGGTACTCCTTCTGATATCTGGACCACCATCATTGCTAAGAATGGTGCGATCTAATGAAGCTCGAGCTAAACTTAAACCCTCTAGGACGTGATGGCACGGTATTCGTGTCCTCGTCTTCAACTTCCCTTGAATCTCTTCTGCCGGTGCAGCTACCTGAAGATGACTACAAGGAATACGTTAATACTTTTTTCCCTAAGCGCCGTCCAGCCAAGGGATTTCACACGAGCCGTAAGCACTACTACGACCTAGCTGTTTATCTTGTTCAGTTTAGTTCATTCGTGGGTGCTCTTCAGGTACACCTGAAGGATCTAGCCCTGGACATGCTTGAGTACGATGAGAAGGTACTGATTGACTCTGCTGCTTCTCGTTTTGCCCGCGCTTTGTTTTCGGCAAGCAATGAGGGCCTCCAATCCGGCTTGGTTAAAGACTACCTCGAAGGCCTAAGAGGTAAGCACGTTATAGTTAAAACTAAGTCGGGGTTTGATATTAAATTTAGCGGTCTACCCGCATCTTCACGGGGAGGTGGTACGTGCATTACTAATCCCACGAGTTTTTCAGCATCTTTCCCCGAGTCAAGGACTGGCTACCGCTATCAGCAATTCCAGCAAACCAATGCTTTTGACAAAGCGTTCTTCAAGATGCTAAGAAGCGTGTGTCAATTGCTGAATACCGAGTTGGTTGGGTCTGCTGCTTCTATCGAGACTTCTGCTAATAGGAAGGTCAACTCCTTACCTTTAGACTATGACTTGGAGGCTCTGGTTCGAAAGCTCAACGCTGAAGCTAAAAAATTCATTCCTGGCATTGATCTTTTCGGGGAAGTTAAGGTACCTAAGGCGGACCCTGAGCTATTAGCTGGTCTCAAGAAGTATGTTCGCATCTTGGTTGTGCATGAGGCGGAGCGAAGTTCAGTAGACCAAATGTCCAGGGAGAATCCACCGCGGCCCCTGACCGCAGAGACGTCTACACTTAATGAGCATGCCGTTATCTTCAATGCCGTATTGGGTATTAGCTTTTCCTTATCCCTCCCCCGGTCGTTTGCTGAGTTCATTACGCAGACTCCCCCTAATAAAGAAGTTCCCTTAGTACCCTTGAATACCTGGGTAACTATCTGGACTAGTGCGTTGATGAATCCGCCCAAGAAGAAGTCGGGGGAAAGGGTCTTTATAAACCAGGCACCTAGGTATGTGTTAAGCGCGAGTCAGTCTCAGGTGCTTGCGGAACGACGCAAGGCCCTGGGCTTCTTCACTGAGCCGGGTCGAATTAACGAAGATGGAATCTTTACGTCCAATACAGGGCGTTTCAATTGGTGTCCGGCTTCTACCGAGCTAGCCCTAGACAATGCCAAGAACTACGAAGCTCTAATGGAGGAGGCGCTTGCCCTATCTTATAACGCCGGTACTCCCTTGAACGCTTCTCAGGTGGGTGAAACCTCAAAGGTATTTGGCCTAGCTAGTCCTGAGTACCGCGAAAAGATTAGGGACATAAAGGCCAAGATAAACTCTTATGCAGGTTCTCTTCAGACGTATAGCTGGGATTACAATGTAATACTTACCAGCTCCTCTTCTGACCCAGAGCGTTTAGTCTCGTACAACCTTGCGGGTGCTGCTCAGCCTAACGAGCTTAGCGTGGCGGATTATCTTCGCAAGCCCTTTGTTGAGTCAATGTTTATACTTTTTCCCTACACATCCGTAGTTGATGACGGGGGTAACCGAGCAGCAAGTGTGACTGAGGCTACGTTTGGCAAAGGCGGGTCCGTAAATTCTATGCTTAAGACTACGTTATTCGTAGGTATCTATAAGCTATACCAATACCTTTTAGCGGAAAAGAAGGTTCCGGTGCTTCAAGACCTTGTTCTTGCGGCTGCTAAAGATTTGGGTATAAGTAAGATCACCGAGTCGCCTTACGAAATCGACCTGTATCGGGCAGTTATGGACGACGAGTTCAGCGTCAAACCTGAGTACAATAAGGTTGACAGCCCTGACCATATTGAAGCCCAGGCTCGGGCTATGTACTCTATTCTGAATGCGGCCTTGCGCGATAGTTCAGGCGCTCCTGGTACAAACCTTGCACGTATCACGTTGCAGAATGGCACGGACATAAAAGATGATGACCACTATTTCAACCCCGAGTTCTTCACACTAGGGGAGTTTAGGCGAGTCTACAATTACCTTGGTGGCCGGGTGTTCCAGCGTTTGTGTGAACACGTAATGAAAGTACCCAGGCGCGTACTTCTTGTCTTAAACCCGGATAATCCTTTTAAGTTACCAGATTTCCAAATCTTGGTTAAGGAAATTATGCCCGGTATTATTATCCTAGGCAAGTACGTCCACCAGTCAGAGTCTATAATTCAGCGTGCTCATGCCTTAGAGGAGGCTAATAAGCGTAATACCGGAATAAATCCCGAGGACATAAAAGTCCCTGGGTCCAAAGAAGGTTTTCAGATCTTCCCTCATCAGCTTAAGGTTCACCAGTACCTGCGTAACCACCCTCGCTACGCTATCCTCGACGTAGCTCCCGGAGGTGGTAAGACCTTGACACTTCTTACGGACGCAGCGGACCTTGTGGGCAGGGGCTTAATAAAAACCCCGCCCTTTATTTTCGCTCCCAATGGCTTGGTAAAGAACTGGGTCGAGGACATGCACAAGGTGAGTGAGGGTCGATGGAACGTCATACCTATTACTACGTCCGTGTACCGTTCGTGGGGCGACGAGCGCTTAACTAAGCTCATTCAGACTGCTCCTCGGAATACTATCGTGATTATGTCCACTTCTGTACTTCGTCTTGATAAGTACCCTGTGGTTATAGGTAATCACGTAGAGCAAGTTTCCGCCGTTCTGGAGTTTGCTCGAAAATTCGGTGCCGAGTACATCGCTCTGGACGAATCGCATCGTGCGAAAGGCGCTTCTACGGCTGTTCACAAGGCCATGAAGCAGCTGATGACCAGCTCTTCCGTTAAGTATATTAGGCTTGCCACGGGTACTTTGATAAAAGATAAGTTAACTGATGTAGTTGGTCAAGCGTCATTATTTAATTCTCAGATCTTCCGAACTGCTGAAGAGTACGAGGCCGAGAATAGTGAGCGCTTGGGCTCATATACGGTGATGACCTGGAAGAAGGACACGCCCAAACGTGCTCGTGAACAGCTCTCGAAGCATTGTGCCGTTATTACGGCCAAGAAGAAAGAGTGGGCATTCATGCTGCCCCGCCCCCTAGAAACGTTTATCCCCGTTCGACTTGAAAAACCGGACACCGAGGGAGGTACCGCCCACCAGTTGATGTACGAAGCTATCCTAGCCAAAACTTTAGAAGAGATTCGTCAGGATCCTGAGGTTATGCGTCTTCTCCAGGGACGGGATGAAGATACCGATACAGACGATGACGATGACGAAGATCAAGAGAAAAGCCCTGCCTCAGAAAAGGGCCAACTCCCCGTTGATAATGACTTAGACGATGCTACTCTGGCGGAACTCGAAGCTAAGTTAGAGCCCTACTTGGCCCGTTTGGAGCAGCTACTTACTGATCCCCTTGGTGACCCATTCGGGGAAGTCTATTTCAAGGGCATGTCTAAGGACAACTACGTCAGCAACAAGGTACTAAAGATCATTGAAAGGATTAGGCTAAACTTCACAGAGTTTCCTTGGGTTAGGGGCAAGAAGTATGCGCTGAAAGACCTGGCCGATTTTAACGGTCAACGTTATGTTCTCATGGGTCCGCCCGGCAAAAAGCTAACGCTTGATGATTATAACACTCTTTATGAGTCTCATGTCGCTCCGGACAAAGACCCTCGCTGGAAGCCTGAGCCGTATGGTAAGGTCATTGTTTTCTGCCGATATACTCGTTCCGTTAACGCGGTGTACCGAGCACTACCGCCAGAGTTGAAGAAGCTGGCCGTTAAATTTCACGGTGAGGTGAAAAACAAGTGGGACGGATTCGAGACCTTCAGGAAAAGCCCGTTTAGTATGGAGAAGGGCATTCAGATCCTGATTGCTAACGAACAGGCTATTACTGAGGGCCACAATCTTCAAAGCGCATCTCGTATAATTCGCTGCGAATCACCGTGGTCTCCGGGTGAGCTGGACCAGTCTGCCTCCCGTATTTTCCGTCCCGACCCCTCTAAAGAGTTTTCTCGTGAAAACGTCTACCTTGACTGGGTTCTCTGCAACGGCACGCTCGAAGTTGCAAAGATGGGCCGCCTCATCTCTAAGATGCTGGTCAAGGCACAGTTCGATGAGGCCGGCAATGCGCTATACGACCCTATAGCTGAACTCCAGCTTCCTATGATTAGGATGAGTTTGGAAACTATAGCTAGCGTTCCTGTCCTCGGCGATATAATGGAATATATCGACGCTTACAAGACTTTGGTTCATATCCAATCTTCTGAGTTCGAGGAGATGCGGCAGTCAGGTCCGTCGTCTATGCTGAGCGTACCTCCTACTCCCATGTTTAAGGATTCGGCAATCTTGGACCAAGTTCCTTACGTGCCTAATCTGGAAATTCCCGATAGACATAACTTCGGGCTGCTCCGGCTCAGTGAGTACCTTCAAGATACTGACGATCCGGAGGTCATGGCTATCCTCAAGGATCGCAATCGCCTGATTGGTTCTTATGTTCATACGGAATTCGGGAATGGAGTAATAACTCGCGTTGGTCTATCAAGAGCTCTTAAGGGGCCGGGCATAACCCCGGAAGAAGCAGAGGCGGCTCGGCGAATCACTCGGATAGACGTTAAGTTAGCGTCGGGCGATGAATATAGTGCTGCCCCATCTATGATCTACCTTGCAACTAATATCACTAAAGATAATGTAACGTCATTTAGCCCAACTACTAAGCAAGCTACTAAGCGTGATAAGGTAATTGCGGAACGAGCCAAGAAGGCAGAGGAGAAAAGAGAAGCCCGAGAGGCCCAGCGCGCTAGGCGTGAGGCGGAGCGTGAGGCCCAGCGTGCTAGGCGTGAGGCGGAGCGTGCTAAGCGCGAAGCGGAGCGAGCCAAAGCTCAACCTTCGTCTACCGTTCGTCGAGGTCGAGATCGTGAAATCGAAGAGTCGCCTAATCTTAATGTAGAGCTCTACCCTGTCGTCTACAATGGCTTTTTAGCTCTAGAAGGCACGCCAGAAGATCCGACTGAGCTCGATCTAAGGCAGTATGGCTTCAAAGAGTTTGGGGACTATGCTTATGCCTTGATCAAGGATTATCAGTCATTCACGGCGTTACTTGACTGGTTAGAGTCCAAGTTTTCTCTAAGTCCTCAGACAATTCGTCGTCTAGACAAACTGCATGATTCTTTCCAAAGTGGTCGTGGGCGGAAGTTTGCGGTAGAGTTAGCACCTGTATCAGAATTCAAGAACTTCTACTTGCTTCGCCATAAGTTAAGTGGCAAAGATGACCTGGGTAGGCCAGAACTTAAGGTCTATCCGGTTATCATAAACCAGGCCTTGATTCTTAATATAGATATTGCCACCAACCCGGCTATTAGGCGTTACCTTAACAAAGTAATACCCGGTACGAGAAACCTCAAGTTCCAAGAAGCCTCAGGCCTTTATATAAAGTTCTTTAATAAGAGGTCTGACCTAGTTAGGTCAGTTAAGGACTTGCGTGCCGAGGGCTTGGTCATCACAAACTTTGATGAACTTAAGCAAGAGTTGGCGGACCTCAAAACCGCGCAAAACTCTAAATAGGAGAACCTTTGTATGCAAACCACGTTTCCACAACTAGTGCGTCAGCAGATAATCTTAAAAGGCTTGGGATATTACAAAGGCCCTATAGATGGACTCTGGGGCCCTATGACTATCGAAGCTAAGAAGCGATTTGAAAGCGAGCTGACCTTTCTACCCGGGTTACCCAATAATGGCTTACCTTTTGCAGGTGTAAAGCCCTGGCCTTTGGGTATCACTCTGGACGTTAAAACGGGCTTACTAGTTCATCCTTGCGTAGAACAGTTAGCTCATGAAGAGGAAGAGGCCTTGAAAGTAGGCCCTCCGGGCCGTGCAAAGCCCTCTACTGGTAAGAAAAAATCTTCAGCGCCTGTTGCTCCTCCTGAGGCCTCGTCTGAGTCTTCTTGACCTCACTTACTAGCACCGCCCGCAAATGGCCGCCTTAGAGCGGCCATTTGTACTTGATACTGTAAAGAAAAAGACCTATAACGCGGAGCGCGCACTAGTGTTCGATAACGTAAAGCTAACAACTCACGAGTACAAATTCGGGGGATCATTTTCCAAAATCCCTAACTATAATTATGTGAAACTCCCGTATGAAAACCGTACTGGCAAAAAGATTTTGTTTGTGTTAGATTATATGCCCTCGGAGGATCTTAAGGAAGGTAGATTACTCTCAGGTGAGACGGGGCGACTTTTAGTAAACCTAATCGATGGAGCTTTTAAGCTAGAGCTTAAAAAACGAGTTCAGTTCTCCTGGCTAGCGTGTACCTTCAATGCCTTTAAGACCGCGGGTACGTCCCGAGAGTTTCAGTATGCGGCACGCTCTTCTTTCGGGGCTCGGGTCCGCGCCATCGCAAGTCAGTACAAGCCAGATGTAATAGTTACATTTGGCTATCATGCTTCAGCTGCTTTTGTTGAAAAGCAGCTTGACCTTACCGATAAAAATTGTGCCCCTTGGTACGGGGTACCTATAAAAACTACCGTAGGCCAGCATGAGTGTCTAACCGTTCCTACTCTTAGCCTAACTGACTTGAGTGACGGCTCTCCTGCAGCTTCAGGTCTTCTGGGTTTTGCGGTTCGTAACTTGGCCAATGCTATTGTGGCTCATCATAGATGGGCCGTTGATAACGGACTACTCCGAGCCAGTAAGAGCATATTAATTGACACCACTCAAAAGTTTGATAAGTTGATGGATTATTTGGCCCAACAACCGGTGGTTTCTATTGATACTGAAGATGAGAACCTAAATAGGATTGTTAATAAGCTGCTTACGGTTCAATTTGCCGCTACAGAAGACGTTGGGTATGTAGTTCCTTTGTACCATAAAGACACTCCTTTCACGCCTAGTGAACTCAAGCACATAAAGAACAGGCTTAGGGCGTATTTTGAGGGGGACAACGATAACCAGTACCATGTATATGCTAATGCTAACTTTGACCTTAATGTACTTCGTAACCAACTAGGCACTAGGTACATGCACAACGATGTTTGGGACGTTTTTGCCGGGGAGTTTTGCAAGGATGAAAATCTCAAATTTCTCTCAGCCCTAACCGGTGAATACTACCACTCATTGGCCGTCATAGCCTCTCAGTATGGTTTCACTGGGTACATGGATGCCAAGTTTTCCAAGTCTGATCGTAAGAACATCTCGAAGGCCGACCTTAATGCCGATTTGCTTAGGTATATGTCTTACGATGTGGTAGTACCTTTGGCCATACATCGTCAACAAATTGCCCGAGCGAAGTTTATTGGGCATACTAAGTATGAGTCAGTTGTTAGGGAACAGATAAGTGATACGCTCCACGTGTTTAGTCGTATGGAGTCAAATGGGTCTGGACTAGACGTAAAGTATCTTTTCTATCTCCGGACCCCTCGATCTCCAATCGAGGATGTTATTCAACGGATGGAGCGGGACTTACTTCAAACTGAAGAGGTCAAGAAAGCTAATCAGCTATTGCTTAAGCAACAGGGTGTACCGAGTCAAGGGCTGTTTGGATCATCTAGCGTAAGTTTGTTCTCCCTACGTAAAGAAGATCATAAGCAGATACTTTTTTTCGACGTGTTGCAGTTAACACCTCTAGCTCACGGTGTCGCCCGGCCAGGACAAAAAGCCCGAGGTAAGTTGGATAAGGCCTTTCAAAAAGCCTACGCAGACAATCCTATTGTTGCGGCCTACACAAATTTAGGTAAGGCGAACAAGCTAAAAAATGCCTACGTGAAGTCCTTTATCAAGCTCTTGGCGAGCGATGAAGACCTGAAACACGATCATCGGATTCGACCCAGCTATAACTATTTGCCTGTTGTAACAGGACGTACTAGTGCTAAAGATCCTAACCTTCAGCAAATCCCTTCTCATTCCGAGCTGGGAAAGCACATAAAGAGGCTATTTATTGCCCGGGCCGGGCGTCTCTATATCAAGGTGGACTACAAGGTCCATGAAGTTCGTGGATGGGGCATCATTAGCTTCGACCAATCCTTGGCAAATATATTTAAGAATGCCCGGAAGCTCAAGAATGAGTATAGGCTACATCCTACGCCTGAACTTGCTAAGCGACTAAAACTTGAGGCTGATGTTCATGTTATGAACGCCAGCTATTTTTTCTCGGTAGCTCTTGAGGCCGTTGATAAGGCTTTGCGGAATTCTGTGAAGGCAGTTATCTTTGGTTTGATCTATCAGATGTCCCTGAAGAGTCTAGCTCGATCCATTGATAAACCTCTTGAGTATGCCGAAAAGCTAGTTGCTAACTTTAGAAAGCGATTCCCTAAAGGCATGCAGTGGATCGAGAGCGCAAAGATCTTTGCTAGAAAAAACCTTTTTGTTGAGAATCCTCTCGGGCTAAGGCGTCACCTCTGGGGGTATATCTATGATAAAGACTCTTCGTGCGGTAAAAAAGTACATGCCGAAATGGATCGTCGCGCCGTTAATAGCCCAATCCAAGGCATGGGTGCTCAATTTATGTCTATAGGAGCTCGGTATCTGGACAAGATGATCTTCTCACTGTGGAAGCGTACTAAGCGAGATGTTGACTACGCAGTGTGCAACAGTGTTCATGATTCCTTAGAGACGGAATTCAGCTATCGAGATTTCATTCTCGGCTTGAAGTACATTGAGTACGCTCTAATAGACGGTGTACGTAAAACCGTAAAGAAACGTCATGGATTTGATCTCGTGGTTGATGTAGATATTGATGTGGAAGTAGGGCCCGCCTTGTCTCATTGTCAGAGCTGGGATGATAGTCTGCCTGAGTTAGAAAGGATTGTGTACGAGTCGCTAGTATTTCAGCGAGACGAACTTAAGTACGATGTAAATGTTGCCGAGGCAATGAAGGAAATCTTTGTTGACGGTTGGTCGGATGCCCCCGACTGGATGGTTCAACAGGCATCCAACACCGGCTGGAAGTTTGACTATAAAAAGTACGCTGGATCCAAACACCCAGTCACGGAATCGAAAGTAGCATAGTATGTCCAATCCCATCACAAATCGCAGGCCGTCGCGTCTATTATTACCGATCTCGGAGATCTTCTATTCAATAGAAGGAGAGGGTCCTCTTACCGGATACCCTACCTTATTTATCCGTACCTTTGGGTGTAATTTTACTTGCCGAGGATTTTCTAATCCTGAGTTGGTTATGCCCGAACTACATAAGGTAGACTCCCTGGTTCAGTACAAGTCGGAGAAGGGCTGCGATTCCGCCTATTCTTGGCACCCTAACTTCAGGCATTTAGCTACCAAGTATGACGTTGTAGGTCTTTGGGATCAAATCTACGGTAAGCTCCCACTGTTCGCACGAGCAATTCTTGATGTTGAAGAATTCTTGCCCGCAAAATCAATGCCTGCAATATCCATAACAGGCGGGGAGCCCCTGCTACACCAAAAGTTTTGGGCTAAATTCTTTGCGTCTGAAGGTAGCACGAATTTTATTCGTAAACTCATAATAGAAACTAACTGTTCAGTACCCATACAACCTGAATTCGCCAAGAGCTTAAAAGGCCTTGAGGATAGGGGTTGCCTTATCGTATGGGCAAATAGTCCAAAGCTCTCCAATAGCGGGGAGAGGCACTCACGGTCTATAAGACCTGAAATTGTGTATCAACAGCAGCAGCTTGGGGCCTCGGCTCAGTACTTCAAATTTGTGTCTAATGGTAGCTCAGAATCCTTTACTGAAATTTCAGAGGTAGTTCAAGAATACAACAACTACCTCATGAAGAACGGGGGTGAGCGAATTTCAGATGAACAAGTGTATGTAATGCCGGAAGGTGCTCTCAAGGAGCAGCAAGAGTTAGTGCAGCGTAAAGTTGCAGATATGTGTTTAGAACATGGGTATAGTTTCTGCGCTCGTGTCCATTGCTGGGTGTACGACAATGAGATTGGCACTTGATGCCTTAGATGGATGGCTCGGTCGCTTGGGCCACCTCGTACTGTCCTCGGCCAGGTGAGGTAGGCAGCTACTATGAGTAACAAGCTCCTTTTTTCTAATTATCGTCTTCTTGCGTCTCGAATGTTTACCCTACCCTTGTCTAGCCTTGATTCGGATCTTCCTGAGAGTATACTTAGGGAATTCAGCATTATAGTAGATAATTTCTGTTCTTCTCTTAAAGGCGAGAGGCAGGACGACGTAGATTTTGGACTCCTAAGTCATCAGCTTCGGTCTAACATGCTGGCTAAGCTTACCCATGACGTTGCGGCTCATGCTACTAGTGTACCTGATTTTGAGCTATTTCTCGGAGAGTTCTTAAGTTCTATAACAATCAGTTGTACATACACCCCTGAGCTAGAGTGTCTAAATGTCATCATCGATGTTCTTCCCAAAGTCGCTCTTGAAGACCCTTTCGCACAGTACCTTAACTTTGTGACTGAACAACAACTCAATACTATACATTGAAACCCTCGGAGAATAAAATGGTAATGCGAGTATCCTTAAACCCCGAAAATCAAAAGTCATTTTCTTTCACTGTTTCCTGCAAAGAGCTAGAGGTAGCTCTGTCCAGGCTAAGCGCGGTTGTTAGTACGACCTCAGTTGGCGTTAAGAATTTCTTTGTTGTGACGTCCAGGGGTAAAGTAGCCGTCCTCGCTTTTAATACGGATACTTACGCCTATATAGAACTAGCCGAAGCAACTTCAACCTCCGATGGGGCTTTTGGTTTCGATCCTTCGCATATTCAGGGCCTGGTTAAAGGCAGATCTAGCATGGAATTTACCTTCACAGGAAGTGAGTGCGAGTTTAAGTTGGTTAAAGGTAAATATAATGGGAGGTTTGTGGTGCTACCCGTGTCTCAGGATCAGGCCACCACCGTTAATAGTGCACTTTCAGCTAAGGATCGCGGGGAAGATAAAGTTATTACCCGAGATGTGCTCGATGCTCTAAAGGAGGGCTTGGCCCTTACAGGTATTAAGGACGTGTACTCAGACGGTAGTCTGTTGAGTTACATAGATATAACTAAAGGTGGGCAGCTCACTATTTCATGCTTTGATCAGCACCATCTAGGGTTTTATCAAGTAAAGACTGGGCTGAAAGGTGAGCCAATTCGGATAGCCCTCCCCGGGTCACATTTTCAGTTAATTGATCGGTTGGCAGGGGAAGAGGATGCAAAATTCTTCATTAAGTCAGAGTCAATCCGAGTCGAAGGTAGCAATTTCGTCCTCATCTTGCCCGCCTCTCAGTCAGACGATAAGAACTTTAGCATTGTAACTGACTACCTTGCTTCTTTGGACAAGCCCGAGCTACTCTGCGTGGTACACACCGGTAAACTCGCTACACTTGTTGACAACTTGTTCACTATCTATAGCGCCAATACTTCCTTCGATCTTGCCTTCAGAGAGGGAGCCTCGAGTCTTGCAGTTACCTTTACTACCAATAACGGGTCGGGGTCTGACTCGTTACCCGTTAAAGTAACTTCCGGAAAATCGATAAAAGCCAAAGTTGAGCCTCGGCTATTCAAAGATGCCTTGAGTATTTTACACTCACAAGGTGAAGTTCAGTTAAGCATCAAGACCAAGAAATGGATCAAGTTCGATCTAACAACTAACTCAGGAGCTAGGTCAACCGTTGTCTGTTCTTTGGCGGGGTAACGTAAGTGGAGATAAAGATACAACAGCCGAATAGATTCTTTAAGTTAAGCAGCCCCAAAGGTTACCAGAGGACATGCTTCTTCCCTAGGATTCCTCTAGTGACAAATTTTGATTTATCGGAGCCAACATCTTTGACGGGCTACATTAGTTTCAGGTATTTTATGGTTAACTCTATGCCTTATGGAGTACTATTTGAGTCCATACGGTCACGAACAGAAGTAAAGGAATATGTGCTAAAGGTAGGTCTGCCAGAAGAACTCTCGGACGCATTTGATCCCATTTACCTCTTAGAAAAGATGGGCGTACTTCTGTTCAAGGCCAATGACAGCTCGATCCTAGCAATTCCCAGCGATATTCACTCAAGCCTTTTAGTGAGAGCAGAATGATCCGTAAAGACCTGTCTGAAGTAATTAGATTTCTCCGAAAAGATGAGAAGTACAAACGTCTTCGAGAGTTATTTGGGTCCAGCCCATTGTACCGGCTTCACATAGAAAAGTTGACGGATGAGATAAATACGCTTCATCAAACTAGGGCTATACGACGACTTAATGCTCTGGACCCAAAAATCGTCGATGCTGTTATAAACGCTATAACCATAGACCAGTCAAATCGCTCACGTCTGACCGAGATATCTATTACTTGCCTGAGGGCAAAGACAAGCCTTGAAGATGCCCTAGAGTCCTTAAAGCACCACATGCTAGCTACATATCAGGATGAACTTAGGCAATTTCGTACCAAGGAAGAGCGAATGACAGTTATGGATATGACTTTCCGGCAATTCCGTAAATATATAATGCAGGTTGAGGTGTTAAAGCTCACCGCAGAAGCAGTTATCCAAGACATAGATAAGGGGTCTTGGGCTGTTCGTGGTCTCATCGATGCGCTGAAGATTCATCATGGTCGAGAGAACTCAATCTAAAGGCCGGGCTTGCCTTATTCTAGCTTTCTATAAAGACCTGGCGTGCCGTGAGGCTCTTCGCAGATGAGAAAATCTAGTCTGGATACAAAATGACGAAAACGCCTACGACTATCTATATAAAGGATAAGATTTATGTTCCTGCTCGACTTCTTGACATAGATCATGTAACCGAGCACTACACTATCCGGATGTATGAGGAAAATGCGTGCCGGAATTGTGAATACCTAGCCGATAGACACTCGTACTTGTGTGACACCTGTAGTGCTTTTCTGAGCACAACTAAGTTGTTTAATCGGAAAGAAGCTAACGGTATTAACTATATTGGCCTACCTATTGGTGACAAGAGAAATTTTACTAGAGTTACGGGCTTGACCTTTGAAGACCTGAAGATAAAAGATCTTAGGCAGACCTCCCCATTCACCCAGCGTATTAAATTTTTAGCTGAATTACGGGACTATCAAACCCCTCTAGTTGAGGCCTTCCTTAAAAAGAAATATGGTCTTATTGAAGCTCCTCCACGCACAGGCAAGACCGTCGTTATGCTATACTTGTGCTTAAAGTTGGGCCAACGCTCGCTCATACTGGCTAATCAGCACGAGTTCCTGCAGCAGTTTGAATATCACATTACCGGTCATCCTAAATCTGGGATTCCCAAGTGCACTAACCTGCCGGAGCTGGAGGACCTTCACGGGAAAAAGCTCTACGGGTACCCAAAGACTGATGAGGATTACGAAAATTTCCAATTTTTCATAATGCCTTATCAGCAATTTCTGAGCGAAAAGAATGGCCTAGAGAGGTTCAAAAAACTTGTTCCTCATATTGGTACTGTAGCGGTAGATGAAGTTCATTCTGCTGCGGCCACTGAGTTCTCTCGCATCGTATCTAAGTTCCCGTCGCTGTATAAGTTCGGAGTTACAGCTACTGTAAATCGCAAGGACGGGCGTCATAAAATAATAAAGCATGTTTTAGGACCTGTTGTAGCTCGATCTAAGCGAGAGGCTTTGACTCCCATTGTCTATGTGCATGAGACAGGTTTTGTTCCTAGGTCAGCCTACAACTCTGGAAAACGCTCCTGGGTCTTTGCCATGCAAGCTCTGGCAAGAGACAAGAAGAGGAACAAACTTATCGTAGACCAAGTAATCAGAGACCTGAAGATGGGCCATAGCATTGTTATTCCCCTGATGTTTAAGGCGCATGTCTTCGACCTTCAGAAGCAAATAAACGAGGCATGGTATGAGGCATCGAATGGCGAGGAACCCCATATCTGTGCGTCGTTCGTAGGAGGAGGCGGTAAGAAGAATAAAGAAGAGCGCGAGAACATACTTGACCTGGCGAAGCGAGGCAAAATCCGGGTTGTCGTAGGTATTCGGAAAATACTCCAACTCGGCCTAAATGTCCCCCAGTGGAGTGCTATCTATACTGTTGCCCCCATATCAAATGAGCCAAATTATCGACAAGAGACGTCTCGTATAAGAACACCTCTTGAAGGTAAGGCCCAACCTATAGTTAGACTGTTCTACGACCCAAACCTTGGTCAATCCATCGGCTGTGCTCGTAATTGCATACGTCACTTACACGGGTATGGGTACAAGTTCTCAGACAGAAAGGACCAGGTAATGAAGGTCCGAGCGATCCAAGCTCACGGAAAGCGTAGGTACTCGGACCATGATCCTGTAGATGATCAGTTTAAAGCATCCAAGGCAGATATAGGTAAGGGTCTTTTTAACGGCCGCTCGTTGAGGTTTTAATGACTAAGCGTATTCTCATTCAAGGCCTAGACGCTAAGAAGGCAAGACTTTTAATGTCCCGAGGCGTGCCTGGCCAGGACTTGCCCACCAAGCGAACCCGGATAGACGTTGCTGAAGCCTTGGTTAAGATTGAGCCTGATATACCTAATTCTCCTGTCAGGAACATATCTGTGGCTAAGCAGTATAAAGTACTTGCATCTATTTTAGACCATCCCCTCAGGAGTTCCTACACTATTGGGATTTCGAGCTACCCATCCGATCTACGAGCTAAGTATTTAGCTATCCTTATTATGAGTGCGGCCTTC
>Ga0272446_1004489_pt1 | contig 16463 bp, 12 predicted proteins | sample YNPCB0061_FD_194587 | JGI IMG/M metagenome (GOLD analysis project Ga0272446, IMG submission 194587) | Hot spring microbial mat communities from Yellowstone National Park, WY, United States - YNP-CB-006-1 | ecosystem: Environmental > Aquatic > Thermal springs > Hot (42-90C) > Sediment | place... | reverse complement strand
TTTACGCCCTGGCGCACGACAAGCTCGACACGCACGGCTTGACCTTCGAGCATCAGCTTCAGGACATCGAAACGCTCAACCGCCGGGCCCTCAAGGGCGAACTGGAGGTCAGCGCCGTGAGCATCCACGCCTACGCCTCGCTCTTGGATAAATACGCTCTTCTGCCCTCGGGCTGCTCTATGGGCGACCAGTACGGCCCGATGATCGTGGCCCGCGAGCCGCTGCCTCTCGAACGCCTGCCCCAACTCACCGTTGCTGTGCCGGGCACCCTGACGACGGCGTTTTTAACGATGCGGCTGCTGTATGCTGATCTGGGACACTCAGGCATGCCCCGCTATGAATTGGTGCCCTTCGACCAGATTCTCCACGCGGTCCAGGCGGGCCAATACGACGCCGGCCTGATCATCCACGAGGGACAACTGACCTTCCAAAACCAGGGCCTGAAACTGCTGGTCGATCTGGGCGTGTGGTGGCAACAGAAGACCGGCCTGCCCCTGCCGTTGGGCGGCAACGTGGTGCGGCGCGACCTAGGCGAGAAGACCATCCGTCTAATCAGCAAATTGCTCAAAGAGAGCATCCAATATTCCCTGGACCACCGCCAAGAGGCCCTGGACTACGCCCTGACCTATGCTCGCGACATGGAACGCGATCTCGCCGATCAATTCGTCGGCATGTACGTCAACCAGTGGACCCTGGATTACGGACCCCGTGGCCGCCAAGCCGTCCGCCGGCTGATCGAAGCAGGCCACCAGGCCGGCATCATACCCCAGGCAGTCGAGATTCAGTTTGTGGACTGAGCGACGGAGGTGGTTTCGACGCATCCCCCGGCGGACACCTCTGGGGAGACTGGACTTCTCGGCTCGTTTAGCGGACAATAAAAACGTATCCGCCCGCTTGAGAAGCCCTCATGGTCCGTCTGACCTCCGATGTGATTGATTTTTCCGCTTTGGTCGAGAGCGTGCGCCGCCCAGAGTGTGGGGCGGTTGTCTTGTTTCTCGGCACCGTTCGCGATCGCACCGGCGACCAACTCACCGCTGCCCTGGACTACGAAGCCTATGTCCCCATGGCCCAAGCCCAACTGGCACAGGTCGAGGCCGAAACCCGCGCCCGTTGGCCGATCGCCGACATCGCCTTGGTGCATCGCCTGGGCCATCTCGTCGTCGGTGAGGTGAGCGTGGCGGTGGCCGTGTCGAGTCCGCATCGAGCGGAAGCGTTCGCCGCCGGGCAATATGCTATCGACCGTCTGAAGGAAGTGGTGCCGATCTGGAAGCGAGAAAACAGCCCCAGCGGCGAGCAACACTGGGTCCATCCTTATGCCTGATACTTCGCCTGGTCCAGCATCTGCCGCGGTGTTGCGTGATGGGTTTGGTCGCGTCCACGACAACTTGCGCATCAGCGTGACGGATCGCTGCAACTTGCGTTGTGTCTATTGCATGCCCGAGGAGGTAACCTTTCTCGACCGCCAGCAGCTGCTCCGCTTCGAGGAAATCGAGCAGTTTGTTCGCGTGGCCGTGCCCCTGGGCCTCACGAAAATCCGTCTCACCGGGGGCGAACCGCTCTTGCGTCGCGATTTGCCGCGCCTCGTTGCTCTGCTGTCGGCCATTCCGGGCCTGCGGGACCTCGGCCTGACCACGAATGCCCTGTTGCTGGCTCCGATGGCACCGTCGCTCTTTGATGCCGGTTTGCGACGCATCAACATCAGTTTGGACACCCTCGACGCCGAGCGTTTTCGCCGTATCACCCGACGCGACGGCCTGCGTCTGACGCTAGAGGGCATCGACGCCGCCCGACGCGCCGGCTTTGCTCCAGTGAAGGTCAATGCGGTCATCGTGCGTGGCCTGAATGATCAAGACATCGTGCCGCTGGCCCGGCGTGCTCGGGCCGAGGGCTGGGAGATGCGTTTCATCGAATACATGCCCATCGGGGCCGAACCTTGGGAACGCCGCAAGGTAGTCTTCGCCCACGAAATCCTCGACGCCTTGGAAAACGCCTTCGGCCCGCTACGGCCGGCGGACGGCTACGACCCGCGCAACCCCGCGATGGAATTTGACTATGTCGATGGTGGCGGTCGGGTCGGCCTCATCGCCTCGGTGTCGCGGCCGTTTTGCCATTCGTGCAATCGTCTGCGGCTGACATGCGACGGCAAGCTACGGTCGTGTCTGTTCGCGTTAGAGGAGACCGACATCCAACCCTACCTGCGTCCGGCTCTGGACCCTGTCGCCCTCACGCAAGCGATCCGTCAGTGCGTTGCCGGCAAATGGGAAGGCCATGAAATCAATACCGCCCGGTTCGTCAAGCCGCTGCGCACCATGCACGCGATTGGCGGCTAGCATTTCGGGCTGGCGCGGCCGGTTCGGCACTCGTAGAATGAGGACGGTAGAATGCGGTCGGACGGTGCTGGAGATCACGGAGGCAGGCATGTCCGCGATTCGTGCTTGGCTGGCCCTGGTTTGGCTTTCCCTGCGTCGCCAAGCCCGCGCGCGGCAGATGGTCGGCCTAGCGCTGGGGTTGCTGGTCCTCTCCGTGGCCGGCGTCGCCTTTCTCACGGCCCTGGGACGCTGGGGCGTTAGCCATTGGCAGGTACCGCGTCGCTCGGGGGTGACGCTTCCCGTGGTGGTCGATCGGCTGCACCTGACGCTCGGTGCCACGCGGACCGATCCGCTGACAGGCGGACTGAGCCAGGCGCTTCTTGGTCCGGTGCGAACGCTGGTGCGTGACGATGTCCGCACGGCCGACGAGCGACCTTTTGCCGGTTCGGGGTTTGCGGTTTTCTCACGCACGGTGGTCTTCTTGGTTTTTCTGACCTTTCTGCTACCGTTGTGGAGTCTGAGTTTTGCCACCGAGGCGATCGGCGGCGAGCGGGAAAATCGCTCGCTGATCTGGATGCTCACCCGCCCCTTGCCGCGTTGGGCGATGTACCTGGCCCGCTGGGTGGCGTTGTTGCCCTGGGCGATCGGCCTGAATGTGGGCGGCTTTGCCCTGTTGTGCTTGGCCGCCGGTCCTCCGGGACAGTTGGCCTTTTGGCTGTACTGGCCGGCCGTCCTGTGGGCCAGTCTGGCGTTGGCTTCGCTGTTTTTGCTCATGGGTGCGATCTGTCCCCGGCCGGCCATCGTCGCCATTTTGTACTCGTTTTGCCTGGAGATGGTCATGGGGAACATGCCCGGCTATCTCAAACGCTTGTCGGTGTCGTTCTACGCGCGGTGCCTGATGCTCGATCAGGCCAACGCTTACGGCGTCCAGGCGGAGCAGGCGGCGGCGTTTTTGCCCGTCAGCAGCCACGAGGCGCTAGCTGTTCTCTTGGCCGCTTCGCTGCTATTGTTGGGGCTGGGGATGTTTCTCTTTAGCCGGGCCGAGTTTTCTGAAGGAGAGGCCACATGAGTCAGCCACCCGATACCACTTGGTCGGAGGATGCCGCCGCTCCCCTGCATGGGTTTCACGGCGACCGGAGCGAGCGGCCGCGCGTTCAGGCGCCCGGTGGTCTGACAATCACCCTGAGCCGCGAGGCTGGCGCGCGGGGCGCGGTGATCGCTCGCTTGGTGGGGGAACGGCTCGGCTGGCCGGTCTACGATCAAGAACAATTGGAGTTTTTATCTCAAGATCCCGTGGCCCGCGACAATCTGCTCGATGATCTGTCGCCCCAATGCGTGCACTGGTTTGAGCAACGCCTCGCTGAGTTGCACACGCCGTTGCAACTCGAGGTCAACCCGGCGTTGGCTCAGCTGGTGCGGCTAATTGTCGGCCTGGGGGCCCGCGGCGAGGCCGTGATCCTGGGCCGGGGGGCTAGCTATTTGTTGCCACGCCGTTCTACGCTCAATATCCGGGCTATCTCGCCGCTGCCGGAGCGCATCGCCTACATGAGTCAACGCCTACGCCTGCCCGCGGAAGAAGCCGCCCGCAAGGTGGCCGAGCAGGACGCGCGAGGCCTGGAATTTGTTCGCACGCAACTGCGTCAGCCCGCCACGGAGATTCACCACTACGATTTGCTGCTCAACACCAGCTTCCTGGGCGAGGAAACCTGCGCCGAACTGGTGGTCCAGGCCGCCAAGCTCCGCTGGGAACAGCTCCACTCCGCCTGACCGCTGGCCATCCGCAGCACAACCATAAAATAGAGGCGTAACTAAGCCTTCGCTCTCTCATAGGATGGGTGATGATGAATTCCTTTAGCAGCCGGGCCACGCTTAGCGTTGGCGGTTCTGATTACACGCTGTTTCGTCTCGATGCGGTCTACAAAGCCTATCCGCAAGCGACCAAGTTGCCCTATTCGCTGAAGATTCTGCTGGAAAATCTGCTCCGCAACGAGGACGGCCTGAGCGTGCGGCCGGCCGACATTGAAGCGTTGGCAACCTGGGATGCGCGGGCGACCCCGAGCAAGGAGATCGCCTTCACCCCGGCCCGCGTGCTGCTGCAAGATTTCACCGGCGTGCCCGCTCTCGTCGATCTGGCTGCCATGCGCGATGCCATGCGTCGGCTGGGTGGCGATCCGGCCAAGATTAATCCGTTGTTGCCGGCCGAGCTGGTCATCGACCACTCGGTGCAGGTGGACGAAGCCGGCCATGCCGAGGCCTTTGCGCGCAACGAACAGTTGGAATTCGAGCGTAACCGCGAGCGGTATGCCTTTCTCCGCTGGGGCCAAAAGGCCTTCCGCAACTTCAAGGTCGTGCCCCCCGACACGGGCATCGTCCATCAGGTGAATCTGGAATATCTGGCTCGCGTGGTGTTCGTGAACGAGAACAGCTCGGCCGCTCTGTCGGCTAATGCGCCGCTGGCCTATCCCGATACGCTGGTTGGCACCGATTCGCACACCACCATGATCAACGGTCTGGGCGTGCTCGGCTGGGGCGTCGGGGGCATCGAGGCCGAGGCCGCCATGCTCGGCCAACCGGTGAGCATGCTCATCCCCGAGGTGATCGGCTTCCAGCTGACGGGCAAGCTGAGCGAGGGGGCGACAGCAACTGACTTGGTGCTGACGGTTACCGAGATGCTCCGCAAGAAGGGCGTGGTCGGCAAGTTCGTCGAATTCTTTGGTCCCGGCCTGGCTGAGTTGCCCCTGGCCGACCGCGCCACCATTGCCAACATGGCCCCAGAGTACGGCGCGACCTGTGGCATCTTCCCGGTCGATGCCGAGACGCTACGCTACCTGCGACAGACCGGCCGCAAAGAAGCGCAGATCGCCTTGGTGGAAGCCTACTGCAAGGAACAGGGGCTGTTCCACGATGCCCACACGCCAGCAGCGACCTACAGCGACGTGTTGGAACTGGACTTGGCAACGGTAGTGCCCAGCCTGGCCGGCCCCCGTCGCCCACAAGATCGCGTCGATCTGCCCAAGGTCAAGGCCAACTTCGAGGCAGAGTTGCCCAAGCTGCTGGCTACCGCCAAGCCCAAAGCGAGTTTGCCCCTGCAGCCCAGCGAACCGGTCGAGCCTGCTCCGCAAGGAGCCGCCGCTCATCTGCGACATGGGAGCGTCGTCCTGGCTGCCATTACTAGCTGTACCAACACCAGCAACCCCTCGGTGATGCTGGCTGCAGGCTTGTTGGCCAAGAAAGCGGTCGAGCGCGGTCTGACAACGCAACCATGGGTCAAAGCCTCGCTGGCCCCTGGCAGCAAGGTCGCCAAGAGCTACCTCACCGACGCAGGGCTGCTTGATCCTTTGGAAAAATTACGTTTTCATATCGTGGGCTATGGCTGTACGACGTGCATCGGCAACAGCGGACCGTTGCCCGAGGCGATCAGTAAAACCATCAACGAAAAAGGACTTGTTGTCGCTGCCGTCCTCAGTGGCAACCGCAACTTCGAGGGCCGTGTCCATGCCGACGTGCGGGCCAACTACCTCGCTTCGCCGCCTCTCGTCGTCGCCTACGCCCTGGCCGGCCGCATCGACATCGATCTGACGACCGAACCGTTGGGCATCGGCAGCGATGGCAAGCCGGTCTTCCTGCGGGACATCTGGCCCAGCCAGGCCGAAATTCAGCAGACCATCGACCGTTCCGTGCGGACGGAAATGTTCCAGAAAGACTATGAGGATGTTTACCTCGGCTCGGAGGCTTGGCAAAAGCTCCCCGTGCCCGAGGGCGATCTGTATGCCTGGGACCCCAACTCCACCTACGTCAAGCACCCGCCCTACTTCGAGAATATGACCGTTGCTGTCCCGCCCCTCATGGATATTAAGGGCGGTCGGGTACTCGCCGTGCTGGGCGATAGCATCACTACCGACCACATCTCGCCGGCCGGTAACATCAAACCCAACAGCCCTGCCGGCCGTTACCTCAGCGAGCGCGGCGTCGCCGTGGCCGACTTCAACCAATATGGCGCACGGCGTGGCAACCACGAGGTCATGGTGCGGGGCACCTTTGCCAACGTGCGTTTGAAGAATCTGCTGGCTCCGGGCACCGAGGGGGGCGTGACCCGCTATCTGCCCACCGGCGAAGAAATGTCCATCTATGACGCTTCCGTTAAGTACCTAAACGCTGGTATCCCCCTGTTCCTCCTTGCTGGCAAGGAGTATGGCTGCGGCTCGTCGCGTGACTGGGCCGCCAAGGGACCGAACCTCCTGGGCGTCAAGGTAGTCATCGCCGAGAGCTTCGAGCGCATCCACCGCAGCAACCTGGTGGGCATGGGCATCCTGCCGTTGCAGTTCCGTGCCGGCGAAACGGTCTCCTCCTTGGGGCTAACCGGCGAGGAAATCTATGAGGTCGTCGGCTTGGCCGATCTGCTCGCCGGCGAGTTTCGGCCTGGTCAGGAGATCACCGTCCAGGCGACCGGCCCGGACGGCCAACCACGCCGTTTCCAGACGCTCGTACGCATCGACACCCCGCAGGAGGTCCGCTACTACCAGCACGGCGGCATCCTGCCATATGTGTTGCGGCAACTACTGAGTAGCAAATAATGAGTAGCAAATAAGCCGTGCAACCGCTGCCACGCATCCGCATGCGGATCGAACGCAAAAGCTGGCATCCGTGGGTGTTTCAAAAAATGCTTGAACGCCCCCAGGAACGCCTGCCGCCCGGCTGTGTCGTCGATGTCGAAGATCGCCTCGGCCACTGGGTCGGTCGCGGATTTTACAATGGCCATTCGCGCATCGGCTTGCGGATTCTCACCGATCAGGAGGACGAAGCGATCGATGAAGCGTTTTTCGCGCGCAAGATTGCTCAGGCGGTGACGCTGCGTCGCGACCTTCTCCACCTGGATGAGGTCACCGATGCCTACCGCCTGATCCACTCCGAGGGCGACGGCCTAAGCGGTCTGGTGGTGGACCGGTTTGGCAAACGGATCGTATTGGAGTTTTTTGCCGCGGGCATGTACCGCTTTCGCGAGGTGATTCAAAACGCCCTGGCGCGGCACTATCCCGAGGCAACCTTTTACTATTTTGCCGAAGAACATGTGCAAAAACAAGAATCGATTGATGTTCGTGCCCCGGTGCCGCCGGCCCCGGAGATCATTCAGGAGTTTGGAGTCAAGTTCCGTGTCACCCCGGGCAGCAAACACAAGACCGGTTTCTTCGCCGACCAACGCGACAACCGCCGTCGCCTTGCCTCGATGAGTGCCGGCAAGCGGGTGCTGGATCTTTGCTGCAATACGGGCGGCTTCGCCGTCCATGCTAAGGCCGCCGGGGCCGACGAAGTCACCGGGCTGGATCTCGACGAATCGGCCATCGCCCTGGCGCGGCAAAATGCCGGCCTGAACAACCTACGGCTGCGGTTCGTGCAGGCCGATTTGTTTCCCTGGCTGCGAGATCGGATCACTCATCACCAGCGCTGGGATGTAGTGGTTCTTGATCCGGCCAAGCAGACCCGCGACCGCGAGGAACTCCCTGTTGCTCTGAAACGCTACCTCGACATGAACCGCCTGGCTCTGCAAGTGGTGGCCGAGGGAGGCGTGTTTGCCACCTTCAGTTGCACCGGCCTGGTGAGCGAAGCGGACTTTCTCGATGTGGTGCGCAAGGCGGCCTGGCAGGCCGGCCGACACGTGCAGATTTTCCATGTCGGCGGGGCGGGCGGCGACCATCCCTATTTCACTCACGCTCCGGAAGGCCGTTACCTCAAGGCGATCTTTGCTCGGGTGACCACGGCCAAGAACCTTTCGCTAGGTCCACGCGGCGCTGGGGAGAAATCGGGCGAAGGGCCAGACGATGGGTTGGACTTCATGCCGCAGCACGACAACCCAACAGCAAAAGGCGAGCCGAACGGGGGGCCGTCGGCTCGCCGGGGGGGTGGGGAATCGGGTCGCAGCCCTGAGCAGGGCTTGGCCCGCAGGCCTTCTCGCGACAACCCTTAATAGTTGAAGTTGACACCCAACTGCAACGTATGTAGATAGATGCTCTCATCGTTAAAGTTAAACGCCGGCCGGGTCGCTCCTTGCGTCGCTCCATATAGATCCGAGGTCGGTATCTGTGTTGAATTCACAAATCCGTCGATCTGTTTGCCCGGTCGCACCACATGGCTCCAGTAGGTGAACGTATACCCCGCCGAGATGGCCAGATGCTGCGTCAGCTTCAGACCGACCGTGATGCCCGCCTCGGGCGTGTAGCTAAACACCGTGCGAGTGCGACTGCCGATGTTGGACGGTTGAGCCAGAACGCCCCCAGGCAGCGTCGTGGTTTGCCCGTTGCTCTGAATCCACGTCGAGGCCCCGCTGATGTCCACGGTTTGTTCTGTCACACCCAGACCAATCTTGCCATGCGCTGCCAGAAACACCCACGACCCATCCAGACGCACGCGGCCACCGATCTGTCCGCCATAGAAGTTGTTGGTGGTGCGGAAGCGGTCGAAATCCGTTACCACGTCGCCAGCCAGCACGGGGAAGCCGTTGAAGAGGATGAACGCATCTTCCAGGGCATTGATGCGATCGTTGATGGTCAGGGTCTCACCCAATCGCATGTAGCGAACGCCCAACAACGCCGCCGCACTCCAGCCTTCGCCACACACGTTGTATGCGGCGTTGGCCTCGGCCATGAATAGCGACAGTTGGCTGTCCACACGCACGCCACCGGCTAGACTGTTGGGGAAAGAGTTCAGGCCGCGGCTGAGCGTGTTGGTCGAAGTATCGAAAATCGGTCGAGCAATCACCGGAATGCCGTTGGCGTCGGATTCCTTGGCAAAGTTCACACCGGTCTGCTCAAAATAGTTGCCGCCCACTTCCAACGAGTAGACGCGAGCCTCGTCGAGAAACACACCGGCATCGATCCGCAAGCCGCTCTGTTCGTTGTGGTTGATGTTGCCGCCGAATATCACCAAGGTGCCAGGTTGGCCCAAAGCTCCCGCACTCCGCCCGTCAGCCACTGCTCCGATGGTCGCCAACGGAAATGCCAGCGACTGTGGCTGCACCCAAGTGAGCGTGTAGCCGGCGTTGATCCAGAAGCGATGTTTATTCGGGCCGAGGATGTCCGCCCCGCCGCCGTCGATGGCTGCCCCTTCGGGCACCACGGGCATGCCACTGAGTTCCGGCCCCATCACCGGGGGCAAGGTCATGGGCACGCTCGGCTGCGCCGGCAGGCCAGCCATCATGCCCGGCATGGGATAACCGTAACCGTAGCCCGTGTAGCCATATTGGGCAGGCATGACGGGATAGCCCATGGCCGCCCCACCGTAGCCGGGCATCATCGCGCCGGGCATCATCGCGCTGGGCATCGCCCCAGCAGCGGGACCAGCGGCCGCATAGCCCGGGGCACTGGTGTAGTAGCCCTGATTGCTGAAGTAAGTGCCCAACGGCTGACCAGTCGCGGTCTGGCTGCCGAACCCCTGGGCGTTGGCCAGCGAGGCCCCGCACAGCAGCGCCGCCGCACAGAAGATCCGTTTCCTCATTTGTCCCACCTGCATGGAGAAGGTCCTTATGAGCAACGGCCGGTACTCCCACTGAGAACCGACCGAAATACCACGACGCGACAGGTGTCAATCCGGGGGAGTGGTCTTTGAGGGTGAGCGAGCGGCAGGCAGAGGCGATGAACCCAGCCTGCCGTTTGCCCAGAAATGTTATCGGCGCACGACGTGCCAGGCTTTCGCTCATTTCCCAAAGGTACGAGCAAGCCAGCCCTGGCGGTTTTACCAAACTTGCCTCAAACGCTGCATCGAGCCATTCACTGGATACTCACCACCTCACCGCCATCACGCGTGGCCAAGGCGTCGAGCAAGTCGAGATCCATCGAATACGGCAACATCCGCACAGAGTTCTGTTTCCGCCGACGCCCTCTTTGCTATCGTAAACAACAACGGCCCATCCAACCCTCCAGGAGCTTCCCCATGTCCATTGCCGAGCAAATTCAGCTGTATCTCGAGGCACCGGCCCAGTTACGGGCTGCCGTTGCCGGACTAAGTCGCGAGCAGGTGCTAGCGCGGCCAATCGCGGGCAAGATGTCCACGCTGGAGGTGGTCGCCCACCTCGCCGACTTCGAGCCGGTCTTTGCCGACCGCATGAAACGCATCATCGCGATGGATCGGCCGCACCTCGCCCCCGGCGACGAGAACGCCTTTTTGGCCAAGTTGGCTTACCACGAGCGCGACCTCGAAGACGAATTGCGTCTCATCGAACTGGTGCGTGCCCAGATGGGTCGCATCCTCCGCACCCTGCCTGCTGACGCCTGGTCACGCATCGGCATTCATGCCGAACGCGGCGAAATGACGCTGGAACAGATGTTACGCACGGCCAACTCTCACATTCCCCACCATGTGCCGTTTATTTTGGAGAAGCGTAAAGCCCTGGGGATGTAATTGTTCCCTTCTGTTGGCCTCGGTAGAGAGCTGTTGGCTTGGATGTCGAGCAAGGCCCGAGATAGACCCAGGCCCAAATGGGGCTGTCTCTCACGGCAAGACAGCCGGCAGCCGCGACGCTACAATACAAGCTGTTGCAGCGAGAGACGTTTGGCTATGCAGCGCGACCTGATTCTTGGCACGGCCGGACATATCGACCACGGCAAAACGACGCTCGTCAAGGCGCTGACGGGCGTCGATTGTGACCGGCTGCCCGAAGAAAAGGCCCGCGGCATTACCATCGACATCGGCTTCGCCCACCTTGACTTGCCCCCCTTTCGCCTGGGCATCGTCGATGTGCCAGGCCATGAACGCTTTGTCAAAAACATGCTCGCCGGGGCCACGGGTATCGACCTGGCTCTCTTGGTGGTGTCGGCCAAAGAATCGGTCAAGCCGCAAACCCGCGAGCATCTGGAAATTCTCAAGCTCTTGGGCGTGCGTCAAGGGGTGATCGCGCTGACCATGTGTGATTTGGTCGATGACGAGACACGTGAACTGGTCACACTGGAAGTCCGCGAGTTGGTCCGCGACTCCTTTTTAGCCGCTGCCCCGATTGTGCCCACGGTCGCGCTAAGCGGCCAAGGCATCCCCGAGTTGAAAGCGGCTCTGCTGCGGGCGTGTGAGCAGCTCGAGCCGCGCACCAGCAAGCAGTGGTTTCGCTTGCCGATTGACCGGGCTTTCATCGTCCAAGGGCATGGCACGGTCGTCACCGGTTCGGTCGTCTCTGGCACGCTAGCCTTGGGCGACGAAGTGGAGTGGCTGCCACGTCGCGAACGGGTCCGTGTGCGTAGTTTGCAGAATCACGACACTCCCACCCCCCAGGTGCATCGCGGCCAACGCGCCGCGGTGAATCTGGCTAATGTCCGCCACGACGAAATTCATCGCGGCCAAGAGTTGGCCACACCGGGATATTTACAACCATCTCGGGTGTTAACCGTGCGATTGCATTGCCTGAAGGATCAGAAACGCCCCCTGCGACACCGTCAACCGGTACGCCTGCATCTGGGCACTGCCGAGGTCATGGGGCAAATCTCCCTCCTAGATTGCGACACGCTCGACCCCGGCCAGTGGGGCTTGGCCCAGCTTTTCGTCGAGGACCCGATCGTCGCCACCTGGGGCCAGCCGTTTGTGCTGCGCGAAGCGTCGGCCACCCAAACTCTCGGTGGCGGGCAAGTCCTCCAAGCCACGGCACGCAAGCTCCGACGCCGACACATCGCAAGTCTCGAACGAGTCGAACGCTTGTGGAGTGGCGATCCAGCTCAACGGGTGTTGTTGGTCGCTTGGTTTGGCCTGTTCTCGGGTGTGCAATTGGCCGATGTGGTCCGCGAGGCGGGGGTCGGTCCCGAGGAAGCCGCCGCTCTGTTAGAGACGCTCAAGACCCAGCAAAAGCTCATCGAAATCGTGCTGGGAGCCAATCGCCGACTCTTGCTGCATCACGAGATGCTCACGGAGTTGGAGAACCGCATCCTCGGGGTGCTGGACAAGCTGCATGCCGAGTTCCCCTTGCTGTCCACCCACGATCGCCAAAAAGTCCAAGCACAATTAGCTTACATGGGTGACGATGCCTTGGTACATGCCACCGTCGATCGACTCCTCAGCCAAAAACGCTTGCTGGGCGATCTGCGACGCATCGGCCGGGCCGACTTCAAACCCAAGCTCAGTGCCAACCTGCGCAAGCTCAAGGAGACGTTGATCGAAGCGTATCGCGTCAGCCAATTCATGCCGCCCGATCCCAACAGCTTCGTGAACCGGGCCGGGGGCAACGCCGCTCATCTGCACGACCTTTTGGATGTTTGCGTCGCTGAAGGCTATCTGGCCCGCATCACCGAGGAGATTTATTTGCATGCCGATGCCGATCAAGCGATGAAACGCGAGGTGGTGGCTCGGCTGCGCGAGGGCAAGGGCTTAACCGTCGCCGACATTCGTGACATGTTAAATACGTCACGAAAATTTGCTGTGCCCCTGTGCGAATATCTGGATCGCTGTGGGATCACGCGGCGTGAGGGAGACTTGCGCTTCCTAGCCCATACGGAAACCTCTCTCTCATGACCGACAATCCTTTTCGTGCCTTACCCTCGGTGAATGAAGTGCTGGCTCTCCTGCCTGGTGAGGCTCCCCGCGAACCGCTTTTGGCCGCTGTCCGCGCCGAATTAGCCGCCCAACGCGAAGCCCTGGCCAGAGGCGAAGCCATTCTCCAGCAAAAGCAGACGCTGGCGCAGGAAGTAGCCCAGCGGGCCTGGCAACGCCTGCAAGGACAATTACGTCCCAAGCTCGTCCCGGTTCTCAACGCTACGGGTATTGTCTTACATACCAATCTCGGCCGTGCTCCCTTGTCCCCTCAGGCGGCCGAGGCTGCGCGGATGGCAGCCGCGGGCTACCTCAATCTCGAGGTTTCCTTGCAAACCGGCAAACGCTCCTCGCGTCAGGATGCCATCCGCGAGTGGCTGTGTCAATTGACCGGAGCCGAGGCCGCCACGGCTGTCAACAACAACGCGGCGGCCACGGTGTTGGCGTTGCGGGCGTTGTGTGTGGGACGCGAGGTGATCGTCTCCCGCGGGCAACTGGTCGAGATCGGCGGCAGCTTTCGCATCCCGGAGATTATGCAAGCCAGCGGGGCCATCCTGCGCGAAGTGGGTACCACCAACCGCACCCGCTTAAGCGATTACGAGCGGGCGATCGGCCCCAACACCGCTGCCCTTCTGCGCATTCATCCCAGCAACTACCGCATCCAGGGCTTTACCGAGTCCGTCTCGATTGCCGATCTCGTCTCGCTGGGCCATGCTCGCAACTTGCTTGTCATGGATGACATCGGCTCCGGGGCGCTCATCGACCTGCAGAGCCTGGGCTTCCATGAGGAACCGTTGGCCAAAGCCAGCATCCAGGCCGGGGCCGATCTCGTCTGGTTTAGTGGTGATAAACTCTTAGGTGGACCTCAGGCCGGCATCTTAATCGGTCGTAAAGAGCTGATTACTCTTTTAGAAAAAGATCCCTTGATGCGTGCCTTCCGCCTCGACAAGATGACTCTGGCCGCCCTGGAGGCGACGTTACGGCTCTATCTCGATCGCGACCTGGCCCAGCGAGAAATCCCCGTCTTGCGGATGCTCAGTGAACCGCTCGACTCCCTGCGACAACGCGCTGAGCAACTCGCGCAACTGCTCCGGGCGGTCCCGCAGGTTCAGGCTCGTGCCGTGGCCGATGAGGCGTTCGTGGGCGGCGGCTCCTTGCCCGATCAACAACTGCCCAGCTGGGTCGTGGAGTTGACTACTCCTTTAAGGGATGCCGAACTGGCCACTCGGCTCCGCTTGGGCACCCCCGCCGTGCTCAGTCGCGTTCGCCAAGGACACGTTGTCTTGGATGTCCGCACTTTACTGCCTGACCAAGAGGCCGCTCTCGTCCAGGCGCTGCGGTCAGCCCTCACACCGGCCTGAAACTGCTAACGCGACCAGCGAAACGTCGCTCGCACCTCGGGGTTGACCACCTTCTCTGCCGGCCATTCCCCGCGATACAACGCTACGATCGCTTCGGCGGCGGAATGAGCCATATCGTCACGGGCGCGGTAGTCGGTGCCGGCGGCGTGGGGTGTCAACACCACGTTGTCCAGCTGGAGCAGCGGATTGTCTGCCGCGGGTGGCTCTTGCTCGAACACATCCAGCCCGGCTCCAGCGATACGGCGGTTCACCAGTGCGTCAAACAACGCTTTCTCATCCACCACCGATCCACGCGCCGTATTGATCAAAAAAGCAGTCGGCTTCATGCGTGCTAGCATTGCTGCATTGATCAAATGTCGCGTCGTGGGAATAGCCGGCAAATGCAGCGAGACAAAATCGGACCGTTCCAGCAGGGCCTCCAGCGTTACTAGCTCAACGCCCGCCTCGGCCGCCCATTGCTGGTCGGCGTAGGGGTCATGGCCGATCACCGTCATGCCAAACGCCTGGGCCCGCGTGGTCATGGCCTTGCCGATGCGACCCAGGCCAACCAAACCGAGCGTCTGGGTTCGCAACGGTAGCGTCGAGCCACGCGGCCAGCGACCTGCTGCCGTTCCCGCGTGTTGCGTGATGAGATTCTTGGCCAACGCCAGCATCAGCGCGAAAGTATGCTCCGCAACGCTACCGTGATTCGTATTTGGGGCAAAGGTTACCACCACATTGTGCCGAGTGGCCGCTTCCAGATCGACGGCATCATAGCCGACCCCGACGCGAGCAATGACGCGAAGTTGCGGATTAGCCGACAGAACCCGCTCGGTGTACGGCTCGGAACCAGCAAGCGAAGCATCAATGCCTTTGAGATGGTGAAGAATCTGTTCTTCGGTGAGTTGCGAGGGTGAGCCATGATAAACAATCTCAAATCCGCCCAATCGCAACACATCAAGAAAAGAGCCTTGAACGTTGGCCAAGGGGGCAGGACCGATCAACACGCGTGGCATGGAAAACATCCGCTCGGGGTGCAAGCTGGGGGTGAACCTTGAAACCATTCTACGAGGACAACCGTAAACGGGTCAGCCAAGCACGCAACTCCTTTTGCCTTGCTTCCCAGGCCCGCTGCGCCATCGCCCGATCCACCGTTGCAAACCGCACCGTCTGCCCCGGCCGCAACTGCCCCACCACATCCCAATCCGCCGCTATCACTTGAGCGATCTGCGCATAGCCCCCAATCGTCTGGCCATCGACTCCCAGCACGATACATTGGCCATCGCGTGTCACCTGCACCGCTCCGGGACAGATAGGCTCCGAGGGTAACTCGGGCGGCACGGGCAACGCGGGACCTTCTAGCCGTACCCCCATGCGATCGGCAGCGGCCCCTACTTGGTACGTCGGAGCGGTCAAGGCACCGGCGGGAAACAACCCTGCATGGGCTCCCGGTAACACCCGCAGCACCTCGGGCCAGCTTGGCAGTCGCAGCGACCGTCCGGGAATCGCTCCGGTCGCTCGACACTCCAGCGTCGCACCATCCATCAATGGGTATAAACTAGAAACGCTGCTTAGAATCGGCTCGGCTTGCACGCCGCCGGCAAAACAAACATACGCACACCTGCCGCTTTTGCATCCGCCGATGACTAGGGGTTGACCGGCCGCCAGCCGGAACGTGCTGCCCATGGCAAAGCCGCTCAAATCAAAGGCAGCGCCGTAGACCGCCAGCGTGAGCGGCTCGTCGGCGACAAGGGTCGGCCCGACCAGGGTAATTTCCAGTGCGGGCGTCTGGGGCGGATTGCCCACTAGGGCGTTACCCAAGGCCAGCGACCACCGGTCCGCGGCCCCGCCCAGGGGCACACCAAGAGAACGGCTGTGAGGTCGTCCGGCATCGACGAGGCGGGTGTGCAGCCCCGCCCGCAGCAGAACAACCTTCATGGTACGTCGAAGGCGCGCAGCGTCACGCCGGCTGCCTGCAGTTCCTCACGCAACGCATGAATAAAATCGAGTGCCTGGGGATTGTCACTATGAACACATAACGAGTCGATTCGCACTTCGTGGATCAACCGCAACGCCTGGGTGACAGCCTCACGGGGCGTCTGAATGAACGCATCGGGACGATCACGCGGCACCAGCAACCCCTCGGGAGTGTAACGGCGATCCGCATAGCCTTCGCGTAAAAACAGCACACGCCCTTCAGCTAGGCGTTCCATCATCGAGCCAGGCAACCCCAGTAGCGGCAGACCAAGAGTGGCAGCGCAATCGACCACGGCTCGGGCGATGGTTTCATCCCGGCACGCCATGTTGTACAACGCCC
>Ga0272446_1004488_pt1 | contig 16466 bp, 18 predicted proteins | sample YNPCB0061_FD_194587 | JGI IMG/M metagenome (GOLD analysis project Ga0272446, IMG submission 194587) | Hot spring microbial mat communities from Yellowstone National Park, WY, United States - YNP-CB-006-1 | ecosystem: Environmental > Aquatic > Thermal springs > Hot (42-90C) > Sediment | place... | reverse complement strand
GCAACCACCATGCTATAGCCCCTAGCCATGTTCGATAAACCACCAAACGGAGCATCGGTTTTGCAAAAACTCACAACCTGATTCATTTCATATCTATTCACTTCATATCTCATAGCCCTTAGCCCTACCTATACGCCTACCCTCTTATTCCCAATCTTATGACTACTCTATCACTGGAACCCCAAAAGAATAGCTCCGTATATTTAGATTGCCACTCAATACTTCTCTCGCTATCTTCTGATAAACATCATCAAAATTTATATACTCACTCATAAACGAAAAGCCAAAACCATACTAATCAAATATACCACATCTAAACAAAATCTGGCACCCCTTTAGCAATAATACTTGACTAAAAACAGCCTCTATGGTAATATTAATTACCAGCAAAAATAAAACTTAAGTGCATGGATTTAGAAACCAATAATTAAAGTTAATGATTAAGCACAAAATTGGTAACATATTGCAAGAAAATGTAGAAGCTCTAGTTAATCCAGTGAATTGTGTTGGAATCATGGGGCGTGGTCTGGCACTGCAATTCAAAAGCGCTTTCCCAGAAAACTTCAAGGTCTATGCTAAAGCCTGTAAAGAAGGCAAAGTTAAGCCCGGACAGATGTTGGTATTTAAAACTGATCAATCAAACCCACAATACATCATTAATTTCCCTACTAAACGCCATTGGAGAGATAAAAGCCAAATTGATGATATTAAAAATGGGCTTAAGGCATTGACGCATATAATAAAACAATACAATATCCGATCAATTGCTATCCCAGCACTGGGATGTGGCTTAGGCGGCTTAAATTGGTCTGAAGTTAAGCCACTGATTGAAAGTACGCTCGTAAATAGTAATACTCATATTATTATTTATGAGCCAAAAAACAACTTTATTAAGCAAATAGACTACCAAAATTAAGAGTCGTTTTAGAATAAAACGACTCTTAATACTCTTAGAACAGAAGCAAATTAAAAGGCCAAACCCATACCAATTCGGAATAAAGCAGGGGCATTATTGCCAGCAACACCTACCCCCGTATTAACTGACATAAATGGGGCAGGCTTCCAGGTTGCGGATACACCACCAGCAGAATGACCGCCATAAGTCGCAAAACCAGCCCCTACCCCTAAAGTCGCACCCTCCGGTACGGGAGCCGCACTCATGGCGGCAACAGCGGCAATCCCACCAAACGCATCCGACTTTAACTGATCCATATCCCCCCGCACGTCATCAATGCGCTTATCCAGCCGTTCTTCAACGGTTCTTAACTGGCGAACATTGACCGCATCCATTGGCATCACCCCGTCTGCAACATTCATAATCCGGCGTTCCGCACCAGGCGCACCAACAGATACCACCATTCGCTCGCTTGCCACAGAACCAGAACCAATCGCTACCGAATCAGAGGCAGATACAACCGCACCTGTACCAATCGCATAACTCCGATCCGCACCCGGCATTACCCGGCTTTGAGAACCAAAAGCACCTGCATCTTTAGCAGAAACCTCACTCCGTTCCCCAACCGCAACAGAGTTAGCTCCAATAACCCTAGATTCATAACCTAGAGCCGTCCCTCGCTCCCCTGTAACTGCTGACCGAGAACCAATAGCGGTACTGTAATCCGCTGAAGCCTTAGCCATAAACCCATTCGCTTTTGCTTCGTTCCCGGAAGCTTCCGCATAGGCACCCTCAGCAGTTGCACCCACACCCGTCACTTGAGCTTCATAGCCTAATGCAGTCGCATTCTCCTTATCAGCTACCGACCGGGAACCAATCGCTGTACTAAAATTCCCAGAAGCCTTTGACCAGTACCCATTCGCTTTTGCTTCATCCCCGGAGGCTTCCGCATAGGCACCCTCCGCAGTCGCACCAAATCCTGTTGCTTTGCTACCATAACCCAACGCACTCGCTTGTTCCCCACTCGCTAACGATTGTGAGCCAATCGCTGTACTAAAATCGCCTGTAGCTTTCGCTTGATACCCGTTTGCCTTAGCTTGATTCCCACTAGCTACAGCTTCAGCACCCTCAGCGGTCGCTCCAAATTTGGTAGCCTGCGCCCCATACCCTACTGCTGTAGCCTTCTCAGCCGTCGCCCTAGACTGACCCCCAATTGCTGTTGCATATTGAGCATAAGCCCCGGAACCATCCCCATTCGCTGTAGAACCGCTACCAATCGCTTGGGCATAACCCCCCGTTGCCGTCGCCCCATGCCCAACCGCCAACGACCCCCGACCCAAGGCAGTTGGATTCGTACTATTCGCTAAAGCACTAAAATCACCCAACGTCCCCGTATAACCCTTCGCTAACGCCCGGTTGTACGCATCCACATCAACAGTCCCATCAGGGTTCAACCCACCCCCTTGAGACTCGGCACCAATCGCTGTTGCCCCCAAAGAACTCGCAGAAGCTTTATAGCCATTCGCCTTGGCATAGTCCGCAGTCGCTTCAGCTTTCGCACCCTCTGCAACCGCACCTAATCCCCTCGCCAAAGAATCTGCACCTAATGCAACTGCTGGACCCCCAGACTGACCCTCAGCATGGGCACCACTCCCAATCGCAACATCCTGGCTATTCTGCCCACGTGCTTCAGAACCTATCGCAACCGCATCCTGGGCAGAACGAGTATCGCTCCCAATCGCAATCCCATCCTGAGCCGCAACTGCACCAATACCGTCCCCATCCCGGTCACTACCAATCGCTATGCCCCGATCTCCAACAACCAGGTTGTCCGTTCCAACCAAGATGCCTTTCTCAATCCCATCTCCCGCATTGTTTCGATTCCCGACCGCCACCGTATCCTTGACGTTATCACCGAAAGTGTTCTCGTTCCCAAACTGGGAGTTGTCCTGGTTGAACTTGCCCATGAAGTTGTCGTAGCCCACCTGGTTGTTCTGGTTGGAATCCTCTGAAATTACGTTCTTGTTCCCCTGCTGGCTGTTATCATTAGACCGATCTGCAATCACGTTCCCATGCCCATCCTGGGTGTTCCGATTAGCATCGTTCCCGATCAAATTCTCGTTCCCCTGTTGGGTGTTATAATTAGAACGGTCGCCAATCTCGTTTAAAAACCCAAGCTGACTGTTCTTATCTGAATCGTTCCCAATGAGGTTCTCATGCCCCGTCTGCACGTTATAGTCAGAATCCTTACCGATCTCGTTCAGATAACCCAACTGGGCGTTCTTATTGGAGTTGTCCCCAATTAAATTGTAATTTCCAGTCTGGGAATTGTCATCAGAATCCTTACCAATCTCATTCCCATATCCACCCTGAAAGTTCCGATCCGATAAATCCCCGATTAAGTTAAAATTACCGTTCTGAGCATTATCATTTGCCTCGTTTCCAATGGTGTTAGCGTAACCATCTTGAGTATTACGATTGGAATCATCACCAATGGTATTATTGTTCCCATTCTGGTTATTATCGTTCGACCTGTCCCCAACCTTGTTTTCATGCCCAATCTGTACATTCCTATCAGAATCATCCCCTATCTCATTATCTTTCCCAACCTGAATATTGTCCTTAGAATTAGAACCAGTAGAATTGTCACTCCCAATGTTAATGTTATCCCCCTTAAATTCAATTCGCTCCGTAACACGAATTACGTTTCCCTCAATCGTAGGTGCAGAAATTTTACTGTCAGAACCTGTTAAGTTGATACTACCAGGCCCGGTAATCTCACCCTCTAAAGAATTGTCCCCAATAACATTATCCTTGATCTCAGAATTCTTAACAACACCATCCTTGAATACACTCTCAACAATCTCGGAATTCTTGATAGTACCATCCTTGAATACACTCTCAACAATCTCACTATTATTAATTGTACTATTATTGATTGTACTGTTATTGATTGTAGTAGACTCACTACCAGACTGACCAATGACTGGCATATACGAAGGAAGCGCTGTCACTTCAGAAAGACCACTAATAGGTTCATTAGAAACAAGATAAGTTGCATAAAAATGATAACCTATGTTAATAGCAAGTTGCCCAGTGGCAATATTTCTACATACAGGATGATACGTTACAGGAACAAATTCCCCATTCACAAACACATTGCTAGTAGGCACTACATAAATACCTCCATCCCCTTCGGCCAAAGAGTATCCACTTGGACAAATCCCATCAATAGCATAAAGATTTACACGCCCAGGACTTAATACCATAGGAGATACCTGGTTTGTGCTAAACCCCGCCGATATTGGAGGCTGGTACTCCTGCAACTGCGCCAAAGCCGGATTTGTATTAGTCCCTACAATAAGTACTGTACTAAAACCTAAAGAAGCAACAGACAGACCCAAAGCTTTCCCGTTCATAAAGTAACCTCCATAAAAAGTAGTTGATTGTAAGTGACACACTCCCGACTCCGACCGCATAGCGATACGGAGCGGGCTTCATGGCTTACGCCACCTGCGGAACGCTTCGTCGGGGAGCTATTCCAAGAAGCCTCTGCGTTCGGCAAAGCCATGCCGTAGGCGTGCAAACAAACATGGAATGCCCCACCGTGTAGCTGTACCAAATTCCAGCAATGCTGTTGTTTCGTACAACTGACTGGATTATACTACTGCTGAACAACAATTGCAACGGGGTCGGGTGGCCAATAATGGTCGGGCGGGCGTTCGGATGGCCGAAACGGTATAATCTTAGTTGGTTCGTCAATTTAAGGAGTAAAATGATGTTTCTAAAACTTATTAAAAATGAACCGTTAGTTATTTGTACTTACATAAGTATAACTTTAGGTCTGACTGGGGTATGGAGTAAAAGTGCTTTAGCTCAAGAACAGCCAAGAAAAGACCGTAGAACGACAGAAAATTTTCAACTAGGAGGGCGGTCAATTCCGCAAACAAATGTTCAAAAACCCCAAACACAAGCAGATGTTTATATTGTTCAGCGAGGGGATAATCTGTACCGTATTGCCTGTCGTCATGGTATGACTTTAACTTCCTTACTAAGAAAGAATAAACAATTCCGCTCTAATCCTAATCTTATTTATCCTGGAGATAAAGTTTATTTAGGTACTAGATTATCTAGTAATTCTTCACTATCCCGTAGAATAGTCAAGGAAAGTAATACAGTGCAAATTCCTGTTAAGTCTAAAAAAGCTACAAATCATAAGTATCCTGCTAATAATATAAACACTAAATCATATCCAGCTATCGATCTTTCTAAAATTCCAAATTACCAAATTCCTTACCAATTAGATCAATTTCTATTTAATTTAGAATATGCAAAATTTATTGAAAAGATTAAAAACGATCCAAACACCCAAGTAATTTTAGAAGGAGGTAGAGAACATATTTTAGTTCCTATCAAGTCTGAATAATCAATCACAATATTCACAGCCTTCCCCCAAACCTATTCCAGCCAAACCTCAAAGACCTACATCAGTACCACGTCCTAACCTTGCACTTGAACAACTACAACAACTGTGCTATAATCCACACAAACTATGAATTTAAGGTTTATATATATGAGCAAGCTCTATTTTGTTTTAATTGACTATGAAAATATGCAGCCCGAAGTGATACAATTAATAAGATTACTTGCTCCAAATCAGGAAGAACAACAAATAAATTTATTTATCTTCCATAATAGGAGCCAGATGGAAGTCATCCAAAAAATAGGAAATAAACTTCCTTATGCCAACATAAACTATGAATGCGTAAACAGCCGTAAGAAGAACGCTCTGGATTCAGCAATCTGGATACAAATTGGATATTTATTAAAATATTACCCCAATGCCCATTTTCTAATTATTAGTAGAGATAAAGATTTCGATGCTGGGATCGAAGTCGCCCAGGAAAAAAACATTTTCGTATCCAGATGGAACTCGGTCGAAGAACTCTTAGAAAATGCCAGGACAAATAGTTACTCAAATGATATGCTGAATTATGTAAAACTGTACATTGCCAAGTTGACAAAAATGTACAAAAACAGACCGAAAACAGAAAGAGCCTTGTTAAATGATCTAAAAAATACTCTTAAAGGCGAAATAGATGAGCAGAATTTCCTCGAGATATTAGAAATGCTTTACCACATCAAATTAATAGCCAAGGAAGGGGGGAAAATCACTTACTACTTGCAAACAGCCTAAAAAATGAAGTATAATAAATAGAATTGCTGTAGGAGATATAAGCAATGTGGGAACTAATTTTAGTAGGTAGTATAAATTTGGCGGAATTAAACCAAAGAATTGTAGAAAATCCAAGCTCACAAATCCTTGAGAGCGAGAAAGACGAAAGAGAGTTGCTACGAATTTTAGAAGATATTTTTAACAACGAAGAGTTTCTGCGTAAACTTCAGCAGGAAAAGTTAATTCCTTTCCCTGCCCCTAATTTATTAGTGAACTACCCCACCACATCGGCGGATGGGGTTTCTGATGCCCCATTCGCTTGACGGTGAAGTTTCTGTCTCTTCCTCTGCCCCAGTTGCTTCATAGACCCGCAGGACTGTGAAGTAGTGCTGAGACATCCAAGACTAACGAGGCTAGTTCCTAACCCCGGTTGCTGATTCGTTGCAACATTGTACATTACGAGTAGAGTGGGGAATTCCGCACGCTTTGTTAATGGGCAAACCTTTCCCTCTATTCCCCCATGCCCCAATTCCACCACTTAGCCCCAAAGTCTTAAGGGGTACTACCACCGAACCCCTAGAAAGACTGCAAGCAAAGCTAAAAGAGACTTATCCCAATGGATTTGAAGAAAAGAACTTACTAAAAATAGGTGAGCTTGAAATTCCCACCGACTTAGAAAGCTATGGTTTTTTCTATATCGGTGCTCCTGGGACAGGTAAAAGCCAAACCATATTTAGCAATATAAAAGCAATTCTAAAGAGAAGGAATTTTCGCACAATTATTCTCGATACCAATAAGGAAATCTTAGCTATCTTAGATAAGATATGCAAATTAATTAAAGAGGAAAATAGAGGTTTCTTCGGAAGTTTCTGTAAAACAGAACTAATACGAATTGTCTTGATTAGGCAAGAAAACCTATGAAGAGAATTGCTAGGCTTTGAATGAAAAAAGCATCCCTAAGTTACTGAAAAACGAGAAGCAAGCCCCTAATTTGCTTTGGATAACTCCCAGTATATTGTGTATAATGATATTTACAAACTCCATATCTTTCCCAAATGCTACCTTCTGAAGAAATTAGAGACTGGGTTGAAGAACTTCATGAACCAAGTGTTGTCCCACTAGAGCAATTTAAGTCACTTGTCTCGTGGCTCAAGAACCCGCATCACTTCCCTAGTGTTAGGCTAGTTATTGGTGGCTCTGGTACCGGGAAAACAGTCGCTATATCTTATTATCAAAAATCGGTTGAGAAACATTCAAAAAATTTCACTAAACCAACCCTTTTGCTTAAGCCCCCTTCCCAGTGCGAAATTCGAGCATTTTACCTTTCACTAATTGAAACTTTATACTCCCCGACTTTTGGAAGAATATCTACTTATGAATTACGTCAAAATTCATGGTATTATCTAAAACATTACCAAGTCTCTCAGCTTATCATTGACGATGCAGATAGACTAAAATCCGCTACTTTCACGGAAATTACAGACATAGTGGATCGCTTAAATATATCAGTTATTTTGGTAGGAGATGAACCCTTACTAAAAAAAATTGCTAAAAACGAACATATAAAGAGCCGCATCCGCTCTACTTTTTATATGAATCCCTTAACCCGTGACCAGTTCGCACAAGCGGTTTTTATGCTTACGAAATCTATATTTCGCTGTGAAATGGATATGTCTGATATGAATTTTTTGTTTAACCTATATTCCTACTGCCAAGGTTCCATTAAAATACTAGATGAAACTTTTAGGCAAATTGCACTTACTCATCTGCAAAATGAACTTTCTAAATTCTCGCCCGAACTCATCAAAGAAACATTTTTCTCCTTGAAAGCATCTCCAACTCCCCACTACCTAGAAAGCATCAAGAAGCAAAAAATGTCTGCTAAGGTAGACCGTTAAGCGACAGCTAATATGAAACAAAAATGCCTAAACATCAAAAAAGAGCTACTCTCTAAATTACTCTTTTCTTATTGGCTCCAGAAATTAATGTGATTGGATGACCTAACCAGAAAAAATCAATCCACTATGAGCCAAAAGAAAGCCTTAAATAAAATTAGAGACTGTATCAAAAGCCACAGTAAAGTGCTTGACCTCTCATGCTTAAATCTAAAAGAATTGCCAAAACAACTATTTAAACTAACTTGGCTAATTGGACTAGATTTATCATTTAACCAACTCCAATCCCTATCCTCGGAAATTGGAAACCTCATTAATCTCCGAGGACTACGGCTTAATGATAATGAACTAAAATCCCTGCCCACAGAAATTGGTAAACTGTCTAACCTACAGCAACTATATCTTGAGTATAACCAACTCCAGTTCCTACCCCCAGAAATTGGTAAACTATCTAACCTACAGCAACTATATCTTGAGTATAACCAACTCCAGTTCCTGCCCCCAGAAATTGGCAACCTCATTAATCTACAGGAGCTATGCGTTCATCATAACCAACTAAAATACCTATCGCCAGAAATCGCTGATCTGGTTAATTTGCAAAAACTATGGCTTCATCATAACCAACTTAAATCCCTGCCCCCAAACCTGAATGATTTAACAGAACTCTCACCAATTGACTTCTATTACTATAATAACCCTATTATCTTCATTCCTAAATCTTCCGAAAATGTTGTCAAATTCAATCTAAAATTAAATCGGAACCAATATACCCCATAATTGACACTCCCACCACCTAAAGGTGGGGAATTCTTACCCAGTCCATAAACGGACTCATAAAAGCGTTGTCAATATACCCCTACACAGTTCCTCAAGGCATTGCCCTAAGGTTCTGCTTACCAAGCTATCCCTCTGTGTAGATGCCGGAGAAGAAACAGCAGACCTATCTCCTCCGTGGAGGAGGAGAAACAGGCTGACCAAACAATCTAACTGTAGAAGAAGCAGTAGCCCTGGCAGGCTTAGCAACAGGCTTAGGAGCAGGGTTAGGAGCAGGGTTAGATGGCGGGGGAGAAACAATAACACTTTGCTGAACAGCAGAAGGAGATAAGGTTCCTCGCTGAACATCAGAAGGAGACAAAGTTCCTTCTCCCCCTGGTATATTCGGCAAAGCTGAAGTGGATGGCGGCATCGTTACACCAGGCGGATGCGCCACAAGCGCAGTAGTAATGGGGATACTGTCTGGCAGTGCCGCCCGAATCCTGCTGTATAAAGAACCATCCACCTGAAACTGCTGAGAATTGTTAGGAAATCCAATCAAATACACACCCCCATTAGCCGCCTGGGGTTGATAAATCTGCCCATCTACATAAACACTCCCCGGCGGCAATAATGGAACGTTCAGGTTATTCCCAACCACTAAAATCCCTGAACTCCCCGGCGGAATCGTAATGTTATTACCAATAACCACAGTACCTAACACAGAAGTAATGCTAATCCCACTACCCGCAATCAAATTCCCATTCCCCGAACTCGCCTGTGCATACCGAGGACTGCCTACCCAGCATAAACCCACTGCCAAACCAGAAATAATAGCATAACGCCATTGACGATACCCCATCCGCATACTCAAAATCTCCCAAGTTAAGCAATATACCAATATAATTACTCTAAATCCTACCAAAAGTCAACCCCCCCCTCACTACTTAGTCCCTAACCGCACATATAAAAAATATACAATAGAGTAATAACAAAAGCGTTATATTCAGTAAACATGAATTAGTGTATAATCCACTCATGGGCGAGAAATTTGATCTTACTACTTGAACAATTACCACAACCAAATGAGGAAAATAAATGAGCAAATACTCAAAACAAGACCTTGATTCCTATATACTTCTAATCATTAAAATTATTAAGACAGAATTCCCAGACCTACAATTTAACTTACTAGAATTTAACTACCTCCAGATTAAACCACCTGCTGAGAAATTCTACTACAAATTAGATAAAATGACTATTGACGGAATCGGAATTGAACCCCTAAAATTGAAAAGAATGCTCAAATCCATTCTCTTGATCCTAGAAAGCAGGCACAAATACTGTAGTGCTGAAAATATTTCTGATATAGGTGTGAAACTAACTAAAGACCAATTCTATAATGTATCGGTAGCCATTGAAACCTGTAAAAGAATTACACTCACCTGCAATAAAAAATTCACTATACATCATAAGGAAATTTCAGAGAAACCTGAATGGAATTTTGTAAAGTTACACTATCATTTCCGTGATAATTCTTTAACGATACCAAGCAACCAAATCAGTGATAGACTAAAATCCGTAGTCAAGGCTCTAATTTATACTATGCGAAGCCGGTATGAAATGGATCACAATATTCACTGCTGGGCTAATACAGGTTCTGTAAAAATAGAAAATCATGAGGATTTTAATATAGAAACTAGCGAAGATGCAGTTCTCATCAAAAAAGAGATATTAAACGAGAAAATTAACCTATTAAATCAATTCATGAATCCATAGCTAGAAGAAAAATATGAAACTATACAAGTCTAAAAGATAGCGATCTAAGCATTGCGCCACTTATATCGAAAAGCGAAGTGTGAAAAAGCCACCACCAATGGAGTAAAATAAAAGAAGCAGTGGATGAAATTTTTTGTCTCCCCCTCATACAAATTCTTGGAGGTACCCCATGACTTACTTAGGCTACCAAGTGCGGCATTTACCGAACCAAATCGAAGAATTACGAGCATGGCTTGAAACCCATACTGACGATGCAATCAGTATGTGGGGGAAGCCTACAATAGGACAGGGTATATATTACCCGACCCGCACAGGTCAAGGGGTACTCGACTGGCTAAACGAGTCCCAAATTGAAGCTAAAGACTTAAACTACACCGAAACCAAGTGTGAGTTTATAACAGAAAAAGAGTACTTTATATTAGAAGTGGTAGACTTCCCCACAGATAGATGGGGAAATTTCTCTGCTTCCCAATGCCGATTAGAACTCGTACCTGGATGTTACGAAATAGGATATTGTAATGACTCCCTTTTCATCACTTACTTACCTGAAGAATGGGAATTTGAAGATGATGCTGACAAAGCAAGATTCCTGGACTTTGTCGACGAAAATGCCCCTACTCTAATAGACACAGTTGGGGAAACCAGTTCTTACGGTGCATGGTACTACTACACCACAAACAAGCCATTCACCGATCCTGAATGGCAAACTGTCTATCAAAAATACTTGAAATACAAAAATCAATAAACATCTTATTACTAAGTAGCGTCCGATATTGCTCAAACAAGCAATTAAAACCCCAGGAAGTTGGGTTAATAATGGGTTGAAGTTTCTTGATAAAATTGCTAAAATGGCTATGGTTGAAGTTCAAAAATTACCTCATTTTAAATGAACCATGCAAACCAGAGCAGGCAGATACTTGTACTATGAATCAATTATTCTATCAATAAGGAAGGTAGTGACAGAATCACCAGCCATAAAAAATTGGCGTAAAAAAGTTAAGAGAATGTCTATAGAAAACTCCAATGACCTACAAAAAATTTACCAACTATCCATACAACACTTTAAGAAAGAAGTCTTTATTTCTCTATACACTTCAGAAGAATTCGATAAACCCTTCGGCAAGCCTGATAAACTAGGGGCAATACTTATATGGAAGATTGCTGTCACCCACCTCATCGAAAATATAATATTTAGACTTCTCTTAAGAGAAAAACCCAACTACATCCTTGCCGGGGAAATTTATGCCAAACTAATTAAACTCAATGAAAATTGGGGACAATTCTTCTAATCTACCAGAGGAAATTCTATGAATTACAGCAACCCTTGCGAAGAAATCAAAAAAAAATATCTCGCCGAAGTCTTCGGAAGATATGAAAAGTATAAGAGAAATCCATATTATTATCTCGATATTGTTCAAAAATTTGCCGATGAAATATCTGTATATAAAAATGATAAAGAACCATTTTTAAAAGATTTCTTTGAATTTGTGATGGATACGAGAAAAGTAACCAGCATATTATCTGATTCTGATGATCTTAAATACTTAGATGTTTTTGGTAACTATTTAGAACACATCCAAGGAATTTCGTGGGAACTTACCAACATTCAAAAAGAAAAATCAGATAGTTATAAAAGCCGTGCATCCCGTATAATCAAGGAATTGGCAGTAATGTACGTTTCATTAAATGCCGTCTATGACGAAATTTCCTCGGACTTGCCAATACTGGCTATAGACTTTCCAAAGCCAGAGGAAACTTCCACCTTTTCTGAATTTGCTTAGGCAAAGCGAAGAAAGCACATCCAGTTTATCAAGTCAGTCTGGAATGCTTTAGCTCTACTATGGCTTCGCCACGCAAGCTATCAAAGACCCGCCAAACGGGATCAATGAGGCAACTGGAGCAGAGGACAAGTGGGTGGGGTAGTTCAAGCTGTAGCACTACTAATACCCCCGCAAAGTTTCCAAGTATTCCTGGTAAATAACAGAATCAAAATAGAATAAACTAGCAGATAGTAATACCTCGCATTCTTCAGCAAATTGCCTCCGCAGAAATTCAGAAGCATCCACACTAGAATCAGAATAAAAGTTTATATTTTTAAGCGCAACTATCCCCACGGGAGCATCCTGTAAAACGAACTCTAAATAATACTCGGACCCCCCCCAAGAATCCATTCTCTTGGAAAGTATAACAGAGGATGGCCGGTAGTTAATAGAAAATAGAAAAGCCTCTAAATCCCACAATTGGTGAATAATGATCTCCCGAAAAGGGTCATAGAAAAAGTGATGAACTAAATGCGTATCCTTGGGAACCTCATCCACCACCTCAATGGAGCCTACCGCAACATTGCCTAATAATTGCTGAGCCGTAAATTGCAAGAAATTCAATACTAAGCCATGCAAATCCTTCTCCAGACCATCTGAAGAACGAATTTGCTCCTCCCCAAAATATCTTTTCCCTTCAGCCTTAGCTGGATAACTGCTATAGCTAAGCATACAAAGGTTGACATGATATGGGTCGCAGGGCGTAGCCACGCACTGGTTCTCCATAGCTTGCGTGGCGTAGCCATGAATTTTTGAGGCGACAACCTAACCGTACTTAGCTATAGTCCAAAAGTTACCTACAGCTAATAAAAGGAAAAGAAAACCTACCTTAACGATTCTAATCAAGACTAACTCCTAGCTCTATACATCAATGCCCCGATTTTTAGAAACTTTCGCAGTGGCTCTACGCTCTGGCAAATCAGGCAAGTTTATGGCTCTGCTGGGAATAAGGGTATAAGCAGGAGGCTCAATGCTAAGATCAGCGGGAGCAAAGTTGGCAAAATGCCGATCCACCTCATCCGTAGAATGGCTATTAATGTACTCACTAACGGTTTGCTCCCCTAGCACCTGGTTAATGTGCCGCAATTGAGCGGTCATTGCCCGTAACTCGGTGCTGGATAGATGGGAACTAGCAATAACTTTGGGAATTGACAAAAGGCTATCCTGCTGAACCGCCATGACACAAGTATTTGAGGCTCTCTCAATTATGGAAAACGCACCAGGATTGTGGGTCACAATCTCATACATCCTTCCTCTTAAATCCCCATCCGGGCATTTCCGAGCCAAGGCAAAGGCTTGGACGGCTAAAGCCCATTCATCCATTTGCCGCCGTAAAGCCGCCAACCGCTCCTGACCACCCTGAACCCCTTTCCCAAGTTTGTAAGATAATTCCTGGAACGTTTCAGTTAATTCAGAAATCCGGCTCGCCCCCTCCACCAACCGCTGAAATCCATCAGAGCGCACAATCCGCTCCCCTAATTCCTTCACTTGCCGGTTCGCTTCCTGATGCCGCCGATACCCAGCCACATAAATATTTTCAATTCGCCGTAACTGAGTCTGAATCCGGTCGAGCACGCTCCAGGTTTGCTTGGGCTTCTCTCCTGCTTCGGCTAACACCACTTCCCCAATTGCCTCAAAGTTCGCTGGAATAGCCTGGGGTAGCTCAAGGGGTTCGTACTCCATACTCTCAGAAGCCTTCTCGTCAACACTCAGCCCGTTCTCCAAAGACTGAGTTGCAGCCAGCACCTCTAGCTCCGCCAAAAGTGAAGGCTCTTTAGATTTGGATACCGCTCTCGGAATAATTACCTCTGGTTTCTTCTCATCCCATTGAACATAAACCTTGAACCCATCGGGATAATTGATTCGATAAATCTCCAAGTCACGGCAACTTGATAAGTTACTGCGATTCTTCGTAGGATCACCCCCACGGCGCACCTCTACCCCCTCTAACCGCAAGCCAGATTCCTGCTGAGTTCCATTTAAATGGCTAAAAATCCCTTGCAATCGCTCAAAAAACTTACTTGCTCTACCGCTCATACCAGTTCCCCCATAATTGGTAAATTAGTTCCAGACTCCCGTAACCACTTGACATAGGGTAGATAAAAATCCACCACTCGCCGTCCTAAAATAAATAAACCCACCAATCGCTGATTGATATACAACCGCACAATTGGTATTTCCTTGAACTCAAAAGACCGAAAATAATTCACATACTCAACCCCATAAGCATACCGATAATAACAACGATACAAACCATACAATTCCAAAGATTCGAGCGGCTCTCCCACTTGCGGATAGTCACCCCCAAGTAAGCCATCCTTCACCTTCACCAACTCATCCACAATCCCATAGGCTGTCCACAACTCGTCATACTCCCTCCCCCCAAGCTCACAGCAAAATATCCCGCTATCATTCAGAGTCCAAAGCCCATCAAAGCACCGCCTCTGAAGCTCACGATACTCATCATCCACCTCCACCGCCGCCGCTAAACGGTCAAACCCCTCCCTATCCATAGCCATATCCCATAAAAACTTCAATACCAACCCTATTATACACTAAACCAGAAAAATAGACTACCCCTAAAGCTCATCCACCGCCCCTGAGCCGACCCTCAAGGTAGTACCGCACTAAACCACTACCAAATAATTGCCCAGAAATATAAGCTAACTTAATAGGATTGTCAAAAACAGGATACTCAATTGAAAAAATATCTGAGACATCCTCTGAATTTATCCGCCTAAACTCACTCAAATACTCGCCAGCAATCCCAATAAATATCCGGGATATGTATAAAGAAATTACTGGCTCCCCTAACTCCAATATTTTCTGATGCACATCCTTGGCAATCTCAGCAAGTTTAGAACAAATGCTTTCCCGCATAACTGCATAAACAATAATATCTAAAGAGTGAATAATAATGCCAAGCAGACCAGAAAAAGTTATGTCCTTCTGCAAACGCTTTACCTCACTCACTAATTCCTCCCTAAAATCAGAGGAAGATACCACAAAAATATCCGCAACCTGCGAATAATAATCGTCATTACAAATAAACTCAAACTGCTCCATAATTTCCAAAACTTGCTGAAAAGTATCATCCTTCAAGAAATCATCATCGCCAAAAAATTTAAGAGCCGAAAGAAAGCTAAACGCTACCCCCTCATAGTCCTTAATAGTTAGAAGCTCCCCCTGCTGACTCATAATTAAAATAAGAATAAAGTACCCTATATATATTAGCACAGCAACCAGCCCAGCAAAATTCTGAAAGAGATATAGTAAAATAAAGAGAGTTGGTTTGGAGATAAAAATATGCTAAAAGAGTGGCAACAAATAAACCAGAAACAACCCTATCTATATATTGGCAAGGCTCCCATTACGGGAAAATTTATGGTGTTTATGAAATTTCGCAATGAAACCGTTGGCATTAGCCCCCATCGCACAATGGCTGGTGCAAAATTCGCTCAAAGCCAATGCCAGCGTTGTCTTGACTCCTTGCCTAAAAACTTTTGGGATAAAAAATCCTTTGATATTTGCTTTGGAGAGTTTATCATCCGCCTTGTTGAAAATTTCAATTATCCTGACGATGATGAAATCATAGGAGTAGCTATTCTGGAAAAATAGAAGAACCTCTATTGCCTCCATAGTTTAATCAAATTTAGAAGCATTTCACTTAAGCCTTTTGCCGATTCTTCTGACCTATCGTCCATCCCCTTGAGCTTACACGCTTCTACCTGGTCGGAATCGTTTTGCTCAAATGTAAAGAAGCATTCATTAGAAGGTAAGGGCTTATCCGAGGACTCCACAACAAGCTTTGCGGAACTTAGAGGTAGGTTTCAAAAAATGGAGGGAGAAGAAGGCTAGATTTCCTGTATTCAAAAAAAGAGGCAAGCGAGATACAGCAATCCTAAATGAGAATAGAACAAGGGTCGCAGGGGCACCGCCCCCGTCCAAGAAGCACCTGCGGTGTATGGTTCTGGGAAATTTCTGTATGCCTACGGCACGCAAGCTAACACTAATCAAGTAGGATTGCTATAGTTCCTAGACAGGGTAAAGGATAACAAGAAATACCATGATTAAAGAGATAAAAACACTCCAATAATACAAATACTTATTCAGGGATTATAGGAAGAGATAAAAGATAGTGGCATGGG
>Ga0272446_1004487_pt1 | contig 16474 bp, 10 predicted proteins | sample YNPCB0061_FD_194587 | JGI IMG/M metagenome (GOLD analysis project Ga0272446, IMG submission 194587) | Hot spring microbial mat communities from Yellowstone National Park, WY, United States - YNP-CB-006-1 | ecosystem: Environmental > Aquatic > Thermal springs > Hot (42-90C) > Sediment | place... | reverse complement strand
GACGCTCGCGCGGAAGGAGCTGCAGGCGGTCCTCGCCGAGGACGCCAACCACCTCGAGGCGCTCAAGATGCTCGGCGATCTCGCCTGGGCCGCCGCCGCCTGGGCCGAGGCCGCCGACGCGCTCATCAAGCGCGCCCGCGTCGAGAAGTCGCGCACCGAGATGCGCGAGATCTTCGTCCGCCTCGGCACGATCTACGGCGATCAGGACAAGCTCCCCGACGCCAAGCGCGCCATCGCCTGCTGGAGCCGCGTCTCGAAGGCCGCCCCCAACGACCTCGTCGCGCTCGAATATCTGTCAAACCTGTCGATGAAGGAGTGGGACTACCAGGGCGCGCTCGACGCCACGCGCCGCCTGGCCGAGCTCGATCCCGACAAGCTCCGCAAGATCGGCCACCTCCACCGCGTCGCCAAGATCTACGAGGAGGGCTTCAAGGACGCGCGCCACGCCCTCGAGGCCTACCGCGCCGCGCTCGAGCTCGACCCGATGCACCTGCCGTCGATCGGCGAGCTCGCGCGCTTCTTCGATCGCCAGACCGACGTCCAGTCGATGCGCGTGCACCTCGACCGCACCATCGTGCGCGTGCGCCAGCTCCTCGATCGCGACACCTTCGACCCGACGGCGCTGCACGCGCTCTTCAAGATCTTCAACTGGCGCCGCGCCCCCGATCGCGCCTTCATGGCGGCCGGCATCCTCGATCACATCGGGCAGGCCGACGCCGACGAGAAGGCGCTCCTCGGCAAGGCGCACGGGCGCGACCTCCAGCCGGGCTCGGCCTTCGCCGACGCCGCGCTCGACGACACGCTCTTCGACGCGCGCATCCCGGCCGGCTTCCGCCACCTCTTCCGTCTCCTCGACGAGGCGCTCTCGCGTCCGTTCCGCACCGACCTCAAGAAGCTGGGCGTCGGCAAGCACGAGCGCCTCCCGCCGCGCGGCCACGCCATCCGCGACCTCATGAACCGCATGGCCGCCGACCTCGGCCTGCGCGAGCTCGACCTCTACGTGACGGCGGCGCACCCGACCGCGCTCATCGTCGAGATCACCGAGCCGCTCTCGGTCGTCCTCGGCGCCAAGCTCGTCGAGGGCGCGCACGAGGCGGAGGTGCGCTTCTACCTCGGGCGGTTGCTCAAGATGGTGCAGTGCCACATGGCGCTGCCGCTGCGTCTGGCGTCGGAGGATCTGGCGGTCGTCGTCGGCGCGATCGTGCGCCAGTTCATCCCCGACTTCGTCCCCGCGGGCTTCGAGGAGAAGCAGATCGCGACGGAGGCGGCGCGCCTGGCGAAGGTGATCCCGAAGAAGATGCACCAGGAGCTCTTCCCCTTCGCGATGGAGTGCGCGTCGCCGACGCTCGACCTCCGGCAGCTCGGGCCGGCGCTCGTCGACACCGCCAACCGCGCGGGGCTGCTCGCGGCGGGGGCGATGCCGCCGGCGCTCACGGCGCTGCGCCGCCTGGGCGACGAGGCGCAGGTGCGCGCGCTGGTGCGCTTCGCGATGAGCGACGAGCTCGCCGAGCTCCGCCGTCAGCTCGGCACCGTCATCGCCTAGCCGTCTCGCGCGCGCTGTCCTCGATTGCGACAGGGTGGCCGCCGGAGTGGCCAGCGTCCGCCCGTCGTCGCGTCTCGCAACGCCTCGATTTTGCAGGACGAAAATGCTGGTCTGCGAGTTGCTCGACGGAGCGGCGCCGTGCTCGCCCTCCGCCCCGTCGCGCTCGCGACGCTGATCGTCGCCGTCGCCGCCTGCGGCCCGCAGACCGGCGCACTGATCGATCCCATCGCGCCGCGGTCGGCGGTCGTCGGGAGCGAGCTCGAGCTGGTCGTGCGTGTGCGCGCCGACGGCCCCGCGTCGCTGAGCTACCGCTCCGACGTCGCCGAGCTCGACAGCCGCCGCCTCCGCCCGACGCTGACGCCGTTCGCCGGCGGCGAGTGGGTGTTCCGCTGGACGCCGCTCGCCGGCGACGAGGGCGCGCACACCATCGACTTCGTCGCGCGCTGGAACGACGTCGAGACGGTGCGCCGCGTCTCGGTCGAGGTCCGCCCCGGCGACGAGACGCTCCTGTTCCGCGCGCCGGTGGGGGAGGGGACCACGCTCGATCTCGCGCGCGATCGCTGCGTCGAGGTCGGCGTCCTCGTCGAGGACGGCGGCGCGACCGAGGTGACCTTCGCGCCCGGCGACCCCTGGGCCGACGGCGCCACGCTCGACGCCACCGGGCCGCTCTCGGCCACGCTCGCCTTCTGCCCCGTCGCTGCGCAGCTCGCCGGCGGCGGCGTCTTCCCGCTGGTCCTCACCGCCGCCGACGCGCGCGGCGCCCGCGCCTCGAAGCGCTACGTCGTCGTCGTCGAGGGGGCGGCGCCGTGACCGCGCGCGCGCTCGCGCTCCTCGGCGCGTTCGCGGCCGGCTGCATCGCCCGCCCCGAGCTCGCGCCGCTCGACCCCGGGCTCGACGCCGTCGTCGTCGAGGCGCTCCGCCCGTCGGTGCTCCTGCCCGGCACCACCCTGCAGCTCGTCGGGCGCAACCTCCCCGACCCGAGCGCCGGCGCCGCCCGCCTGCGCGTCCGCGGCCGCGCCACCTCCAGCGACGGCACGCGCGCGCGCGACGTCGACGTGACGCTGCCGGCGCGCCCGGTCTCGTCGACGCGCCTCGAGGCGCCCATCGACCGCGCTGCCTTCACGCTCCTCGGCGGCGCCGGCACCGTGACCGGCGAGGTCACCCTCATCCTCGACGCCGCCCGCGACGGCGCGCTCCACGCCTCGCCCGCCATCCCGCTGACGCTCTCGCTCGCCGACTCCCTCACCCCCGAGGTCGCCGCGCTCGATGGCGGCGTGCGCCGCACCAACGACGTCCTCCTCGTCGAGGGCGACGGCCTCCTCCTCGGCGATCGCGAGGGCGAGACGGAGGTGGTCCTCGACGGCTGCTTCCTCCCCGACGGCGTCGCGCCGCCCTGCGACGGTCACGAGGGCGGCCGCCCGATCCTCGCCGTCGAGCTGCCCGCGCGCCCCGTCGTCGCCGGCGATCGCACCCGCCTCGCCGCGCGCCTCGTCCCCGAGCTCTTCGGCCTCGCCCCCGGCCTCTTCAGCGGCCGCGCCCGCGTCGAGAACCGCCTCGCCTCGGGCGCCGTCGCCGCGAGCCCGACGCGGCCGCTCGCGATCACCATGATGCGCCCGCGCGTGACGTCGGTCTCGCCGGGCGCCGCCAGCCTCGGGCAGATCGTGACGCTCGCCGGCGGCGGCTTCATCGGCGGCGCCGGCCGCGACGACGAGATCACGCTGGTGCGCCTGCGCGGCACCTTCCGCGCCGACGCGCCTCCGGGCGGCACCGCGCCGCCGGCCGCCGCGGTCGACCTCACGCTGGTGCGGCGCGTGCTCTTGCCCGACGGCGAGCCGGCCCGCCTCGCCTACGTCCTCGACGAGAGCGACGCGCTCGGCCGCCGCATCGATTTGCGCGTCGCCACCGGCCGCTTTTCGGGCACGCTCACCCCCATCGTGCGCCAGGGGACCCGCGAGGTGATCGGCGACGCCGCGACGGTGGCGCTGGAGATCGCGGCGCTCAAGCAGGTGGTCTGGGTCCGCTTCCTGCCGTCGTACCTCGACGGGCTGCGCCGCTTCGGCCTCGCCGCCGCCGAGGCCGCCATCCGCGCGCGCGTGCTCGAGGTCGCGCGCCGCGACTTCGCCGGGATCGACCTCGAGCTGCGCCTCGACGAGCCGACCGACTTTGCTGTCTACTCGGAAGTCGAGATCGCCGGCCCCGACCCCAACGGCCTGGGCCTGCTCGGCTACGACAACACCACCGGCAAGGACGTGGGCAACGTGCGCCTCTTCGACCGCATCGGCGGCGTCAACGCGACGACGCAGGCCGACGGCTTCCCCGGCTACGGCGGAATTTTTGTCGATCAATTTCTCGGCTTCTCGACGCACCCGCCGTCGGAGATCGCCGAGCTCCCCGAGACCGACGCGCGCTTCGACGCGCTCTTCGACGGGCTGCGCCCCGATCGCGGCGGCCGCCCGGTGACCGCGCGCGAGGCGGCCGAGCTCGCGCCGCGCAGCGACGGGGTGGGCTGCCCGGCGCCGTCGAGCGATCGCGCCGCCGTCGTCTCCTGCGCGGTGTTCACGCTCGCCAACCTGATCGGCTCGACGCTGACGCACGAGCTCGGCCACAGCCTCGGGCTGGCCGATCCGACCGGGGCGATGTTCCACGACCCCGGCGACGCGCCCAACCGGCTGATGGACTCGGGCGACGCGCGGCCGTTCGGCGAGCGCGCCGAGCTCGACGGCGAGGGGCCGGCGCTCTTCTGCGACGAGGAGTACGGCTATCTGCGCAGCCTCCTGCCGGGGCGCGGCCTGGTCGTGCCGCAGCTCGCGCGGCCCTCGTGTCGATGACCAGCGATCGCGAGCGCGCCCACCCCCTCCTCGGCGTCGTCGCGCTCGTGTCGTCGGTGCTGGCGCTGTGGGTGGGCCTGACGGTGACGCCGTCGCGCTCGAGCGCCTTCACCGTCGCCTTCGTCGCCGTCGAGGCGCTGAGCGCCGCCGCGGGGCTGGGGCTCGTCGGCGCGGCGATCACCACGCGGGGGCGCGCGGGCGCGCGGACCTTCGCGCGCGTCGCGGCGACGGCGCAGCTCGCGCTGGCGGCGATCGTCGTCGTGCTGCTCGCGCTGTCGGCGGCCTGGCTGCGCGGCATCTACGGCGCGCTCGGCGAGGGGCTGGCCTGGGCGGCGATCGTCGCCGCCGCGCTCGTCGTCGAGGCGCTGGCGATCGTGCCGATCGTGCAGCTGGTCGTCCTCCGCGAGCGCCGCCGGTGAGGCGGCGGCTCGTCGTCGCCACGCTGGCGCTCGCCGCCGTCTTCGCCGCGCTCGCCGCCGTCGATCGCGCCGCCCGCCTCGCCCCGCGGGGCGCTCCGCTCGACGAGGCCGAGGCGCGCGCCGCGCTCGCCCGCCTGCGCCGCGTCGCCGGCGGGGGAGGGGAGGGCGCACCCGACGCGCTCCTCGCGCGCGCCCGCCCCACGATCCTCTACGCCACGGCCTGGAGCGGCGGCCGCCCCACGCAGCGCGCCCGCGGCGAAGGGGCGACGCTCGCCGCCGCGCTCGACGACGCCGCCCGCCGCCTCGGCCTGCCACCGTCGGCGGTCCGCTACAAGCTCGACCTCCTCGTCGGAGAGGGGCCCCTCCCGTCGCTGCCCGAGCCGCTCCTCGCGGCCTCGCTGGTCCCCGGCCGCGACGGCGTCGCCGCCACCCGCGACGGCGCGCGCGCCGATCTCCTCCCCGACGACCTCCTCGCCGACGGCCTCTACGCCCGCGCGCTCCAGGGCGCCTTCGCCCGCGCGCTCGCCGGCGCCGATCTCGAGCTCGGCGCCGACGTCTCCGCCATCCGCCGCCGCCTCGCCCGCGCCCTCGAGACCGCGCGGCCCCCGTCGCTGCGCCGCACGCGCTGGGACCAATGGATCGAGCCGGCCACCCCCGGCGCGCCGCCGCTCCCCGTCGAGCGCGGCCACCTCGCCCGCACCCCGGCGCGCGCCCACGCCCCGCTCGTCGCCGCCGCACGCCTCGGCGGCGACTACCTCCTCGCGCACCTCCACCCCGACGGGCGCTTCGACTACGAGTACTACCCCGACGCCGATCAGTCGCCCCCCACCGACGAATTCGCCTACTCGCTGCCGCGCCACGCCGGCGCCACGCTCTACCTCGCCGACCTGGCCCGCGCGACCGGCGACCGCCGGCTCCTCGACGGCGCCACGCGCGCGCTCGCCTGGCTCGCCGCCCAGCACCCGCCGGGCACCTCCGCCGTCGCCGCGCCGTCGGAGCGCACCCTCTCGCTGGGCGCCACCGCCCTCGCCTCCGTCGCCGCCTCCGCGCACCAGCGCGCCGCCGCCGCGCTCGGCGTCCCCGTCGACGACGCGCTCGCCGCCTGGGCCACCGCGCTCGCGCGCCACCTCACCGCGCAGCAGCTCCCCGACGGCGACTTCGCCCATTTTTATGTGCTAGACACGAACGGCGGCGGCCGCCGCGACGAGGCCACCCACGTCCTCTACGCCTCGGGCGAGGCCGCGCTCGCGCTCGCCGCCCGCGCCCGCGCCGTCCCCGCCGAGGCCGCCACGCTCGCGCCCGCCGTCGACCGCGCCCTCACCGCGCTCATCACCGCCAACGACCGCACCTTCGCCACCCAGTTCTTCTTCGTCGAGGACCACTGGACCTGCATCGCCGCCGAGGCCGCCTGGGAGCTCCTCCCGTCGACGACGCGCGCCCGCGCCGCCCGCTACTGCGCCGACTTCGCCGCCTTCCTCCGTCGCAGCCAGCACCACGCCGACGACGCCCTCGGCCGCGCCGACCCCGACCTCGTCGGCGCCTACGGCTTCACGCCGCTCCTCGCCGCGCACCCCACGCCCGTCGGCAGCCGCACCGAGGCGCTCCTCGCCACGCGCGCCATGGCGGCCCGCCTCGGCCACGACACGCGCGCCCTCGACGCGATGATCGACGACGGCCTCGCCTTCCTCCTGCGCCACCAGCTCGGCGACGACGCGCTCTACTGGGCGCCCGCCCCGTCGGCGGCGCGCGGCGGCGTCCTCCTCTCCGACGTCGGGCGCCGCGTGCGGATCGACTTCGTCCAGCACGCCGGCGCCGCGCTCCTCCGAGCCGCCGAGGAGGTGTGGTACTCTGGAAGGCCGTGAAGGCCTGCGCGACCTGCCAGGTGCAGTACCCCGACGCCGTCGAGTTCTGCCCTCGCGACGGCACGCGCCTACCGCCGTCGCCGCGCGACACGCTCGTCGAGGAGGAGCGCGACCCGCTCCTCGGCACCACCATCGACGGCCGCTACACCGTCGAGGCGATCCTCGGGCAGGGCGGCATGGGCACCGTCTACGCCGGCCGCCACGCGATCATCGACAAGCGCGTGGCGATCAAGGTCCTGCGCGCCGACCACGTCGAGAACGACCCCACCGCCGCGCAGCGCTTCCTCGTCGAGGCCAAGGCCGCGTCGAAGATCGGCCACCAGAACATCGTCGACATCACCGACTTCGGCGTGCTCAAGGACGGGCAGGCCTACTTCGTGATGGAGTTCCTCGACGGGCCGACGCTCGGCAAGATCGTCCACGAGGCCGGGTTCCTGTCGCCGCTGCGCGCGATCGCCGTCACGGTGCAGATGGCGCGCGGCCTTCAGGCGGCGCACGACAAGGGCATCATCCACCGCGACCTCAAGCCCGAGAACATCTTCGTCCTCGAGCGCGACGGCCAGAGCGACCTCGTCAAGATCGTCGACTTCGGCATCGCCAAGGACCAGAAGAACAACCGCCGCCTCACGCAGGCGGGCATGGTCCTCGGCACGCCCGAGTACATGTCGCCCGAGCAGGCGACGGGGCAGCCGACCGATCACCGCGTCGACATGTACGCGCTCGGCTGCATCCTCTACGAGATGCTGACCGGCGACGTCCCCTTCAAGGGGGAGACGCCGACGAAGACGCTGACGCAGCACGTGTTCGACGCGCCCGAGCCGCCGTCGAAGCGGCGCCCCGACCTGGCGATCCCCGCGGCGCTCGAGGCGGTGGTCCTCCGCACGCTGCAGAAGAAGCCGACCGATCGCTTCGCCGATCTGCGCGCGCTCATGGCGGCGCTCGATCGCGTCGAGAGCGAGCTGCGCGCCGCCGACGCCAAGCCGGCGGCGGCCGGCGCCGCGTCGATGACCGCGCCGTCGCTCCCGCCGCGCGTGGTGGCGCCGGTGTCGTCGCAGGCGCCGACGGCGATCTCGCCCGCGGTCAGCGACTCGACGCTGCTCGCCGCGGTGAAGCCGAAGCGCACCGGCCTCCTCATCGGAGCGGGCGCGATCGGCGGGCTCCTCTTCGTCGGCGGCGCGATCGCGCTGGTGCGCGGCTCGTCGCCGAAGCGGCCACCGCCCGCGGTCGTCGTCGCCGCGCCGACGACGCCGGCGACACCGACGCCACCGACGTCAGCGAAGCCCGCCGTGCCGTCGCCCACCGCGGCCGCCGACATCGAGCTCGTCCTCCGCACCAACCCGCCCGGCGCCGACGTGCTCCGCGGCGCCGAGCGCCTCGGCGCGACCCCGCTCACCGTGCGCCTCCCGCGCAGCGACGAGGCGATCGCGCTCACCTTCCGCCACGCCGGCTACCGCGACGCCGCGCGCGAGGTCGTCCCCTCCGCCGACAAGGAGCTCGAGATCGTCCTCGAGCGCCGCGCCGCCGCCCCCGGCCCGCGTGTCGCCCACACACGCCCTCCAGCGACGGCGACGGCGACGCCGGAGGCGCCCGGCTCGGTGAAGCAGAAGCAGCGCGTCTCCGATCTCCGCAACCCGTTCGAGTGATCTTGCGCACAGAGGCGCGCCCGGCCGCCCTGTGCTATCCTCGAGAGGCTTGTCCAGCGACTCGCAGAACCCCAAGCCACCGGTCGCCGGCCCCGGCGGTGGCACGTCTCCGCCGGCGACGGGCTCCCGCCCCCGCGTGAGCGAGACGCTGGTGCGTGGCGCGACCGCGCTCCCCGACGCGAGCACGCCCCCCGGCCCGCCGAGCGGGCAGATCCCGATCCTCACCTCGTCCCCGCCGCCCGCCGACACCTATCTCGGGACCACCGTCGCTGGGCGCTACAAGATCCTCAAGAAGCTCGGCGAAGGCGGCATGGGCGTCGTCTATCTCGCCGAGCACGTCTTCATCGAGAAGAAGGTCGCGATCAAGATCCTCTCCGAGGACTTCGCGCGCAAAGCCGATCTCGTCACGCGCTTCATGCAGGAGGCGAAGGCGGCCTCGAAGATCGGCCACGAGAACATCATCGACATCACCGACTTCGGCGAGACCGCCTCGGGCTCGGTGTTCTTCGTGATGGAGTTCCTCGACGGTGGCGATCTCGCGCACACGATCCGCGAGACCGGCGCGCTCGAGCTCAACCGCACCGTCCTCATCATGAACCAGATCTGCCGCGCGCTCGGGGCCGCGCACGGCAAGGGCATCATCCACCGCGACCTCAAGCCCGAGAACATCTACCTCGTCGAGCGCGAGGGGCGCGCCGACTTCGTGAAGATCCTCGACTTCGGCATCGCCAAGATCAGCTCGCTCGACAACGAGGGCGGCGCGCGCCTCACGCGCACGGGAATGATCTTCGGGACGCCCGAGTACATGTCGCCCGAGCAGGCGCGCGGCGACCGCCCCGACCACCGCGTCGATATCTACGCCGCGGGCTGCATCCTCTACGAGATGCTGACGGGGGACGTCCCCTTCCACGCCGAGACCTTCATGGGCGTGCTGACCAAGCACATGTTCGACGCGCCCATGCCGCCGTCGCAGCGCGTGCCGCACATCTACATCCCGCCGGCGCTCGAGGCGGTGGTGCTGAAGGCGCTGGCCAAGGATCGCGACCAGCGCTTCCAGTCGATGAAGGAGATGGCGATGGCGCTCGCCGAGGCGGCGGGCGCCGACCCGTCGCAGGCGTGGGCCGGCGAGGCGTCGGGCGTGAACATCCGCCTGCCCGAGACGAGCTCGCAGCCGATCCGCCTGCCGACGGGCGCGCAGCCTGCGTCGACGGCCGCGCAGGCGACGACGACCGCGCCGCCGGCGACGAACCCGCCGACGTCGGCGACGGTGCCGCCGACGAAGTCGCGCGGCGGGCTGCTCGCGGCGCTCGGCGGCGTGGTGGCGCTCGCCGGCGTCGGCACGGTGGCCTACTTGAAGATGCGCCCCGATCCGGCGACGACGCAGCCGCCGGTCGTGACGCCCGCGACGCCGACGCCGACTCCGACTCCCACTCCGACGACGGCGCCGACGACCGCGCCGACGCCGACGGCGACGCCCACGCCGGTCGAGACGCCGAAGCCGGCCGCGCCTCCCGCCAAGAGCCTGATCGTCATCGGCTCGAACCCGTCGGAGGCCGAGATCTTCAACGGCCCCGAGCGCCTCGGGGTCACGCCGACGAAGCTCGAGCTCGACGCGACGACGGCGGCCTTCGACGTGGTGCTCAAGAAGAAGGGCTACAAAGAGGGCAAGATCCACGTCCAGCCCGACCGCAACCGCGAGTACGTGCTCGATCTCCAGAAGGCCGGGGGCACGTCGGGCAGCGTGAAGTCGACGCAGCCCAAGACGACCACCCCGCCCGCGACGACGCCGGCCACCAAGCCGCCCACCCCCGAGTCGAAGCCGGCCGGCAAGCTTCGCGATCTGAAAGACCCCTTCGCCAACTAGTTGCAGCTCCAACGAAGCATGCCGATCCTCACCGACCTCCTCCCCGAGGAGCTCGCCACCGTCGTGGCGCCGCTCGGGCTCACCGCCGGCGAGGCGCGCCGCATCTACGCCCACGTCGCGCAGCGCGGCGGACGCGCGCTCGACGTCAAGCACATGGCGAAGGCGAAGCTGGCGCGCGTCGCCGAGCAGGTCTCGCTGCCGCCGCGCCTCGAGGTCGTCGAGCGGCGCCGCTCGCTCGTCGACAACTTCACCAAGTACCTCTTCCGCCTCGACGACGGCGAGCTCGTCGAGGCGGTGCGCATCCCGATTTTCGATGACAAATATACCGTCTGCATCTCGTCGCAGGCGGGGTGCGCGCTCGGCTGCGTCTTCTGCGCGACGGGGCGGCGCGGCTTCCGGCGCAACCTCAAGACCTGGGAGATCGTCGAGCAGGTGCGCGTTGTTCGCGAGGAGGCCGACCGCCCGGTGCGCGGCGTCGTCTTCATGGGGATGGGCGAGCCGCTCCTCAACTACGACAACGTCGTGAAGGCGGCGCGCATCCTCTCGCACTCGGCGGGGCTGGCCATCGAGGGGCGCGCGATCACGATCTCGACGGCGGGGGTGGTGCCGGCGATCCGCCGCTACACCGCCGACCGGCTGCCGTTCCGCCTGGCGGTGTCGCTGACGGCGGCGACGCGCGAGAAGCGGATGCGCCTCATGCCCGTCGAGAAGACCTGGTCGGTCGACGCGCTGATGGAGGCGGTGCGCGCCTATCAGGCGATGGCCGACGGGCGGGTGATGCTCGAGTACGTCGCCATCCGCGGCGTGAACTGCGGCGTCGACGACGCCGAGGCGCTGAAGGCGCTGATCGGCGACCTCCCGGTGCGGCTGAACCTCATCGAGGTGAACGACGCCGCGGGCGAGTACCTGCCGCCCGACAGCGACGAGCTCGAGCGCTTCCGCGACGCGCTCCAGATCCTCGGGCAGCCGGTGGTGCGCCGCTACTCGGGCGGCAAGGACGTGCAGGCGGGGTGCGGGATGCTGGCGGCCACCAGCGACGAGGCGGTGGCCGCCAGAATTTCTGTCTAGCGAGCGATCCCGCGCCTTTAGCGGCGGGCGCGCTCGCAGACGAGGTCGCGCGTGCCGAGGATCGACCCGTTGAGCGCCGCGAGGATGGCGTTCTCGTTGCTCTCGTCGGCGATCAGGTAGGTGTGCGAGCTGCGGACGTCGAGGGCGGCGTAGGGGACCGCCTTCTGATCGACGAACGTCTTGATCTCGTCGTCGGAGATGCCGTCGCGGCGGCCGACGTTGAGGTAGAGGCGCACCTGCCCGGGGGCGAGCGGCGCCGGCTCCGGCCCGCGATCGCCGCGGTCGCCGCGATCGCGATCGCGCCCACCGCGACGACGGCCGCCGCGCTCGCGATCACCGCGCTCGCGCGGCTCGCTCGTCTCGGCGCTGTCCTCGTCGGTGGCGCTCGACGGCATCGGCGCCGCGCTCGGGGGGGCGCTGGCGTCGGCCGGCGCGTCGCTCTTCGAGTCGATCCACGCCTCCCAGAACTCGCGCCCGTCGCTGGTGTCGATGGTCTCGGTGATCTTCTGCGTGCCCGTCGCGCTCACCGCCGGAGCACCGCCGGCCGCGCGACCCTCGCCGCGCTCACCGCGCTCGCCACGACGACGGCGACGACGCCCGCCTTCCCGATCCTCGCGCTCCCGCGACGGCGCAGGAGCCGCCGCGCCCGCCGTCGACGCCTCGCCAGCCGGCGCAGCCTCGCCGCTCGCCTCGACGGGGCGCTCGGCCTCGACCGCCGCCGGCGCCTCCGCCCGCGCCTCGCTGCGCGCGCCACGCTCGTACTCGCCGCCGCGCGCGCTGCGCTCGTCGCGCCGGTCGCGCTCGCCACGCCCGCCGCGATCGCGATCCCGCCCGCGCCCGCCGCGATCGCGATCCCGTCCGCGACCCCCGCGATCGCGATCCCCACGCCCGCGCCCCTCGTAGTCGCGCGGATCGCGCGGCTCGGCGCCCTCCGCCGTCGACGACGCCGCGGCCTCGTCGGCCACGCGCGGCTGCGGCGGCGGCACCGGGCGCGCGACGCGCTCCTGGATCAGCCGCGCCACGAGCTCGACGCCGCCGTCGGCAGCCCACAGCCGCCGCGCGACCGCCATCCACTCCTCCGTCGTCGCGCCCTCACCCATCGCGCGACGCAGCTCCTCGACGCGCGCGCCCTCGCGCACCGTCGCCATCTCCGACTCAGCCGGCAGCGCCCGCTCCTCTGGTTTGATCTTGTAGGTGAGCTTGAGCATGTAGAAGTTGCCCAGCTCGCGCGGCGAGATCAGCGAAATCGCCGTGCCCTTCTTCCCCGCGCGACCGGTGCGGCCCGTCCGGTGGACGTAGACCTCGGCCGACTCGGGGAACGTGAAGTTGATGACGTGCGAGAGATCGGTGATGTCGATCCCGCGTGCCGCGATGTCCGTCGCGACGAGGAGGTGAAGGTTCTTCGCCTTCGTCCGCCCCATCACGCGCTCGCGGTCCTTTTGTGTCAAATCCGACGAGATCGCCTCGGCGTCGTACCCGTTCTTGCGCAGGTACTCGGCGACGTGGTTGGTCTCCTCGCGCGTGTTGCAGAAGATGATCGCGCTCTCGGGCCGCTCGACCTCGAGCACCCGCACGAGATCCTTCACGCGACCCATCCCGCTCACCATGTAGTAGGCGTGGTGGATCTCGCGCGCGCCGACGCCGTCGGCCGACAGCGAGAGCTTCTCGGGCTCGCGCATGTAGCGCTGGGCGATGCGCTCGACGTCGTCGGGCATCGTCGCCGAGAAGAGCACCGTCTGGCGATCCTTCGGGCAGCGCTTGATGATCTCGGTGATCTCCTCGAGGAAGCCCATCGAGAGCATCTCGTCGGCCTCGTCGAGGATGAGGACCTTCAGGTCCTTCAGCGACAGCGTCCCGCGCCCGAGGTGATCGAGCACGCGACCCGGCGTGCCGGCGACCATGTGCACGCCCGCCTTGAGCGCGTCGATCTGCTTGCCCATCGGTGCGCCGCCGTAGATGGCGACGGGCTCGAGGTGGCGGTACTGACCGATCTTCTTGCACTCGTCGTGGACCTGCAGCGCGAGCTCACGCGTCGGCGCGAGCACCAGCGCCTGCGGCACGCGCTTGCCGGGGTCGAGGATCGACTCGGCGAGCGGGATGCCGAAGGCCGCGGTCTTGCCGCTGCCGGTCTTCGACTGGACGATGAGGTCCTTGCCGGCGAGCATCTTCGGCAGGACCGCGCGCTGCACCGGCATCGGGTCGTAGAAGCCCATCTCGGTGAGGGCCTGAACGACCTCTTCGCGGAGCCCGAGCTCCGCGAAGCTGCGCGTGTCGACGGTGGGGGTGTTGTTGGTGTCCGCCTTCGCCGACTGCGCGGCGGGGGCGGGGGCGGTCTCCGGCGGGGGCGCTGCGGCCGCGCCGTCCGGAGACTCGATCTCAGGATTCATCGAACGTTCCGTTTCTTCGATCAGCCCGCGTCGCGAGGGGCGCCGCCCCGCGCGGCCCGCACCGCCTCGAGCGTCTTGCGCGACGTCTCGAGGGCGTGCCGGATGTCGTCGACTCGCGACGCGTGATGATCGATGTAGTTGTAGAGGAGCACCGCGTACGCGCGCTGCACCTCGTCGAGCTCGTCGTAGACGACTTGCAGTCGATCGTACGTCGCTCCGAGCTCAGGGTTGCGGTTGCGAAGCTCGTCGAAGCGGCAGCGTGCGCCGACCTCCTGTCGGCGCTGGCGCCAGCGCTTGGAGAAGGCCTCCCACTGCTCGGCCCGCTGGATGTCGTAGCGGGCGCCGAGCGCCTGGAGGTCGAAGAGCTTCCGGTTGAGGGTGTCGAAGAGCGATTCGACGTCGGCCTGGCAGGCGAGGAGCACGTCGACGTCGTCACGGACGACGCCGGCCGTCGACGAAGTCTGCACCGCGGGGCGTGCAAACAGCGCGTGGGCGACGGAGGCGATCAGCCAGGCCACGATGATCGCCGTCGTGCCGAAGGTCAGGCCCCAAACGGCCTGCCGATATCGGCGGAACTCAGGTTTGACAGGAGACGACACAAGGATGGATCAATCAATAAAGCCTAGGTTTCGAGAGGCTAGCGCCCGTCTGCCGGCCTGTCAATGTAAGCCGGCTTCCGTTCATTAGCGGGCGTTCGACGCGCTCGTCGTCGCCGCCGGGAGGAGCAGCGCCGTCGAGCCGCCCGCGCCGGTCGTCCCCTCGGCGAGGATGCGCGGCGGGGTGACGCAGGCGCTCGCCGTCAGCTGGCAGCGCGCGTCGTCGAGCGTGCGCTGCGACAGCGCGTAGACCTGGACGAGCGCGCCGACGACCGCCTCGCCGCCGTCGACGAAGACCTCGACGCGGGCCATCGCCGCCGACGGCAGGAGGACGTCGCCGATGTCGACCGAGCCGCTCACCGTCGGCAGCTCGACCCAGCGGCGCGGCAGCCGGCTGAGCGACGGCGGCAGGAGCCCGAGGTCGTAGGCGCCGTCGTCGATGCGCAGCTTGAAGCGTCCGTCGCTGGTGGTCGTCGCCGGCGAGAGCTGGACGACCTCCGCCGGCGAGGTCGCGCCGAGCGCCGCCGTCACCGTCGCCGCGCCCGGCTCGACGAGGACGCCGGCGAGCGGCCGCGTGCCGGTGTCGACGACGCGCCCGATCACCTCGGCGCGGCGCGAGAGCGCCAGCGACTGTCCCCAGCCGCCCGACTGCCCGACGTCGAGCGTGAGGGTGCGCCCCTGGAACTCGCTCGTCGCCGGCGGCGAGACCGTCACCTGGTAGGTGCGCACGCCGTCGATGCTGTCGGCCGGGATGAGGTCGACGGTGATGGTGCCGTCGAGGTCGCTGGTCGCCGACTGATCGAAGATGGCGGTGACGCCGTTCGCCGACGCGGTCTTGTCGGTGACCGACGCGGTGAAGCGGCAGCTCGCGCCCGCGACCGGCACGTCGGCGCCGCTCGAGCCCGTCCCGACGAGCGTGTAGCTGAGCCGCGTCGTCGCCGGCAGCGCCGGGATCGGCAGCGGCACGTTCGCCGTCGTGAGCGTCCCGTACCGCGAGACGTCGAGCGCCCGCTCGAGCAGCGGCAGCCCCATCGCCGCGTCCTTCGTCGGCCGCGCCACGATGCGCACCCGCGTCGCCCCCTTCGGTAGCGCCACCGCGTAGCGCCCGTCGGCGTCCGTCACCACCGTCGTCGAGATCACGCGGCCACTCACCTCGTCTTCGACGGCGACGCGCATCGCGGGCACCGGACGGCCGAGCGGGTCGGCGACCTGGCCCTCGACGGTGAACAGCTCGTCGGGCGAGGGGATGCGCAGGTCGAGTCGCCCATCGGCGGTCGGCGCGACCGACGTCACCACCGGCGGAAACAGCGACGGGTCGTCGAAGACGACGCGCAGCTCGAACTTCTCCGTCGGGCGGACCGGCGGCAGGCGCAGCGCGAACTCGCCGTTGGGCATCGCCTGCGCCTGGAAGATGAGATCCGGCCGCCCCGCGATGCGCGACGGCCGCGTGGCGACGACGGTGGTCCCCACGCTCGGCGTCCCCGCCGGACGGATGACCTGCCCCGAGAGCGTGATCGGCTGCGGGACGAGGATGCGCGCCGCCCCCGTGACCGGATCGATCGTCAATACGCCGTCGTCGTGCTGCAGCAGCGACGTATCCGAGGCGGCCGGCTTGATCTCGACGGCGAGCCGGAGCTGGTCGGCGATCGCACAGGTCGGCAGGTAGCAGAGTGGCGGATCAAGATTGCCGCCGCCGCCGCCGAAGTCGGCCGCGCAGCCCACGCCCGCCGTCGCCGCGACGACCGCGGCGAGGAGCCTCACATGCCGGAGCATTGGAGTCTCCAGCTATTCGAGATCGAGTCGCCGCCGGTGACCTTGTGCTGCTCCCCGGGCTGATTCGAGAAGGTCCCGTCGGTGACGATGACTCGCACCGTCGTCGAGCCGAAGGCCGGGCAGTAGGAGAGCTGCGCAGTCGGCGAGCCCGTTCGTCGCTGAGGGTGCTCGGGGTCGGGCAGTGCCGGCAGCGTGAGACGGAACTCCTGCCCGAAGTAGTAGTAGTCGTTGCCGGGGATCTCGGCGAAGAGCCGCGCGGTGAGGACGTCGCCGAGGTCGGCGTCGCGCGCGGCGACCTGGGGGACGAACACCGAGGCTGCGGTCTGCGGGACGAGCTTGCCGAAGACGGGGAAGACGGCGTCTTCGTCGAAAATGGGAGGGGAGTTGGGCGCGGGTTCGTCGCGCTCGACGTTCCAGGGGACTACGCAGGCTGAAGCCATGACGACGGGGAGGGCCAATAGCAGCGCCCGTGCCACGCGGCGCATCCCGGC
>Ga0272446_1004486_pt1 | contig 16474 bp, 14 predicted proteins | sample YNPCB0061_FD_194587 | JGI IMG/M metagenome (GOLD analysis project Ga0272446, IMG submission 194587) | Hot spring microbial mat communities from Yellowstone National Park, WY, United States - YNP-CB-006-1 | ecosystem: Environmental > Aquatic > Thermal springs > Hot (42-90C) > Sediment | place... | reverse complement strand
TCGACCAGCACGGCCATACTCGTGAGAAGCAATGGGTTCGTAGCCATATCGAACAGGCGCGGGCTGCGCTCGAGATTGCGCCACAGCTCGGCGGCCTCCGGCACGAGCGCATCAGGGTCGCTACTCGTCTTCGGCGTGCGATCCTCTGGTAGACGTAGTGCGAGAAAGAGCTTGTTGAGCAAGCGGCGGATGTCGTTGGCATCGAGCGGACGCAGGTGACGCTCGACGAAACCGGGCAAGCGATCGCCCAGCCCCTCGAAGGGGCGGCTGGCGATGAGGTAGCGGTTCTGCGAGCATTCGCGCACCAGGCTGGCGATGAGATCCATCGCCCAGCCCCGCTCGTCAGCGTCGCCGGTCTCATCGAGCCCATCGAGCATGATCAGGCAGCCGCCGGCCTTGATCTGGCTTTTGATCATGCCGGCCGGCAGGTCGAGCACATCACGGCGCGCCAGCTCATCAAGCGCGTCGAGGAGCAGCTGAGCCGGGGCGCCAACCAATTCGGCGCGGCGCTGTGCATACTGCTCATGGACATAGGTCATCACCTCGGTCAGCCGGGCGTAGATCGGAAACAGCGGCTTCGCGGCAAAAAGCTGGAGCTCCTTGCGAACCTCAGCCGTGTCAGCGGTGCGTGCGGCTCGCGCCAGGATGAGCGCACCATAGTGCAGCGTCGTCGTTTTGCCACTGCCGGCGCGACCAACGAGGAGCAGACGTTCGGTTGTTGTCTCAGGGCCGGCAGCGGGCTTCCGTCCTCGCCTGCGCTCATTCACCTCAGGATCAGGCGGCGGTAGCTGGCCCGGCTCGCTGAGCAGCCGGAACACTGGGCGACTCTCCTGAACCGCTTGATAGGCCTCCTGTCTGGCTGATCCGCCATCCTCGGCGCCAAACTTGCCCAGGATGTAGGTGTCGAACGATTCCATCTGCTCGCGCTCGACCACATGGAGCGGAACGTATACCTGTTCAAGGTCGAGTTCGCGCTGCTCGCGGCCGAGGGCAGGGATCTTCGCCAGCCGCAGCATATCGCGCTCCAGGCGGCTCAGGTACCCATCGCGCGCCTGGGCGGCCTGCTGTTGCGCCTGGACGGCCTGCTGTTGTGTCTTTTCAGCCTCACGTTCGGCTTCAACCTCTTTCTTCAGCTCTGCGCGCGCCACTTCGTCCTCAACATCGCGCCGCACCCCGCCCGTCTTCCGGTCAAACCAGCGCACGACACGCTCGCGCCAGGGCTTGACGACAGCGACACCGCCGACGACGAGCAGCGCCATCACAAGGAGACCGGCGATCTGCAACGGCGGCCGCTGGGCAAGCAGGGTGACGAGGGTTTCAACAGGCTTCTCGCCGCTGATGATCCGGTCAAAGGCCTGCGGAACGGTGAGCGTCGGCTCAGGGGTCGGCAGCGCCGCAGTGGACGCGGGCAGCGCCGCAGTGGACGCGGGCGGCGCCACGGTGGGCGCGGGCGGCGCCACACTGGGCGCGGGCGGCGCCACACTGGGCGCGGGCGGTGCCACGGTGGGCGTGGGCGGCGCCACGGTGGGCGTGGGTGGCGCTGCGGTCGGCGCGGGGGTTGCAGGGAGTGCTGTGGCCGTCGGCGCGGGCTGCTGCGCAGTGGCAGGGCTGAGCGCGCCGAGCAGCAGCGCGACAAGCAGCGCGAGGGCGAGCAAGATGCTGGCAGTAGGCCGTATGGTGCGCATCAGCATTTCTCAGCCTGAATGGCGAATTACGTCGAACACGGGCGATGCGCCTCATGATAATCGAGAGCGTGTTTTGGGGCAATTTCCAGCGCCACTGTGAATGGGATCTCGCCAGAGGCTATCACGATCGACCGGCAAACCTTGTTCGGCAAACCAAAAGGGCCAGCACCTTCCGGCGCTGGCCCTCTGCTGTGTGCTACGAGCGTACTGAAAAGCTACGTGCGCTGCGTGAGCGTGGCGCCCAGCGCCAGCAGGCTCACGGCGGCGTTGAGCGCCGGCGAGTCGAGGAGCAGCTGCGCGGCGGCCGCGATGCGATCGAGAGGTATGTCGATTGCAAGCCGATTCTGGTCGTCGGGCTGGCCCGCCAGGAACGTCTGGTAGGCGGCCTGGGCCTGTGCAGCGAGGGCCTGGCAGAGTGCGGTGCGCACGGCGGCGAGCTGCAGCGGCGGAAGCTCGGGCAGCTCTAGCGCTGGCGTGATCTCCAGGCGCACCGGAGCTGCCGGCGTCGGCTGGGTGCTGGTCTTCGCCGCAGGACGTTGGCTGCGCTTGCTGCTGCGAGTGGCAGATGTCGGCGTAGCCTCACGCTGCGGTGGCGGTTCTACCGCCGCAGGCGGGGCGATGGTCTCGCCCAGGTCGAACAGCATGAACTGCTGGGCCTGGGCGCCGTCAGTGGTTGGTGGTGCTGTCTGAGTCATGAGTGTCCTCTCGTTCGTTGATATCTGGGTTCATCGGTCAGGGTGATCTCCGCGACGGTGAGCCCGCTGGCTTCGGTGAGGGCCGCCGCGGTGATCGAGGTCGAGGTCATCGTCAGGTTGGCCAGGTCGAGCGCGGTCTCGAAGCTGTGGATACATAGGCCGGCTGATCTTGCATGGATGCGACGCGGCATCCCGATTCGGCGCCGATCATGCAAGGTGTCGCCGGCGGTGTTCATGGTGTAGGGATGGCATCGGTCGATCAGGATTGATCTTGCAGCCCTGCAAGGTTGTGGCGCGGCGGCCGACTGCACGGCAGCGACCACTGCACTGAGTACGACCGGATCGGCGGTGACAAGCGCGTTCAGTGCGTGGTAGTGCTCGAACCAGCCGCGTGCTGCGGTCTGATCGGCGGCGGTGGCGATCAGATCGTCGCTGCACCAGTCGATGCCACTGCCGCTCATCTCGGCCAGTTCGTCGCAGCTCAGGTCGGCGAACCAGTTGCCGGTGCGTCCGAAGGCGTAGTGCACAACCTGACCAAGATCGATAGGGCTCCCATCGGGAGGATGGAACGGCTGCGCGCTCAGCGCCGTGCAGAGCGCCTCCATGTCGGTCGTACGCTCCAGCTGCGGCAGGCGGTCGAGCTGCGCGGCCTGCTCCGGGTTGATCGCCACCTGGTCGACCCAGTAGTCGATCACTTCCTTCATGTCGAACATCGTCGCGATCCATGCGGTGCGGTCGGCCATCGACCAGAGCACAGCGACCAGCAGGTTGCGGCCTTCGCCAAACAGCTCCTCCTGCTCGGTCGGGATGCCGTAGACCTCCGGGCAGACCTCGTCCAGCCCCCAGCCGTGAAATTCCTCCAGGTAGCTGAGCGCGTCGTCGTCGCGCAGCGCCGGGTGGAGCACGCGGAGGGGATTGGCCGGGTCGATGGTCAGCGCGTCGCGGTGATCAAGCTGGATCACATGCTGGGCCAGCGAGCAGAAGGCCTGGACGACGTCCAGCAGGTGCGGTGGGGTGGTGCGCAGGTCGGCGACATGGGCGGCGTAGAAGTCGGGGAAGCGCTGCCGGATCAGCGCTGCGGCGTGCGGGGCATCTTGTGCCGCACACCAGGTTTCACACGCAATCGAGTGTCCTGCGCGCCCGGGCAATTAACTCCAGAAGAGTCATCTTCTGGGATTGAAAAGCCGTGCGATCGGTACTGGGTGCAAGTGCTTCCGCCTGGCGTTGGAGTGGTTTCAAGCGTAGTTGCTCACCTGGCGGCAGTGGGAACCCCAGGTCTGCGCGAATTGTCGCGGTAGCATTCCAGATAGCACAAGCATGCATCGCGTTCCCGAGCCTTAGGGCAAGTACGGCAATCGCATCACAACAGCGCAGTGTATTGCGCTGGTCGTTCATATCAACAAAGCGCTCAAGCGCCAGCCGTAGACTCTTGCTTGCCTGCAACCACTGGCCGCGATTGAGGCAGAGCCATCCCTGGGAGAGATAAACATAGCAGATCCCCCAGGAGTCGCCAAAGGTATTCCATAAGGCAAGCGCTTCTCTCAGCAACAACTCAGCTAAATTGTTATCCCGAATCAGGACAGCCAGTTCCGCCCAGTTATTCAGCGGAAACGCACAGCCACGCCAGTCTTGCTGTCGTTGAAACGCTTCAATCGCGACCATAAAATGGGCTTCCGAGCATGCATGGTCGCCGTTTCCCAACGAAATCAGGCCGAGATTATTATGAGCATGGCCAATAACATGGAAGTGTTCGATCGACTGAGCAATGGCAATAGCATCGTGTAAGAGTTCCGTCGCCTGTTGATAATCCCCACGTCGCATATGCGTTAGCGCGAGATTGTTCAGCACCTCGGCATAGAGGCGCGGCTGGTCGATTCGCCGTACAAGATCCAGGCCCATGGACTGAAAATGGAGCGCCTCGTCCAGATGTCCTAACTCCTGGGCGATCGTACCGGCGACGTGATACGCATAGGTGAGCGTTCTGTCTGCGGCAGGTTGCGTGAGGGCCAGACCAAGGCGTAACCAGTGCAATCCTTCGGTGTATAACCCACGGCTCTGCCAATAGCGATACAGACCGGCAGCAAGATCAAGCAGGGCCTGCTTATTCGTCGCTTGATGTGCGATTCCCAGTGCGACCCGCAGATGGGCGATAGCCCGATCAAGCCGCTCAAACCACTCGGCCTGATCGCTACCGGCAACACCCGGCCGTGCTGCGGCGACCAGCTGAAGCGCCCAGTCCAGCAGGCGTTGCTCAACATCATGTTGCTCCGCTGCCAACTCCAACCGCATGCGGCTATAGAGACGCAAGCTTTCGAGAAACGCATACGCGGAGTCGACCTGATTCAACAAACTGGCCTCTACCAGAGTGTCAAGCATATTTCTGGCCTCTGCTGGCGAACCGATACCACTGATCGTTGCAGCGAGTGGGGAATCAAACGTACTGACCAGGATGGAGCATGCACGATAAATCTGCTGAACCTCCGGCGCCAATAATGCGTAGCTCCAATCGAAAGCTGCCTCCAGTGTCTGCTGGCGTTCAGGCAGGTCGCGCGGCCCTTCCGACAGGATGTTCAGTCGCTCTTGCAGCGCGAATCGTATGGTAGCGAGATCATAATCGGCAAGGCGCGACGCGGCCAGTTCAAGCGCAAGCGGTAGCCCGTTGATCTGGCGGCAAATGACGGCAATGTGCTCAGCATTCGCATCCTGGATGTAAAACTCGGGATCGACTGCGCGCGCCAAATGAAGAAACAGACGCTCCGAGTCGCTCAATCGCCCTGACCGCTTACCGCCTTTCTCGGGTAAGGGCGGCAGTCCAAGCGATTCTAGTCTGAATACATGTTCACCGCGTATGCGCAGACGCACCCGGCTTGTCGCCAATATTCGCAGGTCTTCCACACAAGCGAGCAGTTCGGCCAGTAAGGGTACGCCTTCTAGCACATGCTCAACATTATCAACAATCAGCAGGGTTGGCGTATGTTGTAGGGCGACTTGTAGCTGTTCGATGAGCGATTGACGGGTATCGAGACGCAAGCCGAGCGCCTGCGCAATGGTTGGCGCAATCTGGTCGGGCAATTGGCAGGCGGCCAGTGCGACGAAGATACTCCGCCGCGGGAGAAAACCAGCCTGGGCGACGGCAATCGCAAGGCGCGTTTTACCAACACCAGGTGGTCCGATAATGGTCATCAGCCTGATGTGTGGTGTCGTCAGGGACCGCCGTAACCGGGCCAGTTCGCGCCGGCGGCCAATGAGCGGGGTGGGGGGGATCGGAATACGAACCGAAGTAGCTGGGGCCCTGGTCGCTAGCGGCAATACAGGCGCGTGCCGAGTTGGTTCAATCAGGCCAGTTCGAGCTGACCGCAAAAACACAGAACGTTCTTCGTCGTTCACCTGCAGCGCAGTTGCCAGTCGTTCGGCGAGTTGCGCCGATGGCTTACGCTCGTCGGCTTCGATCTTTTTTAGCGTGACCGGGGCACAGCCAACGATAGCGGCAAGCACTTCACGCGTCAGATCAAGGGATCGCCGACGGAGTCGCAGCCATGTGCCAAACGATGTTGTTTCTGCCATAGCCTGTCACGAAATGCGTTCACATAGCCTGATTGTATCTTAAAGGGATACCCGCGTAAAGCAGTAACCTGGTAGGATTGAATCATTCCGCCTTATTCAGGTCAATTCAGCAAGTGGTTCAAAAACTGTATTGGTGCCTAAGTCCAATTGGAGGACTGTATGCGTCGCTTCTCTATCCAGTCACTGCTCGGATTGTGTGCAAGCCTGCTGCTGGCAGCCTGTGGTTCAGGTGGGAAACCAGCCGCAGCCCCGACACCGCCGAATCAGACGACTCTCCAGCCGACAACAAGCGTAGTCGAGGCCACACAACAGCTGCCAACGCCAGCACCTACGCCAGAGCCCACCCGACCACCGCCAACGGTTACGCTCGCAAGCGAGCCAATTGTCATCGGAGTACTGGTGGACAATGAAGGTACATTCGCCGACTATGGTACCGATGCCTGGCAGGGGTTTCAGTTAGGGCTTGAGTATGCAACCGGTGGCAGCATGATGGTTGCCAATCGGCCTATTGAAGTAGTGCGCAAGGATATTGGGCAGGATCTGGAAGCCGCCATTTCAGCAGCACAACGTTTGTCCGGCCGCGCCGCTATCCTGGTCGGGCCGGTACAATCGCAGGCGAGTCTCAGCGTAGGACAGATCGCGATGGGCAACCGCACGATCTATTTTTCGCTCGGTGCAGCTCCAAGGATCACCGCTGAAGCCTTTAATCCCAACATCTTCCGACTATGTCACATCAGCCCACCCGATGGGCCGATTGTGCCGCCAGCGGCCCAGGAGCAGATCAGCACGGAGTACTTTGCTTACAAAGATATCGTAGCCTTTCCTGGCGATGTGACGATCGGGCAGGTTGGCCTGATACCTTACCACTTCAGCTTCGCCAACAATCCGGTCAATGACTGGTTTGTCAAAGAATACCGTAGTCGATATGGTGTCCCACCCGACCTGAAGTCAGAATGTGCTTTTGCCAGCGCACAGGCGCTGGTAGAAGCCCTTGAAGCGACCAATGGCGATACGGACGAAGATGTGCTCGTCGCGGCGCTTGAGGGGCTATCATTTGAGGGCCCACGTGGCAATTATACCATTCGTGCCGAGGATCACCAGGGCCTTGCGCCAGTGTATGTCGTTCGTCTGAATAATATCGACGATCCCCAATTCGATTTCTTTGAACTGCTGCAAGAGATCCCAGGAAGTGAAAATGGCTATCCCTGTGCGGCGGCGAGGTGCAAATAATCGCAAATGAGGCTGCGAAAGGAATCAATATGAGCGCATTGGCGTGGGGGATAATTGGCCTGATGGTAGTTGGTATTGTTGTTCTGATTGCCCGGGCTACCCCTGAAAGGGTCGCAGAACAACAGCAACGACAACAACTGCTCTCGCGCGGGCTTTCCAAGCAGCAGGTGCAGCAGCAGATTACCGAGATGCGGAGACAGAATGCACCACGCCGGCGCAAGGCGGGCTTGTGGAGCATTGGCAGCGCACTGGTATGGATTGTGGTACTGGTAGGGGTCTCCTTACTCACTAACGTTGTTGACCTGTCTTCAGAGTCATTTACTCACACGATCATTAAAGGCGTGTTGGTCGCGCTGGTGATTGCCGCGGTTGTTCGCGGCACTATTAACCTCATCCAAGGAATTGCGCAGTTGCTGATGGGCCGCTAATCAGTCACTCATTGAGGGTAATGGCATGAAAATAAAAATGAGGCTCTACGGGACTTCCCGGAGTAGCGCCTAGATGTAGTAGCTTGCCGGATCGGCTCCTCGGTGGCATCATCCACTCCATACGATGCGCGTGAGCAAGGAGCAGGGGCCATGCCTGACCAGCCGACCATTCCCATCCCGCTCGATCGCCCCGATGTTCGTGTACTGCGCACCGAACTCACACCAGCGCGCGAGCTGATTATCGAGGTCGAGAGTACGCTTGCCACTGCTACCTGCCGCCGCTGTGGCAAGACGATTGATACCTTCTACGGCTATGATCGCCCGCTCCGCCTGCGGCACTTGCCCAGCTTCGGCTATGTGGTCTACATTCAGCTTCGCCCTAAACGCTTCCGCTGTCCCTTCTGCGACAATTATCCGACCACCACGCAGCGCTTGAGTTGGTACGAGCCCAAGGCGCTGCACACCAGGGCCTACGAACGCTATCTGCTGCTCCAGTTGGTCAACAGCACGATTGCTGACACCTGCCAGAAAGAAGACATCACGCCTGACGCCGTGCAAACCATCATTGACCGCTGGCTGGCAACGGAACTCGATTGGGATGCCGTTCCTTGGTTTGACACCATCGGCACCGACAAGATCGCGCTCAAGAAGGGCCATCGGTCGTTTGTGGTGATTGTGAGTGCCCGCTGCCCGACGGGCGAACTGCACGTGCTCGCCATCTTGCCCAATCGCACCAAGGAGACGGTCCAAACCTGGCTGGAGAGTATTCCTGCCACACGACGAGAGCAGATCCTGACTGTCTGCTGCGATCTGTGGGAAGTGTATGTGACAGCGGCGCAACACGCGCTACCGCAGGCCGTGATTGTGATTGATCGCTTCCACGTGGCTCGGCACTATCGTGATGCTGCTGACAGCTTACGCAAACAGGAACTCAAGCGTCTTCAGCAGGAGTTGCCCAAGGCCGAAGTCAAGCGACTGAAGCAGACGCTGTGGCTGTTTCGGAAACGAGCGGCTGAACTCGACGCCGAGGAGCAGGAGCGCCTGTCGCTTCTGTGTGCGCACTCTCCAGCGCTCAAGCAAGCCTACACGTTCCGCGAGCAACTGACGGCGATCTTCGATAGCGCGTGCTCCAAAGCCGTCACTGTACAACGGATCAAGGCCTGGCGCAGGCGTGTTGAAGCGAGCGGCTTGAGTTGTTTTGCTGCTTTTCTCACGCTGTTGGACCGCTGGCTAAACCTGATCGCGAACTACTTTCGGCACCGGCAGAGCAGCGGCTTTGTTGAAGGGCTGAACACCAAAGCTAAAGGTGCTCAAGCGCCGCTGCTTTGGGATCTACAACCTCGGCCATTTCTTCCAGCGTATCACGCTCGACCTGCAAGGCTATCGCCGGTTCAGCCCGTGGCGAACGGTATACCACTACCCGTAGTGGTTACTCCGGGAAGTCCGGGAGAGCCGTGCTTCACTCCGCCACAGCGGTTCGTTCATCTCCCAGGGCTTGAGTGAGCCCGGGCGGCCGTAGAGGTCGCGCCAGAGCCAGCGGTAGCGACCTGTGCGAAGCGCAGTGGCTCCCACGGGCCCGGGGGGTGTCGGCACCAGGTCGCCCTGGCCGGGCTGTCGATCGGCGAGGTGAGCCTGCTGGCGGCGATCTATCCGGCGGTCTGGGGGCTCGTCCAGTTCGACACCGGCACTCTGTCCGATCATCTGGGACGGATATGGCTGGTCACCGCCGGGATGCTGGTCCAGGCCGGCGGACTCTTCCTGATCATGCTGACACACGGCTTCTGGCCCTGGGCCGGCGGGGCGGCGCTGCTCGGCCCGGGACGGTCATCATGGCCACCAGGTAGACAAAGCCGAACGGCAACGGCACAAACGTGATGTCCACACACCAGACCCGGTGGCGACCATCACACCTGATCCTCGCTCGGTAGCGCCCCGGCTGGCGCGTGCGACGCACGATAGCCGAGCAGCCGCATGCCATTGAGCGTCACCAGGAGTGATGTACCGACATCCGCCAGCACGGCCATCCACATCGTGCCCATGCCGAACAGCACCAGGACGAGGAAGGCGAGCTTGATGCCGATACTGAGCGCGATGTTCACCCGAACCGTGCGCATCGCCGCGCGGCTCAGGCTGATGGCGAAGGGCAGTTGCCGCAGGTCATTGCTCATCAAGGTGACGTCGGCGGTCTCCATCGCCTGATTGGTGCCGCTGTAGGCCCCACCGATGGCGATGCCAACCGTCGCGGTCGCCAGAGCCGGTGTGTCGTTGATGCCGTCACCCACCATCATGATCGCGCCGTACTGGCGCTTGAGCGTCTCAACCGCCGCGAGCTTCTGCTCCGGCAGAAGCCCGGCGCGTACATCGGTCACACCGACCTCTGCGCCGATGCGCTCGGCCGTCGCCTGCTGGTCGCCGGTCAGCATCACCACCGCCCGCAGCCCCAGAGCCTTCAGTTGCTGGATCGCATCGCGGCTACTGGTTCGCAGCGTGTCGGCCAGCGTGAGCGTGCCGATGTAGCGGTTGGCGACACTCACCATCACCGGGGTGCGGCCGGCGGCTGCGTCCTCCGTTGCCGCCTCGCAGTGCTGCAGGTCATGGGTGATGGCGTCATCGAAGTGGCGGTGGCTGCCGACCAGCACAGGGCGGCCGTCAACGCTGCCGGTGACGCCGCGTCCGACGAGCGCCGTCACCCCTTCGGCTGCCGACACGTGGGCGTCGAGGCTCCGTCGGGCTGCGGCCGCCGTGATTGCGTGGGCCAGCGGGTGCTCCGAGCGCCGCTCGACGGCAGCTGCCAGGGCAAGCACCTCGTCGCAGGCGTCGCAGTGGCCGACAGCCGCACCCGGCGCGGGGCATCTGGCTGCTCGAACGGTGACGACGGTGGGCCGCCCATCCGTGAGCGTCCCGGTCTTGTCGAATGCCACCGCCTGCACCTTGCTCAACGCCTCCAGGTAGGCGCCACCCTTGATCAGAACCCCGCCACGAGCTGCGGCGCTCATCGCACTGACCAGGCCCACCGGGGTACTGATCACCAGGGCGCAGGGGCATGCCACCACGAGCAACGCCAGGCCACGGTACAGCCAGCCGAATGTGTCGGGCGCGGGATTCCAGAAGGGCTGGCCAGAGAAGAGCGGGGGCACCGCGGCGACGAGCAGCGCCAGCAGAACGACCGCCGGCGTATAGTACTTCGCGAACTGATCGATGAACCGCTGCACGGGTGCACGGCGCTCCTGAGCCTCCTCAACCAGCCGGATCATGCGGGCAATGGTGGTGTCGGCAGCAAGGTGAGTGACGGTCACCTCCAGACTACTCTCGCCATTGATGCTTCCTGCAAAGACCGGCGCCCCCGGCTCTTTCTCGATCAACCGGCTCTCACCGGTGATGGGGGCCTGGTTGACCAGGGAGCTGCCGGCCCGAACCTCGCCGTCCACCGGGATGCGCTCGCCCGGACGCACGATGATCACATCGCCCACCCGCAGGTCGGCAACGGCGACACGCTCGTCACAGCCCGACTGACCACAGCTGGTTCCAGGGCGGAGAGCCGTCTGGGGGACGACCTCCATCAGGCTCTTGATCGCGTGGCGGGCGCGGGTGGAGGTGTAGCCCTCCAGTGCCTCACCCAGCGCAAAGAGCACCATCACCAGACCGGCCTCGACATAGGCGCCAATCACCACTGCCCCGACAGCCGCGATGGTCATCAGGGCGTTGATGTTCAGCTCGCGGCTAAAGATCACGCCGCGCCAGGCGCTGCGCGCGACCGGGATGATCGTCAGTGCCAGCGCCAGCAGGGCCAGCACATCGATCCAGGTAGCCTCCCACCCCAGCACTTCATGCAGGATAATCCCCGGGATGACCAGCGGAACTCCAAGCAACGCCAGGCGCGTATCCGGCCGCTCCCACAGAAAGCGGAAGAAGCCCGTCGCACCATTCGCCGGTTGCGGCGCGTCGGCGGTCGCCGTGGCGGCTGCATCGTCGGCGACAACCACCTCATAGCCCAGGTCCCGCACGCGCTGCACGACGACCGTGGGGGACACATCACCGCGCACCCGCAGCCGCTCGGTGGTGAAGTTCACTTCGCAGGACTGCACACCGGGGAGCGACGCGACGCCGCTCTCGAGTGTGCGGGCGCAGCCCGCGCAGTCCATCCCGCGCACGACAAAGGTGCGTTCAGACACAAGTGTGTGCATACGTTCTCCAGGTCTGTCCGATCTACGGTCCGGAGGGCACGGATGCGTTCAGATCCAGCCCGCCAGGCGAGCCACGGTCGCCGTGGTCAGCGTCACCGCGATGCCAAGCGCGACAGGCAGCAGCGTTGCTATCAGCGTCCACTTCGCGCTCTTCGTCTCGTTCCAGATCGTCATGATCGTCGTACTGCATGGGTTATGCAGCAGGCTGAAGAGCATCAGGTTGACCGCAGTCAGGGTGGTCCAGCCACCCAGCTGCGTCAGGGTCTGGTAGACCAGATCGTCCTCGAGCTCGAGCATCACCCCGGCCTTCGCCAGCTCCGAACGCCCCACGGTCAGCGTCAGCATCAGGATGGTAGGTATAATAATCTCATTCGCCGGGATCGCCACGATGTAGGCGAGCAGGATGACCCCGTTCAAGCCGAGCAGCCAGCCGAAGGGGTTCAGGAAACCTACCACATGCGCGGCGATGCTGGCATCGCCGACTATGATGTTACTGGACAGCCAGATCACCGCCCCGGCCGGCGCAGCCATCACGACCGCCCGCGAGAGGACAATCACGGTCCGATCGATCAGCGAGGTGTACAGCGTCCGCAGCACCTGGGGCGGCCGGTAGGGCGGCAACTCCATGCTGAACGCCGAGGCCTCACCCCGCAGCCAGGTGCGTGTCAGCAGTGCTGAGACGACGAGCGTAACAAAGATGCCGATGATCGTCACCGTCACCACGCTGGCCGCAGCCACCAGGCTGGCCAGGGCCGGCGGCGCGGTCGCGGCGACGAAGATCGTTCCCATTAAGATAAGGGTTGGCCAGCGCCCGTTGCAGATACTGAAGTTATTGGTGATGATCGCGATCAGCCGCTCGCGCGGGCTGTCGATAATGCGCGTCGCGACCACCCCGGCCGCGTTGCAGCCCCAGCCCATCATCATCGAGAGCGACTGCTTGCCGTGGGCGCCTACCCCCTTGAAGAGCCGGTCGAGGTTGAAGGCCACCCGCGGCAGGTAGCCCAGATCCTCGAGCAGGGTAAAGAGTGGGAAGAAGATCGCCATCGGCGGCAGCATCACGCTCACCACCCAGGCCGTCGCCAGGTAGATCCCGTCGATCAGCAGACCACTCAGCCAGGCTGGCGCGCCGATGCTCGCCGCGGCGGCGTGAAGCCCATTGTAGACCGTGCCAAGCAGCAGGTCGGCGAGTATTGAGGAGGGCACATTGGCCCCGGCGATCGTCAGCCAGAAGACCCCCGTCAGCAACAGGATCATGAGTGGGAAGCCCCAGATCCGGCTGGTGACCACCCGATCAACGGCCCGGTCAAAGCGGAAGGCGGCCTGCTGACCGGCGCGGCTCACACTCCGGTTGGCAATCTGGACAGCGTCGGCGAAGATCGCCTCGCTCACCTGGTCGTGGAGCTGACCGCCAAGCTCGCGGCGGAGCCCGGTAGCACGATCGAGGAGCTGGTCAATTGGTGACGTTGCCATCTATACCACCTCCAGCGCGATCGGCGCAGGAGCCAGACCGCGACTCAGATCGCCGAGTGTGCCATCGCGCACCGCTTGGGTAATACTCGGATCGCCATCGAGCAGGCGCAGGGCGACCCAGCGGGCATTCGGCAGGCCGGGGAACGCAGCCGTCACCTGGGGGATCAACTGGTCAAGTGCGCGCTCCAGGTTCGGGTTGCGCAGCGCCAGATGGCGCGGACGTGTCTGGTAGGCGCCGGATGCGACTTCGGCGATGAAGCCGAGCAACTCGGGCAAACCCTCGCCACGGCGGGCGACCATGGGCACTACCGGCACCCCGAGATCGCGGGTCAGACCGCGCGTATCAACCGTGATGCCGTGCCGGCGCGCCTCGTCGATCAGGTTCACTGCCACGACGACCCGGTCGGTGATCGCGAGGATCTGCAACACCAGGTTAAGGTTGCGCTCCAGGCGGGTCGCGTCAGCAACGACAATCGTGACGTTCGGGCAACCGAACAGGATGAAATCGCGCGCCACCTCTTCATCGGTGCTGGTCGAGAGCAGCGAGTAGGTGCCGGGCAGGTCGATCAACTTGTAGCGCTTGTTCTGGTACACGAAGCCGCCTTCAGCACGGGTAACGGTCTTGCCGGGCCAGTTCCCGGTATGCTGGCGCAGCCCGGTCAGGGCGTTGAAGATGGTGCTCTTACCGGTGTTGGGGTTGCCGGCCAGCGCGACGGTGTAGTCCCAGCCACTCACATCGACCCCGAGCTTGCGGAGCCGGGCATGGGCCTGAACCGGGCAGGTGGCACACGCCGCGTGTGGGGCGGCTGGAGCAGTCGGTTCGAGGGTATGATTGCTCACGCTGGTTCTCCTTCTAATGACAAAGTGACGCTGATCTGGCGGGCTTGCTCCCGGCGCAGGGCGATGATCGTGTCACGCACCAGATAGGCCGTCGGGTCGCCAAGGGGACTGCGCGCCTCGACACGAATGAGCGTGCCCGGCGTGATCCCCAGGTCGAACATCCGTCGCCGAACGACACCCTCGCTCTGAATGCTCAGCACGCGGATCGTGGTACCACACGGGATCTGATCAAGCGTGGTTGATAGAGCGGCAGAGGGCTGATGATTCATCTGTCTTAATCCTTCCCAAAATAATCCTTTAGGAATACCTAAAAATATAGCGTGTTACGGATGCTTTGTCAAGATGCAGCGCTCACGCTGGTCAGTGTTAGCGAGATGTAATGTGGAGGCAGTAGATGGATGTGCCCAGACTCATTACGGCGTACCCCGATTAACCTGGAGAAGCGTATGGATTTCCCACTGTACGAAGATGTTATTATGCTGATTGATATCCCGGACGAGGATCTCGCCGCCGGCGACGTCGGTACGATTGTCAAGCGACACGCTGTGCCCGACCTCGAACCAGGCTATAGTGTCGAGTTCTTCGATATGCTCGGCAATACCGTTGCCGTTGTGACGGTCGCAGCGAGTGTGCTGCGCCGCCCGACCGCCGCCGATCGCCCGGTGGTACGCCAGGCGAGCGTTGAGTCGCCGGTGTGAGGCGTGCAGCGCCGAGCAAGGCACGGTGTGCCGACGCTGTCCTGACGAACGCGACTCCTTTCGTGACCACAGGAGGTGCGGCAATGCATCTGGCGGGACTGTTGGTGCCGCCTGATGGAGCGGCGCACTCACCGTTCGTGGGCCTCGATGGCCTGGATCAGATCACGGGGAAGCACCGGCGGCCGGGCTGACCCGCGCCAGGCGGCTTCACAGATGACTCCTAGCGTCGTATTGGTAGTGCCAGTCCCCGGCGCGGAAGCCCATAGCGTTCACGGGTGGGAGGTGTCGATCTGGACGCTGGATGGGCGACAGGCCATCCCCTTCGTGTGTGGCGAGCGGCAGCGCCGGATGCTGGCGACACGCCAGGGTGAAAGCGATCTGCTTTTCCATCGAGGCGAGTGGTATCTGCTGGTGACGTGCGAGGTACAGGAGCCTGACCCGCTCGACGTGGATGGCGTGCTGGGGATCGACCTCGGTGTAACCAACATCGCCACGGACTCGGACGGCACGATCCACAGCGGCAGCACCATCAAGGGCGTGCGTTACCGGCATCGTCGCCTGCGAAACAGGCTCCAGAAGAAAGGGACGCTGTCGGCAAAGCGACGGCTCCGGCGATTGGCGGGTCAAGAAGCCCGCTTCGCCAAAGACACCAACCACACGATCAGCAAACGCCTGGTACGGGAGGCTCAACGCACGAAGCGCGCGATTGCGCTTGAAAACCTCAAGCATATTCGCACGCGGGTCAGGGCTCGGAAGTCTCAGCGCACCGTCCTGCATAGCTGGTCGTTCTTTCAACTCCTGACCTTCGTAACCTACAAGGCTCGCCTTGCCGGTGTGCCCGTGGTGCTGGTCGATCCCCGCAACACGTCCCGCACCTGTCCTTCGTGCGGGCATATCGACAAGGCGAACCGTCCCTCCCAGGCGGTATTCCGTTGCACATCGTGTGGCTGCGCTGGTCATGCAGATGTGATCGCTGCTGAGAACGTTCGTGTGCTCGGCAGGGCTGCCGTCATGCAGCCGCATGTCTCGGAGGCGGCACAGCCGTCGTGCCAGAGACAAGCCCACAGCCTTTAGGCGTGGGTTCATGACCAGCAGGTTGTGAGAACCTCATGACTGTCGGGACATCTTCAGACAGCGCTGATCTGCGTAGCAAGGTGCGGCGGCGGAAGCTCCAGGTCGTCGTCCAGACGGTGGTCATCGCGCTGATCCTGTTCATCGCGGCGGGCCGCCTCGACTGGGGATGGGCCTGGGCGTATCTGGGGGTCGGGGTGACGGTCCTGCTCGTCAACCTGCGGGTGCTCTCCCCCGAGCTTATCGCCGAGCGCGGCCAGCCTCGAGCGAACGTCAGAGGCTGGGACCGCAATAGTGATAAACGAGTGGGCAATCGTTGAGCGATGGGCCGCGCGCCATGCCAGGGCACGCTGTCTCGCGAGATGCTGTTGCTCCTTGCCTGGCGCTTCAATAAACAGCTCCGCTGTGACGACAGACGAGTAGGGCCTCATGACACGCGCTCAAAGAACGTAATCAGATTCCGATCGGGATCGAGCACGCCAAATTCACGGGTGCCCCAGGGCCGGGTGGCGAGCGGCGCATGAGGATGCAAGATACCGGTAGTTTCAAGCGATGCGTGAAGCTCGTCAACAGCCTCAACTGCAACCCGGCAACTGGCCGTCCCGGCAA
>Ga0272446_1004485_pt1 | contig 16484 bp, 12 predicted proteins | sample YNPCB0061_FD_194587 | JGI IMG/M metagenome (GOLD analysis project Ga0272446, IMG submission 194587) | Hot spring microbial mat communities from Yellowstone National Park, WY, United States - YNP-CB-006-1 | ecosystem: Environmental > Aquatic > Thermal springs > Hot (42-90C) > Sediment | place... | reverse complement strand
CACGGCCCATTCGCTCGACTTCGACGACACCCACGCCGCCGGCACGCTGCATCCCGGCGCGCCCGTCATCCCGGCGGCGCTCGCCGCGGCCGAGATGGTCGGCGCCGACGGCCGCACCGTCCTTGCCGCCATCGTCGCCGGCTACGAGGTCACCTGCCGCCTCGCCCTCTCGCTCCCCGGGGGCGACCATTACGAGCGCGGCTACCACCCGACCGCGACCTGCGGCGCCTTCGGGGCCGCCGCCGCGGCGGCGCGGGTCTTCGGCCTTTCGGCCGCGCAGGTGGAGAGCGCCTTCGGCATCGCGCTCTCGCAGGCGGCGGGGTCGCTGCAGTTCCTGGCCAACGGCGCCTGGACCAAGCGCTTCCAGGTCGGCTGGTCGGCGCTGAACGGGCTTACCGCCGCCTGCCTTGCCCGCGAGGGCTTCCGCGGCGCGGCGGAGGCGCTGGAAGGCCGCGCCGGCTTCCTGCGCGCCTATGCGCCGAACCCGCGGCCGGAGCGCGCGCTCGAGGGCCTCGGCACCAGGTGGGAGCTGATGGAGACGGCCGTGAAGCCCTACCCCTCCTGCCGCTACGGCCATGCCAGCGTGGACGCGGCGCTCGCACTCCGCGCCGAGCACGGCCTGAGGGCCGAGGAGATCGAGGCGGTGACCATGGGCCTGCCCAACAAGGGCATGCTGCTGATCGGCAGCCCCCTCGACTACAAGCAGAACCCGCAGAACATCGTCGATGGTCAGTTCTCCGGCCCCTTCGTCGTCGCCTGCGCGCTGGCGCGCGGGCATTTCGGCTGGGACTCCTACGCCTGGCTGCAGGATGCCGACATCCGCGCGCTGATGCGCAGGATCACCCCGGTCGAGGACCCGGAGGTGGAGGCCGACTTCCCCGCCTTCATGTCCGGCAAGCTGACCGTGCGGGCCCGCGGTCAGACCTTCGTGAAGAAGGTCCAGGTGCCCAAGGGCGAGCCGGGCAACTTCCTCACCGAGGCCGAGCTGCGCGCCAAGTTCCACGGCCTCGCGGATGCGGTGCTGGGGGCGGAGCGCGCGAAGCAGCTCGCCGACGCGGTGCTGAACCTCGACAAGGCGCCCTACGTGCACGGGATGATGCGCCTCGGCGCCCCCATGATGGCGGCCCGGCTGGCCGGCGAGTAGGCCCGTCCGGGGCCTCCGGGGATGGGTGGCCGAGCGGTCGAAGGCAGCGGTCTTGAAAACCGCCAGGGCGCAAGCCCTCGTGGGTTCGAATCCCACCCCATCCGCCACGCCGCCGGCGCGCGAGACTGACGGTGCTCGCCTTCCTGCACGGCGCGCTGCGGATCGGGGTGGTGCTGCTCTGCCTCGGCGTCGCCGCGGGCTGGGTCCGCCTTGCTCTCGCCGCGCAGGATGACCGCGGCCTGGCGCGGCGGGCGCTCGCCATCGCGGCCGCCCTGCTGTTCGGCGCGGGCGTCGTGGCCGCCGGGTTCGGCGCGGCGGGACAGGCGCCCGGCTGGCTCGACTGGCTGCGCCTGCCGGCCGAGGCTGCGCTGCCGGTGCTCGCCCTGCTGCTGCTCGGCACCACGCGGAGCCGGCTGCGCGCCGCCGAGCGCGCCGCCCTCGCCTCCCCCTTCGACGCGGCGACGGACCTGCCGCGCTGGCCGCACGCCCTGCGCCAGATGGTCCCCGCGCTGGCGCGCTGCCGGCGGGAGGGAACGCGGGCCACGCTGCTCGCCGTCGCGATCGATCGGGGGCCGGCGCTGCGCGCCACGCGCGGGCCGGCCAGCCTGGCCGCGGCGCTCCGCGACCTCGCCGCGGTGCTCCGTGCCGCGACGCGCGCGAGCGACCTGCTCGGCCACCTCGAGCCCGAGGTCCTCGGGGCGCTGCTGGTCGGCACGGCGGCGGGCGATGCCCCGCGCATCGCCGACCGGATCCGCGCCCTCGCCCGCGAGCGGCTGCCCGATCCCGACATGGACGGGCGGCGCCTCGGCGTGAGCCTCGGCTTCGCCGAGGTGGGCGACGGGGTGGAGGCGGCGGCGCTCGAGGAAGCCAGGTCCGCCGCCCTGGCCGCACTGGCGGCGGCGCAGGCGGCCGGTGGCGACCGGCGCGAGGCCGCGCCCCCGCCACCCCCGCGGCGCACGGGCCTCGGCCACTGAGAGGGGAGGGCGACGGGTGGCGCGCCAGGCGCTATGCTGCGCGCGTGAACCTCCTCGTTCCTCCCCCCGCTCGGCTGCAGATCGAGGTCGTCTTCGACCTCGTCTGCCCCTGGTGCTACCTCGGCACGCGGCGGCTGCGGCGCGCCCTGCGCAGCCGCCCCGACGTGGTCGCCGACCTGCTGTGGCGCCCCTTCCTCCTCAACCCGGACATTCCGCCCGCGGGGCTGCCGCGGCAGGAGTTCCTCACGCGCAAGTTCGGCGGGGAGGAGCGCGCCCGCCGCCTCCATGCCACCATCGCCGAACTCGGCGCGGCCGAAGGCGTGCCCTTCCGCTTCGAGCGCATCCGCCGCATGCCCTCGAGCCTCGACGCGCATCGCCTGGTCCGTTTCGCGGCGCGGGAGGGCCTCGCCGAGCCGCTGGTGGAGGCGCTGTTCCACGCCCACTTCGCCGAGGGCGCCGATATCGGCCATGCGGATACGCTGGCGCGGCTCGCGGCGCGGGTCGGGCTCGAGCCCGCCGCGGCGCGCCGCTTCCTCGACTCGGGGGCGGAGGCGGATGCGGTGCACGCGGAGAACCTTCGCGTCCATCGCCTCGGGATCAACGGCGTGCCGAGCTTCGTCGTGGCCGGACGGCACGCCATCGCCGGCGCGCAGGAGCCCGAGGTGCTGGAGCGCCTGATCGATGTCGCGCTCGTGGAGGCATCCGCGCAGTAGGGGCCTTGCGCGCCTCGCCCGCCGCGTCTAAGGAGGCGGCCCGCCGGCGACGGGGCGCATAGCTCAGTGGTATGAGCGCCTGCTTGACACGCAGGAGGTCCGTGGTTCGATTCCACGTGCGCCCACCACCGCCCGCCGCGGCGCGGCCTCCGGGCTCCGCGGCAGCGCGGGGTTGCGCGGTGGGAGCGGCTTGACCGCGCGCTGCACGGCGCCTCAGAAGCGGTAGCGGAAGCCCGTCACGAAGCTGTTCGCGCCTTCGTAGACGCCGTTGTAGGTGCCGAAGATGCCGCTGCGATGCATGTAGCGGAACGCCACCTCGTATTGCGGCCATTCGGGCAGCGCGAGGGTGATCTCGGGCGAGAAGAAGTTCAGCCAGCGCGACTGGTTCTCCTCCGGCCGCAGGTCGGTGCCGCGTTCGACGCGCGGCAGGCGGGTCACGTAATCGGGCCCCATGGACAGGCCGAAGGTCGTGAAGACGTGGTCGGACCAGGGGAACCCGTCGTAGCGGAGATAGGCCGCGGCCCACAGCTCGCCGCCTTCCGTGTCGCCGAAGCGGTAGGCGCCGCCGGCCTCGAGGTCGAGGGTGAAGAACCGCCAGAAGCGCGCGACGCGGTACTGGAGCGCGCCGCCGGCCAGGGTGTCGTCCCCCCAGGACCCGGACCAGGGCGCGACCACGAGGTCGCGCAGCTTGCCATCGGCGACCGAGGACCCGACGAAGAGCGTGGCCGACCAGCGCCGCGCATCGGCCAGCGCGCGCGCCCGGTCCGCGGGCGAGAGGCCCGAGGGATCGGGCGCCGTGACCCGCACGGCCGCGGGCGGCGGGGGCGCGAGCGTCCCCGGCACCGGGGCGGGCTGCGCGGGCGCCGGGGGCGGGGCGGCCGGCAGGACCTCGGCGCGCGGCACGCTGTGCCGTTCGGGCGGCGGCCCCCCGGCGGCAAGCAGGACGGCGGCGGCGGCCACGGCGAGGCCGCGGCCCGCCGGAGCAGGGGGGATGGTCATGCGGTGGCCCCGGAACGGAATGCCCCGCCCATAGGGCCAACGCCCCCGGCTGGCAACCGGCTCAGGCGGCGCGCGCCTCGCGCGCCACCCGCGCGAGCGCGCCAAGCAGGCCGCGCGCCGCCTTGACCCGCTGCGTCAGGTCCATCTCCTGCAGCAGCGCGAGTTTGTGGTCCGGGCGCAGCTTCACCTGGTCCTTGCGCGCCTGCACCCAGGCGACCAGCCCGCCGGGATTGGCGAAGCGGTTGCCGCGGAAGGTCAGCACCACCCCCTTCGGCCCGGCATCGAGCTTCTCCACCCCCGCCTCCCGGCAGAGGCGCTTGATGGCGACGACCTCGAGCAGGTTCTCGACCTCGGGCGGGACGGGGCCGAAGCGGTCGGCGAGTTCGGCGGCCATCGCATCCGTCTCGGCGTCCGAGGCGAGGGCGCCGATGCGCCGGTAGAGCCCGAGCCGCACCGGCAGGTCGGGGACGTAGCTCTCCGGGATGAGCACGGGCAGGCCGAGGTTGATCTGGGGCGTCCAGTCCCGCCCGCCGCCATCCTCGCCCCTCCCCTGCCCGGCCCTGATCTCGGCGACCGCCTCCTCGAGCATCTGCTGGTAGAGTTCGATGCCGACCTCGCGGATCTGGCCCGACTGCTCCTCCCCCAGCAGGTTGCCCGCGCCGCGGATGTCGAGGTCGTGGGAGGCAAGGGTGAAGCCGGCGCCGAGGTTGTCGAGGGTCTGCATGACTTCCAGCCGCTTCTCGGCCGCGGCGGAGAGACGGTGCGAAGGCGGCCAGGTGAGGTAGGCATAGCCGCGCAGCTTGCCGCGCCCGACCCGCCCGCGCAGCTGGTAGAGCTGGGCGAGGCCGAACATGTCGGCGCGATGGACCAGCAGCGTGTTCACCGCCGGCATGTCGAGCCCGCTCTCGACGATGTTGGTCGAGAGCAGGATGTCGTGCCGCCCGTCGCCGAACTCGGTCATGACGCGTTCGAGCTCGGTCGGGCTGAGCCGGCCATGGGCCTGGACGATGCGCGCCTCGGGCACGATCTCGGCCAGGCGCTCGGCGACCTTCGCCATGTCCTCGATGCGCGGGACGACGCAGAAGACCTGCCCGCCGCGGAAGCGTTCCCGCTGGATCGCCTCGCGCAGGACAACGGGATCCCAGGGCATGATGAAGGTCCGCACCGCGAGGCGATCCACGGGCGGGGTCGCGATGACGCTCATCTCCCGCACGCCGGTCAGCGCCAGCTGCAGCGTGCGCGGGATGGGGGTCGCGGTCAGCGTCAGCACATGGACATCGGCCTTGAGCGCCTTCAGCGCCTCCTTGTGCCGGACGCCGAAATGCTGCTCCTCGTCGACGATGACGAGGCCGAGCTCGGCGAACTCCACGCCCTTGGCGAGCAGCGCATGGGTGCCGATGACGATGTCGATCTCGCCGGACTTCAGCCCGGCGCGCACCTCGGCGGCCTCCCTGGCCGTGACCATGCGCGACAGCTGCGCCACCTTGACGGGGAAGCCCTCGAAGCGCGCGGCGAAGACGCGCGCATGCTGGCGCGCGAGCAGCGTGGTCGGCACCACCACCGCCACCTGCGCGCCCGACATCGCCACCACGAAGGCCGCGCGCAAGGCGACCTCGGTCTTGCCGAAGCCGACATCGCCGCACACCAGGCGGTCCATCGGGCGGCCGGCCGCGAGGTCCTCGAGCACATCGGCGATGGCGCGCGCCTGGTCCTCGGTCTCGGCGAAGGGGAAGCGGGCGCAGAACTCGTCCCACAGGCCCTCGGGCGGCGTTGCCAGAACGCCTTCCTTCATCCGCCGCAGGGCGGCGGTGCGGATCAGCGCATCGGCCATGTCGCGGATGCGGGCCTTGGCGCGCGCCTTGCGGTTCTGCCACGAGACGCCGCCGAGCTTGTCGAGGGCCACACCCGCGCTCTCGCTGCCGTAGCGGGAGAGGATCTCGATGTTCTCGACCGGGACGAAGAGCCGGTCGCCGCCCTCATAGGTGAGCTTCAGGCAGTCATGCGGGGCGCCGTTGACCTCTATGGTGACGAGGCCCTCGTAGCGGCCGATGCCGTGGTCCTGGTGCACCACGAGATCGCCCTCGGCGATCTCGGTCGCATCGGCGATGAACTGGTCGGCGCGGCGGCGGCGGCGCGGCGGGCGGGCGATGCGCTCGCCGAGGATGTCCTGCTCCGCCGTCACGCAGAGCCCGTCGGCCACGAAGCCGCGCTCGAGGCCCATCACCACCAGGGCGACGACGCCCGCGGGCAGGGCGCGCGCGGCCGCCCAGTCCTCGGCCGGGGCGGCGGCCACGCCGTTCTCGCGCAGCAGGTTGGCCAGACGCTCGCGCGAGCCGCGGCTCCAGGCGGCGAGGACCGGGCGTCGGCCCGCCTTCACCTGCCCCGCGGCGAGGCCGGCATAGGCGGCGAAGACGTTCTCGCCCGCGGCGCGCGCCTCGGTCAGCAGCGGAGCGGGGCGGCCGCCGGCATCGACCCCCTCGGCGCCGTCGGGCCGCGCGAAGGGGATGAACTGCAGCAGCGGACCGCGGGCGAGCATCGCCTCCCACTCCGCGCGCGAGAGATGCAGCGTCCCGGGCGGGGCCGGGCGGTAGGGCGTCTCCCCCTCCCCCATCCGCGCCGGGCGCCGGCGGGCCTCGTAGTGGTCGGCGACCATCTCGAAGCGCGCGGTGGCGACGTCATCGGCCTGGTGGTCGAGGCTGACCGAGGCCCCCGGCAGGTAGTCGAGCAGGGTCGCCATGTGCTCGTGGAACAGGCCGGCCCAGTGCTCCATGCCCGGATGCCTGCGGCCGGCGCTGACCGAGACATAGAGCGGGTCCTCCGCCGCCGCCGCGCCGAAGAGCTCACGATAGGCGGTGCGGAAGCGCGCGCGGGAGGCCTCGTCGAGGAAGACCTCCCCCACCGGGCGCAGCCGCAGTTCCGCCACGACCCTGCCGCTGCGCTGGCTGGCCGTGTCGAAGCGGCGCATGTCCTCGATCTCGTCGCCGAAGAGGTCGAGGCGGATGGGGTCGGGCTCCCCGGCGGGGTAGAGGTCGACGATGCCCCCGCGCACGGCGTATTCGCCGTGCTCCATCACCGTGCCGGTGCGGTGGTAGCCGTTCGCCTCCAGGAAGGCCGTCAGCGCCGCCGGGTCCACCCGCCCGCCCTTGCGCAGATGCAGCGTCGCGCCCTCGAAGGTCGCGGGCGGCGGCACCTTCTGGGCCAGCGCGTTGACGGTGGTGAGCAGGATGCGCGGGCGGGTGGGCGGCTCGAGCAGCCGCGTGAGGGTCGCGACGCGCTCGGCGACGATCTCGGGGTTGGGGGAGACGCGGTCATAGGGCAGGCAGTCCCAGGCCGGGAAGCGCAGCACCTCGACCTCCGGGGCGAAGAAGCCGATCGCCTCGGCCATGCGGGCCATGCGGGCGTCGTCGCGGCAGACATGGACCACGGGGAGGTCGGTTTCCGCCCGGCGGCGGCAGAGCAGGAGCGCGTCGAAACCTTCCGGGGCGCCGTGGACCGGAAGGGGCCTCACCGCTCCGCCCCCGGCGGAACGCCCGCGCCCATCCGCCCGCATTCGGCGGCCATGCGCCGCAGCATGGGCGTGTCGGCCTCGGGCGGGATGGGGCGGCGGCCCGAGAGCCAGTCGGCGAGGTCCACGTCCCAGTGCGCGAGGACCGCCTCGATCTCGGCGAGCTCGGCCTCGGTGAAGGTGGCGATGTGGCGGGCGACGAAGCCGCCGATCATGAGGTCGGCCTCCTTGGTGCCGCGATGGAGCGCACGGAACACGAGGCGGCGGCGGCGGGGATCGATGTCCGGGGTGTCTGACATGTCGGTTGCGGCTGGCATATAGAGGCCGATGGGAATCGTGTCAGCCCGACAGGATACGCGCCCGGCGCAGGGAGCCGATGCGCCGGCGGCGCTGATGGGCCCGCTCGCCGCCCTCAAGGGCGTGAAGGAGGCCGAGGCCCGGCTGATCGCGCGGGCCGCCGGCGGCTCCCGCGTGCTTGATCTGCTGCTGCACCTGCCCGAACGCTACGTGCATCGCCGCCGCCTCGCCCGCCCCTCGGAGGCGGGGGGCGAGGGCGAGGTGCTGATCGCGGTCACCATCGGCGCCCATCGGGCGGCGCGCTCGGCCCAGGGCCGCCCCTATGTCCGCGTCGCCTGCGAGGCCGGGGGCGAGCCGCTGACCGCCTATCTGATGAACTGGCAGAGGGCCTGGGCGGAGAAGGCCCTGCCCGTCGGCGCGCGGCGGTGGCTGGCCGGGGCGCTGAAGGCGGAGCAGGAGGGCCATGTCCTCGTCAATCCGCAGGTCTCGGCGCGCGAGGACGGGATCCCCCTCATCCAGCCGGTCTGGCCGCTCGCCGGCACGCTCGGGCAGGCGCAGCTCGCCCGCGCCATGGCGGCGGCGCTCGCCCTCCTGCCCGAGCTGCCGGAATGGCAGGACCCCGCCCTGCTGCGCCGCGAGGGCTGGCCCGGCTTCGCGCAAGCGCTGCGCGCCATCCAGGCGCCCGCAGCCGACCCCGGCGAGGCCCCGCGCCGACGCCTCGCCTATGACGAACTGCTCGCCGGGCAGATCGCGCTCGGCCTCGTCCGCCGCCGCGTCCGGGCACGGCCGGGCCGCGCCCTTCACGGGGACGGGTCGCTGCGCGCCAGGGCGCTCGCCGCCTTCGGCTTTCCGCCCACCGAGGCGCAGCGCCAGGCCATCGCCGAGATCGACGCCGACCTCGCCGCCCCGCGCCGGATGCTCAGGCTGCTGCAGGGCGATGTCGGCGCGGGCAAGACGCTGGTGGCGCTGATGGCCATGCTGCGCGCGGCGGAAGCGGGCGCGCAGGCGGCGTTGATGGCGCCGACCGAACTGCTGGCGCGGCAGCACCTGCGGACCTTCGAGCGCCCGTGCGCCGCGGCGGGGGTGCCGGTGGCCCTCCTGACCGGCAGCGTCAAGGGCAGGGAGCGCCGGCGCGTGCTGGCCGGACTCGCGGACGGCTCGATCCCGCTCGTCCTCGGCACCCATGCGCTGTTCCAGGAGGGTGTGGCCTTCCGCGATCTCGCCCTCGCGGTGGTGGACGAGCAGCACCGCTTCGGCGTCGCCCAGCGCCTGATGCTGGCCGAGAAGGGCGATGCGGTGGACATGCTGGTCATGACCGCCACCCCCATCCCGCGCACCCTGCTGCTGACGCAATGGGGGGAGATGGCGGTGAGCCGCCTGGCCGGGAAGCCGCCGGGGCGGCAGCCGGTCACGACGCGGGTGGTCGGCCAGGACCGCCTGCCCGAGATCGTCGCCCGGCTCGGCGAGGCGATCGCGCGCGACGAACGCGCCTACTGGGTGGTGCGCGCCATCACGGGCTCCGAGCGCGACGATTCCGTTGCCGCCGAGGACCGTTTCGCCGAACTCGACGCCCGCTTCCCCGGGCGGGTCGGCCTCGCGCACGGGCTGCAGGACATCGCGGTGCGCGAGGCCGCCCTCGCCGACTTCGCCGCCGGGCGGACGCGGATCCTGGTCGCGACCACCGTCATCGAGGTGGGCGTCGATGTGCCGGAGGCGACCATCATGATCATCGAGCAGGCCGAGCGCTTCGGGCTTGCCGCGCTGCACCAGCTGCGCGGGCGGGTCGGGCGCGGCAGCCGGCCCTCCTCCTGCCTGCTCGTGCATTCGCCGGGCCTGACCGAGGGCGAGCGACGGCGCCTCCTCGTGCTGCGCGACTCCGAGGATGGTTTCGGGATCGCGGAGGAGGATTTGCGCGCCCGCGGCGGGGGCGATGCCCTCGGCGCGCGCCAGGCCGGACTGCCCGGCGCGCGCCTGCTCGACCCGCGCGAGGACCCCGAGGAATACGCCCGGCTGGTCGCCATCGCGCACCGGGATGCGGAACTGCTGCTGCAGAAGGACCCGGATCTGAGCGGCCCGCGCGGGCAGGCCGCGCGGCTGCTGCTCGCGCTCTTCGGCCACGACATCACCATGGCGCCGCTCGCCGCGGGCTAGCCGCCGCGGGCCGATGCGCGCGCGCCGGCGCCGCCCCGCGCGCCGCGCATGCCTTCCCCAAGGGGGTTGCATCCGGCCGCCCACGCGTTCAAATCGCCGGCCGCCCGACGAGGCTTCTGTCCGGAACGGTGAACCACGGAGGAGACCGGCCTTGGCCGCGTTGATCGAGATCGAGCGCCTGAGCAAGCGTTTCGGCGCCTTCACGGCGGTGGACGACGTCTCCTTCGCCGTGGACCGGGGCGAGGTGGTCGGCTTCCTCGGCCCCAATGGCGCAGGCAAGTCCACCACCATGAAGATGCTGGCCGGCTTCGTGACGCCCTCCGCCGGCACGGCGCGGATCTGCGGGGAGGACGTGGTCGACAACCCCGTCGCGGCCAAGCGCCACCTTGGCTACCTGCCCGAAGGCGCGCCCACCTACCCGGAGATGACGGTCGCCGCCTTCCTCGGCTTCGTCGCGCGCATCCGCGGCTATCGTGGCTCCGAGGCCGCCGACCGCATCGCCCGCGCCATGGGCCTTGCGCAGCTCGAAGGCGTGCGGCTGCAGCCGATCGAGACGCTCTCCAAGGGCTTCAAGCGCCGCGTCGGCCTCGCCCAGGCGCTGCTGCACGACCCGCCGGTGCTGGTCCTCGACGAACCCACCGACGGCCTCGACCCCAACCAGAAGCACGAGGTGCGCGACCTCATCCGCCGCATGGCGCCCGAGAAGGCGATCGTGATCTCGACCCACATCCTCGAGGAGGTCGGCGCGGTCTGCACGCGGGCGATCATCATCGCGCGCGGCAAGGTGCTCGCCGATGCGACGCCCCAGGCGCTGGAGGCGCCGGGCCGGACGCTCGAACAGGTCTTCCGCGACCTCACCATGCCGCAGCCGGAGGCCGCCTGATGCCCGCCCTCACCGTCGCGCGGCGGGAACTGGCGGGCTATTTCGCCACCCCCGTCGCCTATGTCTTCATCGTCATCTTCCTGATGCTCGCCGGGGCGCTGACCTTCACCCTCGGCGGCTTCTTCGCCCGCGGACAGGCCGACCTCGGCCCCTTCTTCACCTTCGTCCCGTGGCTCTTCCTCTTCCTCGTGCCCGCGATCACGATGCGGCTCTGGGCCGAGGAGCGGCGCCTCGGCACCATCGAACTGCTGCTGACCCTGCCGCTGCCGCAATGGCAGGCGGTGCTGGGCAAGTTCCTCGCCGCCTGGGCCTTCTGCGCCATCGCGCTGGCCCTCACCTTCCCGCTGGTGCTCACGGTCAACTACCTCGGCGAGCCGGACAACGGCGTGATCGCGGCGGGCTATCTCGGCTGCCTGCTGGTGGCCGGGGCCTATCTCGCGGTCGGGGCGGCGATGTCGGCGATGACGAAGAACCAGGTCATCGCCTTCGTGCTCGCGGTCGCGGTGTGCTTCCTCTTCGCCGCCGCCGGCTCGCCGGTGGTGACCGAGTTCCTCTCCCAGCGCGTGCCCGCGCTGGCGGAGCTGGCGCGCGCTCTCTCCATCACCGAGCGCTTCAACAACTTCACGCGCGGGGTGATCGCGCTGCGCGACGTGGTGTTCTTCCTCTCCCTCATGGGCTTCTTCCTGTTTGCGAACGCGGTGGTGATCGACCACCGGAAGGCGGACTGAGCGATGAGCGGCACGTCCTCCTCCCCCCGTCCCGGCACGCGGCGGCTCTGGTCCTCGGCGCTCGGCCTGGTTGCGGCCGCGGCGCTCGCGGTCGGGGTCAACATGCTGGTCGACCGCCTCGCGCCGCGGGCGCGCCTCGATCTGACGGCGCAGCGGCTCTACACGCTCTCCGAGGGCACGCGCACGGTGCTGCAGGGGCTGCAGGACCCGGTCACGCTGCGCCTCTTCTACTCGCGCCGCCTCGGCGCGGCGGTGCCGGCCTATGGCGCCTATGCCGAGCGGGTGCGCGCCATGCTCGACGAGTACGTCGCCGTCTCGAACGGCAAGGTGCGGCTCGAGGTCTTCGACCCCGAACCCTTCAGCGAAACCGAGGACCGGGCGCTGGCCTTCGGCCTGCAGGGCGTGCCGGTGGACCAGTCGGGGGAGCAGGTCTATTTCGGCCTCGCCGGCGTGAACCTGCTCGATGACGAGCGGACCATCCCCTTCTTCCAGCCCGAACGCGAGCGCTTCCTCGAATTCGACCTGACGCGGCTGGTCTATGAACTGTCCAATCCGCGCCGGCCTGTCATCGGCGTGATGTCGAGCCTGCCGCTCAATGGCGATCCGCGCCTGATGATGATGATGCGCGGCGGCCCGGCCGGGCAGCCCTTCGCGGTGATGCAGTCGCTGCGCGAGTTCTTCACCGTGCAGGACGTGGCGCTGGACGCGCAGCGCATCGCCGACGAGGTGCAGGTGCTGCTGGTGGTGCACCCGCAGAACCTCCCGGAGGCGACGCTCTACGCCATCGACCAGTTCGTGATGCGCGGCGGCAAGCTCATCGTCTTCGTGGACCCGCATTCGGAAGGCCAGGCGAGCCGCCCCGGCCCCGGCGGGCGTCCGGTGACGGAGACCGCCTCCCGCCTCGACAGGCTGCTCAACGCCTGGGGCGTGGAGGCCCCGGCCGACTCCGTGGTGCTCGACCTGCGCGGCGCCTGGCGCGTGCGCGCGAGCCCGACCGACCGCGTGCAGGCGGTGGACTACGTCGCCTGGTTCAACCTCCAGGGCGACTCGATCAACCCCGCCGAGGTGGCGACCGGGCAGCTGAGCCAGGTGACGGTCGCCTCCGCCGGCTGGCTCCGCCCAAAGGAGGGGGCGAACATCGAGTTCGTCCCCCTGCTGCGCTCGAGCGAGCGGAGCATGACGGCCAATGCCGAGCGCGTGCGGGAGAACCCCGACCCCGCCCGCATCCTCGCCGAGTTCCGCCCCGACGGGCTGCGCCGGACGATCGCGGCCAGGGTGCGCGGGGAACTCGCCTCCGCCTTCCCCGACGGCCCGCCCCCGCCGCCCGAGGGCGTCGAGCGCGCGGCCGACCTTCCCCCCCACCGCGCGCGCAGCGAGGGGGCGGCCAACTTCGTCGTCATCGCCGATGCCGACATCCTCGAGGACCGCTTCTGGGTCCGCACCCAGGACTTCTTCGGCCAGCGCGTCGCCACGCCCATCAGCGACAACGGGGCTCTCGTGGCCAACCTCGTGGACGTCTTCGCCGGCGGGGACGCCCTCATCTCCCTGCGTTCGCGCGGCGAGTCGCTGCGCCCCTTCACGGTGGTCGAGGAGATCCGCCGCGACGCCGAGGCCCGCTTCCGCCAGACCGAGCGCGAACTGCAGGAGCGGCTGCAACAGACCGAACGCCGCCTGCGCGAGCTGCGCCAGGGGCCGCAGGGGGGCGAACGCGGCCAGGCCGCGGCGGTCATCACCCCCGAGCAGCGGGCCGAGATCGATGCGGCGCGGGCGCAGATCCTGCAGACGCGCCAGCAGCTGCGCGCCGTGCAGCTCGAACTGCGCCGCGACATCGAGAGGCTCGAGACCTGGCTCAAGGTCATCAACATCGCCGCGGTGCCGCTCATGCTCACGCTCTTCGCCATCGGCCTCGGGCTGGCGCGGGCGCGGCGCCGCGCCGCAGCCCGGGCGTGAGAGAGGGGGGCCGCCATGCACCGCCGGACGCTTCTGATCATGAGCGGCGCCGCCACCATCGCCATCGGCGCGGCGCTCCTGCTCACGCCGGGGGAGGCCCCTCCGCCCTCCCCGGCCGGCGCCGCCCTCGCCTTCCCGGGCCTCGCGCAGCGGCTGCAATCGGCGGTTCGGCTCGAGGCCATCCGCCATGACGGCACCCTGACCATCGAGCGCCGCGGCGAGACCTGGGTGCTGCCGGCCAAGGGCGGCTATCCCGTGCGGCAGGAGAAGGTCCGGGAAGTGCTGACCGGCCTGACCGAGTTGCGCCTGACCGAGCCGCGCACCGCCAATCCGGATCTGCTCGACCGGCTCGGCCTCGAGGACCCGACGCGGGCGGGGGCGACCTCCACGCTGCTCAGGGTGCTGGATGCGCAAGGGGCCGTGATCGCGGAACTCGTGATCGGGCGGCGGCGCGTGCGCACCCAGGGCAACGTGCCGGAAAGCGCCTTCGTGCGCCGCCCGAACGAGACGCAGGCCTGGCTCGCGGAAGGACGCATCCCGGTCGATTCCGACCCGCAGCTCTGGCTCGACCGGGACATCGCCAACCTCGCGCGCGAGAGGGTGCGCGAGGTCCGCATCGCGCGCGGGGGGGAGGCGCCCATCGTCATCACCCGCAGCGGCGATCCCGATGGCCGTTTCACCCTGGTCGAACCGGCCGGGGCACCGGCCGAGGAGACGAACCTCGAGGAGGTCGGCCGCGCCTTCGAGTTCCTGACCTTCCTCGATGTCCGGCCGGAGGCCGAGATTCCCGGCGAGCCGCTGGGCGAGGCGCGCTTCGCCTTCTCGGACGGGCTCGCGGTGGTGGTGCGCCCGCGCAAGGAGGGCGAGGCCATCTGGGTGACGCTCGCCGCCGAGGGGGACGACGAGGCAGCCCGGCTCAACGCGCGCTGGCGCGGCTGGGCCTATCAGGTCGGCCAGTGGAAGGAGAAGGCCTTCGCGCCGCGCCTTGCGGACCTTGCCCCCGCCCCCGAGGCGGGGCAGCCGCCGCCGGCCGAAGCCGCGTCCGCGCCCGCCGCGCCCCCGGCGGCCGGGGATGAGCCGCCGCGGCCGCAGTGACCGGCCGCGAATACCCCGACCGGCCCTGGGTCGGCATCGGCTGCATCGTCTTCAAGGGCGAGCGCGTGCTGCTCGTGAAGCGCGGCAAGCCGCCGCGGCTCGGCCAGTGGTCCCTGCCCGGCGGCGCGCAGCACCTCGGCGAACCCGCCGAGGAGGCGGCGCGGCGCGAATTGCGGGAGGAGGCGGCGATCGAGGTGGGGCGCTTCGTCCTCGCCACGGTCGTGGACGCCATCTCGCGCGATGAGGCGGGCCGCGTCCGCTACCACTACACGATCATCGACTTCGCGGCGGAATGGCTGTCGGGCGAGGCTCGGGCGGGGGACGACGTCAGCGCCGTCGCCTGGGCGCTCCCCTCCGAACTCGCGCGCTACGACCTCACGCCGCAGACCCGCGAGGCGATCGCCGCGGCGCGCGCGGCGCTCGCTCGCGCCTGAGGAGGGCGGGGGCGCCTTGCCGGCGCCGGCGGCCGGATGCGCGCGGCCGGGCCGCGTTCAGCCCCGCCGTTCCCACGCCTCGCGCTTGCGGTAGAGGGTGGATGGGCTGACGCCGAGGAAGGCGGCGGCCTTGGGGATATTGCCGCCGCAGAGCCGGATCGCCTCCTCGATCGCCTCCCGCTCCACCTCGGCCAGCGGACGGATGCGGCGCGCAGGATCCGGCGCACGCCCCGCCGGCGCGGCCGGGGCGGGCGGCGCGGCGCCGGCATGCACGCTCATCGGCAGCAAGGCGGCGGTGAGTTCCTCGCCGTCATGCAGCACGACGGCGGTGCGGATGGCGTTCTCGAGTTCCCGCACATTGCCCGGCCAGCGATGGGCGCGGAGCAGCGCCGCGGCGTCGGGCGCGAGGCGGAGAAAGCGCTTGCCCTCCTCGGCCGCGCTGCGGGCAAGGAAGGCCTCGGCGAGGCGGATGACATCCTCGCCGCGCTCGCGCAGCGGCGGCAGGGCCACGGGCACGACATGAAGGCGATAGAAGAGGTCCTCCCGGAAGCGGCCGGCGCGGACCTCCTCGAGCGGGTCGCGGTTGGTCGCGCAGACGAAGCGGACATCGGTGCTCACCGGCCTGGTCGCGCCCACGGGGACGAAGGTGCCGGTCTGGACGAAGCGCAGCAGCTTGCCCTGCAGCGCGAGGTCCATCTCGCAGATCTCATCGAGGAAGAGCGTGCCGCCATCGGCCATGCGCGCCGCGCCGGGCCGGTCCGCCACCGCGCCGGTGAAGGCGCCGCGGACATGGCCGAAGATCTCGCTCTCGATCAGGTCCTTCGGCATGGCCGCGCAGTTGAGGGCGATGAAGGGCCCCGCCCGGCGCGGGGAGAGGGCGTGCACTGCCTCCGCCGCCAGTTCCTTGCCGGTGCCGCTCTCCCCCGTGACGAAGACGGTGGCGCGCGAGGCGGCGGCGTTCTCGAGGATGCGATAGACGGCCTGCATCGCCGGCGCGGCGCCGATGAAGCCCGCGAAGCCCGTGCGCGAGGCGCCGGCGGCGAGCGTCTCGACCTCCCGTCGCAGCGCCGCGCGCTCGAGCACGTTGGCGAGGGTGACGGTGAGGCGTTCGGCGGCGAAGGGCTTGACCAGGAAGTCCGAGGCCCCGGCCCGCATCGCCTCCACCGCCGTGCCGACCGACCCATGCGCCGTCATCACCACCACCGGCGGGGGGCGGGGCATGGCGCGGACCTCCCTCAGCAGGTCGAGCCCGTCCCCGTCCGGCAGCCGCAGGTCGAGGAGGATGGCGTCGGGCGACTCCTCGGACAGCGCCCGCCGCGCGTCGCTGAGGGTCCCAACATGGCGGATCGCATGGCCCTCGTCGCGCAGGAACTCCCGATAGAGGGCGGCAAGCGAGACCGTGTCCTCGACCAGCAGCAGCCGGGCCGGGGGCATGGGCTAGTCCCGGCCCGGGCGGAGCGCGGCGATGAGGACGAGCACGGCGCCGATGGCGGCCGGCGCCGTCCAGGCGGGCACGGAAAGCAAGGGCACGAAGAGCGAATCCCAAAGGCCGGCCGAGACATGCCGCTGCACGCCCGCCTGCAGCATGTTGAGCGCGGCGGCGTTGACGCT
>Ga0272446_1004484_pt1 | contig 16485 bp, 13 predicted proteins | sample YNPCB0061_FD_194587 | JGI IMG/M metagenome (GOLD analysis project Ga0272446, IMG submission 194587) | Hot spring microbial mat communities from Yellowstone National Park, WY, United States - YNP-CB-006-1 | ecosystem: Environmental > Aquatic > Thermal springs > Hot (42-90C) > Sediment | place... | reverse complement strand
GGTGCGTTTCACCTTTGGGGAAACCGTCGCTAGCGCGCAAGGGTTTCTGGCGGCGAACGCCGTCGGACTGTGCCAGTTCAATGTCACCGTGCCCAACGTCGGGGCGGGAGACATTCGGGTTGACGCTACGGTGGACGGAGTGGCGACGGGCCAAACTCTGTTCACCACCGTACAACCTTAACCATCGACGAACGGAAGGGACGAAATGGGGAAGATTCTGGGAACAATCGCTTGGAGTGTGTTTCTGGCCGCTGCGGCAGGAACGCTGAGAGCCAACAGCGGGTCGCTGGCGGCGTTGCCGGCGCCTCCGGTGAAGCGGAGCGGCGTGCCGGCGGATGGAGGTCTGACCTGCGCGGCATGCCACGCCTCGCTCGGTCCGGCGAACTCCGACAATAGGGGAAAGCTCAAAGTGGCGGCGGCGAGCTACCAGCCGGGCGTCAAGCAGAAGATTCGAGTCGAGATTCAACATCCGGAGGCGCGGCGCTGGGGGTTCCAGTTGACGGCCCGCTTGGCGAGCGACGAGAGCAAAATGGCGGGTTCGTTTACGGCAGACGACAATGTTCAGGTGCGCTGCGATGACGGGCAGGTCCGAGGAGCGCCAGCGCCGTGCGCGCCGGGTTTGCTACAGTTCGCCAGCCACACGGCGGCCTCGACGCGGGCGGGCGTCACCGGCGGAGTGGTTTGGGAGGTGGAATGGACGCCGCCGGAGAGCGACGTTGGGGACGTGGTGTTTTACGCAGCCGGGAATGCGGCCAATTTCAGCATGGACAACACGGGCGATTCCGTATACACGGCGGTGCGGCGCATCTCGGGTCCGTGCGGACTGAGCGGCAGACCGGTGATCAGCGGCGTGGGCAACGCGGCGTCCTATGCGACCGGCCAGATTACGACCAACGGGCTGGTGACGATCGTGGGCTCGAATTTCTTGCCGCGCGGCATGCGCAGGCTGCTCCATCCGGGGGACTTCGACGATGGACTCTTTCCGAAGGAACTTTCCTGCCTGGCGGTGGAAATCAACGGGGTGAGGGCGCCCATCACCTATGCGGACAGCGGCCAGATTAATGTTCAGACCCCGTCGATCACCGTGCTGGGGCCGGCGCCGGTGCGGGTGTTGGGGAATCCGGGGCGGTCCAATGAGCTGCGGAGCGAGGCGGCGACGGTGAACATGGTGAACTACGCGCCGGGTTTGTTCCAGTTCCCGGGCACCAGCAACATCGCGGCGCATGTGGCGGACGGGTCGGCGTACATCGGGCCGTCCACGGTGGCGCCGAATGCGCGCGCGGCGCGTCCGGGCGAGGTGATCACGATTTACGGCACGGGTTTCAACGCCACCGAGCCGTTTTACCAAGCCGGCGAGTTGGTTCCCCTGGACGAGCGGGCGAGGATTCGAGACCGGTTCACGATTTTGGTGGGGGGAGCGGCGCTGGCTGCCGGCGATATCCTCTACGCGGGGCTGGCGCCCGGCGCCATTTCGGGCTTGTACCAGTTCAACATCCGGATTCCCGCGTCGGCTTCCGAGGGGGAAGTTCCGGTAGTGATCGAGATCGGGGGCCAACGTACCCAGCCAGGGGTGACCATTCCGGTCAGGCGGTAGGCGGTATCGGGAGATCTTTCGGCACGGCATCCCACTTCCTTCTCGGATGCGTGTTCTCTGCTCTGTATTGGCCGCGGCGCTGCCCCTGGCGGCGGCAGCCGCGGCCCCTTTTTATACGGCGGAGAGCGTGGCTCATGCGGCCAATCATCGGGCCGGACCTTTAGCGCCCAACACGATTGTGAGCCTGTATGGGACAGATCTGTCCTGGGGTACGGCGGCAGCCTCGGGAATCCAGCCCGGGGGGCGCTTGCCGACGGCGCTGCCGAACGCAGGGGTTCACGTCACCGTGGGGGGGACTTTTGCTCCGCTGTATTACGTCTCGCCGCGGCAGGTGAATTTTCTGGCGCCAGCCATGTTAAAGCCAGGAACCTATGATTTGGAGCTGGTGCGTGACGGGCAGCGCGGACCGAAAGTGCGGATCGAGCTTGCTGAGTCCGCTCCGGGGCTGTTTCATACCGGCGGCTGGGCGCTGGCTACGCGCGCCTCCGGGGCTCTGGTAACACCGTCCGACCCTGCCGTGCCGGGAGAGGTGGTGGTGCTTTACGGGACCGGTTTTGGCCAGACCAGTCCACCGCTGACCGACGGCTTGATCCCACGAACCGCGGCTTGGCTGCCACAGGGAGTCGGGGTTCGGCTTGAAGTAGGGGGACTCGACGCTAGCCACCGGGTGTTTTACGCCGGGGTGACGCCAGGGTTTGCCGGGCTGTACCAGATCAATCTGCTTTTGCCGGACGAGCCGCTGGAAGATCCCGAAATTGTGTTAAAAATTGGCTCGAACGAGAGCCCACAGGGTGTCCGGTTGCCTGTGCGCAGCCGGGATTGGGCGCAACCAATGGCCAACCGCCCGCGTTTACTATCGTGTAGGTAGAATGAACGTGGAGGTGCGCATGCGGCTTGGATATTTGGTTTTGGCGGCGAGCGCGGCGTGGGGATGCCTATGGGCGGCACAGGAGGAGCAGCCGGGAGGCTGGCGGAAGGTGGATCAGCCGGCTGCGGGCGGCTATGTGGTGGCGCCGGGCACACGGATTCCGTTGAGCTTGATTAACAGCATCAGCACCAAGACTGCGGCTGAGGGCGAGAGAGTCTATCTGGAGACGGCATTTCCGATTGTGGTGGACGGCCGCATGGTTATCCCTCCGGGCAGTTATGTTGCCGGTACAATCACGCACATTAAGAAGCCGGGTCGGGTGAAGGGTCGCGGGGAGCTGTTTCTGCGTTTTGACTCCCTTACGCTGCCCAACGGCGTAACTCGCGATTTTCGGGGCACTTTGGGCACCATCGACGGCAAAACGCAAGCCGAATTGGACCGCAGTGAAGGTAAGATCCGCTCGGAGGGCAACAAAGGGGGCGACGCGCGGACAGTAGGTGAGGCCACGGCTGCCGGCGCCTCTGTGGGGGTGATTGCCGGAAGCGCGGCCGGCTCGCCCGGCATGGGCGCGGGGATTGGAGCGGCGGCAGGCGCCACGGCGGGTTTGCTTGGCGTGCTGCTCTCGCGCGGGCCGGATGCAGTGCTGGGGAAGGGAACCACGATCGAGATGGTGCTAGACCGGCCACTGCGCTTTGAAGAGAGCGAGCTGGACTTCAGCAACGCAGGCTACAGCCGGCCGCGGAGCGGGGGTGCGGCGGAACCGGATACGAACAGAAGGCGAAATCCTTCGATTCCGATGCCCGGGCGGCGGATCGGGCGCTTCCCGATTTGAGAATTTAGGGTTTTTCTCTTAGATCGCCAGCGTCCTTCGTTGCCGATACAATCAGGGTGACAGTATGGCCGTAGGCTCACTGGAAGTACAAATCTTCGTCTCTTTGGCGGTGATTCTGGTGAGCGCCCTGATTGCGCTAATCGTGGATTACCTCAAGGGGAGCAACGAGACGCTGCGGGCGCACAATATCGAGTTGCGAGCCCGGCAGGAGGAGCGGGACCGTATCCTGGGGGCGGACTGGCCGGTGCGGTTGCGGCGCGAGGTGAAGCCAGACGCGGAGCGGGGGGCGGCTCGGGAACCGGAGGCGATTCCGGTGCGCCCTGTGGAGACTCCGGCTGATGCGCCGTCCGAGGTTCGGCCTCTGGAAGTTGCGGCGCGGGCTGAGACGAAAGAGACAACACCGCCGGCAGAGGCCGTTGAGCCAGTAAAGCCTGCCGAGGCTCTACCCTTATTCAAAACCGAAGCGGCGGCGTGCGCCACCAGCGTGGTGAAGCCGGAAGCGACGCCGTTGGCCGCAGCGGGGGACCGGGTTGCGATGAAAGGCTCGGGGCTTGGGGTCGAAGGGGCTGAAGAACCCGTAGAGGCGGCGCCCGAAGAGCCGGCTTGGGAGGAAACATCTCATCCCGGCCCGGCGCTGGCCTGGCTTGGGAGGAAGGAAGAGGAAGCCGGCATCCCGCCTGCGGAACCCTTGCCGCAGCCTAAACCCGCGCCTGCCACGCCGAATTTGGTCCTGGTGTCTCCGCCGGGACCGAAGAAACTCAGCTTGCCGGCGGGCTTGCACGCTCAGCAAACGCTGGAGTCTTTGTTGGAGCAACCGGGCGAAATGGACGGCGTGGTGATGCTAGTGGCCGTGAATGACTACGACCGAATCGAACGCGAGCGCGACCCAGCGGCGCGGGAGGCGGCTTGGAACTCCGTCACGGGGCTCATGAAGGAGATCGCAGGACCGAGCGGCTTTGCCGCCCAACGCGGGAAAGATGAGTTCGTAATCGTATTCACGGGTGAAACGGGCGGCCAAGCGCAGCGCCGCGCCCGGCAAGCCGCCGAGCGCTTGTGGGACCACCAGATCCGCTCGCTGGGAAGCGACGCGGTCACTTTTAGCTGGGGCACTGTCGAGGTTGTGGGCGAGACCCTCAGGGACGCCATCGGCGCAGCGGCGGAGCAGATGCACGAGACCAGGCGCAACCGCGCTTTCCACCTTTCTTCGCGCCCCATGAAACCGCGCGCGGTGAATCTATGAGACGTTTCTGAAAAGCCGCAGCTAGCGGCGGCTTAGCTCGGCTGCGATACCCTCCAATTCCTTGCCTGCCTCGGCCCACTTGCCCTGCGCCATCAAATCGCGATAACGCTGGAAGCGGGATCGCAAAGCCTCCAATCGTTGAACAGCATCGGGCGGCGGCGGAGGCGCAGCGGCCGGCTGGCCGGGCTGTGCGGCGGCGGGGGCTTTGGCCAGCTTGATGCCCGCCAGTTCGGCGACCGCCTCCTCGTAGGTGTCTTTGTAAATCAGCGTGTTGCCCATCGAGAGAACCACCTTGCGGAGCTGGGGCATGCGCGCTTCGGATGCCTGAATGTAGATGGGCTCGACGTACAGGAAGGTGTTTTCGACCGGCAACACCAGCATGTGACCGCGTAGCACTTGCGAGCCTTGCTGGTTCCACAAGGTCAGGTCTTTAGAAATGAGCTGGTCCTGGTTGATGCGGGCTTCCACTTGCATGGGACCGAAGATGAGAGCCTGTTTGGAGAGCAGGAGGAAGACCAGTTCCCCGAGCGATGGGCCATCGCAGCGGGCCACCATAAGCCCGATGAGGTTATCTTTGTTGCGTGGAGTGAACGGGATGATCAACAGGAACTCAGGGGTATTTTCGCCCGGCAGCGTAGCCACGACATAAGTGGGCGAAACCAGTTCCGGCTTGCTTCCTTGCCCATAGACGTTCTTGGCGATGTCCCATACGTCTTCTTTGTTGTAGAAGGCTTCGGGGTCGGTCATGTGGTAGGTGCGGTAGACCTCAGCTTGAGCCCGGAAAATCATTTCCGGATAGCGGGCGTGCTCGCGCAGGTCAACGGGCATGTTTTCTTTCGGTTCAAACAGGCCGGGGAACAAGCGGGCGTAGGCCCGGATGATGGGGTCATCGGCCTCGAAAATGAACAGGCGGACTTCGCCGTCGTAAGCGTCGATGGTGGCCTTGACGGAATTGCGAATGTAGTTGAAGCTGCCCAGCCTCTGGGTTTGAATTCCGCGCGAGTACGGATGGGCGGATGTGGTTGTGTAGCCGTCCAGCATCCAGACGAGGCGTCCGGACTTGTTCAGCACAAGGTACGGGTCGTTGTCCCAAGATAGGAAGCCGGCTAGGGCTTCGGCGCGGTCCACCACCTTCCGGCGGATCATCATGCGGCTCTCTCCGGTGAGCAGGCCGGTGAGGAGAATGTTCCAGTTCGCTTCGCGCAGCGCAGCGGCTAGCTTCATGGGGAAGGAAGCGACCGGGAATCCGCCTTTGCCCTCATAATGGCTGTGCACATTGTCGGAGCCAGAGGGATAGTTGAATTCCGGCTGTCCGGTGCGCACGAAAACGGGTTCGTGCACGACTTCGCCGTAGTAGATTTCAGGGCGCTTCACTTCCAGCTCGGGGAGCGTGGCTTTGGGCGGAGCGTCCTGCACGAGCAACGAGGGGAGCCCGTTGGCCGTGATGCGCGCGGCTTCGGCCATCACGATGCCGTAGCCGTGCGTGTAAATAAAATGGGGGTTGATCCAGCGGATGCGAGCGTCGGGCAACTGGCGGATATCGAGTTCGCGGGGCGTCAGAAGGATCTGGCGTAGCTGGCCGCCGATCGTGTAGCGGTCGACATCGGAGTCGGCGAATACGTAGTAGGGCCGCAGGGCTTGGATCTGGGTGACTGTATCGTGAAACGCGCGCCAGTCCCACAAACGAACGTTGTCAAACAGCGCGCGGTGTTTGGCCGGGTCGATACGGGCTTCCAGGACGGCAGGGAATTCAATCTCTTTGGTGCGGCGTTCCAGCCCGAATGCCGAGCGGGTGGCCTGGATGTGGCGTATTATGTAGGGCCGCTGGATGGAGATCTCGTTGGGCCGAACGTAAAGCGAGTTTACGGCTTTGGGGACCAGGGCAGCCGCCACGAGCACCAGTGGCACGATCAAGAGCCACTTCCATTTGCGAATCCAGGTGAAGACCGCCGCGACCACAGCAGAGGCTACCGAAGCCCAGACCAGCGGCAGGGTGATCTTTTCAGCGACATAGTCCACGCCCACCATGAAGCCGTGGTCCTCAAACAAGAGCGAATAGCGGTTGAGGTAAAACTGCGCTGCCAAGCCCAGGAAAAAGATGACCGCAGCGGCGCGCAGAAAGCGCGATTCCAGGCCGAGCATGAGGCCCAGCTCCGACACGGGCAACTCGCCGCGCGCCTGCCATTCGGGAAACCGCAAACGCAATTCCCAGATTCTCGCGGTAGCCCAAAAGATCAGACCGCCGAGCAGAGCCAGAAGCAACACGAACCGCAGCAACATCTGCCAGAAAGGGAGGTCGAACAGATAAAAGCCCAGGGGCTTACCGAACACCGGGTCACGCCAAGCGTCGGGCGAAGCGCCCAACGCGCCGAAATAGCGCACCGCGGTCCAATTGTCGGTGAGCGCCATTGCGAGAACGACGCCCAGCGCGAGGGCGGCGAGGGTGGCCAGCCGGGCGTATCCGCGGTGTTGCCGCAAACCAGTGCCGGCGTACTTCAATCCCCGGGCGTGAGCGGTCCAAAGCACGGCGAAAGCCACCAGGGCGCACGCCGCCACGGGCGCCACGCCGTACAAGAGCATGCTGATCCAGGTAGGCACCTGATGCATCTCTTTCCACCAGTGATACTCGATGACAACGGAAGCGACCCAACGCGCGCTCACTAATAGCGCGGCCAGAGCCGCCAACACGAGGAGCAATCGCGGCCTACCTTGGCCGGCGTCCATGCGGGAATGATCCATGGTTGGCTATCCTTGATCCCGGCGCCACACTACGACGCCGTTCACAATGGTAGCAATCGGGCCACCGCGGAAGGTGTGGCCGTCGAAAGGCGTGTTCTTGCTTTTCGAATAGGAGCGGTTGACGTCGTAGGTCCATTCGCACTTCAGGTCGAGGACCGTGACGTCACCGGGTGCGCCCACGGCCAGCGTGCCGCGGTCCAGGCGCAGGATTCGGGCCGGGTTAACAGTGAACATTTCGATCATGCGGGTGATGGAAATCCGTCCGGTGTGCACCAGCTTTTCAATGGCCAGCCCGACGGCCGTCTCCAGGCCGATGATGCCGAACGGGCAACGCTCGAATTCCTGCATCTTTTCGCTGCCGGGGTGAGGGGCGTGGTCGGTGGCGATGCAGTCGATGACTCCCGAGGCGATTCCTTCGATCAACTCGGCGACGTCCTTGGCGGCGCGCAGCGGAGGCTTCATTTTGTAGGCGCTGTCATAAGGAATGACGTCGGAGTCGCACAAGGAGAAATGATGGGGCGTAGCTTCGCAAGTCACGGGGAGGCCCTGGGCTTTGGCGGCGGCCACCATCTGCACGGCGCGGCGGGTGGAGATGTGCGCCACGTGGTAGCGCGCTCCGGTGATCTGAGCCAACAGAAGGTCGCGCGCCACCATGACGTCTTCCGACACCGACGGAATGCCGCGCAAGCCCAAGCGGACGGATTCGAAGCCTTCGTGCATGTCGCCGCCGGCGCTCAGGTGCAAGTCTTCGCAGTGGTTGATCACCGGCAGGTCGAAAGCTTTGGCGAACTCCATGGCGCGCCGCATCACGCGCGCATTCATCACCGGCTGGCCGTCGTCGGAAATGGCCACCGCTCCGGCTTCCTTCATGGCGCCGATCGCGGCCAGCGCTTCGCCGGCGCTGTTCTTGGTGATGGCGCCGATAGGGAACACGTTGACCGCGGCGGTGAGGCGCGCGCGCTCGACGATGTAATTAGTCACCGTAGCCGAGTCGTTGACGGGCTGAGTGTTAGGCATGCAGCACACTGAAGTGAACCCACCCGCCGCAGCGGCTCGGGACCCGGTTTCGATGGTTTCGGCGTGCTCGAAACCCGGTTCGCGCAGGTGGACGTGCATGTCGATAAAGCCGGGCGCGACGATGCGGCCCGAGGCGTCGAAACGTTCCGCGCCGGGCGCTTCCAGGCGCTCTCCCACAGCGGCGATGCGCCCGTCCTTAATGAAGACGTCGGCGATTTTGTCCAGACCGGATGCAGGATCGATGACGCGTCCGTTGCGAATGACGAGTTTGGCCATGGCGTTAATCCTGAAGAATTCGTTCGAGCACCGCCATGCGGACGGCGACTCCGTTTTCCACCTGGTTGAGAATGACCGAGCTCTGCGAATCGGCCACCTCGGACGCGATTTCACGGCCGCGATTGATGGGACCGGGGTGCATGACGATTGCGTTGGGGCGGGCCAGTCCTAAGTGCTCCAGCCGCAGGCCATAGAACTGGAAGTATTCGGTAGCCGGGAAAGCCGCTTCGTGCTGCCGTTCGAGCTGAACGCGCAGCATCATAATCACGTCGGCGTCGCGTATCGCCTCCCGGATGTCGTAGGTGAGGGATACGTGGGGAGCGATTTCGCCGAGTTCGCGAGGAAGCAAAGAAGGTGGCCCGCACAGCACCAGGTCCACGCCGAACTTGGAAAGCAGATAAATGTTGGAGCGAGCCACGCGGCTGTGCGCGATATCGCCGATGATGGCTACGCGGAGCCCTTCCAGAGTCTGGCGGTGGTCGAGGATGGTGCGGGCGTCCAGCAGCGCTTGCGTCGGATGCTCATGCGTGCCGTCGCCCGCGTTGATGATGGGCGTGGGCAGGTGGCGGGCGAGGAAATGGGGCGCGCCACTCGCCGAGTGCCGCATGATGATGGCGTCCGGCCGCATGGCGGCCAGCGTGGTGAGCGTGTCGACCAGGGATTCTCCCTTGGAGACGCTCGAACCGGAGGCGGTAATCGAAATGGCGTCGGCGCCGAGGCGCTTGGCGGCGATCTCGAAACTCGTGCGCGTACGGGTCGAGGCCTCGAAGAAGAGGTTGACAACCATCTTCCCGCGCAGCGTGTCCAGCCGCTTGAAGGGTTGATGCTGTAAGGGCTGGAAGTCTTTGGCGCGTTCGAGGATCTGCTCGATTTCGCTTCGCTCCAGCCCTTCGATGCCCAGCAGTCCTTTGGTCATACCGGCTCCTTTACCCTAACAGAGTGCTGAAAACCAGGACAGCCACGGCTTTGCCCTTGGCGTACGGCGCCCCGCTGACGGGCGGGAGGGTAAAGCGCGGCGGCCGTTCCGGTTGTTCGGCATCGTGCTAATCGGAAACCTTTTCGACGAGAATAACCTTTTCGGCGTTGTCAATTTCCTGGAACTTCACCTCCACAATTTCGTTGGAGGAAGTCTGGATGGTGCGGCCCACATAGCGGGCCGCAATGGGCAACTCTCGGTGGCCGCGGTCGATGAGCACCAGCAATTGCACGCGCGCCGGCCTGCCGCGCTCAAACAGCGCGTCGAGCGCCGCACGAATGGTGCGGCCGGTGTAAAGCACATCATCCGTGAGCACAATATCCCGGCCGGTCACTTCGAACGGGATATGAGTGGAGTTCACCACCGGCGCAACGCCAACCGTCGATAGGTCGTCCCGGTACAGATTGATGTCTAATTCTCCGACCGGGATGGTACGGTTTTCCAGACTTTCAATTTTCTTCGCCAGGCGGGCGGCTAACGGGACGCCGCGCCGCCGGATTCCCACCAGCGCCAGCTTGTCGAGATCTTTGGTCTTCTCCAAAATTTCGTGAGCTAAACGCACCAGGGTCCGGTCGATTTCGGAGGCGGACATGAGCTGGAGTTTGAATCGGGTGGGTGTCATTTCATTTCCGTAACGGAACAGGTTAACACACGCCAGCGCCGGCGGTGGGCTGCGGACCTCATGCTCGCCAGGCGCGTGTAAAATTCGATATGGCAACATGGGCTCTCCGATTCTGGCTTTTTATGAAGGGACCGGCGGGGATCACCGCGGGCGGACTCTGGAGGAAATCCTGGCTTGGAGCGACGCAGAGCTTGAAACGACGCACGACTACATCCAATGGCTTTTTCCATTGCGCGAGCCGAGCGCGTTCAACCCCTGGGCGCCGGTGTTAACCGCCGCCGATATCGCCGCGTTTCGCTCCTCGCCACGTTTGCAAGAACGCATGCGGCGCGCCTTCCGGCGGATGATGCAGTTCTATGGCTTCGGCGGCCGCACCTTACCGTGGCTCACAGCGGGCAATCACAACTTCCTGCGGCTGACGCGCATTCTCACCAGCCTGCGGCTGGCCGGATTGGAAGCGGAGGCACAAGAATTGTTCGGGCGCTTGAAAGCTTTATACGTGGCTCATCCGGACGTCATCGGACGGATCACCTGGCGCTACTGGCAGGGGGCGGCGCAATCGCCGCCTGTTACAGAATGATGGCGTGCACATGGCCGGGACCGTGAACGCCGCGCACGAGGATCTGTTCGATATCCGCCGTGCGGCTGGGACCGGTAATCAACACCAGCGAACTGCTGTGCTGCGAGGGCAGGGGAATGAGGGTAAACAGTTCGTCCAGGTTGGCCAGGATGCGCTCGCGGGGAACGACGGCGATGTGCCGCGGGGGGAGCAGAGAAATCAACCGCGGTTCTTCCCGTGAAGAGATCATGACCAGCGAGCCGGTATCGGCCAGCGCGTAGTCGGCGCTGGTGATTCCAAAATCAGCGGCGGCGCAGGCGCGCTTTAGTTCGTCACGATCGAAAATGCCGCATTGCACCCCCGGGAGGCTGGGGACTCCCAGCTCCGCAAGGAAGGGCGCGTTGGAGGCGACGGCCGTGTGGCCGGCGATGAGCGCGGCGACTGTCTGCCGGGCTTCCTCGGCGCCGTGGGCCACCGTGGCGCTGCCGGCCAGGGATTCCAGCGCCGCGCAGAAGCCGCTCACCCGGCGATCGATTCCGGATTCAGGAATGCGCAGGCGGGGCGGCGGCGCCGGTTCGGGATCTTGGCCTGCGGCGCGTCCCAACGCGGTCCGGACCCTGTGCAGGATGGTCTCACGCGCCACGGCCGGCTCTCCTTTCCCGCCAAAGGCGGCGGAAGCTCTTGGGCGCCGGCGCCGGAAGCTCGCGCTCGCTAAGCCAGGCTTTGACCGGTCCAACTGCCAAGGGCACTTGGGACAACCAGCGCCCTTCTTCCCCAAGGAGTCCCGCCCCGGAGGCTCCGGCAAACTCATATAGTTTGGGGTGCTGCATGAGCCATGCCCACAGGCGGAAGGCGAGTTTCTCCAGGCGGTTCTTGCCTTCGCGGAGCTTGGCTTTGTTTACCTCCGCGCGCAGATCGAGGAGAATCTGGGGCAGATCGATCTTCACGGGACAAACTTCGGCGCATGCTCCGCATAGGCTTGAAGCGAACGGCAGCCAGGGATCGTCCATGACGCCGTGGAATTGGGGCGTGATGATGGCGCCTATGGGTCCCGAATAAACCCACGGATAATTGTGGCCGCCGATCTTGCGATAGACCGGACAGATATTTAGGCAAGCTCCGCAGCGGATGCAATACAGCGACTGGCGCTTTTGTGAGTCGGCGAGCAGCTTGGTCCGACCGTTGTCCATCAAGAGGACATAAAACTCGTCTGGTCCATCCACCTCGGTGGAACGCCGGGGTCCGGACAGGATGGAGGTATAAACGGTGAGAGGCTGCCCCGTGGCGCTTCTGCCCAAAAGTTTGAGAAACACGGCCAGATCTTGGGCGCGTGGAATCAATTTTTCGATGCCAGCCACGGCGATGTGGATTTTCGGAGCCGTAGTGCTCAGACGCGCGTTGCCTTCGTTTTCCACAATGGCTACGGAGCCGCTGTCCGCCACCAGAAAATTCGCGCCGCTGATGCCGATATCGGCGGCGAGAAACTTCTCGCGCAGCACGCGGCGAGCGATCAAGGTTTGTTGCTCGATCACCACCTCGCGTTGTACGCCGAGCTTCTCGGTAAAGATGTCGGCCACGTCGTAGCGCGTCTTGTGCAGGGCGGGAGCGACAATGTGATAAGGCCGCTCGTGCGCCAGTTGCAGGATGTACTCGCCGAGGTCGGTTTCCACCGCCTCCAAGCCATGATGTTCGAGGCGCTCGTTGAGTTCGATTTCCTCGGTGGTCATCGACTTGGATTTCACGATCAACCGGGCGCCGCGTTGTTTGGCCAGCGAGAGAATGAAGTCGGCCACTTCCGTGCCGTCGCGGCACCAGACCAGCTTGCCTCCGTTGGCGGTGAGGTGGCGCTCAAAAAGCTCCAGATAATAGTCCAGGTTTTCGATGGTGTGCTTCTTGATTTCGTGGGCTTGCGTTCGCAGTTCCTGATAATCGGGCAGGACCTCAGGACTGGTCACCGCCTTGCGCTTATCCACCAGGCGGCCGGTAGCCGTATAGATGGCCTCTTGCAGCCGGGAGTCCGCCAGGGCAGCGTGGATGGCCTGTTCGGGTAATTCGCTCATAAGTTTTCACCGGGAAGCAAGCACTTCGGCAAGGTGCAAAGCGCGCACATTGTGGCCGGCTTTACGCATGGCGCCCTCGATTTGCATCAGACAGCTCGAGTCCACTGAGATGACCGTGTCGGCGCCGGTTCTCAGGATGGCGTCGATCTTGGTGCGTGCCATGCCTCCGGAGACTTCGGGAAATTTCACCGAGAACGTTCCGCCGAACCCGCAGCACTCCTCCGGAGGGTCCATCTCCCGCAGTTCCAGACCCCGCACGCGGGCCAGCAGCCGCCGGGGACCATCCTTAATCTTCAGTTCCCGAAGCGCATGACAACTGTCGTGATACGTGGCTACCGCGTGGAACCGCGCGCCGACATCCTCAACCCGGGCCACTTCGAGCAGGAATTGCGAAAATTCCCAGATGCGGTCGCGGATGCGCCGTGCCTGTTCCAGCCGGGCGGGTTCCTTCCGGAACAAATCCTCATAATGATGACGGATCATCGACGTACAGGAGCCGGAAGGCACGATGATGAATTCGGCGCCGTCGAAGACATCCAGGAAGTGACGCGCCACTTGGCGCGCTTCCTCACGGTAACCGCTGTTGTAAGCGGGCTGGCCGCAACAGGTCTGCGCCTCGGGAAAATCGATTTCGTAACCCAGCCTCTCCAACACGTCGGCCATAGCCAGACCGACTTGGGGAAAGAGCTGATCAATGATGCAAGTGACAAACAGCGATACGCGCGCTGCCATGTACCTGCGATTCTATCAGAACGGCCGGTGGGTCATCGCCAGACGGGGAAGCCCAGCTCGGCGAACCGGGCGGCTCCGGTCAGGAAGTGCGCGGTGATCCAGAACACAGTCCAATGTTCGTTGTAATCGCCGCGCAGCTTGCGAATATCGGGCGCTTGATTCCGCTGGATGTAGTTGGTGTGGTGCAGTTGTTCGCCCTGGCTGCCGTAAGGATCGATCATCTGCCCGCAAGAACGATACATCAATACGGCCAGCTTTTTCAAATCCTCGCGCCCGTCCAACTGACCCAGGCGGTAGACATCGGGGGCCGTGAGTACGCCCCAGACATCCAGGTGCTGATTCTGGGGCGAAACCACCGTCCAGCCGCGTGTCCGAAGGTTATGGTCGCGCAACCGTCCCGCGGGCATGTCGATATCCCACACCACGGTATAGGTGAGCATTACATCGGCGGCATGGCGCGCCCAGCGGAGATGCCTGGGGTCTTTTGTCAGTTCGTAAAGTTCCAGAAAGCCCTGAAACGCGGCGGCCGCTCCCTCTTTATCCTCGCACTGGGCGTCCAAGGTTCCACCCCAGTACGGCTCCCGCATGTGGTAATGACGTGCGGCGTAGTGTTCCGCCGCTTTGACGGCGGCTTTGCGGTACTGGTCCACGCCGAATAGCCTGAAGGCGTGCGCCAGGGGCGCAATGAAGGCGGCTTCATTGGTGGATACCGGACGCCAGGCGGCATCCAGGATGCGCGCCGAGTGCAAATCCGCCGCTTTGCGGAGGAACGCTTCCCAAGGTCTTGTGTCCAGTTTGCGATTGCGCCCGTGCGGTATGGCTCTGGCGAAAGCGAGCATCGCCTGTCCCTGACACAAGATCTCCTGCCGCTCCCAGGCGCGCTTGTTTATGTCGTACCAGTTGTAAAAGCCTCCAGGGTAGAACGTCGCGGTGGTGAGGAAATCGAGAGAGCGTTTGGCCATGCGCAGCGCGCCGGGATCTTGCAAGCCGTCGGCCAGCACCAGCAGCGCGTAGCCGGGCGCTTCGGCTTGACCGGTCCAGCCCATGACGGCATAGTTGCGGCCGGAGTACTTTTGGAACAAGGTGAAGGCGGCATCTTCGCGCCAGCGGGTCTTGGCATAGCGCCATTTGTCGCGGATGATCTCCGGGAAATCCGGCATGTCCTCGACGCTGTAGGGCCGGAAGATGTCCAGCGAGGTGCGCAGCGGCTGCCGGAAAGCGCCGCCTTCTTCTGTGACGGGAAAAGCTTCCAGATAGAACACCTTTTCCACGATTCCGCCCGGAGGCACATTCAGGTACGCCTCGTCGTAAGGCGCGAAGCCGCGCTGGAACGCCTTAATGACGCTACGCTTCCCATTCGAGGCGCAAGGTCCGGAAAGCAATTGCATTTCGGTCCCACCCGGAAAAGCTTTCACTCCCATCGACCACCACTGATCGGGCAGATTGGCGTGCGGGGTGCGCGAAGGCAAAGCATGTAACGCCGCGCCCCAGAGCTTGCCGCCACGATCCAACTCCAGCGAGACGAAAGGCATGGGGAAGCGATGCTCTTCGTAAAGCGCTTCCTCACCGGGTTGGCCGGTGTACACGGGCACACGGCCGCTGCGAGCGCCGGAAGGGTTGCCGTAATAGATGATTCCCGGCAGCAGCACTGCGGTGCGTTGAGCCGAAGTCTGGAGCCGCACCGACAGGGTCACCTTTGGCGCTACGGCGGCGCCGTTCCAGGTGAAACGACGCACGGCCTTTACTCGCCGGCCCTCCCGGCGGTAAGCGTCTTGCAGGGTCCAGGATCCTCCGCACGCCTCCATTCGCCCGCGGACAATGGTCCAGGGGCCTTCAATCGCGGTCTCGGCCGGGATGGCGTGGCGCCAGTCAGCCGGCCAGGAGTCACGCCAGTCACAAGCGATCGACCACAGTCCTTCCGGCGGCGATGTAATGAGAACTTCACCGCCGTGCAACACTTGCAGCCGTCCTTCCCGAATCCGGAATAACGTCTGCTCCTCGGCGCCCGCCAGCGGCGCAACGAATACTGCGACAGCGAGAAGCGCTCGCATGGCCATCTATGCCAAAGTTGCGGTCACGGTGACGATGCCGAGCGGCGGGACCGTCACTAGAATCCGGCCGCCTGCGGCTTCCGCCTTTGTGTCGCGAGGAACGATGGCGTCGGGTTTTTCGAAGGAGTTGTAAGCGTTGAGATCGGGATGGTGCAGCAACCGCGCCTTGGCGCCGCTCACCTTGCCGCCGGTCAAAGAAATGCGGGCGTTCACAGCGGCGTCGAGCCGCGGGTTGACCAGACTCAGCACCAGCGTCCGCTCCCGCACGGAGGCCGAAACGGACAGCGCCAGCGGGTCGGCCTCCGGATTTTCCAGGGCCAGCGCTTTGTTGCCGCGATGCGGCTTAAGCATTTCGAAAGCGTAATAGGAGGCCGTGCGCACACACTGCGGCCCGTCGGTGAGCAGCATGGCGTGGAGCACGTTAACGGTCTGCGCGATGTTGCACATGACCAGCTTGTCCGCCTGCCTGTGAAAGACGTTCAGGCCCAGCGCGGCGGCGGTGGCGCATCGCATGGTGATCTGCTGCCACAGCCGGCCGTAGCGTCTTTCCTCCTCCGGGACCATGCGGTCCCAGACGCCCCACTCGTCGATGAGCAGGCCGATGCGGCGCTGCGGATCGTACTTGTCAAGCAAGGCGCGCTGTTCCAGAATCGCCTTTTCCATCGCCGCGAAGGAGGACAACTGTTCGCGTGCGGTGTCAGCGGTGTGCTTGGTAGCCGGGGCCTTTCCATTCGAATAGAAGTGCATGGCGTAGCCGTGCAAGCTGCCGCGGCGTTCCATGTTGTCCATGAAGCGGCGGGTCCATTCGAGGTTGTTGCGGTTCGGACCGCAGGCGATCAAAAACGGGCGGGTGTCGCCGAAGGTTCGAATGTAGGTTGCGAAGCGGCGGAAATGGGCGGCGTACTCCTCCGGCGTCATG
>Ga0272446_1004483_pt1 | contig 16486 bp, 15 predicted proteins | sample YNPCB0061_FD_194587 | JGI IMG/M metagenome (GOLD analysis project Ga0272446, IMG submission 194587) | Hot spring microbial mat communities from Yellowstone National Park, WY, United States - YNP-CB-006-1 | ecosystem: Environmental > Aquatic > Thermal springs > Hot (42-90C) > Sediment | place... | reverse complement strand
GGCGGCGATCGCGTCCGCCTTCCTCGCCGCCATCGCGCTGACGGAGGGCGGCGCCTTCGTCTATGCCGCCGCGCTGTTCCTCTGCGCCGGCTGCCTCGGGTTCCTGCCGTTCAACTTCCCCCGCGCCCGCATCTTCCTGGGCGACGTGGGCAGCCAGTTCATCGGCTACATGCTCGCGGTGCTCGCCGTCGCCGCCGCGCGGTTCGAGGCGACGCAGGTCAGCTTCTTCATCGTGCCGCTCCTGCTCGCGCTGCCGCTGTTCGACGTCGCCTTCACGCTCCTCCGCCGCGCCCTCGCCGGCGAACGGCTGACGGAGGCGCATCGCGGCCATCTCTACCAGGTGCTCGACCGCACCGGCTTCCCGCGCGCTGGCGTCACGCTGCTCCACTGGGGCTTCACCGCGGCGATGGGGGTGGCGGCGTTCCGCTTCATCGCGCTCACGCCGCCGCGCAAGCTCGTGCTCTACGGCGCCGTCCTCGCCGCGCTTGCGGCCTATGCCCTCTGGGTCGCCGCGCGGGCACGGCGCGCGGGCATCGTCACCTGGTCGCGCGCCGAACGACCCGTCGATTGACACGCAACCTGCGCGCTTCCTACGCTTCCGCGCAAGCGATCATGCGCGCGGCGGAGGCCGCGCCCGCGCCGGAACGGCCCGGAACAGGGCCCTCGTCAACGATGGAGGAACGGTCCGATGACGGGAGCCCCCCGTCTTTCCGTGCGCCGCCGCGCGCTGCTCGCCGGCGCCGCCGCCACCGCGCTCGCTGCCCCGGCGATCGCCCAGGGCGCTCCGCGCGTCGCCCGCGTGTGGGGCGAGCCTGGCCCCTATGGCGGCGTGTTCGTCCAGGGCATGAACGAGTGGGCCCAGCGGAACAACGCCAATGTCCGGTTCGAGGTCGAGCAGATCCCGTGGGACGGGGTGACCGTCAAGCTGACGACCGACCTCGCCGCCCGCCGCCCGCCCGCGCTGATCAGCGTCGAGAGCCCGATCGCCTACCAGCTCGCCGCCGAGGGCCTGCTCGAGCCGGTCGATGACGTCTGCCGCGCGATCAATGCCGAGAGCCGCCTCGTCGACGGCTTCACCCTCGCCTCGTTCGGCGCCTGGAAGGGAACCCAGTTCGCCGTTCCGCTCCATCACCAGGCCTGTTTGCTCGTGGTTCAGCAGGACATCGTCGACGAGCTCGGCCTCGGCAACCCCGCGCAATGGACCTGGGACAGCTTCGCCAACGCGGCGAAGACGATCTCGGAGAAGAAGCAGGGCATGGCGGGCTACACCATGGCGCTGGGGCGGAACCTCTGCGCCGACTACCACATCACCCAGCTCGTCTGGCAGGCCGGCGGAATGACGTGGGACCCGCAGGCAGGGTTCCGCACCGTGTTCGCCTCCGACGCGACGGTCGAGGCCTTCGACTTCATCCGCCGCATCTTCTCCTACATGCCGAGGAGCGCCGTCGAGTTCAGTTTCCTGCAGGTGGTGGACCAGCATGTCACCGGCCGCACCGGCATGTCGGCCTACTGGGGCCGCACGATGGGCCGCGCGGCGGAGGAGGCGAAGCCCATCTTCGACAGGATGGAGTACTACCTGAACCCCGCGCATCCGCGCACCGGCATGCGCTGGAGCTGGACCGACATCAACGGCTGGATCATCCCAAGGCGCGACAACCCGTTCATCCGCGAGACGAAGGAGGCGGTCGCCTACGTCTCCAACAGCACCGAGTGGATGGTGCGCTACAGCCAGAGCCTGATGCCCAATGTCGGCCCCGTGTTCAAGGACGTCGCCACCGCGCCGGCGATGCTCGCGCATCCGTTCTACCAGTCGAAGAAGCGCTCGCTTGACGTCATCTTCGTCGACAGCGTTCCGCACCAGTGCAACACCGGCTACGAGCTGAAGAAGGGGATCAACCCGCTCGCCGGCATCGCGCACGGGCGCAGCGTCTGGGCCCAGGCGGTGCAGCGCATGCTCCTGAACAACGAGACGCCGCGCCAGGCGGCCGACTGGGGCCAGCGCCAGTTCGAGGCGATCCGCGCCGACAACGCACGCCTGCTCGCGGGCTGATCCATGGCGCCGCGGGACGTGCCCGCCGGGGGCGGCCCGCAGCGCGCACGCCGCTGGTCCGGCCTGCGCCTCTCCGAGACGCAGGTCGGGCTCCTCTTCATGCTGCCGTTCATCATCACCGCCGGCGCCTTCATGATCTGGCCGGTGGTCGAGGCCATCCGCATGGCCTTCCTCGCCTACAACCCGCTGAGGCCTGACGACGTGCGCTTCGTGGGCTTCCGCAACTTCGAGATCATCCTCGACGATCCGCTGTTCTGGGAGAGCTTCCATCAGGCGCTTGTCTGGACCGGCTGGTCGATCCTGCTCCAGACGGTGTTCGGCGTCGGGCTTGCGCTCTTGCTGCACACGCAGCTTCCCGCCATCGCCGTGTTCCGCGGCCTGCTCCTGTTCCCCTACATCGTGCCGACGGTGGTGATCGCGCTCAACTGGCGCTGGATCTTCAACAGCGAGATCGGTGTCGTGAACCATCTCCTGCTCCGGGCGGGCATCATCTCGGAGAACATCGCCTGGCTGTCGACGCCCGACATGGCGATGGCCTCGGCGATCCTGCTCAACGTGTGGAAGTACACGCCCTTCGTCATCATCTGCGTGCTCGCGCGGCTGCAGACGATCCCGACCGAACTCTACGACGCGGCCAAGGTCGATGGGGCGGGCACCGTCCGCCGCTTCCTCGACATCACGCTGCCGATGCTGAAGGAGGTGCTCGTCGTCGTCGTCGTGTTCCGCACGATCTGGACCTTCAACAAGTTCGAGGAGATCTACCTCTTGACGCGCGGCGGGCCCGGGACGAGCACGTTCAACCTCGCCGTCTATGCCTTCGAGCAGGGCATGGCGAACCTGCGCCTCGGCGTCGCCGCCGCGACGGGGGTCGTGATGATCGTGCTCCTGCTCGCGGGCAGCATCGTCTACGTGCGCGTCTCGGGCTTCGGGGCGGAGGAGAAGCCGGCATGACGCCGCGCGAGGTCGTCGGCCGCGTCCTGCTCTACGTGCTGCTGGTCGCCGTCACGCTCGTCGTCTGCTTCCCGCTCGTGTGGGCCTTCTTCACCTCGGTGAAGCCGAAGGACGAGATCTTCGCCTGGCCGCCGACGCTGTGGCCGGAGGTGTGGACGCTCGAGAACTACCGGGCCCTGTTCGCCGGCAAGGATGCCTACTTCCAGGCTGGCGGCGGCGTCTCCACCGCCGCTCCGCCCTCCGCCTTCTTCCTCGACTGGTTCCTCAACTCGGTGATCATCGCCCTCGGCACCACCGCGATCAGCACCATCGTCTCGACGCTCGCGGCCTATTCGCTCACGCGCTTCCGCTTCCCCGGCCAGCGCGCGGTGCCCTATCTCGCCCTCGTCGGCTACATGGTGCCCTCGATCATCTTCGTCTTCCCGATGTTCCTTGTGATGGCCGACCTTCGCCTGACCGACACGCTCGCCTCGCTGATCCTCGGCTACGTGTGCATCACGCTGCCCTTCTGCATGTGGCTGATGTGGGCCTTCTTCCGCGGCGTTCCGGTCGAGATCGAGGAGGCGGCTCTGGTCGACGGCGCCTCGCGCCTGCGCGTCTTCTTCGAGATCGTGCTGCCGACGGCCTGGCCAGGCATCGTCGCGGCCGCGATCTTCACCCTGATCGTCTCGTGGAACGACTACCTGTTCGGGCGGGTGTTCATGAACTCGATGGAGAACCTTCCGCTGACCGTCGGCGTGATGCACTTCTTCGACGGCACGCATGTCGACTGGGGCCTGATGATGGCCTCCTCGGTGCTGATGACCGTTCCGATGGCGATCCTCTTCGCGGCTCTCCAGCGCCACCTCGTCGCCGGCTTCGGCGCCGGCGCGGTCAAGGGATGAGCGCGATGGACGTCCGCCTCGAGAACCTCTCCAAGTCCTTCGGCTCGAACGTGGTGCTGAAGGCGCTCGACCTCACCTTCCCGGAGCGGAAGTTCGTCACGCTGCTCGGCCCCTCCGGCTGCGGCAAGACCACGCTGCTCCGCCTCATCGCGGGGCTCGAGCGCGCCTCAGGCGGGGCGATCCTGTTCGGCGGCGAGCGGGTCGATCACCTGCCGCCTGGCGAGCGCAACATCGCGATGGTCTTCCAGTCCTACGCCCTCTACCCGACCATGGATGTCGCGTCGAACATCGGCTACGGGCTGAAGGTGCGCGGCACGCCGAAGGCCGAGCGGTCTGAGAAGGTGGGCGTCGTCGCCAAGGTGCTGGAGATCCCGCACCTGCTCGCCCGCAAGCCCCGCGCGCTCTCGGGCGGGCAGCGCCAGCGTGTCGCGCTCGGCCGCGCCATGGTGCGCAAGCCCGACATCTTCCTGATGGACGAGCCGCTCTCCAACCTCGACGCCAAGCTGCGCGCGACCATGCGCGGCGAGCTCAAGCGCTTCCATCTCGACCTCGAGACGACCTCGATCTATGTCACGCATGACCAGCTCGAGGCGATGACGATGTCGGATCTCGTCGCGGTGATGCACGAGGGCGTGGTGCAGCAGTTCGCCACGCCGGAGGAGGTCTATGACCGGCCGGTGAACCTGTTCGTCGCGGGCTTCATAGGCTCGCCGCCGATGAACTTCTGCGACGTGACGGTCGCCGAACGCAACGGTTCACCGGTGCTCATGCTCGCCGGCCGCGCGCTGCCCGCGCCGCCTGGCTTCGCGCTCCCGCGCGCCGACGAGGGCCGGCGTCTCGTGCTCGGCATCCGCCCGCAGGACGTGCGCCTCGCCCGGCCGGACGATCCCGGCGCCGTCCCGGGAACCGTCTGGATGGTGGAGCTGATCGGCAGCGAGCGGCTTGTCGAGGTGGAGGTCGCGCCGAAGCTCCGCATCACGGCGGAGGTGAAGGCGGAGGTGAGGGCCGCCATCGACACGCCCGCGGCTGTGGCGTTCGACGCGGCCAAGGTGCACCTGTTCGACCCCGGAACGGGCCTGGCGCTGCCGCGTCTCGGCTGACGCCGTCAGCGGAGGAGCTTGGCGATCGCCGTGTGGTCGGCGTCCGGCCCGAGAACGCGGGCAGCCTCGGCCCAGCGTTCCGCCATGGCCCGCGCGAGCGGTGCCTCCACGCCCATGCCGTCCGCGAGCGCTGCGGCTGCGCCCACGTCCTTCGCCATCAGGCCGATGGCGAAGCCCGCGGCGAAGGTGCCGGGGATCACCTGCTGCTTCAGCTTGTGCTCGGTCGAGTTGTTCCTGCCCGTCGAGGCGTTCAGAACGTCGACCATCGTTGCGGGGTCGAGGCCGAACCGCCCGCCGATCGCCAGCGCCTCCACCGCCGCGACGAGGCCGGCGGCGGACACGTAGTTGTTCAGCGCCTTCATCGCATGCCCGGCGCCGAGTGTGCCGCAGCGGAACACCGCGCCGCCCATGGCCTCGAGCAGCGGCATCGCGCGGTCGATGTCCCCGGCCGCCCCGCCGGCCATGATCGCGAGCGTCGCCTCGCGCGCCTTCCGCACGCCGCCAGAGACGGGCGCATCGACGACCGGGAGGCCGCGGGCGGCGAGCGCCTCGCCGAGCGCGCGCGTGCCGAGCGGATCGGAGGAGGACATCTCGAGCACGAGGGCGCCCGGTGCGGCATCCGCCAGCGCGTCGCCCTCGAGCAGGGCGGCGCGCACCGCGCGTCCGTCGGGAAGCATGGTGACGATCGCCGCCGCACCCGCCACCGCCGCGCGCGCCGAGGCCGCGACCGGAACGGGGGAGGCCGCACGGGCCGCCTCCGAGACGTCCCAGCCGCGCACGGCGTATCCCTTGGCGGCGAGGTGGCCTGCCATCGGCGCGCCCATCGTCCCGAGCCCGATGAAGGCCACCGCGGCTGGCGGGACGACGGGCGCGGCCATCGCCGTCAGATGCCGCGCTCGGCGAACACGGACTGCGCCACCTTGAACGCGTCGAGGCTCGCCGGCACGCCGCAATAGACGAAGGCCTGCAGGCACACCTCCTTGATCTCCTCCTTGGTGATGCCGTTGTTCAGCGCGCCGCCGATGTGCAGCCTGAGCTCGTTCGGGCGGTTGAGCGCGATCAGCATCGCCATGTTGAGGAAGGACCGCGTCCGCCGGTCGAGGCCCGGGCGGTTCCAGATGATCCCCCAGCAATACTCGGTGGTGAACTCCTGGAAGGCCTGCATGAAGTCGTCTGCCTTGGCGAGGCTCTGCTCGACATACTCCTTGCCGAGCACGGCCTTGCGCACCTCGAGGCCCTTGTCGAACAGCGCCTGGTTGAAGAACGGATCCTGCGGCATGCGGGGTCTCCCGGTTGGTGAGGGGGTCAGGCCGAATGGTTCAGGCTGGCGCGAGGCCGAGATGGGCGCGGAAGCGTGTCTTGAGATACGCGCCGTCGCGGGCGGGCAGCGTCTTCGGCAGAGGCTCGGCGCCGACGACGAGGCGGATCAGCCCCGGCCCCGCGCCTGCGGCCAGCCGCGGCGCGAGCGCGGCGACCTCCTCGACGGTCGCTGCCGTCGCGGTCCAGGCGAAGCCGCAGGCGGCGGCGACGGAGGGCAGGTCGGTGCCGAGGCTCGTGTGGCTCCGCTGCATGCCGGTCTCGCCGAAATGCCCGTTGTCGAGCACGGCGATGGAGAGCCGCGGCGGCTTGCGCGCCCCGATCGTCGCGAGCGCGCCGAGGCCCATCAGCGCCTCGCCATCCCCCGTCAGCACGAGCACGGGGTTGGCCGGCCGCGCCAGAGCGAGGCCCAAGCCGATCATCGCCGCCCCGCCCATCGCGCCCCAGAGATAGAAGTTGCCGTCATGGTCGCCGGCGTCGAACAGGTCATAGGCCGGCGTGCCGAGGCCGGCGACGACGAGGAGATCGGCCGGCCGGTCGGCGAGCAGCGCCCGAACCGCCGGGCGCCGCTGCATCACCGCGGCGCTCACTTCCACACCTTCCGCCCGATCAGCCGCTGCCCGAGCAGCACCGCCACCGCCTGCTCAGCGCCATAGGCCATGTCGGCCGCCGCCGAGACCACCTCGCCCGCATCCTCCGGCCGCTCGACGCGGAAACAGCGCACGCCCATGGCGCCGAGCACCGTCTCGGTGGCGCGGCTCATCGGCACCTGCCACGGGTTGAACTCGGCCCACTCGCCCCGCATCGTCACCAGCATCAGCATCGGGAAGCGGCAGGTCTCGACGAGCGACAGCATGTTGATGCAGTTGCCCACGCCGGAGGACTGCATCAGCAGCGCCGCCCGCGCCCCCCCGAGCCAGGCGCCCGCGCAGGCGGCCACACCCTCCTCCTCGGTGGTGAGCACGACCGCGGTGATGTCGGGGTCGGCATGGGCGAGGCTGATCGCCCGCGCATGCCCGGCATCGGGCACGTAGTGGATCTGCGTCACGCCAGCGCCCTTGAGCGCGGCGAACACCGCGTCCTTCCATGCCGCGGCTGCCGTGTCGGCCGCTCCGGTCGCTGCATCCATGCGCCTCTCCTCCCGCGGCGCGCACCTTGGCGCGGGAGCGCGCATCTGCCAACCGGCCCCTCTTGCGCGGAACGAGGCATAGGACTATAGTCCTCACGCGGGCGGGGAGCCTGTCCACAACAACATGGCTCCAGGTTCCCCCGTGTGACCGTGCTCGCCGCCTCCCTCAGGCTCCCCGCGCAGATCCTCCTCGCCGGCGCTGCCGTCATCCTCTTGGTCAAGGGCGCGCAGCTTCTCGAGCTGCCCGGCATCGGTGCGGTCGCCGCCCTGCTCGACCGCGGCGAGGGCGTGGCCAACCTCGCCGCGCTGCTGGTCTTCCTCGTCGGCGTCGCCATCGGCGTGTTCCTCTGGTGGCTCGCCGACCGGTTCTTCTCCCTGCTGCGCGATCCGACGGTCCCGCCCGAGCGGATCGCGAGCCTGCGCGAGCTGCCGATGGCGCTTCCCGAGGGCACGATCCGCGCGCTGCTCGCGCTGATCGTCGGCCTCGTCGGCCTGCCGATCCTCCTGTTCGCCAACGCGCTCAGGCTCGACGCGGCGATCGCGGGCTACATCAACGGCATCGTGATGAGCGTGTTCGCGTTCTATTTCGGGACCCGGTCGGGATCGGGCGACGGACAGACCGCACGCCATCTCGCCGGAACGCTCAGCACCGTGCGCGAGGAGGTGAGGGCCGCCAACGAGCGCGCCGCCGAGGCGGAGGGCCGCGCCGGCAGCGCCGCCGAGGCGGCCACGCGCCCGACACGGCTCGAGGAGGGGATCGCGCTGATCGACCGGCACCTCGCCGCCGCGGAGGTGCTCGTGAAGGTGTTCGGACCCGCGATGCCGCCTGGCCTGATCCCGGCCGGCTCGGAGGAGGTGATCCGCCGTGCGCGCGCCGCCGCCGATGGCGCGCGCGCGCTCGCCCGCGGCGACATCACGGAGAGCGCGATATCCTCCGTGCTGCAGGCCGGCCAGTCGCTGCTCGGCGGCTCGCCCCTGGCCGGGCTGCTCGGCAAGGCGGCCGGTGCGCTTCCGGCCATCGGCGGCCTCGGGCCCGTCGCTGGCGTGGCGCTCGTGCTGGGCCTCGGCTGGCAGCTCGGCTCGGCGGAGTACCGCCGCTGGCGCGCGCGCGTGCTCGCCGCTCCCTACGAGGCGCAGCTGATCGATTTCGGCGTCGTCACGCCGACCTCGGCCGAGATCCGCATGGAGCGCTCGCCGATCTTCCGCCGCGTCTTCTCGGCGCGGAAGCGGGAGCCGGGCTTCTTCGCCACGCTCGTCGACGCCGTCGCGCGCGACGACGCGGCCGACAGGCTCTGGTCGCTCTACGGCGGCGAGCCGTCGCTGTTCGCGAGCCGCGAGGAGCTGGAGGCGGGGCTCGACGAGTTCCGCCGCGCGCTGCTCGCCGAGCAGGCGGCGAACGATGTCAGGGACGAGACGGTCTCGGCCGTCGCCGCGACCCTCGGCATCGCCGCGCCGCCGCCGGCTGTGGTGAATGCGGTGCTCGACGACCCCGTGCGCGAGGACGCGACGGAGGAACAGAAGGCAGCCCTGGAGGCGCTCGTGATGATGGTCGGACCGTTGCGAGAAAAGAACGTCGATCCCGCCCGGCTGGTCGCCGAGATCCCGCACATCGCGAACCCCGGCAGGGCGCCATGAGCCGCGTCCTGCTCGCGCTCCTCGTGCTGCTCGCCGCCTGCCAGCAGGTCGGGCGCGTGCTCGACCCCGACATCGCCCAGCTCGAGCGGTTCCAGGAGGCACGTGCGGCCGGCAACCTGCGCGCGATCGCCGACGAGCCGGTGGTGGCCGCATGCGCCGCCGGCAGCGAGGCGTGTGCGAGGCTCAACGCGATCCGCGGCGAGGCCTGCCTCGCGCTCGCCATGGGCGCCCGCGCGCCCGGCGCAGCCTGCCCTGCCGCAACGCCGGAGGCTCGCGCCGACCTCGCCTGCGCCCAGGCCGGCTTCGCCGCCGCGATGGCCTCCTCCGCCGCGAGGTTCACGGAGGCGGATAAGCTCGCGCACCGGCAGGGGCGCGCCCAGGCGGCCTATTGCCGTGCCGAGCTCGAAACGGTCTCGGCCGGCGTGCCGCTTGCGCGCGAGGCGCTGTCCCTCTCCGCCGGCCTCGCCCCGCCGCGCCGCGCCGCGATCGGCGGGTCCGCGGCGCTCTACCTCGCCCGGCCGGGAGCGGGGCCGGATGCGGTGCGCTGCGAGCGGGCGCGCGAGGCAGCGCGGCTCGCGGAGGCCGGGCTCGCCGCCAGCCCCGAGGTGGAGGAGCGCGCGCTGCTCATCCGCCTCGCAGCCGATGCGGCGGCACGGCGCGCCACCATTCCGGGCTGCGCGCCATGACGGCGGCTCTCTCCCGCGAACTCGCCTGGCGCTTCCCGCTGCTGCGTGGCGAGGACGTACGCGCGGTGCAGCGGGCGCTGATCCGCGACGGCGCGCTGTCCGGCACGGCGGACGGCATCTTCGGCCCCGCGACGCATGATGCCGTGGTCACCTTCCAGCGGCGGCTGCGCGCGCGCAACCCGGCCATCGCGGTCGACGGCATCGTCGGCCGCGACACCTGGAGCGCGCTGTTCCCCGCCACCGCCTCGGCCGAGCCAGCGCCGGGCCTCGCCGTGCCGCCGCCCGTGCTCGCCGGGGCGGGAGACTGGCGGTCGCTGATCCGCCCCTATGTCGCGCGCCTCTCCGTGCCGCATGGTGCGCCGCAGCAGGCAGCGGGCGGCCAGACCTGGCGGCTCGGCCCCGGCGGCGTCGTGGTCGGGGCCGAGGCCGCGCCGCGGCGGACGGCCGGCGCGCCGGAAACCGTCCTCCGGATCTGGCGGACATTCCGCGCACCGATCGAGAAATGCGCCGCCGCCCATGGCGTCCCCGCCGAGCTGATCCTCGCCACGATCGCGACCGAGAGCGGCGGCAACCCGCGCGCGGTGCGCGAGGAGCCGGGCTACGTCTCCGATGCCGCCACGCCGAACCGGGTCTCGCCGGGGCTCATGCAGACGCTGATCAGCACCGCGCGCGAGACGCTCGCCGAGCCGGGCATCGACCGCGCCGCGCTCCTCGACCCCGAGACCTCGCTGCGCGCCGGCACGGCCTATCTGCGCCGCCAGGCGCGGCTGACCAACTTCGACCCCCCGCTCGTCGCCTGCGCCTACAACGCCGGCGGCCTCTATGCGCAGGAGGGGGCGGCGAATCCCTGGAAGCTGCGGCAGTTTCCGATCGGCACCGGCAGGCACGCCGACCGCTTCGTCGCCTGGTTCGGCGATGCGGTGGCGGTGCTGAAGGACGAGCCGCCCCGCCCCACCACGCCGTGCTTCGCCGCCCTGCTCTGAGCGGCGCTCACGCCGCCGCCGGGATGCCTTTCGTGGTGGAATACTCGAAGTGCAGCGCGACGTCGGGGTGCACGAGCGGGTGGATCGCGTGCGCCGCCATCGCCGCCTCGGAGAAGCCCTGGAGGATCAGCTTCAGCTTGCCCGGATAGGTCGCGATGTCGCCGATCGCGAACACGCCGGGCACCGTGGTCGCGCAGGTCGCCGGCTCGATCACCACATGGTTCCGCTCGATGCCGAGGCCCCACGCGGCGATCGGCCCGAGTTCCATGGCCAACCCGAAGAACGGCAGCAGCACATCCGCCGGCAGGCGCCGCGTCTCGCCCTTCAGGGTCGCGACCTCCACCGCCTCGAGCGCGCCGCCGGCGCCATGCAGCGCGGCGAGCTGATAGGGAACCACGAGCTCGATCTTCCCGGCCTCGGCGAGCGCCTCCATGCGCGAGACCGTCTCGGGCGCGGCACGGAACTTCGGCCGCCGGTGCACCACCGCGACCGATGCGGCCACCCCGGCGAGGCTCACCGCCCAGTCGACCGCCGAATCGCCGCCGCCCGCGATCACCACGCGCTTTCCCCGGAAATCCTCCCGCCGCTGCACGGCGTAGAACACGCTCTTCCCCTCGAACGCCTCCAGCCCCTCGAGCGGCGGCCGGTTCGGCCCGAAGGCGCCGGCGCCGGCGGCGATGATCACCGCGCGCGCGAGGATCACGTCGCCGGCGCTGGTGCCGAGGCGCAGCCGGCCGTCGGCCTCGCGCGCCAGCGTCTCGACGCGGCGGCCGAGCCGGTAGTCGGGGCGGAAGGGAGCGGCCTGGGCGATCAGCCGCTCGATCAGCGCCGCGGCGTCGATCGCCGGGTGGGCGGGGATGTCGTAGATCGGCTTCTCCGGATAGAGCGCGATGCACTGCCCGCCGATCGCGTCGAGCGCGTCGACCACGACAGAGCGCATCTTCAGCATGCCGCACTCGAACACCGCGAACAGGCCCACGGGCCCGGCGCCGATGATGCACACGTCGGTCTCGATCGTCCCGGCCATCGCCCTCTCCCCGTCACCCGCCGGCATAGATACGCCCCGGCGACGGTCGCGCAACCCGGGGCCGCGTGGCACACTGCGGGTGGCGATTCGCGGCATGACGACGACCCTGATGGCGGAACACCGCGCGGTGACGCGCAGGCTGGCCGACGAGGCGGAGACCGGGCGGCTCGGCGCGGCGCTCGCCGCGCGCGCGCGGCCGGGCGACGCGATCCTGCTCTCAGGCCCCTACGGCGCGGGCAAGACAGCGCTCGCCCGCGCCTTCCTGCGCGCAGCGACCGGCGACCCCGCTCTCGTGGTGCCAAGCCCCTCCTTCACCCTGGTGCAGACCTATCCGCTGCCGGGCGGCACCACCGCCTGGCACTACGACCTGTGGCGCCTCGGGGGCGAAAGCGAGCTCGCCGAGCTCGGCTGGGACGAGGCGCGCGCGGGCATCGTTCTCGTGGAATGGCCCGAGCGGCTCGGCGCCCATGCGCCCGAAGACGCGCTGACCGTCGCGCTCTCGCCGGTTCCGGGCGAGCCGGAGGCGCGCGAGGTCGCGCTCACGGGCTGGCGGGACAGGCTCGAGGGGCTGGCATGACGGGCGTCGAGGCCTTCCTGGCCGCGCACGGCTTCGCCGCGGCCGCGCGCACGCGGCTTGCGTCGGACGCCTCGTTCCGGCGCTACGAGCGGCTCTCCGGCGGCCCGCGTCCGGCGCTCCTGATGGTCTGCCCGCCCGGGAAGGAGTCCGTCGCTCCCTTCGTGCGCGTCGCCGGCCACCTGCGGTCGCTCGGCCTCTCGGCGCCCGAGGTGTTCGCCGCCGACGATGCCGCCGGCCTCGCCCTCGTCGAGGACCTGGGCGAGGGCACCTTCACGCGCCTGCTCGCCGCCGGCGAGGACGAGGCGTCTCTCTACGCGCTGGCGGTCGATGCGCTGGCCGCGCTGCATCGCGCCCCGCCTCCGCCCTGGGCGCCGGCGTGGGACGCGCGCGCGATGGCGGCGGCGGCCGAGGCGACGCTGCTCGACTGGTGGTGGCCGGCGAGCTTCGGCGCGCCGCCCAACCGGTCCGTCGCCGAAGCGTTCCGCGGCGCGGTCGCCGCCATGCTCGCGCCCTTCGCCGGCGAGAGGCCGGTGCTCGCGCTGCGCGACTTCCACGTCGACAATCTGCTGCGCCTCGAGGGCCGCCAGGGCGCCGCCGCCTGTGGCCTGATCGACGTCCAGGACGCCGGCGCGGGCCACCCTGCCTACGACCTCGCGAGCCTGCTCGAGGACGCGCGGCGCGACGTTCCCGCCGCGCTGCGCGCGGCGATGCGCGCGCGCTACCTCGCCGCCGCCGGTGTGCCCGACGAGGCGCGCTTCGAGGCCGCCTTCGCGGCGCATGCGGCGCTTCGGCACGCCCGCGTGGCCGCGCTCTGGACGCGGCTCGAGCGGCGCGACGGCAAGCGGCACTATCTCGCCCACGCGCCGCGCACCTGGGCCCTGCTCGAGGCGGCGCTCGCCCACCCGGCCTGCGCCCCGCTCGCCGCCTGGTTCGACGCGCACGTGCCGCGCCCGCTTCGCCGCGCCCCGGGGAGCGCGGCCGCATGATCGCGATGCCGAAACGCGGCATGGTGATGGCCGCGGGCCTCGGCACGCGCATGCGCCCGCTGACGGAGGCCACCGCGAAGCCGCTCCTGCCGGTCGCCGGGCGCAGCCTGCTCGACCGCGCGCTCGACCGCCTGGCCGATGCCGGCGTGGGGACGGTTGTGGTCAACACCCACTGGCAGCCGGATCGCGTCCGCGCCGTCCTCACCGCCCGCACGCGCCCGGCGATCATCGAGAGCCACGAGGAGGCGCTGCTCGAGACCGGCGGCGGCGTCGTCCGCGCGCTTTCTTATCTCGGACCCGATCCGTTCTTCGTCGTCAACGGCGATGCGTTCTGGCTCGATGGCGCCACGCCCGCTCTCGCCCGCCTCGCCGCCGCCTTCGACGCGGAAGTTTGCGACGCCGTGCTGCTCGTGCACCGTGCCGCCCAGGTCCCCGCCTATGCCGGCAGGGGCGACTTCGCCGTCGATCCGCTCGGCCTCGTGCGCCGGCCAAGCGAGCGCGAGATCGTGCCCTATCTCTACGCCGGGGTGCAGCTCGCCGCGCCTTCCCTGTTCGCCGGCGCGCCGGAGGGTCCCTTCAGCACCAACCTCTTGTGGGATCGCGCGATCGCTGCCGGCCGGCTGCGCGCGGTGGTGCATGACGGCATCTGGCTGCATCTCTCGACGCCGGAGGACCTGGCCGAGGCGGAGGAGGTGCTGCGCGGCCGCGTCTCGGCCTTCGCCTATGCGCGCTGAAGGCCGCCGCGACCCGGCCGTCTTCACCATCCCGCCGGAGGCGGCGTTCCTCGATGCGCTCGCCGCCGGGCTGTGGCGGCAGGCTGAGGAGGACCAGGCCGCGCTCGCGCGCATGACCGTCCTGCTGCCGACGCGCCGGGCGGCGCGCGGCCTCGCCGAGGCCTTCCTGCGGCTGACCGGGGGGCGGCCGCTGCTGTTGCCGCGCACGATCGCGCTCGCCGAGGCGGCAGACGAGGGCGTCATGCTCGCCGGCTTCGAGCAGCCCCCGCCGGCGGTCCCGGCGCTGCGGCGGCAGGCCGCTCTCGCGCGGCTCGTGCTGGGCAAGGAGCGGGCGGCCGGCATCACGGGAGCGGACCATGCGTTCCGCCTGGCCGGCGAGCTCGCCACCCTGCTCGACGAGATGGCGCGCGAGGAGGCCGATCCCGCACGTCTCGCCGACGCCGCGGAGGCAGTGCATGCCGAGCACTGGCTGAAGACCATCGCCTTCCTCGAGATCGTCACCGCGCAGTGGCCGCGATGGCTTGCCGACAACGGCCTCGCCGACCCAGCCGCGCGGCTCGTCGCGCTCATCGAGGCGCGGCGGCGCCACTGGCAGGCCGCGCCGCCGGAGACGCCGGTGATCGCCGCCGGCACGACGGGCGGCATCCCCGCGGTCGGCCGCCTGCTCGGCACGGTCGCGCGCCTGCCCGCGGGCGCGGTGGTGCTGCCGGGGCTCGATCTCGGCATGGCGTCGGCGGCGTGGGACGCGCTCGCAGAGAGCCATCCGCAGGCGGGGCTGAAGCGGCTGCTCGGCCGGCTCGGCGTCACGCGCGACGAGGTTCGCCCCTGGCCTGGCCCCGCCCCGGCGCGTGGGGCCACGGCACGGGCGCGGGTGGCGGCGCGGATGATGCTCCCCGCCGAGGGCATGGGCGACTGGCGGGAGGCATCGCCGGCGGCGGTGCGCGAGGGCATCGCCGGCCTCGGCCGCGTCGACGCGGCCGACCAGAACGAGGAGGCGCTCGTGATCGCGCTCGCGATGCGCGCGGCACTCGAGACGCCCGGCCGGCGCGCCGCCCTGGTCACGCCAGACCGGGCGCTCGCCGGGCGCGTGGCGAGCGCGCTCGCGCGGTTCGGCATCCGCGCCGACGACAGCGCCGGGCGGCCGCTCGGCGCCACGCCGCCCGGCGTCTATCTCCGCCTGCTGCTCGGGGCCTGCGCCGAGGGCCTCGCGCCGGTGCCGCTCCTTGCGCTCCTGAAACACCCTCTCGCCGCCGGCGGCATGCGCCCCGGCCGCTTCCGCGCCGCGGTGCGTCTCTTCGAGCTCGCGCTGCTGCGCGGGCAGCGCCCCGGCCCCGGCATCGGCGGGCTCAGGGACGCGCTCGGCCGCGCCGCGCGGCTGCCGCCCGAGTACCGCCCGCGCGGCCTCGCCGCCGCCTCGCGCGTGATCGAGGCGCTCGAGCGCGCGCTCGGGCCGCTGATGGGCGCGCTCGCCGCCGCCGAGGCGCCGCCGGCGCGCCTGCTCGCCGCCACGCTCGAGGCCGCCGAGGCGCTCGCCGCGACCGACGCGGTGCCGGGCGCGCGGCGCCTCTGGGCGCAGGAGGCGGGAGAGGCGGCCGCGGCGCGGATGGCCGAGGCGCTGGAGGCGCTCGAGCACATGGGGCCGATCGGGCCGGATGCCTGGCCTGGCCTGTTCGAGGCGCTGTTCAGCGGCGCCGAGGTGAGGCTCCGGCGCATCGGCAGCGCGGGCGAGGGGGCGCCGCACCCGCGCCTCTTCATCTGGGGCGTGCTGGAGGCGCGGCTGCAGTCGGCCGAGCTCGTGATCCTCGGCGGGCTGAACGAGGGCACCTGGCCGGGCACGGTCGATCCGGGGCCGTGGATGTCGCGGCCGATGCGCACGCGCTTCGGCCTCGCCTCGCCCGAAGCCGCGATCGGCGAGGCGGCGCACGACTTCGCGCTCGCGGTCGCCTCCGCGCCGGAGGTGCTGCTGACGCGCGCACGCCGTGTCGATGGCGCACCGACCGTGCCGAGCCGCTGGCTCGTCCGCCTCGACGCCTTCCTCGCGAGCCAGCTCGGACCGGGCATGCACCTCGCCCCGGCGACCGACTGGGCGGGCCTCGCCCGCGCCCTCGACGCGCCGGAGCGTGTCACGCCCGAGCGGCGTGCCACGCCGCGGCCGCCGCTCGCGGTCAGGCCGAGGCGGCTCTCGGTGACGGATGTCGAGCGGCTCCTGCGCGACCCGTTCGAGATCTACGCCCGGCACATCCTGCGTCTCAGGAAGCTGCCCGAGCTCGACGAGCCGGTCGACCGGTCGGACTGGGGAACGGTGGTCCACGCCGCGATCGCCGTCGCGGTGCGGCGCGCCGGGGAGCGGGGCTGGCCGGGCGCGGAGACGTTCCGGCTCTGGATCGAGGACGACGGCGCGAGCCGCCTCGCAGACCTCGCCGCCCC